>OJNX01001693.1_pt1 | contig 11217 bp, 9 predicted proteins | sample 1598021 | NCBI WGS metagenome assembly OJNX01 (sample SAMN01915227, study PRJEB22387) | human gut metagenome | isolation source: stool | host: Homo sapiens | place: USA | reverse complement strand
CACTTCCAGTAGGACCAGTGGCACCAGTGGGACCAGTTTCACCCTTATCGCCTTTAATACCTTGAATCCCCTGAAGACCTTGGGCACCTGCACTTCCAGTAGGACCAGTGGCACCAGTTTCACCTTTATCACCTTTAATACCTTGAATACCCTGAGGACCTTGGACTCCTGTATTTCCAGTAGGACCTATTTGACCAGTGGCTCCGGTTGGTCCAATACAGCAGCAACATGTTTTGCAATTGTCGTCGTTATTATAATACGGATTATAGCACGAATTCATAAGCATTCCTCCTTTTTAATACTCTACTTCATTATATGTAAAAGTAAAAAAAAGGTTAAAAAAGATGTAGTTTATCTACATCTTTATTTTTTATTTTCTTTTATAGCAGCAGTTTCATATGTTTCTGTAATTGCACCTCCGTCTTTTGAAGCATCTTCAAGGGTAGGTTCAATGTTTTCAAACATAATATCAAAATTATCCAAATTATCAAGTTCAACAGATTTTTTATCTTCATCTTGTGAATAATTAGATGAAGAAGATACAATAGAATCATTTGCTCTTTTGGCTAATTCCTCGTTTAATCTAGTTGAGGTATTTACACCAAATAAAGTATCATCGTTTGCCGAAGAATCACTATCATTAATTGTAATTGTAGGTGTATCAGGTTTTGTCATCATATATTTTTCAAAATTAAACATTAATGTGTGAGCTTTTTCTTTGTATTTGCTATTTAAGAAATCTGTTTTACCTTTACCATAAATCGTTTTACCTTTTTCATCTTTTGTTTTAAAGAATACATTTTTAAATCCTAAATCTTGTATTTTGTATGCCTCTGCACGAGTCTTTTTCTTTACTTCAAGACTTGTGGACTTTACAAGTTCACCATCAACTATTTTAAAGGAACTTGATTGATCTGGTAGCTTGCTTATACCAAATGCCTTTTCCCAGTAAGTGCTATCTTCGGGTACAGTATCACCAAATACAATTTGAGTTTTGGTATTGGCAAGAACAGTTTGTCTGTAATAACCTGATTTATCTCCCTTAGATAATTGAGATAAATTTTGAAGAGCTATTGAAACACCACATCTGTATTTTCTAAATAGTGTAAACATTACTTCCATATCTTTATTGATGTATTCAGGAAACTCATCAATATACAAGAAATGTGGAGTCCTTGAATCTTCAGTACCTTTTCTTCTTAAAACGGCATCTTGAAATTGAAGTATGAAGAACATACCAAAAGCTTTAGCTTGTAAAACACCAAGATCACCTTTTCTAGAACATGCCGTAATTACTTTGCCATCCTCTAATGCTTTATCAAAATTAATCATATTAGTTTTACCACAAAGAGCTTTCTTAAGACCTGGGTTCCTAATTAAATTATTAAGTTGGGTAATGGCACCATACAAGAATTTTTCTGTATCTTTTCTACCGCTACCTCTAGTTCCAGGAATTTCATAACCGTTTATATTAAGAGATGGTTTATAAAAATTCTTTTCAAAATAAGCAATTAATAATTTATATTTTTGTTCTAGCTCAGGTACTTTTTTCATTTCTTCAGTCATTTCTTCAACTTTGTCGAAGTTATATAAAAGTTCTAGCATGTCTTCAAGGGAAGCTACTTCGCCATTGTTCATTCTAGGATACATTTCCTTAAGTAATATTGATAAGTTTTGGAAAGCATCAATTGTTACTTGCGTAAAGAATGGATCTCCAGCACCTCCGCCACCTTGTGATTCATACATTGAATTTAAAACATCTGCTACTATTGAAGCAACTTTAGCAGGATCCTCAATAGCAAATGGGTTAATACTTAAGGTATTTGGGTTTATTGGGTCAATTGATAAAACATCAATATCAAAATTTTTAGCAACACCAATAAAATCCGAAATGAATTTACCGTCATTTTCAACAATTGTTATACCTATATCTTTATAAGTGATATTTCCAGTTGCATTATCCTTAAATTGAACTACCGGTTTTACATTTTCCATGAATTCTTCTTCCATACCACGTTTAGGTCTTAGGTAAGATAATGAAAAGTTTCTGTTTATATATTCATTATTAAAAGGACCATTCATATAGGCAATACCTTTTTTTAACATGGCGTATCCTATTTTTTTTGAGTATTCTCTAAAGAAATATTTTCTCTCCAAATCTAAAGCACTCATTGGAAGTAATACAGTTGCTGTTTTACCAGTACCAGTTGCACCTTGGACAAGTGTACCTTCATATCTTTTTTTCTCAGGAACAACTATTGGTATTGCTGTTTCTTTTTCATTACAAATAATTGTTTCACAAGTAAACATTCCATTATCTTTACTTCCACCAGTAAGAGATAATCCGCAAAATCCTGCAATAGATTTTGGAAGATCTTCATCTCTTAGTATAAGTAGAAAATAATCAATTATATTAAAAATTGTAACAAATGGTACTGCAAAACATGCCGTCTTTATTGCTGGAGCAAATAATTCAGGAAAATACATTTTTACAGTATTATAATTTGGAAATCTTTGTAGTATCCACCAAAATCCCTGATTTATCCATGTACACGCCATTCCACCAAGAACTATACCAAGAAGTATGCAAGTTACTATATAAAACTGAACTTTTTGCTTATCATTTTTTGGAATTCCAGAATTTACAAAAAATGAAAATGCAAGAGGTGGAATTGTTAAAAATACGGCATAAAGATAAGGAGATATTTTATTTTCAATCCTTGCATCTCCAACTAAGAATCCAAGCATTCTTGTTATAGCCATAAAAACAAGGATAAGTGTAATACTATATAAAAGTATTGTCATTATTTTATTTGGATTCGTTTTTATATGTAATTTTTTAAATAGATTCTCTACCAATATATATCACCCTTTCGTAAGGTTGCAAAACTATTTGACTTATATTACTAATTCATATATAATATACAATAAATGTATAAAAATTTCAAGTCTTTTGAGATTTTTATATGTATAAAATATTAAATTGTTAATGTAGGGGTAAAAGTAATATGAAAATAGTAGTTGGACTTGGAAATCCAGGAAAAGAATATGAAAACACAAAACATAATCTTGGATTTATGTTTTTGGATTATATAAATAAAAAATATTTAAATGGAAATTTTAAAACTTTTAAAAATAATAAAATTTTAGAGGGGAGTATTGGAGAAAAAAAGATTGTTTTAGCTAAGCCACAAACATATATGAATTTAAGTGGAGACGCTGTAATTAATCTTAAGAATTGGTATAAAGTGGATAATGACGATATTTTAGTAATTTATGATGATTTTGATATTCCATTTGAAAGCATTAGATATAGAGAGAGTGGAAGTGCTGGAACACATAATGGTATGAAGGATATTATAAATAAATTATCATCTAAAGATATTCCTAGACTTAGAATTGGTACTGGTGGGTTAAAGAAAGAGAAACAAGAAATAATATCTTTCGTTCTTTCTAAATTTTCAAGAAATGAACTTGATGCATTAGATGAAATTTTTGAAAAAGCATATGCTAAATTAAAAGATTTTCTTGACAAATAGGAAAAATAATGTTAAAATATTTAGGTATTCCGCACAGAACAGGTCAAAAAAGCGTATTGCTACCTTAATTGGCGAGAACAAGTAAGTTAGAAGGAGGAAATTAAATGTACGCAATAGTTGAAATTAGAGGAAAACAGTATAAAGTACAAGAAGGTGACATCGTATTCGTTGATAGAATGGATGAAGTTGAAGAAGGAAAAGAAATCACTTTCGATAAAGTATTATTTTTATCTGATGGTAAAAAAGTTACTGTTGGAACTGATACTGTAAAAGGAGCAAAAGTTAAAGCTACAGTTATTGGACATGGTAAGTCTAAAAAAATCTTAGTATTTAAATACAAAGCTAAGAAAAATGAAAGAAAAATGAGAGGACATAGACAACCATATACAAAAATTCAAATTGAAAAAATTACAACTACAGCTGATAAAGCTAAAAAGGAAGTTAAAGAAGTTGTAGAAAAAAAAGAAGTTGAAAAAAAGGAAGTTAAAAAAACAACTGCTAAAAAGACTACAACTACAGCAAAGAAAACAACTGCTAAAAAAACAACTACAACAAAAAAAGAAGAAACTAAATAATAAACAAGAAATAAAAATTGAAGCGTAAAGGAGTGATTTTAAATGGCACATAAAAAAGGTGCGAGCTCATCTAAAAATGGAAGAGACAGTGAGTCTAAAAGACTTGGTGCTAAAAGAGCAGACGGACAATTTGTTTTAGCTGGAAATATTATATACAGACAAAGAGGAACAAAAATACATCCAGGTACAAACGTTGGTCTTGGTAAAGATGATACACTTTATTCAAAAGTTGATGGTGTATTAAAATTTGAAAGAAAAGGTAGAACAAAGACTAAAGCTAGTGTTTATCCGGTAGAAGAAACAAAATAAATAATTTGACAGGTACATATTTATATGTACCTTTTTTTAATATTCCTTATATATTTAATAATTATTGAAAAAATATTAAATATAAAGTATAATAAAAATACATATGTAATTTATATAAAAAACAAAAGATAGGAAGGAAAAGGATATATGAAAAAAGAAGAAAGATTGTCTAAGGATAATAATTTTACAAGGCTAACTCATAAAAGGGGTATCTCGTTAATTGTACTAATTGTTACAATTATAGTTATTATAATACTTGCTGCTGTAGTTATATTGGCCATAAGTAATAATAATCCAATTAGTAGTGCAAAAGAGGCAATATTTAAAGAAGATATAACATCTATTCAAGATGAATTAGCAATGTATATATCAAAAAAATATACGGATAATCCAACCGAATTTGATAAAACAAGTGTAAGTTTATCGGGGGAAAATATGGTAAAAGAATTACCAAGTACTAAGAAGTATAAAGATAAAGTTGTTATAGTAAAAGGTAAATTAGTATGGAATGGAAAAACTGAAAATAATCTTGAGTATAAATGGTTTTCACAGATAACGGATGGTGCGACGAGTAAGAGTGAAAGTGTTAGGGATCAATGGAAAGATAAAATAGCTGAAGAAGTAGATGGAGTACCAGTACCAAAAGGTTTTGAATACAAAGAGGGAACAAAAGAAATAGGAGTGGTAATACAAGATGGAAAAGGTAATGAATTTGTATGGGTACCTGCAACAGAAGGAACATATGTAAAAGATACAAATTTTCCTGTTGTTAAACCAACAGGTGATGATAGTTTGCCAAGTGGAATAACAGATGAAACAGCGGATGTTATAAAATATGGAGGATTTTATATTGGAAGATATGAAGCAGGTGTACCAGAGGGGGATACTTCCCCAAGTGATAAAGTAGGAACTCCAGTAAGTAAAAAAGATGCAATAGTTTGGACAAATATAAATTATTCAAATGCTAAATCAAGTGCTGAAAAAATGATTGAAGATAATGGATATGCACAAACAGGATTAATAACAGGAAAAGCTTGGGACACAACATGTCACTGGATAGAAGATAGTTTAAGTAGCATTAATGTTTCTGCAAGTTTAACTGATAGTAGATATTATGGAAATTATTATAATTCATTAGCTGCAGCTAAAGTAAATAATGGAGTTAAAAGAACTGCTGGATTTAATGAAAATTGGAAAGTAAAAAACATCTATGATTTAGCTGGAAATACATGGGAATGGACTAGTGAATTGTATGCTTATTATTCCATTCGTCGTGGTGGCAGCCATAAGTCTGGTGGTAGTGAAATGTACGTTTCTTTTAGACATAACATTATTGCTACTAACACTAGCGATGATACAGGTTTCCGTGTTAGATTATACATCAAGTAGTGTTGAGAACCGTATTTTATGTAGGCTAGTTTAGTTTTTATAATAAAAAAGATGTAATATAATTATGAAAAGGTCAATCACAAATTAATGTGATTGACCTTTTCGTGTGATTTTAAGTATACTGAAGGTTATATTTCCTTGTTCTCTTGTTATTATTTTTATACTTAGGCTTTGATTTTTTAGAAAGAAGCTTTCTTTCCTTACGAATCTTTCGTTTCTTTTGCTCTATATCCTCAAGTGTTGAATATTTAGAATTTAAAATCTTCGATATTTTAAAATTAGTCATTGAGTAGCAAATACTTCTATCCATTATTTGTACAAATGATGGATTTATAGTATTCTCAATCATTTCAGAGTAAATCTCTTTAGTTTTCAACTCTCCGTGATTTACAAATACACCAACAAGATTTGGAAATTGCTTTAAAAAATCAAGTAACTGATCAGCTTTTGCATGTGAGGAAAATTCATTGCTACAAAATATATCACAGTTTATTTGAGTCCTTACTTTTTCTCCGTAAACATTAAAAGTATGGTCTTCTCCTTTTTTTGCATTCTTTAAAGTGTAACCTAGTGTGCTTGATGGCAAGTAACAAGTGAAAATGATTGCAACATCTTCTCGGTGAACAAGCTTAGAAAGATAATACGGTGCTTTGCCTTTGTCTGCCATACCAGATGTGGTTAATATTATTTTTGGAGTAGATGATTGCAAAACATCTTCTGGAATTTCATCAATAACGCATATACCTTTTGTACCAATCATTTCAGAAACTAAGCTCAAATGATTTGATGTACTTACTAATTTGAGATTCTCAGGTATAAAATCAACCTTTGATTCTTCTATGAATATTTTGAAATACTCAATTGCAAGTGAACCTGCAAGATATATGGGGATTGATTTAGATAGAAGTTCTTTATCCTGTAAATTCTTAAGCCTTAAGAGAACCTGCTCGGCCCTTTCACAAGCTATTACTGGAGAAATTACAGTTTTGTTTTCCTTAGTAAGAGAAATAAGTGTGTCATCATATGTGTAGTTAATTGATTCTGTTGTGCAATCACCATATGTTGACTCCTGAAAAATAATGAGTTTGAGCTTTTTAACCCATTTTGGAATTCCAGGTATATCCTGGAATAAATTATCCACATTATAGTCACCAGTAAAAAGTAAATTAATGGTTTCACAACATGGATAACTTACCTGAAGAAGAATCATCGCAGCACCCATTAAATGTCCATTACCAAGTAACGTTACATCTAAGTTGTCATCAAGTTTAAAGGTATCATTGTAGTTTAATCCTCTACATCTATTTAAAGTTCTCTTTACATCCTCTATTTCATAAAGAGGTTCAACAAATGTTTTGAACTTCTTAGAGAGGTGTTTAGAGTCATAATCTAATATCTGTGCACTGTCAAAAAGGGCAGGTTTAAGAAATCTTTTTGCTAAATTTGTGCAATAGATATTTTTATAATATCCTTTTTTGATCAAAAAAGGCAATCTTCCGCAATGATCCATATGAGTATGTGTTAAAAAAACATAATCAATATTTTCAGGATGAAACTGAGTTGGAAAATCAAAATTATATTTATCAAAATTAAACTCCTGATACATTCCACAATCTATTAATACCTGTTTTGTTGTTTTGTTAGGGAAGTGAAAAGTGAGTATAATTGCAGAACCTGTCACTTCAGGGTGAAGACAAGATATTTCATAAGTAATGCTAGCTGGTTTGTTTTTCATAAGAAATCCCCCAATGTTAATAAATTTAATAGAGTAAATACACAATTGCATATTTATATACAATTCTTATTACAATTATTATATAATGCCTTGGAATACAAAGTCAATAATTATGTCGAAAAAACATGAAAAAGGATAAAAATTAATTTAAAAATAGCACTTAAAAGTATAATATTTAAAGAAAGTTAGCTTGGTACTAGCTTTTTTTATGTATTTATTGTATAATACTAAGTATAATATTTAGTAAATTAGGTGATTATAATGGAAGAAAAAAAGATAATTTTAACAGGTGACAGACCAACTGGAAGATTACATATAGGTCATTATTTTGGTTCGGTACAAAATAGAATAAAACTTCAAGATAATTATGAACAATATATAATGATTGCAGATGTTCAAGCTTTAACAGATAATTTTAATAATCCAGAAAAAGTAAGAACTTCTGTAAAACAGCTTTGTATTGATTACTTATCTTGTGGAATAGATCCTAAAAAAACTACAATTTTTATTCAGTCAATGGTTCCTGAAATTGCAGAACTTACTGTATTTTACTCAAATCTTGTAACAGTTTCTAGGTTAGAGAGAAACCCAACCGTAAAGTCAGAGATTGCTCAAAAAAAGGAGCTTTTTGGGAATAATGGTGAGAGTATAACATACGGATTTTTGGGATATCCGGTAAGTCAATCAGCTGATATAACTGCATTTGGTGCTCATTTAATTCCTGTTGGAGAGGACCAACTTCCAATGATTGAGCAAACAAGAGAAATTGTTAGAAAATTTAATTCTATTTATGGTGAAACTTTAGTTGAACCTGAAGCTTTAGTAGGAAAAATGGCTAGAGTAAAGGGACTAGATGGAAATGCTAAGATGGGTAAAAGTTTAGGTAATGCAATATATTTGTCTGATAGCGAAGAAGAGATAAATAGAAAAGTTATGGGGGCTTTAACAGATACTTCAAAAATAAGGAAAGATGATCCTGCAAACCCTGAGGTATGTATGGTTGCGTATTATCACAAGATGTTTAGCCAAAAAGATAAAGAATGTATATTTGAGGAATGCAAAAAAGGTAAAAGAGGATGTGTTGCATGTAAAAAAGAACTTGCTAAAAATATATGTGAGTATTTAAAACCAATTAGAGAGAAGAGAAGGTACTACGAGGAAAATTCTGAAATTATTGATGATGTACTTAAAGATGGTATTAAAAAGGCAAGAGAAAAAGCAAAATATACTATGAAGAAAGTAAAGAAAGCGATAAAAATAGATTATTTCGATTAAGAGGAGAAATTAGATGGTAATAGATAATGTAAAAATAAAAATAAAAGCTGGAAATGGTGGAAATGGAGCGACAAGCTTTAGAAGAGAAAAATACATTGCTGCTGGTGGTCCAGATGGTGGTGATGGTGGAAAAGGTGGAAATATATATTTAAAAGTTGACCCTAATACATCAACACTTCTTGATTTTAAGTATAAAAAAGAATTTAGAGCTGAGGATGGAAAAAACGGTGATGGTGCAAGAAAAACTGGAAAATCAGGACAAGATTTGTATATTTCAGTGCCAATTGGTACAATAGTTAGAGATATAGATAAAGATATTGTAATTGCAGATTTATCAAAAAAAGATGACGTTTTCTTGGTCGCAAAAGGTGGAAAAGGTGGAAAAGGTAATATGAATTTTGCAACTCCTACAAGACAAGTTCCAAATTTTTCTGAAGCAGGCCATAAAGGTATGGAAAGGAATCTAGAACTTGAATTAAAAATGCTTGCCGATGTTGGACTTATTGGCTTTCCAAACGTTGGTAAATCAACAATAATCTCAACAGTATCATCTGCAAAACCTAAGATAGCAAATTATCACTTTACAACACTTGAACCAGCTTTAGGTGTGGTAAAAACAAAAAGTGGTGATACCTTTGTAATGGCAGACATACCTGGTATTATAGAGGATGCAAGTGAAGGTGTTGGACTTGGATTTAAATTCTTAAAACATATTGAAAGAACAAGACTTCTATTACATGTAATTGATATTACAGGAAGTGAAGGAAGAATCCCGGTAGAAGACTTTAAATTAATAAATAATGAGCTTAAAAAATATAGTAAAAAACTTGCCTCTAAAGAACAAATTGTTGTTGCAAATAAAATGGATAGTTTAAGTGATGAAGGTTACCTTAAAGATTTAGAAATCCTTTGTAAAAAAGAAGGACTAAAATTATTTAAAATTTCAGCTGCAACTAAAATTGGATTAGATGAGTTATTAAACTATGTATCAGAAGAATTAAAGAAAATTCCAAAAGAGGATATTGTTGAAGTAATTAAAGAGGAAGAGGACGAACTAGTAGATCAAGAGTGGCATGTAGAAAAGAAAAATGACACATATTATGTTACTGGGGCACCTATTGAAAGATTAATGAGTAAGGTTAATATATTTGATGTTGAATCAAGACAATACATGCAAAGAGTATTAAATAAAATGGGTGTTATGGATAAGGCAAGAGAACTTGGACTTCAAGATGGAGAATATTTGGATATTATTGGATATCAGATGGAATATAACGATTAAGAAAAACCATTCGTAAATATTTACGAATGGTTTTTTGCTAAAAGATAATTTTTAGCAGAAAAATTATGAATGTTATCCACAATAAAGTATCTAAAATTCCAAAAAAGAATCTAAGGGCACAGGATGTTATTTTAAAAGTTAAATAAAGCATTATGCAAGATAAAATAAGGCTTAAAAGTGATAAAATCATATTAATTACTCTCCTTTTCTCCTTAATTTTAAAATAAACTTTGGCAAATCTATTTTTTTAGACAGGAAAAGGTAGGAAAGAAGAAAATATATAATAGATATTAGTATATCAATTATAAGCACTGTCAAATTTCCTGTTCTAATTGAATTTGCACCAACACCAAATATTAATGCAAGAATCAAACCACCTATTACTTCGTGAGGCATGTGGCCAGCTTTAATATTAATATTGTCGCCAAGTTCGTTCCAAAAATTTTGTAGTGATTCAGTTACAATAAAATAATTTTTAGATTCTTTAAGAAATTTTTGCATGGTTTGTGCATTTTCCTGTACACGCATACGGATGCCTAAAGCGTCTCTAATTGTCATTGCCGTCCATAATAGTAAAACCACTTCTGTAGATATACAAACTAAAATTTCTGTTTTGGATGTTGCATTATATATAGCCTCGTATATTATTGGCGTAACAACAATACATCCTGTTACAGAAACTGCCGTATGTGAAGATGGAAAATCACCATCAGAAAAAAATTGCTTTATAACGTTCCGTGGATTTTTATTCTTTGTAATTGCAATTTTAAGTAGTGTTTTAAATGCCTGGGAAGTGACCCATGCAAGTGCAATACTTATTGCAATATAAATGAAAGTATCTAACGCATAAAATATATTTTCGTTCATTATAATCCTCCTAAATTTGAGTTAAATTTTTATATTTTTTTGTGACCATATTATATCATAATGTTGAACGTGTGTCAATTGTATAAAAATAGCTATATGGTAAATTATGAAAGAAATGTGATAATGTCTTAAGTAAAAAAATGAGAAAATGTCCCAAATAAAAAAATTGTTCTCTTAAATGATATAATAAGAATCATTTAAATTTAAGGAGGACAATATGAGAAAGGTGGAACTATCATTGAAAGA
>OJNX01001692.1_pt1 | contig 11218 bp, 10 predicted proteins | sample 1598021 | NCBI WGS metagenome assembly OJNX01 (sample SAMN01915227, study PRJEB22387) | human gut metagenome | isolation source: stool | host: Homo sapiens | place: USA | reverse complement strand
TATAAGCGTGGGTTCATCATATTTGGTGTGGTATCTTTAACTATGGGAAACTCCGCGCTCCCACTTGCTCACTGCGGCGCACGTGACGTTCATTGCCACAGAGAGCTGCTCCTGGGTAATATTTTTTGCTGTACGCAAACGTTTTATATTTGCGCCGATAGTCATTTCCATAACTGTACCTCCGCTAAAACCAAAATAGTAAGCCGACGTCTGCTTCCAATGTTATTATAGCATAAAATAGTTTTTTGAAAAGGCATTGTTGGGATATATGGGATTAACCGCAGGTTAAAAAAATATACTGCGAGAATAATTGCAGTCATAGATAAAGTCGGAGCCGGCTGTGTAGCGAACCTAAAAATGGCAGGTATTCGGTAATGCCTCCCGGATTTGAAAGCGATATCTTTTTTGGCGGCGCGATACAAAAACGGACACACCCTAACGGGTCGTGTCCGTTTTTTTTGGCTGTGATACAGGGATTCATGAAACCCGTTTTTGCGAAAGCAAAAATGGGGTTCGTCGAAACGGCGGAAAAAGGAACTTTTTCCGACCGCGAAGTCGGGAGTGAGCAAAAAACTTCGGGCAACCGCATCAGCGGTCGTAGTTTTGCGAAACGCACCGTACCCCTGCACAAAAATATACGGACACGCCCTAACGGGTTGTGTCCGTTTTTTCTGCAATACAGGGATTCATGAAGTCCGTTTTGCGGAAAAAGAAGAAAAATATCATTGACCTATTGCAAAAAAGCGTTCTCTGTAATATAATAGTGACTGCATATCATTATTGACAATATCCGCAGGCGCGGATTTTCGGAGGAAATCCAAAATGGCAAAGCATTCTTCTGCCGTTCACAAAGAACGCGGCGAGATACAAATGACGCAAGGCTCTCTTTGGAAAAATATGCTCTTTTTCAGCATTCCGCTTATGCTGTCGCAACTTTTGCAGGTGCTTTTCAATATGGCGGACGTTGCGGTCGTAGGCAAATTTTCAAGTGCGGAAGCCTTGGGAGCGGTCGGCTCGACGACTACGCTTGTAACGCTTTTCACGGGCTTTCTCATCGGAATGGGAAGCGCCGTCAACGTTGAGGTCGCGCGCCATCTCGGCGCAAAGGACAAAGCGCGCACAGCCGCTTCCGTCCGAACATCGTTTGTGATATGTCTTGCGACGGGCGTCATTATCATGGCGCTCTGTCTTCTTTCCGCACGGTTTATGCTGGAACTGCTCGGAACAAAGGACGACCTTATAGAGGGCGCCGTGCTCTATTTCCGCATCTATGCGCTCGGAATGCCTGCTCTCGGCATTTTCAACTTCGGCAACGGAGTACTCAGCGCAAACGGCGATACGAAGCGACCGCTTACATATCTTATGATTGCGGGCATTCTGAACGTTCTTTTTAACCTGTTTTTTGTCATCGTTTGCGGTATGGCGGAGGACGGCGTCGCGCTTGCCAGCATCATCACGCAGTATGTTTCCGCAGGACTTATTCTTATACACATGGGACGGCAGGAGAACGACTGCACGTTCCGTTTCCGTGACCTGAAAAAGGGGCTTGACAAATTTGAGGGAAAACATATTCTCGGTCTCGGTATTCCCGCAGGTCTCCAAAATGCCGTTTTTGCAATAGCGAACCTATTTATACAGGGCGCTGTCAATTCCTTTGATTCCGTTATGGTCGAGGGAAATTCCGCCGCAGCAAACGCAGATGCGATAATCTACAACGTTATGGCGGCATTTTATACAGCCTGCGCTACATTCATGGGGCAGAATCTCGGTGCGAAAAAACAGGAACGCGTACTGAAAAGTTATTTTATCGGCATTACATATTCTTTCGTTGCAGGGGCGGTATTCGGCGGCGCTTTGTTCCTGTTCGGAAGAGAGTTTTTGTCCATGTTCGCCAATGACGAAGCAGTTATTGAGGCGGGACTTCAACGAATAAAAATAATGAGTTTTTCCTATGCCGTCAGCGCTTTTATGGACTGCACGATAGCCGCCTGCCGAGGTATCGGCAAGAGCCTTGCGCCCACCGTCATTGTTATTATGGGCTCATGCGTATTCCGTGTGGCGTGGATATATACCGTTTTCGCCCATTTTCATACGATACCGTCCCTGTATCTGCTGTATATTTTCTCATGGACTATCACGGCTGTTGCGGAGATCGCATATTTCACCGTCAGTTACAAAAAAACAGACAGACTTCAATTTTCGGAAAGTTGCAATACATAGACAGCCGAAAAGGGCTCCCTTTTTCGGCGGCGCAAACAAAGAACGGACACTACCCTTTCGGATGTGTCCGCTCTTTGTTTTTATTAGGAAATGCCTTTCAGATATACTGTAACGAGTTCGCCCTCTTTGGCGAGTTCGTCTGCTGTTTCCGAACAGGCGGTTGCCTGAAACACGGGAAGATTCGCGCCGTCGTTAATAAGATTCATAAAAAGAAAGTCGCTGTCAGCACAGGCAACGGCAAGCGCGTCGGTGTTCAGAGCTTTCGAAAACGGGTGAAGAATCTCGGCAAAAGTCTGTTCGTCGCCGATTTCCAGCACGTCCGAAAAAACGGTTATCCAGTCGCTGTTGTCGGACGTATAAATATACGCCGTATCGTCGGCGTCATCACCGTTTTCCGTCGGCTGATACCCTTTGCTTTTAAGATATTCAGTAAATTCGTTCTTAACCGAACCGACATCCGCCGTTTCGTTTTTTTCTGATATGGAGATTGTTGAAAAACGCTCCCATAATACACCTCAAAATCCTTTTTTATTCTGTTTATTCGGGCTGTTCGCCCGCAATTTCTCTGCCTATCTGCTTGAATCTGTCAAAGAAGTTTTGCCAATATCCCTGTTCGGTGATTTCTTTCATGCCGTAAAAACCGAGATGTTCGCCTTTCCAGCAAAACGTCATCAAGCCGCCCTTGTGTTCTTCGCCGTCGAGGAACTCTTTCATTCCGTTCAGATGCGCAAGCAACTGATTTTCCATAAGTCTGACGGCAGGCATACTCTTGTCCGCAGTCGTATATGCCCACGGGATATACCAAATGCGGCAAGCGTCGGGCAGTTCAAGTTTCATTTTTTCGTTTATGCGCTCGTACTTATCTTTATACGTTTCAAAATCCCAATACATATCGTAGGCGGCGTCCGTGATATATGTCGAATACTGTTTTGTCATATGTCCGTTGGTCACGCCGTCGTTGTATTCGGACGGAACTATTCCCTCAACCGCAAAACAGATGAAGTAGCGTTTGCCGAACGTGTCGTGATTGTATTTTGAAAAGTCATAGATTTTTTTGACGGAAAAGCGGTTGAGCAACGGCTCATCCATATAAAAACCGAGGAAGTAATTGAACGCGCCCTCTTCGCGCACGGTCGCAACGACCTTGTCCATTTCGCTTTGCCAATCTTCGGCAATCGCCATATAGCGTTTGCCCCACTTATCTTTGACAATTCCTCTTTCAAGGAGCTGGGTGTTTATCCAAAATGCGTTGCCGTTCTTTATCGCAAGGCGTATCTGCCCCGCAAGGTCGTCTTGTGCATAAGCGGAAAGAATCACGCAGTTGATGTAGTCCGTTCCCTCGACATCTTCGGAGTTTGCAAAGTCAAGCCCCGGGGAGCAGTAAAGCCCGTTCATGACCTCGGGAACATCGAAAACAAACTGTCCGTTTTCATCGCGTTTGCGCTCCGGTTCGGGCGGTTCGGGCACTGTGGGTGTTTCGGTCTTTTCTTCGGTTCGTTTGCTCACAGTGCACCCAGCCAAAAACGTGCAAAAAACGGCGGCAAGCAGCAACATTGCAAAGAATCTTTTCATCTTCGTTACCTCTCCAATTTGAGTTCCGCGCCGAGCATGGTACCTTTACTTTCACAAAGATATGCGAAAACGCGGAAGTCCTCCATATCAAAGTCGAAGTGAAGAGCGTAAATATCTATCTTTTTACCGCGCATATTTTCATCGACGCGGATATAGTGCGAGGATTTGTGCGAGCATTCAACAACCCAATGTCCCCACCAGTTGACGGGGTGTGCGGGCGCACGGTCAAAGCAGCCGATATATTCCCCGTCGCAAACGGCGGCAACATAAAGGCTGTCGTTGCCGTAAATATCGTCAACCGTAACGGTTATAAAAGCATCGGGCGACGCGTCGGCGGGAACTTCGACCGTAAGTTTGCGGGTGCTTACAATGCGGTCAAAATCCTTGAATGCGGCAAGCATATTGCTTGCTTTCGGAGTTCCGACATCGAGTTTTTTGCCGTCCTTATAAAATTCAAGCGCGTGGATATGGTCGGGCGGCGAGGGCAGACGAAGATAGCGGAACGGCGCGGCGGCGGAATAAACAAGTTCAACGCGAGAGCCTTTGTCATATATCTTTCTGTCCACGTTCTCTATCGGGAACGGCTCTTCGGCGCGGCGGAGTTCCTTTTTCGAAACAAGCGGCATATCGTGCCACGAAACGCGATCCCTCGAGGTCTGTCCCAAGTCGGGGAAAACATTCGGAACGCAACCCTCAGAGCCCTCATCGGCGGCAAAAACCTCGATGCGAACGCTGTCCGCAAGGATTTCTTTGCCGAGATCGACGCGCAGGCAGCCGTTCTTTATGCGACGGCCGTATTTTCTCGAACGCGCGTCATAAAACGTCTCGTCCTTGCCGTCAAACATATATTCGGGGTCGCAGCCTCTTATCCAATAGCCCTCCTGACCGAAAAATGCGTTTCTGGCGGCTTCGACTTCGGGATATTTCGTCTTGCCCGCGCGGATAAGGGACTGCATTTCAAGGCTGTGTCCGTCCGTGGCAAAGCAATCCGCCTCATAGAGCGCTTCCGCGAAGTCGGGAGTGTCGCAGAGTTCGAATTTTCCGAGATACTCGGGTTCTTTATTTATAACGTTCACATTTATTTCCGTGCCGTCAGCAAGCAATTCGGGCGTCTTTTTGCCGTCAAGAGAGGCAGACTTGAAGCCCTGCGAAAGCACGCGGACATTGCCGTTTGCGCGGGCGATGTTCACGGTTACGGGTCTGCCCGCAACGTCGCGAACAACTTCGTAATCGCAGTTCGAAAGCAATATATCGTCAACCCCGTCAACGGAAGCAACGACAAGACAGGTGCGGAACTGTGCCACGGGCACACGGACGATATCGCCCTTTTTGAACGTGCCCAGCAGACGCTGCGTCGGGTGATACTGCACAACGGTTATATCGCCGTCGGCGGAAAGACCTATTGTCTCATCAAGACGGATAACCGCCTCGAACGGCTTCCATTCAAGGTTCTTGAAAGTCATAACACGGGTTCTTGCGTCGCCCCTGCTCACGGCGTTTTCGCCGAAGCGGCAAACATCATCGTCTTTGAGCGGGAAGCCCTCGACAAGCTGTTTTCTGTATTTTGCGGCAAGATTGTATATACGCGCAAGACGCGGGAACTCATCGTCACGCAGCAGCGCGGGAGTTCCGTATATCTCGGGAGAAAGTATAAGCGCACGGGAGAAAGCCTGAACAACAAGTTCATCTTCAAAGTAATCAAGGCAGGACGAAAGGCAAACGCCGTGGTCCTCCGTCAGACGGAGCATATCGGGAACAAGTCCGCGGCGAAGTCCGCACTCACGGTGATGCGGAGCGCAGTTTCTGTTGCGGATAAGCACGTCCGTATACGATTCAAGCCCCTCCCAAAGGAACGTGGTCGCGAAACGCTGCGCGTCGCCGATATTGAGACGGTGAATAAGCACGATGAGTTCCGGGCAGATCTTGCGGCATTCAATAATCGTTTTTTCAAACATCGGTATCTTTTCGGGGCGTATATCGCCGCCGACAAGGTCGAATTTCAAAAGCCCAGCCTCATATTTTTCAACAAGGTCGATTATCTGGCGGGAACGCTTTTCGGCGTCCTCTTCCGTTTCGCCGAAACCGTCCGGACCGCACCAATAGCCGAGCTTTATGCCGAGTTCTCTCGCCCTTTCCGCGACTTTTGAAAAGCCGTTCGGGAAGTTCTTTTTGAACTGTTCGTTTTCGGGGTCGAAAAACTTATAATCGGGGGAATCGAAATTTCCCGCGTCGAAAGCGTAAATTTCGATATTCATACCGAACTCGCGTTTAAGCCACGCGAAAAAATCGAGGTTCGTCAGAGTGATCTCCTCGGTCGTTCCGTCGTTGTTGTGGTTCACCCACGAAAAATATTGCGGCACGCTGAGGCTTTTTTCGGTTTTTCCTTTTGTGTTTTCCATCAGTTGTCCTCCTCTTCCGGAATTTCCGGAGCTGTCTTGTTGCGGTTGAACAGTTCGGCTATGCGGGCAAAAAATGACTTTTTTTCATGTTCAAAGCCGTGTACCCAGTCCGAACGTTTGTAATAGATCATATATATTATCGAACTGATACCCCACGTTATCGGGTAAGCCCAATAGATATAACCTATGTCGTGGAAAAGATGAACGACAGCCTCGATGTAGATTATTCTGAACACGCACCAAACGGAAAGCATAATTGTCATCGGCACAAACGCCTTGCCCGCGCCGCGGCATATTGCGGCTATCGCGTGCGAGAACGCAAGCAGGCAGTAAAACAGCGCGACCGTGCGAGCCTGACGGACTCCGAGGTCAAGCACTTCGGGCGTCGAGTCGAAAAATCCGACAAGCGCGGGGGCGAAAACATAGTTCAGAACGCCTATGACCTCTGCGGCTATGGTCGCCGCCAAAATCCCGAAACGCGCGCCCTTTTTGGCGCGGTCGAACTCTCTCGCGCCGAGGTTCTGGCTGATAAATGTCGTGGTTGCCATATTGAAGCTCGTTATCGGCAAAAACGCGAAACCCTCTATCTTGGCATGAACGCCGTAACCCGCGGTCGCGAATTTTCCGAACGAGTTTATCTGCGTCTGAACAATAACGTTGGCAAAGCCGATAACGGAGTTTTGTATGCCGGACGGAAGCCCGTAACGGACTATCTCTATCATCATGTCTTTGTGAAAACGTATTTTGTGCAAAGAAACGCTGTATATCTGTCCTTTTTTCATCAGCTGAATACAGCACAAAACGACGCTTGCAGCCTGAGATATGACCGTTGCGACGGCAGCCGACCAAACGCCCCACTTGAACGCGCCGACAAAAAGCACGTCGAGCCCGACGTTCAGAACGGACGAAAAAATAAGATAATAAAGCGGTCTGCGGCTGTCACCGACCGCGTTCATGATGCCGCGGCAGACGTTGTACATTATCATCGCGATCGCGCCGAGGAAATAATAACGGAAATATTCCGTTGCCTGAGGCAAAACCGACGGGTCAGTTTTCATCCACCGCAAAAAAGTCGGGGTGAACGCCACACCGAAAACGGTCAGTATAACGCTGCTCACAAGCCCGAACGCGATGTTCGTATGTACCGCGCGAGATATGTTGTCCGCGTCACGCGCGCCGAAATAGCGGGATATAACGACACCCGCGCCCATGGAGGTGCCCATAAAAAAGCTTATCAATAAAAAAATCAGTGTTCCCGACGAGCTGACGGCGGCAAGCGCGTCCGTGCCGAGGAACTTGCCTACGATAAAAGTATCGGCGGTATTGTAAAGTTGCTGAAATATCTGACTTAAAAGAACGGGCATGGCAAACGCGACCATGTGACCGTAAGGATTCCCCTGCGTCATATCGCGCGTTATCTTCGCCGTTTCGACTTTCTTCTGGTGTGCGCTCATAATTTTCCTTTGCTGATATTGATTTTCCTGTGTTTTTGTGGTATACTTATTCAAACACGGGCGATATTTGTTCATTCTATCTTATTTATATCGCCGCTAAAAGGAGACATTGGTTTTGGGAAAGATAAAATATCTGTGCGGTCGTATCTTTTCGATGCACTTTGATAAGATGTTCGAAAAGATAGACGACATACATAAAAAGACCGGAAAGAGCAAAATTTATCTCTTTTTCGATATGATAAACTGCGGTCTGAAATATCAGGCGGGTTACATGGACTATTGGCTGTTTGAGATGTACGACCTGAATCGCGCGCAGCGAAAGACCGTTGTTACAAGGGGCATCAACAACGCTTTTATCAAGCGTTTCAACGACCCCGCGTATATGAAATACATCGACGACAAACTCGAATTCAACCGCCGTTTCGAAAAGTTTCTTAAACGCGATTGGCTCGATGTTCACACCGCAACGGACGAACAGCTTGCCGCTTTCTGCGAAAAACACTCAACGTTTATGGCAAAGCCCGAAAACGGAATGTGCGGCAAAGGTATTCAAAAGCTGAATTTTTCCGATTTTGACAGCGTTGAAGCTCTGCGCAAGCATCTTGTCGAAGCAAATCTTATGCTGCTTGAAGAGCCCGTTGTTCAACACCCCGACCTTATGCGCCTGCACCCCAATTCGGTCAACACCTGCCGTGTCATAACAATAGCGAAGGACGGCAAAACACGCGTCGTTGCGGCATATCTGCGCATAGGCAACGGCAAATACGTTGACAACTTCAACAGCGGCGGCATGGTTGTGCCGATAGAAGAAGACCGCGGCGAGATAATTTATCCCGCGCTTGACAAATCGGGCAACCTTTACGAAAAGCACCCGATGACGGGCGTTTCCATAAAAGGATTCAAAATCCCGCTTTGGGATGAAGTGATAAAACTCGTATGCGAAGCGGGACAGGTAGTTCCGCAAGTCGGACTTGTGGGCTGGGACGTCTGCGTGACGGAAAAAGGTCCGCTGCTTATCGAGGGCAACGAATTTCCGGGACACGACATCTACCAACTCCCGCCGCACCGAACGAACGGTATCGGCGTTCTTCCGAAGTTCAAACGCGCCATAGACGGGGAATAAAGCGAAAATTTTCGCAAGTCAGAGGCTAAAAGTCCGTAACGTTCAAATATTTTACCGCAATCGGTTTTTATCGCAATATTAAAATTTTATCCGTGAAGACGGAGGGTATATCGCTTGATATACCCTCCTGTTTTTCTGTTTACAGAACAGCAAAGACAAGATATGCCAGTCCTCCGATAATAAGAAGGACTCCGACAGCGGGAAGAAACAGCGTCAGGAACGCCGAAAAGACCATTGCAAACCGATCGCCCTTTTCAAGCGGTTCTTCTCTTAACTTTTCTTCTTTTTCGGCGTCTGCTTTTTTAGGAAGTCTGCGCCATGCCTTAAAAATCATCTTGCGTTCGTTGTCTTCTTGACGTCGAACAGATAGGTTCCGTTCTCGTCAACTTTTTTGGTGTCCGCGAAATGGCAGGCAACGAAGTGTCCCGGTTCAACCTCCGTCAGCGGCGGCGGAACGACTTTGCACTTATCGCAAGCCATAAAGCAACGTGTATGGAACTTACAGCCCGAGGGCGGATTTATCGGCGATGGGATATTGCCTTCAAGGATAATTCTTTCCTTTGTAAGGCTGTCCGGGTCGGTCGTCGGAATGGACGAAAGCAGCGCTATCGTGTACGGGTGGCGCGGATCGTTAAAGATAACGTCCGTGGGCGCAACCTCCACCATGTTGCCGAGATACATAACGCCGATACGGTCGGAAATATAACGAACGACCGAAAGGTTATGTGAAATGAAAAGATACGTCAGTCCCTCTTTTTCTTTCAGTTCCTGCAACAGGTTGATTATCTGCGACTGAATGGAAACGTCAAGCGCCGAAACGCACTCGTCGCAAACGACGAACTTCGGTTTAACGGCAAGAGAACGCGCGATACAGATTCTCTGACGCTGACCGCCCGAGAACTGGTGCGGGTATCTGTTGTACATATAATTCTGCAAGCCGCACGAATTCATTATTTGGAAAACGTACTCCTGCATTTTTTTAGAGCCGCGCTTGAAGAACTTATGCGTTACAAGTCCCTCTTCGATTATCTGACCTACGGTCATACGCGGGTTCAGCGACGAATACGGGTCCTGGAAAATGACTTGCAGGTCTTTTCTCAGAAGACGCATTTCGGTATACTTCAATCTTCTCAGATCGACGCCGTCGTCAAGCATTGCTTCGTATTCGGCAAACTCTTCGTCGCCCGCATACTTTGCTTTCTGTTCGTCTATCGAAAGCTGGATTTTTGCCGCTTCGCCGAGCAACTTTTCTTTGTCCGATTCAAGCGGAGCCTTGGCTTTTTTGAGTTTTTCAATCTTTTTCTTTGCGGATTCCGCTTTTGCCGTATTTTCCGAAAGATCGGCTTCAAGTTCGGAGATGTCGAGGTCGATATCGTCTATCTCCTCCTGAATCTTTTCCGCCTTAAAGGTCAGACGGTACTTCGAAAGAAGCATATCCGCGCCTTTTTTCGTGTCACGGACGGTGAATCCGCCGAGAATTTTGGAAACATTGTCAAGCGCGGTTTTGGCGTTGCAAGCCGCAAGATTCTTGTCTTGCAGGTCAAAGAACGTTGCGGCATCGCCCTTTTCGTCGCACTCTTTTGCAAGTTTGTCTGCGTGCTCTTGCGCTTTATGATATTCCGCAACATATTTTTCGGCATTTTTCAGGGTGTCTATAACATATTCGGGGGCAACTGTGTCAAGCGTTCTGCCGTAATACATAGTGCTGCCCGCGGTCTGTTCGTAAAGTTGGAGAAGCACACGTCCGAGCGTAGATTTTCCGCAGCCGGACTCACCGACGAGACCGAACGTTTCGCCCTTATAAATGTTGAGGGTTATATCCTCGTTTGCTCTGTTGTATACCTGTTTGGAGAAGACGGACGCCTTCGGCATCGGGAAATACTTTTTAAGATTCGTAATCGACAGTAATTTCTGCATGAGCGGCGCTCCTCCTTTCTTCTTTATCCGGATAGAAGCAGCGAACAAGTTGGTTGTCCGCAACCTTTGCCAGCGGCGGCTCTTCCTCTATACATCTGCGCGTGCAATATTTGCAGCGGGGCGCGAATTTGCAGCCTTTCGGCAGATCAAGCGGGTGAGGCACAACGCCGGGAATCGGGTCAAGTTTCTTTCTGTCGTCGTTAAGACGCGGAATGGAATACATCAGACCCTCCGTATACGGGTGGCTCTTCTTGCAGTCCGTAAAAATAACTCTTGCGGGAGCCTGTTCAACAACCTGACCGCAGTACATAACAACAACGTCGTCCGCCATCTCGTTGATAACTCCGAGGTCGTGCGTGATAAACATTATCGCGGTGCCGTTTTCTCTTTGCAGGTCGTTCATCAGACGGAGTATCTGCGCCTGAATGGTAACGTCAAGCGCCGTGGTCGGTTCGTCCGCTATAAGAATGTCGGGTTTGCAGGCAAGCGCCATGGCTATCATAACACGCTGCCGCATACCGCCGCTGAGCTCG
>OJNX01001677.1_pt1 | contig 11314 bp, 8 predicted proteins | sample 1598021 | NCBI WGS metagenome assembly OJNX01 (sample SAMN01915227, study PRJEB22387) | human gut metagenome | isolation source: stool | host: Homo sapiens | place: USA | reverse complement strand
GTTCGGTTTTACGGAGCGAGAACTTCGCAATTTGATTTCACAACTCGTTGACTTGAAACAATACGGAAAGTCTCTAGACGAAGTCTTGATTCGCATGAAAGAGTGGTACAACGGATACTGCTTTAATCCGGATATGCAAGAAACCGTTTTTAACTCGTCCATGTGTTTGAATTACTTAAGTTCAATTGCCGAGACAGGGAGAGAACCTCGCTCAATGCTCGACCCCTCGGTGGCCAATAGCCTTGACAAGATTGAAGCTGTTCTTTCGCTCGGTGATTCGGAATTTGTCCGTGACATTGTGAGTCGGGCCTTAAACAACCGACCGATTCCATTTGAAGGTGACCTTAAGGTACTCAATCTCAATACTCAAGAGTTCTTAGATGAACAGAATCTGTTATCCGCTCTCTTTTACATGGGATTTTTGACCTTCGCGCCGAACGATTGGAAGACCCTTACGGTTCCCAATCGCGCCATCGGGATTCAGTTCTTTGAGTATTACTTCAAGAACATTTTGAATGCTCCGCGATACACCTTTGATGCTGAGGAGTTTTCTCTGGCTTACAAAGCTCTGACCGAAGGGAATCCCAAACTTTGGCTTGATCTTGCCGATAGACGCCTCGCGCAAACAAGCGGCGTTCACATGGCTGTACACGTCAATGAGGCGGCTTTTCAAATGATGCTTTCTTCAACGCTTTGGGCATCGGGTGAATACGGCGGGCAACTTGAAATCGAATCACGCGGAGAGAACTCGGGCTTTATCGATTTACTCCTGACTCCCAAGCACGACACCTCTCTTCCGAGTTACGTCATCGAAGTCAAGCACCTGAAGAGCGATGCAACCGATGAAGCCGTACAAAAAGCCCTTGCGGAGGCTAAAAAGCAAGCGGAAAGATACGCTCAAGGAGAAGCCGTCAAGAGAATTTCCAACCTCAAACGCCTTGCACTCGTTTACAAAGGATTGAGGCTCTCGGCTTTTGAGATTTTTTAGTTTGTGCCCTGACCGTTTTGAGAATCGATGCCGGCAAAAATCCTGCAAAACCACCGGTTTCTCACGCTCTGCTTTACCGGCATGGCGGAAAAAAAGACCGACCCAAAACACCTGAGTCGGTCCCCTCGTCTTTAGAAATTCAAGACGCGTTTATTTTTAAGACTCCAAACGCTTGGCACGTAAGCAAGCCGCTGCCGTAAAGAGCGCATCGGACGAAGAATTGAGCGCTGTCTCGCACGAATCCTGCAACACGCCGATGATAAAGCCGACGGCCACAACCTGCATAGCTGTGTGGTTGTCGATTCCGAAAAGGCTGCAAGCCAAGGGAATGAGCATGAGCGACCCACCCGGAACACCGGCCGCACCGCAAGCGCACAGGGACGTGACAACGGCAAGCAAAACCGCCGTCAGGAAGTCGACATGAATGCCTAAGGTCGTGCAAGCCGAAAGCGCCAGAACCGTAATCGTGATGGCAGCTCCGGCCATGTTAATCGTGGCACCCAAGGGAATGGAAACGCTGTAGGTATCCTGCGAAAGCTGCAATTTGCGGCAAAGTTCCAAGTTAACCGGAATATTGGCCGCAGACGAACGCGTAAAGAAGGCCATCACGCCCGATTCGCGCAACGTTAAAAGCGTCAAAGGATACGGATTGCGACGGATGCAGAACCAGACCAAAAGCGGGTTGAATACAAGCGCCACAAAGAACATGCACCCGAGAAGCACGGCAAGAAGCTGCACGTAGCCTACTAAGGCACCGAAGCCTTCGGTTGCAAACGTATTGGAAACAAGACCGTAAATCCCGATCGGGGCACAGGAAATCACGATATGGACGATAAATTCGATTCCGTCAGCCAGGTCGTTTAAGATTTCGCGTGTGCGATTCGAGGCTTTCTTTAACGCCAGACCGAAACCGACGGCCCAAGCCAAAATACCGATGTAGTTTGCGGACATCAGGGCGTGCACAGGGTTGTCAACGGCGGAAAGGAAAAGGTTTTTCAACACTTCGGCAATGCCGCCGGGAGCCGAAGCCGAGGCACCGGTTGTCGCTAATTGAATCGAAACCGGAAAGATAAAACTTGCGATAACGGCTGTGGATGCCGCACAGAATGTGCCGACGATATAAAGCACCAAAATCGGCTTAATGTGACTGTCGGCATTGATGTCTTGGTTGGCAATGGCCGCACAGACAAGAATTAACACGAGAACCGGAGCCACAGCCTTTAAAGCGGAGACGAAAAGTGTGCCGAGGAAACCAACTGAAACAGCGAAATTCGGGAAGAAATACGCTGTCAAACTACCTAAAACCAACGCTATAAGAATCTTCTTAACCAAAGACCCGCCGAGAATCATCGGCATCGCCCGATGAAACGGGATTTTATGATTTAACATGACTGCTCTCCGACTGCATAAAGCGCGCTTCAATAAAAAAGGCGGGAAAATTTCCCGCATGTTGCACCCGCAACCCGTGGACCTTACGCACAATCCCTCCTCCCGGAAGCGCCTCCTGCGTAAAACCCCAATACGCGCGACTTTTGAAAGAAGGCGAGCATACTCCGATTGCCGTCTGAAATAAAGTTTTACAAAGATTGAAGGAATAATATTTTGCGTTTTTTAAAGACGCAGACGCCTTAAATAAGAAGAAAGACCGGAAACAGATGAAAAAATTTCGGGCAAACGAAGGACGTTAAGCATCAGAAAAAAGGCATTTGTTTCAATGGTTTAGAGATTCAATTCCGGCAAAAGACGATACGAAATACGGAAAAACGACGTAAATAAATGCCCTTGAAGTATCCGGAACCGTACAGGCGTCCGATGAAAAGCCTCGGAAATTGACGGCGTAAAGGCAAAGCAACGTCGCCGGTAGCCGAGTAAGTCGCAAGTGTTCCTACGAAAGCGATTGCCCGGGAAAAGTCCGGAAGACTCTCGCCCTCGGTCAAAGAAAAAGGAAACGCCGGCTGAATGTAAGGAAATCCTCAATGCGGATGGTAAAGGCGTAAAAGCCTGACGAGAGCTCGCAAAAGATTCAGAGAAAAACAAAGTAATGTTCGTTTTAGAAAGCCGCTTTCTACTATTTTTAACGATAGATACTTTCTATCGAAAAACACCAGCCGGTCAGAACCCGAAAATTTTTCCGACCCGAGGGAAGAGAGCTGAAAACGGCGCTTAATTCTTAAGCAGTCACTTCAAAAAGAGCGAGCGCTGAATTCCCGCTAAAAAGTCTTAATCGTTATATCCTAACGTTTAAATTGGCTTTCCATTCATATCCTACGGATTATCTGAGCCATTGAGACCGGAGGCGAGTGTAAAGCCCCTTGTTTTTAGCAAAATTTCACCCGAACCGAACTTGACAAATTCATTTAGGTTTACTAACATAATAGTAACGGTTACACGACTTAACCTTTAGGAAAGTAACGATATGAGACCTTCCGTCGCGGTAGAAGAATCTTTGCGAGTGCTCGGTCGCAACATCAAAACAGCCCGTCTGAAACGGCGTGTCCCCCAAGAGGTGCTCGCCGAACGCGCCGGCATCGGATTGAGTACCCTCACAAAGATAGAAAAAGGCAATTGTGGGGTGGCTATCGGAACAGTGGCTGCCGTCATACAGGCGCTCGGGATGGGACTGCCCTTTTCGGAAATTTTGACCGGCGATTCCATGACGCAAGCATTCGAGGAAGAAAATCTCCCGAAACGAATCCGTAGCACGATGAAAAAATTTTAAGGTCCTATGACAAAGATTTTTCCGGTAAGCGTGATTGTCGACAAAAGCGTCCTGACCGTCGGACAAATCGCTCGAGACGAGGGAGGAAAAAATTCTGCTTCCCCTACTTTGGCCTTTCGATACGATCCAACCTGGCTCAAAATCGGTTTTGCCTTAGGGACGGCCTTGCCGCTCGAGCCCCGAATCCTGACTCCCGAAAATAAGGAGACTGTAACAAAACGCCTCCGAGAACCGATTTTCGGATTTTTAAGAGACCACCTCCCCGGCTCTTGGCTTACGCGAGCTACAGATTCGGAAAACACGATGACAGAGGCCGTCGATTTCCTTTTCAAAAGCACACCCGCTTTGCGCTTTTCTTCACTTTTTTTCGGAACAGAGGCCCCTGCCGAAGTCCCTGCTCCGATTCTCACGAAGGCTCTAACGGGAAGGCTCACGCGAGCCACGGAAAGCTATTTTCGGGATCCTTCGCGGTTGAGCGAGGAAGAAATTGACCTTATTCAGTCCCTGGGAGACACGTTCGGGGGAACGAAAATCAAGTTTCGCGTGCGGACGGAGAAAAACCCGGAGACCGAATATGTCCTAAGACCGCGCAATCCGGCGTCTCAAGTCGACGAACCCTTGTGGGCCGCCGTCACTATGACGCTAGCGAAAAAATCGGGGCTTAAAGCCCTCTCGGGACGCTTTATCCCGAGCCTCGGGTATTTGGAAGAACGCTTTGATCGAGCAGGCGGAAATCCCCTCTTTTGCCTTTCAGCAGCAACGCTGGCAAAGGGCGGCGACAATGCCGCATCTGTAACCTGGCTGGATATTGCCGATATCCTCAATCGTGAAGGGACCAAACCGAAAGAAGACTTACGAGAGCTTTTCTCTCGCCTTGTGTTTGATATGGTGGTTTTAAATAGTCGCGATACACCGGAGAACATTTGGTTTTATCGCCATGAGGGAGGCTGGAGGCTTTGCCCGATTTCGTACGGGCTTTCCAAACCCTCTTCGCTCCCTTTCAGAACCTTGCAGACGGCCGTGGTCGGAAAAAACACCCTCGCCGACACGAACACGGCCCTCTCGGTTGCACGCTACTTTAATTTAAGCGCACGCCAAGCAAAAGAAATTATTCTCAATACGCTTCGAGTGACGCGGGATTGGGAGAGTACGGCGAGGCTTTACGGGGCTCTGAGAAGCGATTGCACGTTGATGCAAAGCGCTTTCGCTGCCGAGACGGTCTGAGGGTGGCTCATTGCCGCTCTCTGTGTCCGAAAGCAGCCAAAGGGCGTCGGCCGCTTCGAATCGGTGCGCCAGGAATGTCAATGCTGCTTCTTTATCGGCATCAATGCCGCCTTTACGATTAATCCAAGCGAGCAAATCCCGGCGTGATTCCAAAAGCTCATCGCGATAGACAATGAGAATGAATGCAGCGACCAGGCGCGCTTCTTCCGAAGGCGTATCGCTCAAGTCCTTGATTGCCTCGGCCGACTCGGCATCTAGTCCGAAGCGGCACAGTGAAGATGCACGGCACGGAATCTGCAGACGCGGCAAGTTGACAAATGCCGACTTAAACGTCACGAACGGAGAACGAACCAACTGCCGAAAGCCCGATGTCCTAATCATTTAATCCCCTCCCTAAAAAACGATTTCCGATAACTCGAATTTTAAAGGTTCCGAGATGGCAAGGATCATTAAGTGATCTCTTTATTTAGATGACTTTATCCCTGAATCATAAGGAGAATTTCGTAAATGCCTAATGATCTTTTCAAAAGAACCAGAGACTAAGGAAGTGCTACTAAATCTAGAAAGGTCCCCTACTTTCCTTCTAGATTTAGTATGGGAATCGGTCTCAATGAAAGATCATGCCGGACGTTCTCTTTGACTTAAATCAAAGTCACGGAAAAGGTCTTTTACGAAAGGTCGTCTGATTTCTAAGTCCTTTCTCGCTCCTCGAAAAGCGGGGCTTTTGCCCTTAATCGCCTTAAAAGCACCCATAAAGAAAAAACAGCGCGATACAATCCGAGACACACGAATTCGGGGGGCGAATTCGGGAAAAAGCCCTGCAGCCGAGTCAAACCCGCCGCAAGTCAAGGAGTCCTTTATGTCAGAAGCACAGCATCTTATCGACCGCTTTATGCGTTATGTTGCCGTAAGCACGCAAAGTAACGGCAAAGCGGCAAAGGTCCCGAGCAATCCGAATGAAATCAAGCTTGCTGAGATCCTCGCGAAAGAACTCACGGCCATGGGTTTTACAGACGTTGAGATTTCCGAATTCGGGTGTCTGACGGGAAAACTTTCCTCGAACCTACCCACGGGTCAAACAGCACCGACCGTCGGCTGGTGTGCGCATTTAGATACCGTGGACTGCGGCCTTAGCCCTGAAATTCACCCGCATCTTGTGAAAGATTACGACGGAGGCGATATTTGTCTTAATCCCGAAAAAGACATTTGGCTTAAAAAGGCCGAGCACCCCGAGCTTGCGCCTTACGTCGGAGACGATATTCTCGTGACGGACGGCACCTCGGTTCTCGGCGCCGATAACAAAAGCGGCGTTGCCGTCGTGATGGAGGCCTTGAGCATCGTCACACGCGAAAAGCGCCCGCACGGGGATATTTTCGTGGCCTTCGTACCTGATGAAGAAATCGGCCTAAAAGGGTCAAAGAAACTCAATCTGTCAAAATTCCCGGTTGACTTTGCCTACACCGTTGACGGCGGAGAACTCGGCGAGGTCGTTTACGAGACCTTTAATGCCGCCGAGGCCGTCGTGACCATCCGAGGCATTTCCGCACACCCGATGAATTCCAAGGGCGTTCTCGTGAACCCTGTCTTTGTGGCGCATGACTTTATTGCTCTTTTGGACCGCACGTCGACCCCCGAATGCACTGAAAGGCGCGAGGGCTTTATTCACCCGAAGTCCGTTGTCGCCGGGGCTACCGACGCCGTCATCCGTCTTAACATACGCGACCACGACAAGGTGCGCTTTGAAGCGAAAAAGCTCTACTTACAGCAAGCCCTTACCTTTTTGAAAGTGCGCCATCCGCGCGCTCAAATGACCCTTTCTATTACGGATACATATGCGAATATCGCCGACGCGATTACCCCCGAAAAGCGAGCGGCCGTGGAGTTGCTGATCGGTGCCGTGAAAGATCTTAATCTTCCGCTTAACACCGTCGCAATGCGAGGCGGCACGGACGGCTCTTACCTATCCTCGTGCGGGATTCCGACTCCCAATTACTTTACGGGCGGAGTGAACTTTCACAGTTATGCCGAGTTTTTGCCGATTACACCCTGGGTCAAAAGCCTGAAGACAACGCTTCGGATTATCGAACGCTCGATTACGATGCAAAAGGAAGCGGTATAGGGAAAGGCGTAAAGCCCTCATCACTCACACGGTAAGGAGGTGTGCCTCGGCCCCGATTAAAAATCCCGTCCGAGGCACTTCCTTTACGATTCGAATCGGCTTTAGTTCTCGGAGACCTTTTCAGGCGCCGGGGCTTTTGCCGGGACTTTCTTTTGCAACACCGCCCCGAAAAAGCCGTCGGTGTCCGTCAGATTCGGGAGCATCACCAAATCGTTTCCGAATCGGTCTTTGATCCAGTTAGGAAGATTAATTCCTTGTTTGGCGAGAACATCCGTCGCAGAGAGCGCTTCAAATTCCGGGTGGCGACTTAAGAAATCTCGGACGACAGCTTGGTTTTCTTCTTCAAGAAGCGAGCACGTGGCATAGACAAGGCGCCCTCCTGCTTTCACAAGTTTTGCGGCTTCTTCGAGAATTGATTTTTGAAGCGCATTGATGCGCTCAAGTTCCTTAACATTTAACCGCCAACGCAAGTCGGGATTGCGCCTTAAGGTGCCGGTTCCCGTACAGGGCGCATCGACCAAGACGCGGTCAAACTTTCCCCGGAGGCGTTTGACGCGTAAGTCCTTTTCGTTACGAATCGCCATAGGGTGCACATTCGACAAACCGGCTCGTCTCATGCGGGGCGTTAAACCGGCAAGACGCTTTTCGTTGACGTCAAAAGCATAAAGGCGCCCCGTCGAGCGCATCGCAGAGCCGATAGCGAGGGTCTTGCCGCCCGCCCCTGCGCAAAAATCACAAATCATCTCGCCGCGCTTAGCACCTATTAGGCGGGCGACGAGTTGACTTCCCTCGTCCTGGACATCGATTCGCCCTTCCTGGTACATCGGCCATCGCATTAAGCCCGGTTTATCCACAAGGCGAATGCCGTCCGGAGAAAAAGGAGTTTCCTCTCCCTTAACGCCGTGGTCCTCAAGTTCCTTTAAGACATCCTCGCGTTTAGCTTTAAGGATATTGACGCGAAGATCCAGCGGAGCCCCTTCTTGCGAAGCCTTGAAAATTTCTTGTGATTCCTTAGGGCCGAATTGCTTTTCAATCCGGTCATAAAGCCAAAACGGCATCTCGGCTGCCACTTCCGGAGCGGCTTTCCCCATCGGCTCAGAAAGCATATTCTCAAGAGGTCCCTTGTCGCTTCCGAGAATCGAATCGGGAACGGCATCCTTGCCGTATTGCGAAATGAGCGTTAAAAGTGCTGCAACCTTCGGAGCCCGAGCGGGCGCAATCGGTTTCATGCGGTAGGTAATCGATGCTAAATGCCGCAAAGCGTAGAAAATCGCCTCAGCCAAAATCGAGCGATCTCGGCTTCCGAGTTTGGGATTGGATTTAAAAAAGGCCTTCATGAGCTGATCGGCCGGTCCGTCAAGCTTCAAAATCACCGCTAAGGCGCGTGTTAATTCCCCGACAATCAAACTCGTGATGCGCACTTTTCCGGGATTGATTTTGACAAGGCGCTCGTGACTGGCTTTACCTTTGACAATCCGTCCCTCTTTTTGCGCTTCGCGGTACGCATCTTTTTGCCTCTTGTAGGCGGCCTTCTGGCGCTCCGTCATGCGACGCCCCGTTTCGGTGTGTTTGGTACGCACCGGAGCAAAGGGCATCTTCTTTTTAAACTGCGGTTTTTCAGACATCGGAATCGTTCTTTACTCGATTAAGTTATCGAAAACAGCAAGGTTTTGCGCTGTTCGGGCGCTCATCATAACGCGACCGTCCTGTAATTTCACAGCGCCGGTGGCAACGGCGTGTACGCAACGCGGGAAAAGCACGTGTTCCAATTTAAGGCCCCGGGCTGCGAGTTTCTCCGGGGTATCGGTCGGAACTACAGGGACCACAGCCTGTCCGACAATGGGGCCGCCGTCCAGTTCACAACTTGCAAAGTGCACGGTGCAACCATGAACACGCACGCCGGCTTCAAGGGCTCGCTTATGGGTATCTAAACCCTTAAAAAGCGGAAGCAACGCCGGGTGAATATTAAGAATCTTTCCTTCGTAGTGATGAATAAAGACTTCGGTTAGTACACGCATGAAACCGGCTAAAACAATCACCGCGGGATTTAAGGGATCGATAACCTGAATCATGGCGCGCTCGAAGCTTTCGCGGTCCGGATAGGCTTTGTGGTCAATGACGGCGGTCGGAATGCCGAGGTCTTGTGCTTTAGCGAGACCCGCTGCATCGGGGCGATTGCTAAGGACAAGGGCAATGCGGATGCCCTCTTTGTCCCAGTGCTCTTTTTTTGCCTGTTCGGCAATGGCCACGAAGTTTGATCCGCGGCCGGAGATGAGGATGACGATGTTTTTCATAACTTACTAAATAGCGTAGGTTATTTATTCAGTTCATTTTGTCGATGATGCTCTTCAAATGCGTCTAAAATTTCTTTAGAGAACGACCCTGTACTTGCTACGTCAACACAAAAACTCTCAGGCAAATCAAGGAAATCTTTTAGGTTATGCCAAATGATTTCAGCGATACGATTAGTCCTAGTGAATATATATTCTTTGTTCCATGAATTGACATTAGCTAACTCTTTTAACGATTCCTCAATCTGCATATCATTCTTTTCGAGGATGTTTTTGTACATTTCCTTGTCCTTGCCCATCAAACCTTCTAGAAACTTAGCTTTAGCGTCTGGGGTTTTCAAAATCAGCGCGTTAAGTCCAATTTTTTTTCTATCCCAACTAGAATTACCAAGAGCGCGGTTTAGAGAGTAAGGCAGAAGTGTGACATTCCCAATGCATTGAATAGTACTTTCAATATCCACAGCGCTAGTGTTAATCAAATCATCCCATTCTTTGGATGGATTTTGAGGCAAGACATGTTCAAGGTCGTAATTAGAATACTCTAGCCACGAATCAAGATTAAGAAAATCATTTCCTTTGTTAGAAAATTTATTAGACGATTGACGCAATCCGCATTCTGTATCGGAAACGATGGTATTGTGCCATGAGCAGAAAATCAAAAACTTAGGAATAACTTTGCGTAATGCTGTTTTGGACGTCTTTAACCTTTTTGCCCACTCATTGCACGTAAAGTTGCTAGAAAACTCTTGTGAAAGTTGACATTTAAGAATAAACTTTAAGTCACTTGATTTCAAAGGAAAATTGTTTTTTTCTATAGGATTAGCACTATATAGTGCAAGACCAATAAACTTTTTGCTCATGCATAACTTACTTTTTCCTGATAGAACTTCACGGAACCTAGTCTCAATACCTGCCGTGTTAGAATGAGACGAAATCCATATTACAGTGAAAGCAACCAATGCTCTAAGTGCTTTTAGAAACTCAATGTATGCATTAAAACGTTCGCCTGGCTCAGCAGTTAAATAGGCTAGATAAAACCGGCAAGCGATACTAATTGGAAGCTCATAGGTAGATTCTTGCAAAACAACAAGAGAAAGCTGTGCCTGCTTTTCTAGTCTATCAAAATCTTTTGAAGTAATTCCTTGTGAATTATGAGAATCAAAGTCTTCTATAAAAATGTTACTAGAGTAGAAACTAATAAAAGATTTCCTATTTTCTTTCGACTGCATCGGATTTAGCAGTCTATGCCACCTTGTCGTAATATCAAGAAAAATTAAAAAGCTTTTTGCATCTTCGAATTGCAGTTTGCTATTATCCAGTCTTGTAATTTTTTCAAAAGTATCCTTGAGATAAAACCTTTGTGCAGATAGTGCTTTTTCCAACTTCGTCCCGTTAATAATTAGGGCAAATGAAGTTAAAATCTTTGTTGGCAAAACACTGTCCGCGCTATCAGTCGCACTAGAGTCTCTCAAGTAAGTTAAGACATCACTAATCGATACTTTAGATCCAGAACGCGGAGCTTTGTCGGAAATGGCGAAATAGCGTTCTGGAATCTCTTTAGACTCCATTCTCTCTGAAGAGTTAAAAAGCTTAAAGACATCAGGAACAAATGTTTCAACAGGAGAGAGAGCTCTCCCCGATGTGTTTAATGCCTCGAAAATATCAAGCTCATTATCACTGTTACAATCAACAATTGCAAGGAATACGCATTCCTTTAGAAACCGCCAAAAAAGAGATAACCTAAGGACTTCCGTGCTTTTACCATCTTTCGTAGGAAAACAACTTTGTTGGTAAGCATCGTGGAGCATTTCAGGAGTAAAAGGAACATTTTTTAATTCTTCAGCTAAATCGAAATTATCATTACTACTCTTAACAGAATCTGGGCAACAGATTAAGCATATAAAATCTTCAATCAGGCCTATTGCTGTTTCAAAGTTTATATATTTTTCTTTATCACCTACTTTAAAATTATA
>OJNX01001668.1_pt1 | contig 11366 bp, 10 predicted proteins | sample 1598021 | NCBI WGS metagenome assembly OJNX01 (sample SAMN01915227, study PRJEB22387) | human gut metagenome | isolation source: stool | host: Homo sapiens | place: USA | reverse complement strand
AATTTGTTGTGATTTCTGTTAATTTACTATTGACAAAGGTCATTACATATCAGTTGCCATCGGATTCTTTGAAATATTTGTTTTTCTTTTATTTCTGTCACATACATGCAAGCCTACACTTCAAATCGATACTTTTTTTGCCTATAAATTTATGCTATGATTAAAGATAAGTGTATTTTGCAGCCATAAAATATACAGAATAAAGATGGAGGGAAGTTCATGTTTGACATTCAGCAGGAATTAAAGAAGCTTCCGGCAAAGCCTGGAGTTTATTTGATGCATAATAGCAAAGATGAGATCATTTACGTTGGAAAAGCGATCAAGTTATGTAATCGTGTGCGTCAGTATTTTCAAGACAGCCGGAATCTGTCTGTGAAGATTCAGCATATGGTAAAGAATGTTGCTTATTTTGAATATATCATCACGGATTCAGAACTGGAAGCTTTAGTGCTTGAGAACAATCTGATCAAAGAGCATCATCCAAAATATAATACAAAACTGAAAGATGACAAAGGCTATCCTTACATTAAAGTAACGGTCAATGAAGAATTTCCAAGAATCATGTTGGCAAGGAAGATGAAAGCAGATGGAGGAAAGTATTTCGGACCTTATACGAGTGCAGGAGCAGTAAATGATACGATCGAGCTGCTTCGTAAGATCTTTAAGATCCGTACCTGTAACCGAAGACTTCCAAAAGATACAGGGAAGGACAGGCCTTGTCTGTACTATCAGATCAAGCAGTGTGATGCACCATGCCAAGGATATATATCCAAGGAAGAATATGCAAAACAGATCGAAGAAACCATCAAGTTTCTAAATGGAAATTATAAACAGGTTGCAAAAATGCTTCAGGGGAAAATGCAAAAAGCATCGGATGAATTGGAATTTGAACAGGCAATGGAATACAGAGATTTGCTCAAGAGTATTGAGCGGATCATGGACCGTCAGAAGATCAATACGTATGCGTTTGAGGACCGTGACATTATTGCAATGGCACAGGATGATAAGGATGTTGTTGTATCTATTTTCTTTATCCGCCAAGGAAAGCTTCTTGGAAGAGAACATTTTCATATGGAAGCAGATGAGGAAAGTTCAAAGGAAGAAGTTTTAGGAGCTTTTGTCAAACAGTTTTATGCGGGGACACCTTATCTTCCAGGGGAAATCTTTCTGGAACATGATATTTCAGAAAAGGAGATCATTGAAGAATGGTTGTCAAAGAAACGAGGAGCAAAAGTACATTTTAAGATACCAGTGCGTGGGCAAAAACACAAGATGGTAGAGATGGCAAAGGAAAATGCTCAGAATGTATTAAGAATGGATCGTGAGAAGATCAAACGGGAAGAAAGAAGGACGATCGGGGCAGTTCATGAGATTGAAGAATTGCTCGGGATGGAAGGTTTGAATCGAATGGAAGCATTTGATATTTCTAATATCAGTGGATTTCAGACCGTAGCATCCATGGTCGTATTTGAAAGAGGAAAAGCAAGAAGAAGAGATTATCGCAAGTTTCGTTTAAGAACCATTGAAGGTCCGGATGACTATGCCAGTATGGAAGAAGTTTTGACCAGAAGATTTCTTCATGGAAAGAAAGAGCTGGAAGAACTGAAAGAACAGGGAAAAGATGCTGCACTTGGCAGTTTTACAAAGTTTCCGGATATTCTGATGATGGATGGAGGAAAAGGACAGGTCAATGTTGCACTTCGCGTGCTGGATCATTTGGGACTTGATATTCCAGTATGTGGAATGGTCAAAGATGATGATCATAGAACGAGAGGCTTGTATTATAACAACGAGGAAATCATATTTGCGCCAAACAGCGAAGCATTTTTACTTGTGACAAGGATACAGGATGAAGCCCATCGTTTTGCGATCGAATATCACAGATCATTGCGTGCAAAAGGGCAAGTACATTCTGTTCTTGATGACATCAAAGGTGTTGGACCAAAGAGACGAAAAGAATTAATGAAGTATTTTAAAGATCTTGGACAGATCAAGACAGCAACAGTTACGGAACTTTTAAATGTTCCTGGCATGAATCAAAGTACTGCAGAGTCTATTTATGGTTTTTTTCACGATTCCAAGCAGTAAGGAAATATGTTAAAATAGAGAAAGAGACAGACAATCAAGGGTGCAGAAAGAGAGAAAGATTATGGATAAAGAGCATAGAGTATCAGGATATGATATGGTCAAGGAATTAAATTTAAAAGAAGTAACACCAGAGATCAATTCAAAAGAAGTTTACATTGAACAGGCAGAGATCAACCGTCCAGCATTACAGTTGGCAGGTTTTTTTGAAAATTTTGCACAGAATCGAGTTCAGATCATCGGAAAAGCAGAACACCTTTTTATTGAAGAGGTAGAAAAAGATGTTGAAAATGCGAAAAATATTTATAAAAGATTTATCGGAGCGGGAATTCCAGTTATCGTATTTTGCAGGAATCTGCATCCAAGTGAGATGATGATAAAAGTTGCGAAAGAGTATGGGGTACCGGTTTTGATATCTCAGGATACGACATCTGAATTTATGGCAGAAGTGATCCGCTGGCTGGGAACTGTATTGGCTCCAAGCATTACGATCCATGGAGTTTTAGTCGATGTATTTGGTGAAGGAATCCTGATCACAGGAGAGAGTGGAATCGGTAAGAGTGAAGCAGCTTTAGAGTTGATTCGAAGAGGACACCGTCTGGTATCTGATGACGTTGTAGAGATCAAGAGGGTCAGCAAGAAGTCATTGATCGGAACATCTCCGGAAGTTACAAGGTTCTTTATCGAACTGAGAGGAATCGGTATTATTGACGTTAAGAATCTGTATGGTGTTGAAAGTGTTAAGATGGAGCAGGAGATCAATCTGGTCATTCAGTTGGAAGACTGGAACAAAGATGCGGATTATGACCGCTTAGGATTAGAAGAAAAATACGTAGAATATCTTGGTAATAAAGTTGCAGCACATACACTGCCAATTCGTCCAGGGCGTAACTTGGCGATCATCGTAGAAGCAGCAGCGATCAATCACAGACAGAAGAAGATGGGATATAATGCAGCCGAAGAACTTTATAAACGTGTTACAGGTCAGATGGAGGATTAAATGATATGAAATATTTATATGGAATTGATATTGGTGGAACAACAGTAAAAATGGGCCTGTTTGGAGAAGATGGAACATTAAAAGAGAAATGGGAGATCAAGACAAGAACTGAGGAAAATGGAAAGAACATCCTGCCAGATATTGCACAGGCAGTGAATGATCACAGCAAAGCAAATGGTTTTGATAAGGAAGATGTGATCGGACTCGGAGTTGGAGTTCCAGGAGCTGTTCTTGAGTTTTCAAAAGTTAATGAATGTGTGAACCTTGGATGGGGAAGCGTGGATGTGGCAGGAGAATTGTCAAAGCTTACAGGATGTAAGGTAAAGGCAACGAATGATGCCAATGCAGCAGCCTTAGGAGAGATCTGGATGGGAGCAGCAGCAGATTATAACAGCGCGGTGATGATCACCCTTGGAACAGGAGTTGGAGGAGGGATCATTGTTGATGGCAAGATCATCGATGGAAGTCGTGGATATGGTGGAGAGATCGGTCATATGACTGTGGATCCTTTTGATGATCGTGTATGTAATTGTGGAAAGACAGGCTGCCTGGAGCTTTATGCATCTGCAACGGGAATTGTATATGAGACAAAGAAAGCATTAAAGGATTTTAAAGAAGCGACTACACTAAGAGACCTTGATGAAGTAACTGCAAAAGACATTTTTGATGCTGCTAAAGAAGGAGATACATTTGCCAAAGAACGGGTAGATGATCTTGGACAGAAATTAGCACTTGCAGCAGGGAATATCGCATTGATGGTTGACCCAGAAGTGTTTGTTATCGGCGGAGGCGTATCAAGAGCCGGACAGATCCTTTTAGATGCGGTCAATGCACATTTTAAGAAGTATACATTTGGAAAAGCACAGGAGACAGGATTTGTACTTGCGACTCTTGGAAATGATGCTGGAATTTATGGTGCAGCTAGTCTGATGCTTTCATAAGATGAAGAGATTTGGAATCCTGTGATATACAGGATTCCATCTTGCATTAATATTAAGAATGGAGAAATTATGGATACAAAGATTGATCAGTTAAAACAGATCATACCAGAAAAATATATTTTAAGACAGGAACCGATGAAAAATCACACAACATTCCGTATTGGGGGACCCGCCGATATTTTTGTGGCACCAGAGAATATGGAAGAGATCAAAGCGGTCAGTCGTTTTGCAAAAGAAGAGGGAATTCCATTATTTGTTTTAGGAAATGGGAGTAATCTTTTGGTCGCAGATGATGGAATGGACGGAATTGTTCTTCAGATTTACAAAAACTACAGTGGAATCGAAGTCCGTGGTAATGAACTTATCGTCAAAGCAGGAACTTTATTAAGTTCTACATCCAGAGCAGCACTCAATGAAGAATTAACTGGATTTGAGTTTGCAGGTGGAATTCCTGGAACATTTGGCGGAGCTGTCGTTATGAATGCTGGTGCATACGGTGGTGAGATGGTGCAGGTACTAAAAGAAGTGACAGTTCTTACAAAAGAAGGAGAGATCAAAACTCTGAAAGCAGAAGAATTAGAGCTTGGTTACCGTACAAGTAACGTTTTAAAGAATGAATACGTTGTCTTAGAAGGTGTGATCGCACTTAAGAAAGGAAATAAAGAAGAAATCAAAGCAAAAATGGATGAGTACGCATTGGCGAGAAAAACAAAGCAGCCATTAGAATATCCAAGTGCCGGAAGTACATTTAAACGTCCAGAAGGATATTTTGCCGGAAAATTGATTCAGGATGCAGGATTAAAGGGATATCAGGTGGGAGATGCACAGGTATCTGAAAAACACAGTGGTTTTGTGATCAACCGTGGAAATGCTACAGCATCCGATGTTATGCAGTTGATCAGTGACGTGAAAGATAAAGTAAAAGAACAGTTTGGAGTTACGATGGAGCCAGAAGTCAAACGTGTTGGAAGGTTCTAAAAAGGAGCAGTACAGATGAGATTTGTAATTGTAACAGGAATGTCAGGAGCAGGAAAAAGCAGTGCATTAAAGACATTAGAAGATGCTGGATATTTTTGTGTTGATAATCTTCCAGTGGCTTTACTTGATAAATTTGCAGACATGTTGTTAGATGAAACTGCCAAGATTGAAAATGTTGCTCTTGGGATTGATATCCGTAATGGAAGAGGAATTGGCGAGTTAGCACACAAATTAAAAGAAATCGAGGCAGCGGGGATCAAGTATGAGATTCTCTATCTGAATGCAAGTAATCGTATTTTATTAAAACGCTATAAAGAGACAAGAAGAAATCATCCTCTGTCAAGAGATGGAAGAGTTGAGGATGGAATTGCAAAAGAGCGGGAGATCATGAAATTTCTGCAAGATCAGGCAACGTATGTGATCGATACTAGCCAGCTTCTGACAAGGGAGTTAAAAGAAGAGATCGATCGTATTTTTGTAGACGGAGAAGAAGGGGAACGATTCCAGATTGCAGTTGTTTCTTTTGGATTTAAACATGGGATTCCTGCGGATGTAGATCTGGTATTTGATGTCAGATTTCTTCCAAATCCATACTATGATCTGAATCTGCGACCATTAACTGGAAATGACAAACCAATTCAGGATTTTGTGATGAAGCATGAAGAATCTGTGGAATTTCTTGATAAGTTAGATGATATGATGAGATTCTTGATCCCAAATTATATTAAAGAAGGCAAGTATAATCTTGTGATCGGAATCGGATGTACTGGAGGAAAGCATCGATCTGTTACGATCACGAATAAATTGGCAGAGAGATTAAAACAACTGCCATATTCTGTCAAAGTAGAGCATAGAGATATTATGAGGTAGGCAATGTCATTTTCAAGTAATATTAAAGAGGAATTATCAAGAAATGAAACCGGTGCCAGACACTGTAAGATTGCGGAGATCGCAGGATTCTTACGTTTTGGAGGGAATATCAGTCTAGAGCCAGAACATTATGAGATTCAGATCCAGACGGAGACGGTATCTGCTGCGAAACGTTTTTATAAACTTATCAAAGATGTGTTTGATATTCATGCGAAGATTGATGTTGGACGAAACGAATTTTTAAAAAGAAGTCGAAATTATACGATAAGTGTTGACAAGCATAAGGATTGTGTTTTAATATTGAAAGCAGTGAAACTTTTAGATTCCAAAGAATTTGGACTTGTTTTACAGAACACATGTTGTAAGCGGGCATATATTCGAGGGGCTTTTCAGGCAGCTGGTTCCATGAGTGATCCAGAGAAGAATTATCATTTTGAAGTTGTATCTACTAATGTACAGACAGCAGAACAATTAAAAGAGGTCTTGAATTTTTTTGATTTAGATGCTAAAATTGTCTTGCGTAAAAAGTACTACGTGGTATACATGAAAGAAGGATCAAAGATTGTAGATGTGTTGAATATTATGGAAGCACACGTCGCATTGATGGAGCTGGAGAATGTAAGAATCCTGAAAGATATGCGTAATAAAGTAAACCGTCGTGTCAATTGCGAGACAGCGAATATTAATAAGACGGTTTCAGCCGCAGTCAAGCAGGTGGAAGACATTGAATATATTGATAAGCACAAAGGCCTCCGTTTTTTAGATCAAGGGTTGCAGGATATTGCAAGATTACGTCTGGAACACCCGGAAGCTACACTGAAAGAACTTGGAGATATGCTAGAACCGCCAGTAGGCAAGTCTGGTGTGAACCACCGGTTAAAGAAGATCGGCCGAATTGCGGAAGAGATAAGATTGGGAGGACAGGAATGATTTCAAAGAACGTCAAAGTGGAAGTAGCCTTAAGAGAAGAAGACAGACCAATAGCTTTTCTTGTACAGATGGCGAGCCAGTTTGAGAGCAAGATTTTATTCGAGACAGGGAATAAGCAAGTCAATGTAAAGAGTATGATGGGGATGATGAGTCTTGGATTAGACTTAGATCGTTTAGAGGATTTAACAGTCGTAGCTGACGGAGTCGATGAAGAAGAAGCAATCAGCAAGATTGAATATTATCTTACAAAAGGAGCATAGATACACATATCTGTGCTTTCATATATGCCGAAATAGCTCAGTTGGTAGAGCACTTCACTCGTAATGAAGGGGTCGCCGGTTCAAGTCCGGTTTTCGGCTTACATAACAAAGGATCAGGCAAATGCCTGATCCTTTGTTTGATTTGTATTAACCACCAAAATAAGAAAAATGCATATAATCTCTGCGGGATCCCCACAATCCACGATGAAAACCATATTTCTCGAGGATTTTAACCAATTTACAGTTCAAAGGAATTGAATAACGATTCTTCTTAGGTTTCCAGAAGGAACCAGCCAATACCTTTTTACCCTGGATCATATAGTTTTCATTGGAGTTAATATCAAAAGCTAATCCCTCACAATGTTCAGAACTGGAATTCTTACCACGCCAGCTGTAGCACCCGATCTCATGGATAGGGAAACGTTCTTTGCTCTTGTAGATTTCCTTAAACATTTCTTTGATAGAAGGTGCAAGCCCTTTGTTGACAGTGATACGGAATTTTCTTGTATATTTTTTCTTACCTTTCTTATCCCATACTTTTACTGTGATCGTTTTCATATGTTTCTTTGCCTGCTTAGCACTCTTATAGTCAGCATAATAAGACTTCCCAAAAGCACGGCGGCAGCGACTTTCATAAGATTCGTCTGCATAAGAATAGTAATCACAGTATTTTAGATAAGGTGTCATTGGACCATACAGTTTACCGCCATTAAAGTTCTTATATGCCTGAATTTTGTAGTAATAAGCAGTTCCGTTTGTTAATTTCGTATGAGTATAAGATAAGTTGTTTCGACTTGTGAAAGTCCTTAATTTTGTGTAATTTCCATCTTCCTTTTTGGAATAATATACGATATACCCATCAGCCTCATCATTTTTTGCCCATGTGATCGTATTGATCTTTTTTTTCTTGGAAGAAGCACTTTTTACTTTCGTACCATTGATCGTAACCTGACAAGAAATATAATTAGAAAAATCCCCATAAAATGTTTCATCAATATATGTAGTGTATGGACGGATCTTGTAATAATATATTTTCCCTAGTTCAAGATTTTTTTGCGTATATGTTTGGAAAGATTCGTCATCATCATCGTACCACCAAGAACTTCTACTTTCATTAGATACAGTTTGGACTAACTCATAATTTCCATCAGGAGAAACACTTCGATAAATTTGATAACCATCACAATCATCGGATGCTTTCCATTTAATAGTAATACTATGCGAATTTCCAGTGCTGGCTTCCAAAGAAGAAGGAGCTGGCAATGGATTAATAATACATTTGCCTGCATAAGTGGTTACAGTTTTATATCCCTCATTATCTTCATAAGAAGCTTCTAATTTGTAATAATAAGGAACACCTTTTGCAACATAGGTGTTTGTATAGGAATTGCCAGATACGGTATTTTCATAGCGATAAGAACCGTTTGGGGAAGTTGCTGAATAAATATCTACTTTAGAATAAGAAACTCCATCAGGTGCCTTCCATTGTATGGTTATATCATTACCATTTAATCCATAATAAGTAATAATTGGTGCAGCATTTTGATTTTCATTGGCAGAAACCTTCTTACCAAAGACAAAAAAACAGCTAAACATTAAAATAAATACCAAAAATATGTATAGATTCCTAAAAATTTGTTTTTTCAATTTATATTCCCCTTTCTTCATATATATTCTATACGGTTTCATTATAACATAAAAAAACCACAGTAATGCAAAAATCAATGAAAAATGTATACTGTGGTTTTTAATATTCTATTTTAGCTTACAAGTGTCGATACAGTAAATAGTATCTACTGATCCAGGAAACTAAATCTCAAATAAATCACTATAAGCTTTCAGTGCTCCATCAGTTTCATGTGCAAGTACACGTTTTGCAAGTACTTTACCAAGCTGAACACCTTCCTGGTCAAAGCTGTTTACATTCCAGATGAATCCCTGGAACATGATCTTGTTCTCGAAATGAGCTAACAGAGATCCAAGTGATTCAGGTGTTAACTGATCTCCGATGATGATACTTGATGGACGTCCACCTTCGAATTTCTTGTTGTTGTTTTCATCATCTTTACCACATGCGAAAGCAACGATCTGAGCTGCAACGTTAGCACATAACTTCTTCTGGCTTGTGCTTCCTTCGATCACAACATCTGTAGCAAGCTGGCTGTCTTTGAATCCAACGAACTGTAAAGGAACGATGTCAGTTCCCTGATGTAATAACTGATAGAAAGAATGCTGTCCATTTGTACCAGGTTCTCCAAAGATGATAGGTCCTGTTACATAATTTACAGGCTCACCAAAACGGTTTACAGATTTACCATTAGATTCCATGTCACACTGCTGTAAATGTGCTGGGAAACGGCTTAATGCCTGAGAATATGGTAAAACAGCTGTTTCAGGATATCCCTGTACATTTCTTTCATAAACACCGATCAGGGCATCCAATAAGTCAGGGTTTGCTTTGATGTCTTTGTTAGTAGCAAGCTTGTCTTCTTCAGCCATACCATCAAGGATTCTTGCAAAGACGTCTGGTCCAAATGCAAGTGAAAGGATCACTCCACCTACAGAAGATACAGAAGAATAACGTCCACCGATAAAGTCATCCATGAAGAATGCAGCAAGATAATCATCACTCTTAGCTAAAGGAGAAGTCTCACTTGTTGCAGTTAACATATGTTTAGAAGGATTTAATCCAGCTTTTACTAAAGCATCTTTAACGAAAGCTTCATTTGTTAATGTCTCTAATGTTGTTCCAGATTTAGATACAACGATAAATAAAGAACGGGAAACATCGATAGAATTTAAAACAGCAGCTGCATCATCAGGGTCTACGTTACTGATGAATTTTGCTTCCATTTTAGCGCATCCGTTTGTCTTAGCCCAGTTTTCAAGAGCGATATATAAAGCACGAGGTCCTAGATCACTACCACCGATACCGATCTGAACAACTGTAGTGAATGTTTCACCAGCTTCATTTGTGATCTCACCAGCATGTACTTTGTTTGCAAAGTCAGCTGCTTTTTTCTGCTGTTCAACGTAGAAATCACGTTTGTTGACACCATCAACGATAACGTCTTTTCCAAGCTGTCTGCGAGCTAAATGATGAAGAACAAGTCTCTGTTCTCCTGTGTTGATGATCGCTCCGTTGTATAATTCTTCGAATTTGTCAACTAACTGATGTTCATCAGCTAATTCAGCTAATACATCAAGGACTTCATCATCTACCTGTTTTGCAGCGTAGTTAAAGCTTAAACCAGAAGCCATAGGTGCAGAATATTCAGCGACACGTTTCGCACCGTTTTCACCTGTCATAGCTTCTTTGATGTCTACATGATCTTTAAGATCTTTGAGTTTAGCATAAGATGTTAAAGTATCAAGATTGTTCCATGTTACCATAAATAAATCCTCCTTAAGTCCATATAAATATAAAATGAAAGATATAAGGAAATGCAGATACAAATGGGTATCTGCACGCACTAATATCATAGAATAATTATACAAAAAAAACGTTGTAAATGCAATCTGAAATGGTACTGAGTACTAATTCATTTTAAGAATTTTCGCTAACAGTAATAATGATACCAACTGGACGTTTTATGGTTCCATTACCAAGATAGCTGTCAGAAGAAATGTCATGAGACAGATCAGTTTCCCAAAGCTGATAGTCATAAGTACGATCCAAAACATAGATATTTAAATCAGCACCGTTTTTTGAGGAAAGTTTAAAAGTTTCATTAATATTTGATCTGTTTGAAACAGAAAAACCATATGCAGATGTTAAACATGATTCTAATGCCGTATTTTTTCCTGAAACAGATGCGATATTTGAGAAATCATAAGTTGTTGCTACAGATTCTTTGATCGACTGAGCTAAAGAAGTATCCGCAGTGCTTGATCTTACATAAGAAACCTGATCTTTGTATCCTTTTTTCTTTACAGAATAACTTGCAAGTCTTGTATCAACAGGAACTTCATTATTCTGACCATCTGCATCGTTCACAGAATAATTATTGATTGGAATGTATACGATCTTGCTTGTCTTATTAGAATCTTTTAAACCATAAGTGGAAATAATGTTCTTCACATCAGAGGATCTTGTAAATTCTGTATTGGAATGATAATCAGTTAAAGTTGTTGTTTTCGCAGAGGCTACGATCTGTGTTGGCTTTTTATAAGTTGTGTTTGATCTTACTCCGGTTGTACCGACACCAGCTGCGAGAGCAACAGCGATGGCAGCACCCATGATATTTTTTATCATATATATTTTTCCCCTTTCATGTAATTATAAGTATTAATCTTCATTTT
>OJNX01001649.1_pt1 | contig 11445 bp, 11 predicted proteins | sample 1598021 | NCBI WGS metagenome assembly OJNX01 (sample SAMN01915227, study PRJEB22387) | human gut metagenome | isolation source: stool | host: Homo sapiens | place: USA | reverse complement strand
CTGTTCCGGGTCGTATTTCAGCGGCAGGATGAGAAAGCCGCCGAAGGCGGGCGATGCCTGTTTTGCATCGTTCATAAAGCCATCTCCCCTTTTTTGCAAATTATACCAAACGCCGCCCTCTTTCGCAACGAACTCTACGCTTCGTGGGTGGTTTTTGGGGGCAAAATACGGTACAGCAGCGGCAGGACCGTCTCGATTTGGGAGTTTTCTTTTCTCGAAGATTGAAATGGGCGGGTGTTGCGCGTCATGAAGAATGAGATTGTCATTCAAAAAGAATGAGAAATTCGTTGCTACTTAAAAGCAACAAAAAAGAATGGCGTTGGACAAGCATACAACACTTGTCCAACGCCATTCTTCTCAGTTACTAAGGTTCTTTATCGTACATTGGCGATGTCATAAAAGCTCTTGTCAATTTCGAATCCGACCCAATCTCGCTTCGCATTTTGACAAGCCACTTTTGTGGTGCCACTTCCCATGCAGCAGTCCAGTACAAGCTGTCCAACATCAGTATAAGTTCTTACCAGATACTCAAATAGAGCTACAGGCTTTTGTGTTGGGTGGAGTCCCCCTCTTTGACAGGGGAAGGTAAGTACCTGCCTCGGATAATTCGTATACTGCTGAATGCTCGCTTTATCAAGGCCCCCAGCTCGATACACACTGGACTCTGTAAACTGTTTCGCCTTGTTGACGATAGGCTTCTCCAAGGCGACTAAGCCCTGCGGGTTATATGTTGGTTTTCGGCGGTAGAACACCGCGATTTCTTCTACGCAGCGTAAAGGTTGTAGTTTTGCAAAAGGAAAGCCGGTTACCTGGTTCTTTACCCAGTACCAGCAGTACCTAAACTCTTTGCGATTGCTTTGGATCAGCTGTGTTGTGAATGGCTGGGCGGCAGTAAAAACCATTGCAGCATTCGGCTTCGTTATCCGATGCAATGCTTCCCATAAGGGCTCAAATGGTATCAATGTGTCCCACGCCCCAGATGTCGTTCCGTATGGAAGGTCCGTAAGGACCATATCAATAGAAGCATCTGGAAGCATTGCCATCCCGGCCAAGCAATCCATGTTGAAAATTCTGTTTCTGTACTCAGTCATTGTCGCTCCTCTCATTCAAGAGCAGCCACAACCACAACGGTGCGAAATTCCCCGGCCCTGCCTCATGCAGCCACAGGCCGGCATAAAAAAGCGGTTCCGCAATCCGTGGAACCGCTTTTGGTATTATACCGTAGTCGTGGTATTATTCACAATGTTAGTCGCCGAAGGGTTCTGCAGACGCTTGATAAAATCCGCTGCATAGTTGGCACCGCGAGAGATTACAACGCCGGTCAGCAGGGTGCCAAGCCATGTGACCGTAAAGGACACACCCAGCAACTCATAGATGTCCGCTCCGGTAGAGAAGCAGACAAGCACCGCCAGCAGGACCGCTGCCAGCTGTGTTGCAAAGGTCTTGTATTCCTTGTTCAAAGCCATTGCAACGATGTTTTTGCCGTACTGAACCAGTGCCTCCACAGTGATGGCCAGTACCAGAATAAGAGTAATCCCTTCCATAAATCGTTCCTCCTATTTTATTTTGTGGTTTTGTTTTAGACGAGTGCCGCGCCGGCGGCGGCGAGCTTGTTCATCATGGCGGTGAGCTGCTGGCCCTGAGCCTCCTGAGCCGCCTCGATGCGGCCCAGAGCCGCCAGCACCTCGGTCAGATCGACGGCGGGGGCCTGCGGCTCCTCAGGCTCTTCGTAGTCCTCACAGCCCAGGCCCAGGGACAGTGCCTTCCCCGCCACGGTTGCCCGGGCATCAGTGGCCATGGGGCCCACGATGATATAGTTGCCGTCATCGACAGCCTCTACTGCCAGGCCCTCGGCCAGGGTGCGGATGGCAGCTCGGTCCCCGGTGGAGACAGGGCCAATTTTCAGGGTATCAGACGTAAACACAGGTAATTCCTCCTTTTCTTCGTCAGGCTGGAAGTAGATCCAGTCTCGGTCTACATTTGCGCTGCCCACACCGTACTTGCCGCCATAGCCGATGCGCCCGAACTGCCAGCCGCAGAGCTTGTCCCCCAGACTGGCCATATACTCGCCATACCTGGTATGCACCTCTTCGATGGAAACGCACCCGTCAAAATCCGGGTCTTCGGGGTCTGCATAGTAGTAGGCCAGCCACACAGGGCAGGTCAGCGCAGCCATATCGATGCGGCTCTGTGCCCAGCTGGCCGAGCAATAAACACACGGCGTGTATCCCGCCTCACGCAGCCGCTGGGCGGCCTCGTTGAGCAGCGCGGTGTTATCCGCCGGGGCCAGGGCCATGGTCTGGCCTGCCTCCAGCTCTTGGTCCAGCGCTACCCAGCTGGTGATGCCCCGGTCCTCCAAAATCTCCAGCAGCACGTCCAGATGCTTGTGCATGATGGTGCGGGCGGCGTTCACATCGCCCGCATTCTTGTTGAAATAATGATGGGTCAGAAAGATGTACGCCCCGGCGCGCAGCCCCGCAGCCTGGCAGTCTGCTGCGAAGCGCTGGAACCTCACGTCCATGAAGTTGCCATAGGCCGCTCGCAGGATGACGGTGGAAATTCCCGCTGCCTGCGCGGTGGCCGGAGAGAATGTGTTTTGATGTTTTGATATGTCAAGCGCTTTTTGCATGCTTTTGTCACCTCGCTTACTTTTTACCCAGAACAACGAAACTCTGCGCTTTGTTATCAAAATTGGAGATCGTGTTGGTATGTCCACTTGTGTAAGTTCCGGGGCCGGAGTGCCCGCAGATGCTGCCACCCGAGGACTGGAAGATCATGACACGTTTGACCGTCCCTTTTACGGTGACGCTTCCAAAGCCGGTCTGTACGGACCCATTAACATACGAGCTTCCGTTCCAATACGTAATCGTGGAAATATCGCCCGTATGGTAGTACATGGTGGCCAGCACATCCAGCTCGTCTGCGGGCTCGAGCGTGCCGACGACCTCTTTCTGCGTGCCTGCAAAAAGTGTCACTCCGGCTCGGATGTTAGCAGGGATCAGCTTTGCCCTGTCTGCCGCGGGCAGCCCGCCGACCGCTCCAACCAAGCATTTAGCCATGGGGCTCACCCCCCTGGCTATTGTACAAACTGCTATTTACCGGGTGGGACAGCCCCCCCCCCGCTTCCAATTTTTACCATTGTCATTTTGCCTATTTCCTCCATGTGTTAGGCTTATGTGCAGAAATATCGAGGGCTTTTTGCATTATGCGATTCTATACACCGTGATAAAGTTATAGTAGTAAACTGACACGTGATGCACGTAGATTTGCCAGGTCAAAACATCTCCGGCGTTCAGCTGTACGTCCACGTAAATTACACCATTATCTCCAAGCGATGTTTTGGAAACGATGGCGGACCCATTCCGCAAAAGCTGAAACGAATTGCTCACGTCGGTGCCGTCTCCAAAATAAGCAGAGTACGCTACGTAGAACCGATACTTACCGCTTTCTTTGACCGTTATCGTTGGCTTGCCATTTGTGCCCACGAGAAGGTTGTTCGGGGAAACAAACGTCGTCCCGGTCACATTGAACCACGCGCCCCAGCTGTCGCCGTTTGCGTGTCCATATGCAAATAAGGCCAGGGGTGCCAGCGTTCCCTTTACGCTTGCGACCGTCTTGGCTCCCTGCTTCACCGTCACCGTGGTGCCCAGCTTTACTGCGGCGGCGGACAGCCCGGACACGGTGACTTTGCCGCCGCCGGATGCTCCTACCAGCGCTTTAGCCATGGAGATCACCTCCATGGGCTTTGTGCAAACTGCTATTTACCGGGTGGGGCAGCCCCCCCCCCGTTTCCATTTTTTACCATTGTCATTTTGCACCTCACACAGATCTCACTTGCGTAATGCTGATGTAGCCGGCTCCGGCGTTCCCTCCGGGGGTTTTGCTGGTTTGGGTACAACCGGCCACAGAGCCACCCCCAGCACCGCCAGCGGCGGACGAGCTGCCGCCCGTGCCTTTGTTGAGGCCACCACCTGCACCGCCAGAGCCGCCATCCTTACCACCGCCGCCACCGCCGCCAGATGCCTCGACGTAGACAGTGCCGTCGGCAAGTCCGATTTTCGACCCACCGCCACCACCGCCGCCACCGCCTCGGCCGCCGCTGGAGACCGTGCCAGATGCGCCCTTGCTGCCGGACCCGTAACCCCAGCCGCCATCACCGCCTGCGCCGCCAGAGTCTTTACCTCCGTCGCCGCCATCTTTTCCAACGCCGCCGACGTACACCTGCAATTCGGCGGGCGCGGTGATGTGGAGCTTTGCTTTCACCAAGCCGCCCTTGCCACCGGCGCCTCCGTCGAAGTTCTGATACCGTGCGCCGCCGGCGCCTCCCTGAGCTCCGGCAACTTCGACTTCGTAGTCGCCGGGAGAAACGCGCAACGTTTCCATTTTCCCGGTGTACTCAAACTTCTTGCTGATAGGCCAAAAAGTGCCCACGATTTCCCTGGCCGTTCCCGCAAAAAGCACCACTCCTTCACGGAGATTCTCGGGAATGAGTTTTTCCCTGTCCTCTGCCGAGAGGCCGCCCGCGGCGCCGAGCATTCCTTTACTCATGCCATCACCTCGCTTCCACCAGATAGACGGTCAGGTCAACCGTCGGCTTATCTTCCCAGCAAGTTACGGTTACCTGTCCCTCAAGGGTCTCCACCATGGAGATATAACCCAGGGCTTCCCGCTGCGCAATGTCGGTCTCCCGCACGCCGGTGGGCTGGATGGCGGGCGGCAGGGTCACCACATCTGCGGTCATACCCTCACAACTGACCGTCTGAGTGTAGCCAGCAGACGCACTCCCCGCCCACCCAGACACCGGCAGTACTGCGGTGTAAGTGCGGCTGGTCGCCGCCTGGGCGGCAGCGGCAACGTCGTCCACCTGCACCTGCAGATGGCCTGCAGCATCTTCGCTGAGCTGGCCCTTGACATGTTCAAACCACACTTCAAACGCGGCTTGCCATTCCTCCATCTGGTTGTTGCCAGCATCGGCCTGGGCCGCGATCACCGCCTGGAGCTGTGCAAAATAGGGAGCCCAGTCCGGGGTCTGCAGCGGCGTCATCACCTGACCGCAGCGGCTTGTGTCCAGGCGAGTGTCGGTGATACGCTGCTGGCTGATAGTAGCAGTGTTCTTGGCCACAAACAAATTGGCCAGACCCAGTTCCCAAGTAGTGCTGTCTCGGGCGAGGGCAGGAGCTTGCGGATTTTCAGAAGCCAAACCTTTGAGGATGTACAGGTCGATACTGCGAACGGCAAGGGTGAGGTCCAACCGAGCCACTACCGTGTCGATACGATCCATCTCTTCTGATGCCTGCACCACCAGGGTGCGGCGGTTTTCTTCGATGCCCATGGCACCCTGGATATGACACGCCCCCGGCTCCACGACCACCTGCATCCCAGTGTCTGCGACTACCTGCAGCGCGGTCTCCGGCTTGTAAAACACGCCGTCCGAGAAATACTGCGCAAACACTTTCCGCAGAAACTCACTATCTACCGGACGGTCATAGAGCGGCAGCCCCTGTTCGTCATATGTCACCTGGCTGGTAAAAGGATAGCTTTGCATTCAGTAGATCATCCTCGCTTTCTGCAGCTGGGTGAGTTTTTTGTCCCCCAGCTCGATCTCCACCGTGCGGTTATTTTGTTTAAAAACCTCCCGCACCGTTACGATGCGGGCCTGTATGGCCACGCCGATCTCCGCGACGATCACATCCACCAGATCGCCCAGGTCCCAGTCTTCCCGATACACGAAGCCTCCTGCTGCCACCTGGATGTCCACGTTTCGGATGATTGCATAGTCCAGCAGAGCGTCCAGCCCTTTTTGCTGCAGGGAAGCCAGATATTCTGCTTCCGTCTGTTTTTCGGAATCCCACCGTTCCGACCGGGCATCTACATACAGAATCCGCTTGTATCCGCCGCCTGAAAGGTCAGCATAGGCCACCTTGCGGTTTTCGGCCTGGTCCTGACCGGCCACAATGGCGTAATTTTTATAGTTGGAGCGGTCCACCGAAGCGTCTACCTGAGCCAGGTTACCGAATCCATCTGAAAAGGTCACGAAGGGATTGGCCGTCTGTTCCTGAGTACGGTCCAGGCCCTGCCAGACTTCTGCCGTGATGGTATTAGCCTGATAGTTGTATCGGCACCGCAGTGACATCTGCACCGTCTGCAGCTTGGTATAGGCTACATCGGCCAACTGGCCGCCGGTCTCCTGCCAGCTGGCATCGTCCGCCTGCATTGCGGGCGTGTCGGCCACGGTCAGTAGCGGGATGTCGTCCTTATACTGCCGCAGCATGGTTACCACTGCCGCCGGGATGGTGCCGCTGGCATAGTAGGTGGGATAGACCACCTTATCGTTCAGGATGGCTTCCAGGAAGAAGCCGGAGAGCTGCACGAACCGGCCCTTTATGGTCTCGGTGAGCTCCACCTTTTGGATGATGCCTGTCTCCGGGCGGTCGGGAGTATACAGGTAGGTCATGGTCGGATCGTAATCCGCTGCGGCGATCTGCACGCTGAATTGCCCCACCTGGTAATACTCCCTGGTCCACTGGAGATTAAAGTACGGCAGATATGCCACCGGCTCGAAGCCGGCGTTCAGAGCAAGCAGCTGCATATCTTACACCCCCAGGTATTGTTTGTTGTATCGCAGGACCACATGGAGGTTGTTGTCGCCGTAATCGGCGGCAAAACTCACCACATTGGTGCCAGGCTGCAGGGCCATGCCGGAAAAGTTGCTGGCCCTGTCCACCTTGTTGAGGACATTGACCCCGTTTTTGGTGATTCGGATACGCTGAGGCGCTGTGGTGATGACCACGGTGTCGCCGGCATCCAACTCGTCGATAAGCCGTACAAATGCGGTCCCATTCACGATTTTCGGGTTGGTCACCGGCGCATCCGCCGTAATGGTAATGGTGGGGTATGCCGGTACGTTGCCGTCGTAGTCGAACACCACCTTCCGGGCAAAGTTTGCCACATCCACCAGTACCCCAAGTTCGGGGTGCTCCATGTAGGGAAAGCCCCATCGGGGCGTGATGGCGGCGATGTCCTGACCAAAATCGTCTACGCTTTTCCAGTAAGGGTCTGTGGCAAGAAAGTAGGCGCTGAACTCCTGCGGAAGGTCGATCTGTTTGCTGGGTGCCTGGAAAGCTTCCAGTTCGGCTTCCAGCCAAGCAGTGGTTCCCATGTAGGTCAGATAGACTCGATAGGTGTACTTGGGGTTGAAAAACCGTTTAGCCTGTCGGCGAAGTTCCGCATTAAGGCTCGTGTTCATGACGGCAGCCTGGAGCTCCAGATCTCGTGCGGCCACCCGTTTTCCTGTGATGGTGTCTCCGTCTCCAGACCCGTTCTTTTGGGTAAACAATTCATATTTGGCGGCGTCCGCGCCGTCGATAGCCGTCAAACCCCAGTCAGTCTCGTCCACTATAAGCTCAGTGTTGTCCGAGCGAACGAAGCGTGCAATCACCTCCGTATCCATTTACCGTTCACCTGCCATTCCATAAGTGTTTTGAATACGTAGTGCCCGAGCTACTTCGTCCGGGGACTGCATGGTGTCTTCAAAGTAGACGTTCTGCGTGTAGTTTGTAATATTACCTGCCGCAGACCCCTTCTCGTGAATGACGGTCGGCCCCGCGTTACGAATCTGCCCGGCAAACGCGGCCTGCATATCTGCCACGCTGGTGCGCATGGAGCGGACAAGGCTTGCCGGATCTGTGCCCCCGGCGACTTCCCGGCGCAGCGATTTCATCGCGTCTACAACGCTTTTCAAAACCAGCGGTTCGCCGTCCTCTACACCCAGAGCCCAACCACGCATAATGTTCAAGCCGATGAATCTGCGGAATACCTTGGACGGGGAATGGATGTCTGCTTCATCTTGGGCGGCGGCTACCGCTGCCGCCACAGCGGCTACCATGGCATTTACGAGCCCGGACGCCCCGGCATTGACGCCCGCGGTGATCCCGTCGATCATAGCCCGACCCACCGAGGGGAAGTCATTGGTTGTAATAGCAGTTTGAGCGGCTTTTTTGGCGTCTGCGATTTTGTTCTGTATAGACGTGTTCAGAGCAGTGCTGGTATCCACACCGGCAGAAATGTTTTGCACCAGCATGGTTCCGGCTTCCATCAAAGCTTCCGGGTCGCTGTTAAGACCTGTGAGCACATTGTTTGACAGATTCTGCCCGGCGAGCATTGCTGACTCAGCCGTTTCCGGCAAGCCCAGGGTCGTATTAAGGGCATTTACTGCGGTAAGTCCACCGTTTGCAAAAAGCTCGCTCATGCGTTGCAACTGGGAATCCGTAGCGTTTACAAGCGCAGCGACTTGGCCGGCAGCCTCCGGTCCGGCATCGCGCAGATGCTGAAGCAACCCCTGGTCAATTCCTCTGGAGGCCAGTACATCCAGATTTGCCGCCCAATCTGCAACAGCCTTCTGGTTGTGTTCCAAGTTTGCAATCATTTCGCCAACACTGACTTCGCTCTTGGTTTCCAGCTGTTCCATGTAATTGGTCGCTGCCTCGGTATACTCTTCCAGCGCCTTTGTTTGCCGTTCCAGTTCCTGTTCACGGGCCTCTGCTGCCGCCTCGTTTGCTTCCTGTACCGCCTGAGTGTTGGCAATGGTCTGCTCTGCCCAAGAGGTATCCAGAGTAGCGAGCTGACTCTTCAGCTCTTCCTCCTGGGCAGCGATCTCTTGCTCTTGCTCAATATATCCGGCGCGAGTATCGTTCAGCTGCTCCAGCAGCTCGTTATACTCACTTGTGGTCAACAGCTTTTGCTCCAGCTGACTTTCGAGTTCGGCCTCTTGGGCGCTTAACTCCGCTTGGTTTTGGCGGATGTTGGACTCTTCCTGCAGCAGCTCGTTATACCGCTTCTGCAATGCCGCAGCCTGCTCCATTTCTTTTTGAGCATAGATATAATCTCGCAGCTGCTCGGTGGTCATGTTCAGCTGGTCGGATTCTTCGTCATATACCAGGCAAAGATCCTGGTATTGCTCATTCAGCTCCTCCACGATGGAACTCATCTGAGCTTTTTGCGTGGCGGTCTTTTTATCCGCTTTGTTAAGCTGGTCCATCTCGCGGGTCAAGGTCGACGCCGCGTCCGCGTTTACGCTGAGAGCTTTTACATTTTCTTCGTATGTTTTCAGACTGGCCGCATTGCTTTGCGCCAGTTCATCCTGCGCACTGGCCAACTGTTCTATTGCGTCCGCCTGCTCGGTGTATGCCTCGCTGTCTGCGGTGATCCACTTGTATAAGGCTGTAGCTCCCGCTACGAGCAGCGTAATTCCCGCCGTGATCCAGCCCACGGGACCCATGGCGATCTTGATTGCAGCACCCAGCGCAGTGGTCGCCGCTGTCAGCAGACCAGAGGCTACGGTGGCAAACCCCATACCGGTTGTTAGACCTCCAAGGACAAAAGTTCCTGCAGTCATTACGCCGTTCTGAGCCATTTGTGCGGCAGTGGCGGCAGCAGTCGCTTTGGCACCAAGTGTCTTGGCTGCTGTAGCTCTGGCCTCCGCAACCGCTTGAGCGTTCAGGGTGGGCACGGCGGCAAGCCCTGCAGCGTCGGCTGCGAGGATCGCGGCTGCAGCCACTTTCTGCGCAGCGGTGAAGGCCGTCACGGCCTTGTTCGCCCCATACGCCACTGCAAGCACGCCCAAGACAGCTGCCAGTGTATCTGCATGCGAAGCTACGAGCTCAAAGGCCGGGGCTAGCGCTTTCAATGTGGCCTCGGCACCCTTTCCCATAGTCTCGATGCTGTTTTGGATACTTTTGAACTTCGTTTTGGAAAGGCCAGAATCAATGCTGGTAACGATTGAAGCGGTACCACGCACGATGGCGGTGGACATGTTTGTCCAGGCCGTGCGGATACCAACGCTGGAGGTTTTAGCCAAATCGGCGAAACCACCCACGCCGTCATTGAGCTCTATGAGCCTGGCATTGAACTGCTGGATGGTGATTTCTCCGTTCTTCAATGCGTCATACAGCTCAGTCTGTGCGCTCTGGCCCGCATATCCGAAACTCTCAGCCACACGGGTCAGGCCGATGCCCATTGTTTCCTGCAGGGTTCGCCATCCCTCCAGATCCACCTCACCACGGCTGAGCATCTGCACATACTGTTCCAATCCTCGGGCAGCGCCTTCGGCACCAGATCCGCTGGCAAGGAACGCGTTGTTCAATGCGATGGTCGTATCCACGGACTGTTCCAGATTGTCGGTCAGAATCGTCAGGCGCTGGGCTGTGGATACCACGCTGTCCAGCGTGGTGGGCAGGCCCTGCACTCCCTTAGAGAGCTTATCCACGGCAGACTGAGCCGCCTCGGCGCTGTAGCCCATCTGTTCCATCATCATGGGAAAGCGGTTCATTGTATCCACACGATCAATGGCCGCGTCCAGGGATGACACCACAGCACTGATGCCTTTCTCAATCACCTTGAATACAGCGCCGCCCTTTACGATGTCTTCCAGGCGGCCTACGCTATCGGCTGCTCTGTCAAACTCATCCGGCAGCAGACCAAGGCCCCGGGCAGCATCGTCCGCGCCTTTCCCAATGGAGGAAAGCCCCCTGTTTACATCTTTTGTGCCAGAGGAGAAGCCGTTGGTGTCTATGTGAGTGTCAAAGATGATCGAGCCATCATAGCCCATGCTTTTTCCTCCTCTCAAGTTCTTTCTTCGCTTCAGCATACCGCCGCTCTACCCGCTCGGACAGCTTTTCCACGCGCTGAGCGCGTGTAAGCGACTTGCGCGGCAGCGCCACCTGCTTCTGCATTCTTTGATACTGCTGCCTGAGCTTGGCGTCTTTTATCGCAGACAGCTCCATCGTGCGCAAGTGCATCCGCTGCGCCATGGGAGTATCTTCCGGCAGGTTTTCCAGCAAAGCGGTAAACGCCCACCAGTGCAAAAAACGGATCTCCGTGAGGTCGATATGGTATGCCTGCAGGAAACTGGCATAAATACAGCCGGCGTCTATGACAAGGTCGTAAGCCCGTGCATTACTCTTTCCGGCTCCCGTATGCCCGTCCTTCAGATCGCGTCCTCGGCGGTAAAACCACTGCAGCCGGTCCACGGCCCGGGCCATGCCACCCGGCGGCAATTCTTCAAAGAGCTGTTTCACGCCCAGAACCGTTTTCTCCACATCGTTCAACGCAGAGTCGTCCAGGATCTGTTCGAAGCGGATCATGTTGCGGTAGTCCGGGTAGATGGTGACCCCATCAATGCTGTCCGGCAGACCGTTCTCCAGTAACAGGCAGGTCATTTTTCGCCCTGGGTCGCCCGGTTGGGCATATAAGCAGCAAGTCTCTCACCAGCCTGCTGCCCCTGGGCAGCGACAGCTTCCCGGAGCGCGTCCACCACATCCAGCAGCCCATCCAAGCTGGTCTTGGGACCCAGCAGCGCGTTGCAAGTGCCGTCGCCAAAGGCTGCGTCCACAAAGTCAGTCAGAAGCTTGCACTGGCCTTCGATATATGCGGTGTATTCCTGCAGGC
>OJNX01001647.1_pt1 | contig 11474 bp, 9 predicted proteins | sample 1598021 | NCBI WGS metagenome assembly OJNX01 (sample SAMN01915227, study PRJEB22387) | human gut metagenome | isolation source: stool | host: Homo sapiens | place: USA | reverse complement strand
ATAAATTAAATAATAGTTTGTCATTTTTTTCACGTACTTCAGATTTAGATGATGATACCAATCATCCGGCAACATTGTGGCTGATGCGTGAAAAAACTTGGGGCTTTTCTGATCAGTTAACTTATGCAGACGGTAACCATACTATTGTTGGTGGCTATGATTATTATAAAGATGCAATGAATAAGTATCAGGATCAATATACTCCGAACATGACTGGTACTGTAGATAATAAGGCTTTTTTTATTGAGGATAAAATGAAGTTCGGTGCTTTTACTGTTACACCCGGCGTACGTTTATCAAAACATTCCGAATATGGGAATAAAACTACTGCCAGTGGCGTTATTGCTTATGATTTTAATGATATTACGACAATGTATGTATCATATAAAGAGTTTTTCCGTGCTCCGTATCTATATGAATTATATAATCCATTTTATGGTAGTGGAAAGTTAAATCCGGAAGAAGGAGAAACAAAAGAGATAGGTTTAAATACGCGCATTGACGATAAAACTACTTTTGCAGCTCATTATTATCAGACGGATTCAGACAATCTTATTGGATTTAATAGTGATACATGGAAATATTACAATGCTGGTGCCGAACGCATTAAAGGTTGGGACGTTCAGTTAACAAAAGTATTTGACAAAAACTTAAGTGTTACGGCAGCTTATACCCATACTTACATCGCACCTACAAGCGCTGCTTCTAATGCTAACCGCAATGGGTACATTCCAAAAGGGCAATATGATTTATCATTTAATTATGAAAAAAGTAAATTCAATGGAATTGCGACTGTAAAAGGTGTAGTAGATCGCCCAGGTAATAAAAATTACGAAAATGATGTAGCTGATTCTTTTAAAAATATATGGACAATGGATGTTGCTTTGAATTATAAGCCGATCAAAGGGATGAATATTTTCTTGAAAGCGAATAATATTTTCGACAGAATGTATACTGATATGACTTACGATATGCGTCAGCCTGGTGGAATTGGGTGGTACTCACAACCAGGGCGTAATTTTTTGGTCGGCATAGAGTATTCGTTCTAACATAGATTCCTTTCATTAGCGGTGGCATGGGATTACCTGTGCTGCCGCAATTTTACTAATTTGGAGTTAATTATGAAAATAGCATTTCTACATTTTGATTTCTGTGGCGGTCCGCAAAGCGCTAATACAGAAAAAATCTTGCATGGCATGAAGATTGCTGCCGCGGCCGGTGCAGAATGGATTTTGACGCCTGAAATGGCGCTGCAAGGGTATTTTATGGTAAAAAGTGAGAAAAAGTATGTGCTTGCTTCTATTACTAACGGCAGCTATGAGCCTTTTAAGGAGGCTGCCGCAGATTTAGGCGTGCGTTTGTTTTTAGGCTGCGGGGAACAGGAAGATAATACTGCGCCTCATAATAGCTGTGTAGTTATTGATCAAAAGGGAAAGGTGATCGCCAAGCACAATAAAGTTAAAATTGTTAAATGGATCACAGAAAATTGGGCTGAGCCCGGCAACGGTTTTAAAGTACATTGTTTTGATGAAGTGCAAACAGGATTGCTGGTATGTGCTGATACATGGTTTGCAGAGCATGGTGAGTTTTTAGGAAATCTTGGTGCAGAACTTATGGTATCCATTGCCGCCTGGCCTGACAGCAATCATGGAGGTCCACCGCAGGAGGCATGGAAACGCTGTTCAAAAGCTGCAGGTGGGATACCGCTTCTGCTTTCTAATCAAACAGGCAACAACGGTATGGATTGCCGTAAAGCAGAGAGCGCAGTTGCTCAAGACGAGGAAATCGTTTGTACTTATAGTGGTGATGAAGCAGTACTATTTGTCGATTTTGATAAGCAAAGCAAGAGAGTATCGTCCAAAAATTTTGAAATTATGGGATTGGTTGGATGGTTATGAAACATTTTTTCATTTTATGTATATTGACGCTGTTATTTTCAGGTGCCGTCAGCGAGGGCTTGGCTATGGAAAAAGAAGTTTTATTAAAATTTGAAAACGGCGATGTTATTTACCGAATAGAAGATACTGTTGTTATTGATTTTTTAGATAAAAGAGATGTTCTCAGCAGTTCATTATTTAATGGTGGTTGGCGCAATGACCTGCAGGCAGTACTCAACCATCATCCTGCAAAAGAACAGGAAGCGATGACTGTAGAAGGTTATTTTGCAAACATGAACAGATTATGTAAAAAATTAGGTTATGATGCGGGGAAAGTCAGCACTATGGGAACGGGTGTTCCTATGAAAAATATTGCAATCAAACAAGCTGCATATGAAGGTATCAGAGTTACAGCAGTCGTTACTGCGGGAGCGGAAGGCAATCCAGGTCGTGTTGGTGACAAAGCCGTTTATAATGCCATAGCCAAAGAGAAACTGCCGCGGCCGGGTACGATAAATATCATGCTGTATTTTAATTGCGATATGCCTCCAGGTATTTTAGCAAGAGCTTTGGTTACAGCAACTGAGGCTAAAACAGCAGCACTTCAGGAATTGATTTTAGGCAGCCGTTATTCGAGCGGATTGGCTACAGGTACGGGCACAGATCAGATTTTAGCTATCAGTGACCCGCAAGCCAAATTGATGATAAGCGACTGCGGTAAACATACTAAGCCCGGTGAATTATTGGGGCAGGTCGTCAAAGCAGCTGTAAAAGAAGCTTTGTATAAACAAAATGGTTTTGATGGCAAGAAGATGCATGATGTTATAAGGCGCATGGAACGTTTTGGTATGAGTCGTAACAGGCTTATGGAAGATTACAGGACAAATTATGATGAAAAATTAAGTGATAAAAATTTTGAACAGGCTCTGTATAACTTAAATTTGAATGGTGAAATATTAACGTTGACCAGTTTGTATGCACATTTACTGGATCAGTATGATTGGGGGCTGTTATCACAAAAGGAAATAGATTCGGCCGGCAGTTTGCTGCTGAAAAAAATGGCCGGTGATTTGCGTTTTAAACAGTTGGAACAGCATGAAGAAATCGTGCCGTTCGTCAGAAACTGGGAACAGGTTTATTTAGCTTTACTGGATGAGGAAGTGAAACGATGTTCAAAAAGTTAGGAATTTTTATATTGAGCCTGATATTTATTTGTATTACGCTGAGCGGCTGTCAGAGCCTTGTTAACGACAAAAAAATGTCAGTCAGTAAAAAACATACTGTTACTGACAGTGTCGGCAACAAAGTAACTTTGCCTGTTAAGCCGCAGCGGATAGTTTCTTTGACTTTAGGCACAGATGAAATATTAATGGATATAGTTGCACCGGAAAGGATTGCCGCTTTGACTTATCTTTCTGATGACAGCGGTATCTCTCATATTTCTGAACGAAGCATACAGGTGAAAAATAAAATAAAAGGCAACAGTGCGGAAGCTATTTTAGCACTTAAACCTGATCTGGTTCTGATTGCTGATTGGTGGGGGTTGAATATTCTTGATACTTTGAGGGAAATGGGTATCAATGTTTATGTTTATAAAACTCCATATACTGTAGCGGATGTAAAAAAGACTATTCGTGAGGTTGCGTTTATAGTGGGCGAAGCCGAACGCGGCGAGACTGTTATCAGAGACTTTGACACCAGGATACAGGCTGTGCAGGAGAAAGTTTCAGGTATTGCGGACGGTGATGTCAGAAGTGCCATCGCTCTTACAGGCAAAGGCGCTTTCGGCTCAAAAGGTTCTATTTATGACGATATGTGTAAGTATGCCTGCATCAAAAACTGCCTGCAGGATTTAAAAACCGATGATAGTACTACTATTTCTAAAGAAATAATAATTAAAGAAAATCCAGACGTTATAATCGTCCCTGGATGGGATGCACCTGGAATGCTTAAAGTACAAAGCATCAAAGAAATTCTAGAGGATGAATCTTTACAGACTGTCAAAGCGGTGAAGAATAAAAATGTGCAGCAAGTTCCCGGTAAATGTCTGTATTGCGTTTCACCGTATGTTGCTGATAGTATTGAGATTTTGGCTAAGGCTGTTTATCCTGAAGTTTTTAAATAAAATTGATTTTAGGAGGAGTATCATGAAGAAAATAGTTTTTGTTACCAACATGGAACCCCACAAAGTTGGTATGCTGGAAGCTGTCAATTCGGCAGATATTGCAGAAATAACAAATCTTTTTGAAGTTATTCAGGTTAACGACAGCGAATTGTGGACAGATCGTTGGCAAAAATTGATCAACGATTCGGCTTTTGTTCTGTTTACCTGGATGGGAACGGGACTAAGCTGTGATTTTTTAAAAAAGGCATCTGCTTATATGCAGCAGCAAAAAATTACTCATCTTTTCAACATCATGGATCCCGGCGATGATCTGTTGGAATATGGTATCGAAGCGGACTGCAAAGAAAGTATTCAGCAATACTTTGCCTGTGGCGGACTGCAAAATTACAAAAATCTCTGCTTGTGGCTGTCAGCTTGTTTTGTGGTTTTGAGGTCAAATATGAACAGCCACAGCAGCTGCCATGGAACGGAATTTATCATCCGGAATCAAAAAATATCTTTACGTCTTTGTCAGAATACCAAAAGCAGCATTATTCAGCAGATAAACCTACTGTTGGTTTTATTTTTTCACGTGAAGATTGGCTGTGGAATAAACTTGCTTATGAAGAAGCCATAATAAGGGCTGTTGAACAGCATGATTGTAATATTATTGCAGTATTTACGACTACGATGGGGAATGCGCAAACTGGTGCTGTAAAATTAAGTGATTCGTTACAGCAGTATTTTTATGAGGCAGATAAACCTGTTATTGATGTCCTTATCAATCCATTTGTATTCTCTCTTACGGTTACAGGATTTTTGAAACTTCAGGATATCCAGAGTTTGGGAGTTCCTGTGCTGCAGGTCTACAACGTTTATATGGATTTTAAATGGTGGGAAAAGAACATGGTGGGACTGACAGCGAACGAAGTGTCGTATGCTGTTGCCATGCCAGAATTTGACGGCATCATCCATTCGGTACCGGTTTCTACCAATGAAGAGAGGGACGACGGCACTCATTATCGCAAGCCGTTGCTTGACCGTATAGATACGTTGGCACGCAAGGCAAAAAAATGGGCCTTACTGCGGCATAAAGATAATAAAGATAAAAAAATCGCAATAGTTTTCCATAATTATCCGCCGACAAATTCCAATATCGGCAGTGCCGCTTGTTTAGACTCTATTGAAAGTATTAGGCTTATGCTTGAGAAAATGCAGAAGCAGGGTTATAAGGTTGATCGCATACCGGGCAGCAATCAGGAATTTATTGAAGACATTACAGCGCACGCAACGAATGACAGAAGATTTATTTCAGAGCAGCTGCTGCGTGAAGCCGATGGTAAACTTACTGAAACTGATTATAAAAAGTTTTTTGAAAGCCTGCCATGTAAAACGCAGGAACAGCTGCTGCGGGATTGGGGTGAGGCTCCAGGCGATGTGTTCAGATATGAAGATGTACTGATTGTTCCGGGTATGTTAAACGGCAATATTTTTATTACCGTACAGCCGCCGCGTGGTTTTGGTGATGATCCCGGGAAAATTTATCATTCTCCAGACTGCGCGCCGACGCACCATTATTTAGGCTTTTATCACTGGGTGAGAGATGTTTGGGGCGCAGATGCAATGATACATGTAGGTACGCATGGCAATCTTGAGTGGCTTCCAGGTAAAGGTAACGCTATGTCAAATGCCTGCTATTCAGATATTGCTACCGGCGATATACCCAACGTCTATCCATATTGGATCACCTGTGTCGGAGAAGGCATCCAGGCAAAAAGACGCAGCGCTGCATGTCTTATAAGTTATCTGTCTGCGCCTATGAGCATTTCGGGAACATATGAAGAATTGGCAGAGTTGGAACAACTGCTGGAAGAATATTGTCATTTTAAAAATGACGATAATGCCAAAGCTAATCTTGCCTCTATTCAGGATATGATTCGCAACAAAGCAGCTGAATGTAATCTGGATGAAGATGTTCCTGAAAGTGAAGCTGCAGACTTCGATGATTATGTAGGTAAACTGCATGTTTATATGACAGATATCAAAAATATGCAAATGAGTATTGGCTTGCATATTTTGGGAGTACCGCCTCAGGATGCAGAACTTACAGAGTATCTGCTAGCTCTTACCAAACTTGATAACGGTAAAGTTCCCTCTCTGACCAAAATTCTGGCCGAAATGCATGGTTACGAATATTATGACTTATTGGAAAACAACGGTAAGATGCTTCCTGACGGAAGTAAGACCTATGGGATGCTGCTTGATGAAATGAGAGCGGAAGCTACTGAAGTTATTCAATTGCTGCAGGCACATGATTTTGATAAGAGCTACATTGAAACAGTGTTGGCTTTTCCTTGGGCAGCTAGATTACAGGGTGATATGCGGGAACGATTTGTACAGGTGTTGGAATACATTTGTGAGCATATTGCTCCCAGTTTGCTGCAGACTACGCTGGAGCAGGAGAATGCATTGAAAGCACTGGATGGATATTATATTGATCCATGTCCGTCAGGAGCTCCAACCAGCGGCGGCGCTGATCTTTTGCCTACCGGGCGGAATTTTTATAGCGTTGATCCACGTACTTTACCGACCAAAGTGGCATGGGAAATTGGTAAGCAGATGGGTGATGATGTCATAGGACGCTTTATTCGCGAAGAGGGCCATTACCCTGAAAGTGTGGGTATCATTCTCTGGGCTACAAGTAATTTGCGTAATCATGGGCAATGCGTAGCAGAATTTCTGTATCTGATGGGGCTGAAGCCTATATGGCAATCGGGAAGTCTGCGTGTTGTTGGACTAGAAATAATTCCGCTTGAGGAGTTAAAAAGACCGCGTATAGATGTCACAGGTCGTATCAGCGGTTTATTCAGAGACAGTATGCCTGCATCGGTAACATGGATGGATGATGCTGTAAAAATGATAGCAGAGTTAGACGAGCCGCTGGACATGAATTTTGTGCGCAAACATGTTTTAGAAGAATGTGCGGAACTGGAAGCAGAAGGAATGGAGAAGACGCAGGCCTGGAGGCAGGCTTCTTTCCGTATTTTTGGCGATCCGCCCGGGGCACACGGCGCAGGGACAGGAGCTGTTTTGGAGGCCAAAAACTGGGAAACAGTCGACGATCTTGCTGCGGTTTATACGCGTTGGGGAGCACATGCTTATGGCGATGGTTCCGAAGGCAGTTATTTACCGGAACGCTTCAAAAAGAGAATGTCACAAATAGACATCACTGTTCAAAATGTAGATCACAGAGAATCTTCAATGTTGAGTGGTGATGATTATAATAATTATCGCGGCGGTATGATTGCGGCTGTCCGCAGTTATAAAGGCAGTATGCCAAAAAACTATGTAAGTGATAGCTCTGATAGAAATAAGATTCAGCTGCGTAGCCTTACAGAAGAACTTAAGCGTTGGTTTAGAGGAGAAGCAATAAACCCTAAGTATATTCAAGGAATGAAGAAACATGGTTATAAAGGTGCTGGCGATTTAGCAACTTATGTAGCAGTAAGTTATCAATGGGATGCTACCAGTGAGATCATGGAAGACTGGATGTATGAAAAATATGCTGAAAAATATGCTTTAGACAAGGAAATGCAGCAATGGATGAAGGAAGTTAACCCTTGGGCACTGCACAGAATTGCTGAAGTGTTACTTGAAGCTGAGCAGCGTGGATTATGGAATGCAAAAACAGAAACAAAACAGGCTTTGCAGGAACTGTTTTTATCAATGGAAGGTGAGTTGGAAGAACGCAGTGACAAATAAAAAAAGCTTGACTATATGGTTGGTATATAGTCTAATATAAGAATATAGTCTAGTAAGAATTTATTAAGAGGTGATTGAAATGACTTGTAAAGAACATCCTAAATACGAATTGCCGAATACTCCGCATGCCAAACATCGTTATGAAAGCGCTATGAAGCATGTAGAGGCTGCTAAAGCTGCTGGCAAATCTTCTGAAGAAATTCATGATATTTTCAAAAAAGTAATGGAATTTGACATCAAAGATGTTGAAAAATTACCTGCTGATGGACCGCATGCCAAATATAGGAGTGCCGTTATCCATGCTCAAAAAGCAATTGCTGCTGGTAAAAGTAGCGAAGAAGCACATGAATTATACAGAAAAATCATGGCTGGTGAAGCAACCGGCGGTTGTGGGCATCATTAAAATTTCATAATCTGGTTGTTAGAAGTGCGTTAAGCCGCGATCCCGTCGCTGGGTATTTATTTAATCCCTGGAAACAGCCGTTTTCGATCTCTGGATAACCTACGAGCGATAGGATTGAGATTAATGACCGATATGATCGGAATAAAAAACATTAGTGTCTTCCTGTCTGGGCAGGAGGACACTTTTTTTTACGGGAGTTGTTAGAATGAAATTATATACAGTTTCTACAGGCGATACAGCTTATCGTTATGAAAAAAGTATCGTAGTGTTTTTTAAGGGTGCGCGTAAAGTACTTAGCACTTCGGTTTTTAATGGCGGTTATCATGAAAATTATAAAGCTGTATTCAACCATGATGGTAAGGTTGGTTCAGGGATGCCATGTGAGATGTTAGCTGATACTTATACCGAACATATGCGGATATTAGCTAAGCGTATAGGCTTAGAGCCAGAGCTTGTAACTGGAATGGGAACTGCTGCTGATATGGAAAATGTGGCTATAGAATCCTTGACTTATAAAGAACTGACTGTTACTGCTATAGTAACAGGCGGGATTGAAACAAATGGAGGACGTGTCGGTGATCCTGCCGATTATTATAAACCTGCGGAAAAACCAGATAAATTGGGTACTATTAACATTATTTTGATACTAGACGCAGATATGCCTCCTGGAACGCTGGCCAGAGCATTGGTTACATGTACTGAAGCAAAGACGGCTGCAATTCAGGAACTGCTGGCTGGCAGTAACTATTCTACAGGACTTGCTACAGGATCAGGGACGGACCAGACAATAATTGTTGCTAATTCAGATTCTGAGCTGTATTTTGAAGGAGCTGGAAAACATTCTAAAATGGGTGAGCTTATTGGAAAAACAGTTACTAAAGCAGTTAAAGCGGCATTATCAAAACAGTCTGGGCTCAATCCTAAAACACAGCACAATGTATTTAGACGCCTAAAACGTTTTCAAGTAACAACGCAAAGTATCTGGCTTTTATTCCAGCAGCAGTTAGCTGTCTTAAAGCCTGATTTCTTAGAAGCAGCAGAAAAGCTTGCACAAGAACCTGTAATGTTGACATATACTTCTTTATATATACATTTGTTGGACCAGTTTTTATGGGGATTACTTGATAAAGATGAGGTCATGAATGCAGCAGAAAAGCTATTGAGTGACATCGCTGGGGAATATGATACAGAAAGTATCGCGCTGAATGAGGTTTCGGTAGAAGCTATGATGAAAGCCTGGAGTGAGTTGTTTGTGAATATTATTGCAGATAATATTCAAAGGAACTAAAGATAATGAGAAAGATGGCTTCGAAAACTTTTTTTGCAGTGATGCTGCTTATAGTAGTTTTTTTTATTGCTAGCTGTGGAAGCTCTACTGATGGCAATGTAAAAAATGCCGCTTATGAAATAATTGATGATCAGGGGGCCATGATCCAATTAGAGCATAAACCGGAAAGAATACTGACGTTGGCAATGGGAACAGACAGTATTGTGTTAGGGATACTCCCTGAAGAAAAATTGATTGCAATTAATTCTTTGGCTGATGATCCTGTAAGCTCCAATATCGTAGATAAGGCTAATAGAATTACCAGAAAAATAAAAAATCCTTCTGCTGAAGAAATTTTATCTTTAAAGCCGGATGTTGTATTTATTTATAACTGGGGCAAAGCCGAAATGGTTGATAATTTACGGGAACTGGGAATTAAGGTAGTTGTTGTAAAGGGACCTAAAAGTATTGCTGATGTTAAGGAGAATGTGAAATTGATAGCAAAAACTTTAGGCGAGGAAGATAAAGGTAATCTTATGATTGCAAAAATGGATGATAAATTAGCAGAAATCAAAGAAAAGGTGGATAATATTAAGCCTGAAGAAAGGAAGAAGCTCGTTTTGATATCATTGATGACATCTTATGGCGGTAAGGGGTGTACTTTTGATGATATTTGTCAGTATGCAGGTGTTATAAATGGCGTTTCTGATGCCGGATTGCATAATGGACAGCTTTTAACAAAAGAGATGTTGGTTGCTATTAACCCTGATCTTCTGATTATGCCAGTCTACAATGATCACAATACTTTTGATATTGAAAAATATAACAAAGAATTTTTAGATGATCCTGCATTGCAGACATTAAATGCAGTAAAAGAAAAGCGGTTTTTCTATCCGCGGGAGGGTTATATTTATAATTCTTCGCAGGATATAGTATTTGGTGTACAGGAAGTAGCTCGTGCTGCGTATGGTGAACTTTTTTCACAACCGGAAAATTGTCATATTTCAGTAGCTGAAATTAATTGAGAGAAGGAAATAAAGTGAAACAGCTTATAAATTATTGTCCTGTACATGGCTATGAACAGGAGGTAAATGCTTATGCAGCTGGAATGAAGGGCTATCTAAAAAACAACAAGCTTGATGGGATTGAACTTTATGTATATCAGCAAAAACCGTATACCTCTGATTATAGAGAAGAAAGTATCGGTGTACATTTAAAATATTGGCCTTATTGGTTAGATTTTTGGTATGGTAATCAAAAGCATTTAAATGAAAATTATTCTGATAAAAAGCAGCTGCAAGAGTATTATTTAGGTGCAGTAAATCAAGAAGAATGGCTTCAGATAATAAGGAATAATATAAAAGCTGCTTTGGCAGTAAATCCAGAATATTTGGTCTGGCATGTCAGCAATTGTAATTTAAAAGAAATTTTTACTTTTGATTTTTTCTATAACGATGCGCAGGTTATAGATGCGTCAATAGAAGTTTTTAATGCAGTTAGCGAATGTATTCCAGATAATGTCATTGTTTTATTTGAAAATTTGTGGTGGCCTGGATTAAGGCTTATTGAACCAGGAATAGTTGATCGATTTTTTTGCGGATTAAAAAAACAAAATGTTGGTATCATGCTGGATACAGGACATTTGATGAATACTAATATTTCGTTGAGTAATGAACTGGAGGCTGTAAGCTTTATTTGCCAAACTGTTGAAAATTTGGGTATGTATAAAAACTATATTCATGGTATGCATTTAAGTTGTTCTTTGTCAGGAAGTTATCAAAAGCACAGCTGTAAAGCAGTGCCAGAGTGCTGCTCTATGACTGAAATTATGCATCATGTTACAAGTATTGACCAGCATCTTATTTTTAAGGAAAGCGGTTTAAAAAGTTTGATCGAATGTATAGAACCGAGCTATTTAGTTCATGAACTGTTTTATGATAATCTTGCCGAATTATCTGTTTTAGTACAGACACAGCAGAAATTACTGTTAAAATAGAAATTAAAATGGGAGCTAATGATGAAAAAAATTCTATTTGTCACTAATATGGAACAAACAGCAGC
>OJNX01001642.1_pt1 | contig 11488 bp, 10 predicted proteins | sample 1598021 | NCBI WGS metagenome assembly OJNX01 (sample SAMN01915227, study PRJEB22387) | human gut metagenome | isolation source: stool | host: Homo sapiens | place: USA | reverse complement strand
TTACAATAATAATCAGCTATTTTGTTGTCAAAAGTTTTCTATTGTAATTTTTATTCCTTTACTCTCCTGTTTTAGTATTTTCTACTTTTTAATCATTAACTTTGAATATTTATATTCAAATATATTTTCAAGTTTATAATTTAATTCTACATATTCTTTATAGTAACATATGGCTCATAAAGCGAAGAAAATGAGATTAAGTATTGCCAACAAAGCCAGAATTGTTAAGGAATTGAACGTTCCTTGATTTTTTTGTTACCTCAAAAAAACGGCGAAAAAACGGCGAAAGTTTTGAAAATGAAAACTTATTAGAAAAGTAAAGTGCAATTATTATTGCTTTAAAGTGCAAAATTTGCACTTTAAGTTTACATTGTTAAGTAGTTTATTTTTGGAGAAAAAAGTGGTATAATGTGGAGAAATGTGAAGGGAGTGGTAAATAGAATGACAATGCAAGTACCAGATTCTTTTATATGGAAAAAGAAAGAGTATAAATTTGTTGGAGCTGATGATATATATCAATTATTTGATCCTGCAAAATTTGGATTTGATCCAGAGGAAGTTGATACAGCATGTTGTAAAGGATTTGTTATATATTTTATAGTAAACGAAAATGATGAACTTATATTAGATAGATTAGATATACATGATAAGAATAATAACTATCCATCAATTAATGGAATTGAAGGATATGAAGAGGTATATGGTTATCACATTTATAAAAACATTAATTTACCATTGAATAGTTATTCTGGTAAAATCATTATTGCTGATGATCTTCAGAGAAGATTTATAGGACGAGCATTTATTGGGCCTCATTCATACAATAAAGTATATGAATTGGAAATAAAGAAAGGGAAAGTTATTGATTATAAAGATACTTCTGGAACATATGAAGGATTTTAATGAAATAAGGAGGAGTTATAAAGGTATTTAAGACCTAAACAAGAAAACAAAAGAAAGTGTAAAATATGTGGAGAAGAAGGATTTGTAGATAGTTGTAGAACTGTATTTGAATGCCCAGTTTGTCATTGGATAGAAGATGAGAAACAAGAAAAGGATCATGACTTAAGAGAAGGTAAAAATTCAAAAACATTCAACGAAGTAAAAAAAGAATATGAAATCAATTGGAATAAATATGGTACTTTAATAGATAAAGAAATCAAAGTTATGATGAATGATGGAGAAGTAAAAGAAGGAGTATGTAGAGATTATAGATGTGATGCTCTATTAATGCCGAATAATGGTGGATGGGTTGATATTGTAAATATAAAAGATATAGAAGTTATTGAAGAAGTCATACATTTTAAATGTCCTATTTTAGAAGGATTAGAAGATGATGAAATTGTGGAAGATTCCTGTTGGGCTGTAAAATTTACAGTAGATAATCCAGGAAAAGATATAGAAACAGAAAAATGGATAAAAGAATATAATTCAAATTATGCTGAGATATGTGATAAGTGTGATAAACATTTCCCCAAAATTATAATGAAATAAGATTGTAATTTATTTGAGAAAACGTATTGACTTATATTAACAAAAATGTTAATATATATATAAAGAAAGGAGGGAAAGGAGGATTTTTAGTGCAACTATGCAGAGATAATTACAATAATCAAGAAAAGAAATTAGGAAAATACAAAAAAGAGCAAGAAACATATAATAAAATAATAGAACACATAAAAATGTGTAAAAACTTTCATGAGTTGCAATATAATCCTATTTCCAAGATGTACGGATTTGAAGCATTAAAACATAAATGTAATGGATATTATAGTTTTAACTTATCTAAAAAAGGTGGAGTAATTAGATTGATTGTTTCTGAAAATGAAGATAGTACGGTGTTAAATCTAGATTTTATAAGCATGGATCATTACAATGACTTTAAAAGAAGATTATAGTAAAAAAGGAAGTGTTAAGATGGAGAGAATAAGATTTAAAGATTATTTAATTGATTATTTAGAATTTAATAATATTACTAATAAAGATTTTGCAAACAGAATAGATATTACACCGAAGCATTTAATAGATATTTTATCAGGAGAAAGAGATATATCATCAAATATCATTGATAAAATATCATTAGTTACGAATATTCCAGCGGATTATATATATAGAGTAGAAGCAAACTATAAATTTGAAAAAATAATTGAAGATTATTTGGAAAAGGAAAATCTGACAGAAACAAAGTATTTGAATAAATATAATTATAAATATTTAATAGCAAACAACTATATGAAGTTTATAGATAAAGAAAATAAGTTAGAAATAATAAAAGATATATTAAAATTTTTACGTGTATCTACTCCTGAAAAAGTATATGAGATCGATAAAAGTGCTTTATATAAGAGCAATAATGATAAACCAGAGTTGCTTTTATTATGGTTAGAAAAATGTTATAGAGAAACATTAGAGCAAACAGTAGAAGAGTATAACAAAAAAAATATTGATAGTTTAGTTGAATATATTAGAGAAGTTGCAAAAAATAATGAATTTAATGAAGAAAAATTAATAAAAAAATTTAACGAGAATGGAATTTATCTTGTAATACAAGAAGATATACCTGGTTCTAAGATAAGAGGAGCATTTAAGGTCCACAGAGGAATTCCTGCAATTTATTTAACATATAAACATCATAGAATAGCGGATATATACTTTGCATTATTGCATGAATTAGCACATTGTAAAACGGATTTTAATAAGGCTCAATCCATGAGTTTAGTTTCTTATGAAGATGAAATAGATGAAACTGAAAAAAATGCAGATAACCAAGCATATAGTTGGATGGTTGATGAAAAATATTATAAAAATATATGTTGTAAGGATAATTATAGAATTGAAACAGAAAGTCAATATCCAAAAGCATTTATAGTATATAGATTAGCTAAAGATAAGTATATACAATATAGTTCAAAACAATATCAATTATTTAATGAAATAATAAAAAAACAGGCGGGATCATAATACAATCTCGTCTATTTTAGTTAGTTTTAACAGTAAGAAATTCTTCCATAACATTAGCAACATCCTTAAACTCATCTTCAAAGAAATGAGAATAAATTCTATCAGTAGTTTGTACACTTGAATGACCAACTTTTCTGCTTATAATCTGAGTTTTAATACCCTTAGAAATCATAAGAGTAACATTAGTATGTCGCAATCCATGAAAAGTAATTCTTTTTAAATTATGCTTCTTAATAACTTTGCCTAAAATCTTAGTAGGTGTATCAGGATGTATAATAGCACTATATTCTGTAGTAAAAATTCTTTTACTACCTTTCCACTTAGAACCAAGTAAAAGTTTTTGTTCTTATTGTTGGTTTTGATATTTTTTTAGAATCTGTACAAAGGTATCGGAAATATAATTTATTTTTTTACTATGTTCAGTTTTAGTACATTTTTTAAAAATTTTGCCATAATCATATTGAGTAGTTTTATTAATCTTAACTCTACGAGTTTCAAAATCAATATCTTTCCAAGTAAGTCCAGTTAATTTACCTCGTCTACATCTTAAATCTAATGCTAACATTATAATTACTTGATATTTTATAGGTACTTGAGATAGTGCTGTAATAAGTTTTTCTACTTCATCAGGAGTATAAAATTGTATATTAGTTTTAGCCCTTTTAGATTTATCAATTTTACTATTAGGATTACTTTTAATATATTCACATTTAACAGCATATACTAACATATTATTTATAATACAATAATAACTTTGAATAGTAGTAGGACTAAGAGGCTTACCTCTGGCAGATGTATAACCGTGTCTTAAAAAATGATAAAAACTGTCAAGCACTTGAATTCTATTTAAGAAACATTTTAAACAAAATCAGTATGATATGTTTCTTTTTTGGAAACTATATGATATAATATAAATAGAATTAAAAAGGAGTGAGTTTATGAAGTTAGGTGATAAAATAAAAAAATATAGAGAAGAAAATAGAATGACACAAAGAGATATTGCGGAAATATTGGAAGTAGAACCAGGAACAGTTTCTAAATATGAGTCGGGAATGTTAGAACCTAATATTGAGTCTATAAAAAGATTATCTGAGACTTTTGGAATTACAATAGATGAATTACTAAAAGAAGATGATGAAAAAGTTGATATATCGAAAATAAATGTTCTTGAAGTATTAAGAGAACAAAAAGAAATGAAATTAAAAGGTAATTTATATCATAATACACAAATTATATTTTCATATAATACAAACCATATTGAAGGTAGCAAACTGACAGAGGATCAAACAAGATATATTTTTGAAACTAACACAATATTATTTGAAGGTGAAACAGTAGCAAGTGTAGATGATATATTAGAAACAGCAAATCATTTTAAATTAGTTGATTATATGTTAGATATAGCGGAAGAAGATTTAACAGAAGAAATAATAAAAAAGTTTCATAGAATATTAAAAGAAGGAACAATGGATAGCAGAAAAGAATGGTTTAATGTTGGAGAATATAAAAAGGTTGTAAATGAAGCGGGAGTGATGAAAACAACATCACCTAAGAAAACTCCAAAGGCAATGCAAAAATTAATGGAATGGTATAACTCACTATCTAAAATAACAATAAAAGAAATAATTGAATTTCATGCAAGATTTGAAAAAATACATCCATTTCAAGATGGTAATGGAAGAGTAGGAAGAATTGTAATGTTTAAAGAATGCTTGAAGAATAATATTATTCCATTTATTATTTTAGATAAAGATAAACTATTCTATTATAGAGGATTAAAAGAATATCAAGGAAATGGAGAAAAAGGATATTTAATTGATACTTGTTTAAATGCACAAGATCAATATATCAAAATGATAGAACATTATTTAAAATAATTATGGAACTTTTTTAAAGCCCCTTTTTCACTAAAATCAGTAACCTAAAATTAGACCTCCTGTTTTTTCTGGTGTACCGTGCAGGGCAGATATCTAGTTGGTGAAAGTCTGGTGTTTATATATCTATACTAACACCAATATGTCTTACCGCGGGGGTAAACAAATAAGTATAAGCGTTTTAATATGCCAATTGTTAAGTTCGGTTTAACAAGGTTTAGATAAAGAGATAGTTATAGTTGATGGATTAAATGAAGTTGTATCAGAACTTAGAAAAATAGGAAATAATATAAATCAATTAACATATTTGGCAAATAGTGGAAGAATTTATACTGTTGATTTAAGTGATGTGAAACAAGAAATAGGAAAGGTATGGAATGTAATTAATGTGTTACAAAATAAGTGGTTAAAAACATTAGAAATTATAAAAAACTTTTTCGACAAAATAGTTTAAAATATTGGGATTTTTATTGTTAAAAATTGGATTATGTGATATAAAATAAATAGGATAATTAGATTTAACGGAGGAAACTTATGGAAAACAGGAATATAAGAGAAAGAGAAGAATTGCACAAAGCAATATGGTCAATAGCAGATGATTTAAGAGGATCAGTTGATGGTTGGGATTTTAAACAATACATATTAGGAATAATGTTCTATAGATATATATCAGAAAATATGACTGATTACATAAATGAAGGCGAAAGAAAAGCAGGAGATGATAACTTTGACTATGCAAAATTATCAGATGAAGAGGCAGAAACAATTAGAAAAGAGATGGTAAACGAAAAGGGGTTCTTTATATTACCATCAGAATTATTTGATAATGTATGTAAAAAAGCTAAATATGATGAAAATTTAAATGAAACATTAGAAAGAATCTTTAATAATATTGAAAACTCAGCAAAGGGAGCAGAAAGTGAAGAAGACTTTGCAGGCTTATTTGATGATATTGATGTTAATAGTAATAAATTAGGAGCAACTGTTGCAAAAAGAAATGATAAATTGGTAAAAATATTAGATGGAATTGCAAATATTCCACTTGGAAATTATAAAGATAACTCAATAGATGCTTTTGGTGATGCTTATGAATTTTTGATGTCAATGTATGCATCTAATGCTGGAAAATCAGGAGGAGAATTTTATACACCTCAAGAAGTAAGTGAATTATTAACAAGATTAGCTATTGTTGGAAAAACATCAGTTAATAAAGTATATGATCCAGCTTGTGGATCTGGTTCTTTACTATTAAAATCTGCGAAAATATTAGGAAAAGACAATGTAAGAAACGGATTTTATGGACAAGAAATAAATTTAACTACATACAACCTTTGCAGAATAAATATGTTTTTACATGATATAGATTATGATAAATTTGATATAGCATGTGAAGATACATTAGTTTCTCCTCAACATTGGGATGATGAGCCATTTGAAGTTATTGTTTCAAATCCACCATATTCTATAAAATGGGCTGGAGATGATAATGCAGTACTTATAAATGACCCACGTTATTCACCAGCAGGTGTATTAGCACCAAAATCAAAGGCAGATTTTGCATTTATAATGCATTCACTTTCATGGCTTGCACCAAATGGAACAGCGTCTATAGTTTGTTTTCCAGGTATTTTATATAGAGGTGGAGCAGAACAAAAAATAAGAAAATATTTAATTGATAATAACTTTGTTGATTGTATTATACAATTACCAGACAATCTATTCTTTGGAACATCAATAGCAACATGCATCATGGTTTTAAAGAAAAGTAAAAAAGATAATAGTACATTATTTATAGATGCAACAAAAGAATGTGTAAAAGTTACGAATAATAATAAATTGACAGATGAAAATATAGAAAATATTGTTAAAATTTTTGCGGATAGAAAAGATATTGATTATGTTTCAAAATTAGTTTCAAATAAAGAGATAGGAGAGAATGATTATAATTTGTCTGTTTCTACTTATGTTGAGAAAGAAGATACTAGAGAGAAAATTGATATTGATGTTTTGAATAAGGAAATAGATGAGATAGTTGCAAGAGAAAATGTACTTCGTGAGGAAATTAATAAAATTATAAAAGAAATAGAGGTAGCATAATGAGTAAGTTAAATAAATTGATAGAAGATTTGTGTCCTAATGGTGTGGAATATAAAACTGTTGGAGAAATGTGTGAAGTAATTACAGGTGGTGAAGCACCTGTAGAATCAATAAAAAGTAAAATTCCTTGTAAAGATTATATTTATCCTATTTATTCAAATGGAATAGGTGAAAATTCTATTTGGGGGTATTCAAAAAAGTACAGAATAGATAAGAAAGCAGTTACGTTTTCATCAATTGGAACAATAGGTTATCCTACAATAAGAAATCAATATTTTACTCCAATTATAAGGTTAAAAGTTATTTATCCTAAAAATGAGCAAGAATTAAACTTAAGCTTTTTAAAATATTCATTAGAAATAGTAAAATTTGAAAAGCAAAAATCTTCTGTTCCAAACATAAATTCAAGCATGATTAAAAATATAGTTATTCCTGTACCTCCAATGAAAGTACAACAGGAAATAGTCCAAATTCTGGACAAATTTTCAAAGATTGAAGCGGAACTTGAAGCTGAACTTGAAGCTGAACTTGAAGCACGAAAAAAGCAATATGAATATTACAAAGATATTTTATTAAAAAATTATAGTAGCAATGGAAATATAATGTTGAAGGAAATTGCAGAATACTCAAAAGATAAAATTAATGCAGAAGAATTGAATGAAGATAATTATGTTGGAGTAGATAATTTACTACCAAATAAACAAGGAAAGAAAAAATCAAGCCATATACCGCAAGTTGGCAATTCAACAAAATATCATATAAATGACATTTTAATAGGTAATATAAGACCATATTTAAAGAAAATATGGTATGCCAATAATAAAGGAGGCACGAATGGGGATGTTTTAGTAATTCATATAACTAATGAAAGAGTAAATCCCAAATATTTATATTATATTTTAAGTAGTGATAAATTTTTTAATTATGATACTAGTAATTCTAAAGGTGCGAAAATGCCCAGAGGAAATAAAGACGCTGTTATGAAATATAAATTTTTCCTACCAACTATGGAAGAACAAAATAAAATTGTGAATATTTTAGACAAGTTTGAAAAATTATGCAATGACATTTCAGAAGGTCTACCAGCAGAAATAGAAGCAAGACAGGAACAATACGAATATTATAGAGACAAGCTATTAACGTTTAAGGAGTTAAAAGTAAATGAATAAATATAATGTTGTAATGGAAATGAACGATTCCACAGTAGTAACAGAATATGAACCAGTAAAAAGAAAATCAGACAGCTATCAAAGTGAGCAAGCATTAGAAAACGAATTTATAAGAATGCTTACAGAACAAGGATATGACTATTTAGAAATTCATAATTCAGAATCATTAATAAAAAATCTTCGTACTCAACTAGAAATAGTAAATGATTACAAATTTACAGATAGCGAATGGGATAGATTTTTCAATGATTCTATTGCAAATAACAATGATGGAATAGTTGAAAAGACTAGAAAAATACAAGAAGATAATATTCAAGTTCTAAAAAGAGATGATGGAACAAGTAAAAATATAACTCTAATAGATAAAAAATGTATTCATAATAATAGACTACAAGTTATTAATCAGTATGTGGAAAATAGTGGAAACTATGACAATAGATATGATGTTACAATATTAGTAAATGGACTACCATTGGTACATATTGAATTAAAAAGAAGAGGAGTAGCACTAAAAGAAGCATTTAATCAAATAAATAGATATCAAAGAGATAGTTTTTGGGCTGGAAGTGGACTATATGAGTATATTCAAATATTTGTAATTTCAAATGGTACAAGTACAAAATATTATTCAAATACAACAAGAGAAAGTCATATAAAAGAACAAACATCAACTAGAAATAAAAGTAAAAAAACAAGCAATAGTTTTGAATTTACATCATATTGGGCTGATAGCAATAATAAAGTAATATCTGATTTAGTTGACTTTACAAGAACATTTTTTGCAAAACATACAATTTTAAATATATTAACGAAATATTGTGTATTCACATCAGAAGAGTTACTACTTGTAATGAGACCATATCAAATTGTTGCAACAGAGAGAATATTAAATAGAATTCAAGTAGCAACAAATTATAAAAAGATGGGAACAATTGAAGCAGGTGGATATATTTGGCATACTACTGGATCTGGAAAAACATTAACATCATTCAAAACTGCACAATTAGCCAGTAAATTAGAATATATTGATAAAGTATTATTTGTTGTAGATAGAAAAGATTTGGACTATCAAACAATGAAAGAATATGATAGATTCCAAAAAGGAGCAGCAAACGGAAACAGAAGTACAAAAGTACTTCAAAAACAATTAGAAGATACAACATCAAAAATAATAGTAACAACAATTCAAAAATTAAGTGAATTTGTAAAAAGAAACAAAAATCATCCAGTATATCAAAAACATCTGGTATTGATATTTGATGAATGCCATCGTTCACAATTTGGAGATATGCACAAAATGATAGTACAAAACTTCAAAAATTATCATTTATTTGGATTTACTGGAACACCAATATTTGCAAAAAATGCAGGAAGAACAACAAATCCAGATTTCTGCACAACTGAGCAAGCATTTGGAGAAAAATTACATACATATACAATAGTAGATGCTATAAATGATGGAAATGTATTACCATTTAGAATTGATTATATAAATACAATAAAAGCAAAAGAAGAAATGACAGATAAAGAAGTAGAGGCAATAAATACAGAAGAAGCACTATCATCACCAGAGAGAATATCAAATGTAGTTTCATACATAATAGAACACTTTGATCAGAAAACAAAAAGAAATTCATTTTATGATTTAAAAGGACAAAGAGTAAATGGATTTAACTCAATGTTTGCAGTAGCTTCAATACCAATGGCAAAAAAATATTATTTGGAATTTAAGAAACAATTAGAAGAAAAACAAAAAGATTTAACAATCGCTACAATTTATTCTTATGCACAAAATGAAGAAGATACTTCAGATGGAATATTAGATGATGAAGGATTTGAAACAGATTTATTAGATAAAAGTTCAAGAGAATTTTTAGACTTTGCAATAGATGAATACAATAAAAAATTCAAGACAAATTTCTCATCAGAAGGAAACGGATTCCAAGACTACTATAAAGATTTATCAGATAAAGTAAAACATAGAGAAATAGATTTATTAATAGTAGTGAATATGTTCTTAACAGGTTTTGATGCTACAACATTAAACACATTATGGGTAGATAAAAATTTAAAACAACATGGACTAATACAAGCTTATTCAAGAACAAATCGTATATTAAATTCAGTAAAAACTTATGGAAACATTGTATGCTTTAGAAACTTACAAGAGGCAACAAATGATGCAATAGCATTATTCGGAGATAAAAATGCAACTGGAATTGTATTACTAAAATCTTATGAAGATTACTATTATGGATATGAAGATGATAATGGCAAAAATCAAATAGGATATGAAGAAAGAATAGCAATGTTATTACAAAAATATCCACTAGGAGTACAAATTGTTGGGGAAAAAGCTGAAAAAGACTTTATAACATCAATAGGAAATATATTAAGATTAAGAAATATATTATCATCATTTGATAAATTTGAAGGAAACGAAATATTATCTGAAAGAGATTTTCAAGACTACACAGGAATGTATGTTGATTTATATCAAAAATATAAACAAAAAGATGACGGAGAGAAAGAAAGCATAAAAGATGATATAGTATTTGAAATGGAACTTGTAAAACAAGTAGAAGTAAACATAGACTACATTTTAATGCTAGTTGCAAAATATCATCAATCTAATTGTGAAGATAAAGAAATACTTGGAACTATTGATAAAGCTATAAAATCAAGTTTAGCACTTCGTTCAAAGAAAGAATTAATAGATGGATTTATTTCAAAAATAAATGCAGATACAAATGTTATGGATGATTGGGGTAAATTTGTAAAAGAACAAAAAGAAATAGACTTAAAGAAAATAATTAATGATGAAAATTTGAATGAAGAAGAAACTAGAAAGTTTTTAGATAATGCTTTTAGAGATGGACAAGTTAAAACAAATGGAACAGATATAGAAAAAATTCTTCCTCCAATGAGAAGATTTGGTGGAGGTAATAGGGCAAAGAAAAAGGAAAATATAATAGTTAAAGTTAAGAAGTTTTTTGAAAAATATTTTGGACTTGGAACTGCCGATAGAAATGATGATGGCTTTGAATATAGGTTTACTGAGGAGGAAGAAAGTTATGATTTAAATATGGTTGCAGAAGAGGAAGAAGAATATAAACATGAATAAACAAAGAATTAAGCTATTTGCAAAGTTTATGAGAGATACATAAAAATATATAAGGAGAAAATGAATGTTAGGAGATATAGCTTCTATAGCAACATTAGTGTTATTTTTTATTTATTTTATAGGTAGAATAATTACAATCGCTATAGAAAATAATATAAAATATGAAAGTGTAGATGTGTATTTTAATGAAAATCAAATACCAAAAAACATAAAAATTATAGATGAATATAAATGTTCTGATGACTCAAAAGAAATACTTATAA
>OJNX01001638.1_pt1 | contig 11519 bp, 13 predicted proteins | sample 1598021 | NCBI WGS metagenome assembly OJNX01 (sample SAMN01915227, study PRJEB22387) | human gut metagenome | isolation source: stool | host: Homo sapiens | place: USA | reverse complement strand
ATTCCTCCTTTTTGTTTATTTTTTATAGTTTTTAATATATAATAAATAATAGTTCCGAGGTGAAAAATGAGAAACAAAAGAAATATTTTAAAGATATTTTTTATTTTATCTTTTATTTTTATATATTTTTTTACTTGTGATATAATAAATGCAGCTACAGAAGATGAGAATTTACCAACGTTATACTGTAATGATAACATTTTGATGGATGCTGAAACTGGCAATGTGTTATTTGAAAAAAATGGATATTCTAAAATATATCCTGCAAGCACGACTAAGGTACTTACAGCTATATTAGTGTTAGAAAATTTACCTTTAGACGAAAAAGTAGTTGCGTCACAAAGAGCTATAAATTCTGTTCCAATTGGTAGTTCGGTCATGGGAATAAAGCAAGGAGAGATATTCTCAGTAGAAAATCTGTTATATGGCTTAATATTGCCTTCTGGAAATGACGCTGCAATAGTACTTGCTGAAGCCGTAAGCGGAAATGTAGATGATTTTGTAGTCTTAATGAATTCAAAGGCTAATGAAATAGGTTGTCTTAATACCCACTTTTCTAACCCACATGGATTTTACGACGAAAGCCATTATTCTACTCCTTATGATATGGCACTTATTCTAAAATACGCAATGAAGTATGATGAATTTAGGAAAATAGCACAAACAAAGTCATGGGAACTTCCTATTACCAACAAAACAGATACAACAAGAATATTAAAAAACAATAACAGACTTTTAGATGAAGACTACTCTATATTTTATCCCTATGCTTTAGGTGGAAAGACTGGTTATACTATAGAATCAAGGGGAACATATATTGGGTATGCTAAAAAAGATGATAAATTATTAATAGTTGGAAATTTTGATGGCTCTCAAAATATAAATGGAAAAAATGCAAGATTTTTAGACGCAATTAGTTTATGTGATTATGGTTTTTTAAATTACGATAAAGAAAAAATTGTAAGCAAAGATTTATTTAATTTTGTTTTTAAAGATGAAAATAACAATACAGAAAGTAAAATTTCACTCAAAGATGACATATATTCTTTAACAAAAAAAAATAATTATATAACCATTATTCCATCACTTGATACATCTGATATGAATAATATAAAAATATCACTTAAAATACATGGAAACAATATAGAAATTCAAGACAGTTATGAAACAAATAGCTCTATATCTACATATATTTCCATATACAATATTTTTAAGATATATTTTCCATATTTAACTTTATTCATATTAATTATTATATTATATATTTTGGTAAAAAAGTTGAAAAATAGTTATAGATAAAATAAATAGATTATAATAGATAAAATAAAATACGATATGATAATTAATTATTTATTTATCAGTCTGCTAGTAACTAGCAGACTGATATTTTATTTTATTAGTTTTAGTAACTTTAATTGGTACTATTAGTTTCTGATGTAGAATCTGACGATTCTATTAATTTATTTTTTACCAATTGCTTTGTTTTATTTTCATCTAATACAAAATATGAGATATTATTAATATATTTTGCATCTCCTGGTGCAGTACATGAAGAAATATTTGAAGTATCTATTTTCATAACATCTGTAGAATATTTAAGAGCCTCTCTTGCCGTAATATTAGTATCCGTATTATCAAGTGCAACATTTACTAGATCTGGGATTTTTGACAAATTTTTAGCGGACAATACTGTAGATATAAAGTTTTTAATAAATTGCTGTTGGACTTCAGTTCTTTGAAGGTCACCTCTGGCATACCCTGATCCATCATTTCCCTTCCTATATCTTACAAATTGTTCAGCTTGTTTTCCATTTAATACTTGAGTGCCCTTCTTCAAATCTATATGAAGATTTTGAGTTGGATCATCATACTTCATCCTAACTGGTACATCCACTTCAACTCCTCCAACTTTGTCAACAATTTCTATTAACATTTTGGAATCAAATATTAAATAGTAGTCTATATCTACTCCTATTAATTCTTCAATTTGCTCAACAAAAGCTTGAGTATTTTTACCTCTATAAAGTGCATTTAATTTGTGTCCAACACAAAGTTCATTATTAATATATGTATCCCTTGGTATTGACATAATAGCAACTTTCCCTGTTTCAACATTATAATTTACATACATCATCGTATCAGTTAAAGTCTGATTTGTTCCGCAAACTAGTGCATTAATTTCGTTTTTCTTCTTTGTTGATACTTGGTTTTCTTTACTTCCACCCCTTGCATCAATTGAATCCTCTCCTATTACCCTATTTACAGCATAAACACCTGTCCAAGCAATTATTCCAATCACAAAAATTACAACAAAAAAGCATGTAATCTTTTGATAAATATTTTTCTTATTTTTCTTATTCTTCTTATTATTACTCATAAATTACCTTAAACCCCTTATGTATTTTAATAACTACTATTATCTAAACTATCATTTGGAAACTTAGTCTTTATAATATTTTGTGCCTCTGCTTTATCTAAGATATAAAAAGACATCCAAGATGTTGATTTGTCACCTACATCTTTTAATGATCCTGGAGCTGTACACGAATATATTTCATTTATATCGATTCTTGATACATCTGTTATATATTTCGTAGCCTCCCTTGCAGTCATATTTGTTTCTGTATTTTTTAATGCAATATTAATCAAATCTGGTATTTTTGATATATTTTTAGCAGATATTACCTGTGATATAAATGATTTTATAAATTCTTGTTGAACCTCTGTCCTTTGAACATCCCCCATTGGATAACCAACAGTCATATCATTATTATGTCTAAATCTCACAAAGCCCTCGGCCTGTTCACCATTTAGAATTTGTTTTCCAGGTTGTAAATCAATATGTAAATCTTGACTTCCATCATCATATTTCATCCTAATTGGAACATTTATTTCAACGCCACCTATCGCATCAACCATTTCTTTTAACATTGTAGCGTCAAAAACAAGATAATAATCAATATTTACATCTAACATATTTTCCACTTGATTTACAAGAGCCATTATTCCTTTATTTTGATACATATAATTTATTTTATATACTGAACTCATAGTTGGATTAGAAACAATTGAAGTATCTCTTGGTATTGACATCATAGCGACTTTTCCTGTTTCAACGTTATACTTTACATATATGATGGTATCTGTTAGTTCTTGATTTTTACCACATACTAAAGCATTTATAATTTTTTTCTTTGAAGTTGAAACGCTATTTGTATCTTTACCTTCTTGGTTTACAACTTCATCTTCACCAATAACAGCATAATTAATTATATATATTCCCGTCCATAGGACAATACTAATTACAGTAATTATTATAACTATAATAGTTGTAATTTGGATAAAATTCTTCTTATCCTTAACCTTTTTTGACATATACACCTCTTTATTTTTTTATACTTCCATTAATAATTTGTACTAATAGGTTATTTTCATACATTATCTTTGTAATATTTGTTTTCTCAATTTTATTACTAATATTTCCTTTTACAATAGGCATTGGAGATATAAAAGCTATGGCTGCAAGAATTAAATAAATTATTACAATTGACTTTAAGCCCCCAACCGTCAATCCACCAATTTTATTTATACTATTTAAAATAGGTAAATCAAAAACTATATTCAATACACCTTTGAGAATAAATATTATTATCAAAGTAATTAAGAATGTTGCTATAAAACTTACTCCTTTTAATATAAACGTAGTTATATTATCTGCTTGAATATTTATTTGCTCTTCAGATACTACTCCATCTATTATTTTACTGTAAATGGTATCTTTTTCTATTCCTTCCCTTCGAGCATCTATTGTATTTGTTATTCCTTTATGGACATTAATATATAAATCGTTTCCAAGTTTACTATTTCTTAAACAATCTGCGACAGGAGATTGTAAAAAAAGCGATAGAGCAATTGCAATTATAATGGCAATAAAATTCATCAATACAGTTACTAGTCCCTTTTTATATCCAACATAAGCACCTAAAAGTACAATTAAAATCAATATAATATCTATAATCATAATCTTTATCCCTCTTTTTATATATTTATATTATATATTTTATTTGAGTATATCAATGCCAACGTTTTTCCATCATTAAAAACCACAACATTTTTTGGTGGAAAGTCGAGCTTAATATTTTTTACCTCAATGCCCCATTTATTTACAACCTGCAAAAAATCTTGATACACCAAATAATTAAGTACCTTGTAGCTTTTAAACATTTTTGGTGAGTCTTCAATTTTTGTTGTACTTATATTTGTATTATCAAATCTACTTGATACAATAGAATATCCTCCTGAATTTTGCTGACTTAACTCTTTGGAAAGAGTTGAGTAATAATTATTGGATAAACTTACAAACATCATTTGAGAAGAATCAAAGTTATATATATCCACCATATCCTTTGTATCAATATTACATTTTACTATTCTATCATCCAGTAACATTATAATATTTCGTTTTTGAATAGTCAAGTCATAAATGAAATTATTATCAAGTGTGGCAATTGTATTAATTTGGTTATCATTTGAACTATCAATTATCGAAATTGTCAAACCTAATTTAAATGTATCTGTATTTGTTTGTACAATAACGAGCTGTTTAGCATTGTTTAATATTTTCAAGTTTACAATTGGATTTGATGATAAATATGCATTATATAAATTTTTACCTTTTTTTGAGTACACCCCCAATACCTTTTTATAACCACTTGTAGAATACTCAACAACATAATTACCATTGCTATCTAAAAATATTTCATCAATTTGTCCATCAATTTTAGTATTTAATATTTCTTTTTTATCTTCAAACAAGTAGATTTTACCATTGGAATTATTTGATACAATCATAAATTTTTCCTTAATATAAATATTAGGTGTAAACTTTGAACTAAGTTCATATTCCCAATTTTTCTTTCCTCGTGAATTATATGTCATAATTTTTTGATTACTATAAATTAGTAGATCAGAACAATACGCATTATATATATCTGAATCAGTTGATACAATATCAATTTTGTTTTTATCGTCTATTCCGATATTTCTATTTATACTTATACCAAATAATGGGCCATAGTTAAAGAAAATATATGTAATGAAAATAACTAATACAAAAATAATACAAGTAATAAAAGGTTTAATCTTTGTATAGTTCTTTTCCTCTTTATTTTTTCTCACTTTTGATGTTTCTTTTATTCTTTTGTCACGTTCTTTCTTTTTTCTTTCTTTATAATTATTTACTATTTTAATTCCTTCAGATAATTCTTCATTATTAATTTCGGAATTATTTATTCTTCCTCTTCTCATAATTTTTCTCCCACTTTTTAGGATAATAGTATACCCTATCCTTTATCTCATCTGGTAAATACTGCTGTTTAACATATCCATTTTCAAAATCATGGGGATATTTATACCCTACACCATATCCAAAATTTTCCATGCCACTAATTTCCGCATTTCTAATATGCATTGGAATTTTTCCAACATCCATATTTTTTACATCTTCTATTGCCTGATTTATTCCTAAATAACTAGCATTTGATTTTGGACTCATAGCAACCTCTACAGCAGCTTGTGCAAGTATAATCCTTGCTTCTGGCATACCTATTTGATGAACTGCTTGCATTGCAGCTACAGCCACTAGTAAAGCTTCATTATTTGCAGCCCCCACATCTTCTGAAGCCTGAATAACAATTCTCCTTGCTATAAACATAGGATCTTCTCCACCCTCAAGCATTCTTGCTAAATAATGTAGTGTAGCATCTGGATCAGAGCCTCTCATAGATTTTATAAAAGCACTAATTGTATCATAATGTGAATCATCTGATTTATCATATATAACTTTTTTTTGCATGATGCAGTTTTTTATAACTTCCATATCTATAACAATCTTTCCCGCTTCATTCATTTTAGTAGTTATAACCGCAAGTTCTAAACTGTTTAATGCTCCCCTTACATCACCATTTGAAATATAACCTAAGTAATCTAGTACATCTTCGTTTACCTCAATTTTATATTCTCCTAAACCATTTTCTTTATCAACTATAGCTGCCTTTAAAATTTTAACAATGTCATCCTTTGAAAGCTCTTTAAATTTAAAAATAGTTGACCTTGAAAGAAGAGCTTTATTTACACTAAAATATGGATTTTCAGTTGTAGCACCAATTAAAATTACAATACCTTTCTCAACATAAGGTAGGAGTGCATCTTGCTGTAATTTATTAAATCTATGAATTTCATCCACAAAAAGTATTACTCTACCAGTTGGATTTAAAAATATATTCTGAGTTTCTTCTACAATTTTTTTTATATCCGCAACACCTGCAGATGTTGCATTGATACTTTCAAATTTATTTTTAGTTGTATGTGCAATAATTCTTGCAAGGGAAGTTTTACCACATCCAGGTGGTCCCCAAAATATTGCAGATGTTAATCTATCCGACTTTATAAGTCTGTATAACAATTTATCTTTTCCTACTATTTCTTCTTGACCATAGAAATCATCAAGTGAAGTAGGTTTCATTCTATATGCTAATGGTTCCATATAATCCCTCTTTTTTGTATAATTTTACTTATTTATTATATAATAAAACCTAACTATTAGCAATAGCTAATAATTAGGTTTTTACATAGTTTATTTTAAACTATTAAAGTAATAGATACAAAAAGATTACACAAAATTATAGTATATAAGAATTACACGTTCTTTTAATACATTGAAACTTCAACAATTTTAAATGTAGCATTTTTCATTGTTTCAACTTTATCTGAAGATACGTATGTAAAAATTTTAAACTCTTGTGTTTGACCAGCACCTAAATCATTTGCATAAACATAGTCATCACCAATTCGTGCTCCTGTATTATCTACAGCTTCTATGTGAATGTTAAATGATTTTTTATCAGATGTTTTATTAGTAACACTCACTTTTAGTTCTGTATCTTCATATCCATATTTATCTTTTATCACTTCAAATTTATTTAAAACTACATTAGCATCATTTTTTAAAATTTCTTCTGTACTATTTCCAACTGCTTTATCTAATTCTTTATTTGTTTTATCAAGTGAATTAGAAAAACTATTTTGCATTGACAAAGTAATAATTACCGTAAAAACTGCAAGAATTATTGTGGCTACAGCCTTTCCAATTCCAGCCTTTTTTACCAATGCTATAATTCCAAATATGAATGCAATAATTGCCATTACCAACGATAAATTATTTATAAATGGAATAAATGAAGTGCAAATACCTACTATTCCTAAAACCATACCAGCAGTCGCAAGACCACTTTTCTTTTTTTCTTCCATACGATTTCCCCCAATCAAAATTAATTTTAAACTAAAAACTACAAATACTATTTATATATTCACATTATACAATATATGTAATTTTTTGTCAACGATGTATCGTTAAAAAATAGCAAATAATATTGTTATAATGTATTTATGAGGTGTAAACTATGAATATCTCTGAAGCAATAGCTAAAAGAATAAAAAATATTTGTAAAGAACGAAATATAAGTATAAATAAATTAGCAAATCTAAGCTGCCTTACGCAATCAACATTACAGTCTATAATTGATGGAAGTAGTAATAATCCAAAACTGCTTACTATTTTTAGAATTTGTTATGGTTTAAACATGACAATATCAGATTTTTTTAATGATAAAATATTTGAAAATTTAGACTTGGATATATAATTAAATATATATTTTGCACGCAGAAAGCCTCTTAGCAAAATGCTAAGAGGCTTTCTACTATTACAAATTTTAAAATTTATTTATAATTTCTTCTTTTGTGATACCATATATTTTATATAAATTTTCAATATCACCTGATTTACCAAATTTGTCTTTTACTCCGAGCTTGATTAGTTTTTTAGGATATTCTTCAGTTAAAACATTAGAAATAATACTACCAATTCCGCCAACTATACTATGATCTTCAATTGAAATTAATTTATCAGTTTCTTTTGCAGATTTAATTATTGTTTCTTTATCAATTGGTTTTATACTGTATAAATCAACAACACGTACATTTATACCTTTTTTTTCTAGTTCTTGTTTTGCCTCAAGAGCTATCCACACCGTATTTCCAACAGCAAAAATTGTACCTTCATTTCCATTACCAAATGTATTGGATCCTCCAAGTTTAAATATATCAAGATCACTGTATACATCCATAGCCTTATTTCTTCCTAATCTTAAATATTTAGGTCCTTTTTCTTGCATACATATATCAAGTACTTTTTTGGTTGCTACATCATCTGCTGGACAAAATATTTTCATATTTGGAATTACATTCATAAGTGCAATATCCTCTATACATTGATGGGTAGCACCATCTTCTCCTACTGCGAGTCCTGAGTGTGTGGCACATAAATTAACATCTATATTTGAATATGCAGCTGTATTTCTAATTTGTTCATAGGCACGCCCAGCAAGAAACATTGCAAAGCTAGATGCAAATACTTTTTTTCCTGTAAGTGCCATTCCGCAAGCTGTTCCTACCATATCCTGCTCTGAAATCCCCATATCAAAATGTCTATCAGGAAATTCTTTTTTAAATAATTTAGTGCAAGTGGCATTTGCAAGATCGGCATCAAATACTACAATATCTTTATTTTCAAAACCTTTTTTAACAAGATATTCCCCATATGATTCTCTCGTTGATTTCATATATTTCCCTCTTTTCTTTTATTTTAATTCTTCTTTAGATAAGTTATATTCTTCATCGGTAAGCTTTTTACCATGCCATTCAGCTTTATTTTCCATAAAAGATATTCCCTTACCCTTTATTGTATTGGCTATTATTATATTTGGTTTATTTGAATTTTTAGCATTAGATACAGCTGTTAAAATTTCATCAAAATTGTGTCCATTAATTCTTTGAACATAAAAACCAAAGGAATTAAATTTTTCTTCTAAGTTATCCACATTTTTAACATCTTTAATGGTACCATCTATTTGTAAGCCGTTATTATCTACAAACAAAATTAAATTATTAAGATTATATTTATTTGAACTCATACAAGCTTCCCATATCTGGCCTTCTTCTATTTCTCCATCTCCTACTAAACAATATACATTTCCCTCTTTATCTGATATTTTTTTAGAAATTGCCATACCATTTGCAATTGAAAGTCCCTGGCCCAAAGATCCGCTTGAAACATCTACACCATTTATTTTTATACAAGGATGGCCCTCAAGGTAACTATCATACTTTCTAAATGTTTTTAAATCATCATGTGGTATATATCCCTTACTTGAAAGTACAGCATAATAGCAAGATGATGCATGACCTTTTGATAAAACAAATTTATCAATTCTATTACCTTCATCATCTACATTTAAATTCATTACTTTATGATATAAAGCAACTAATATTTCAACGCAAGAAAGACTACCTCCTGGATGTCCTGAACCTGCACTATATATCATATCCACTATATCATTTCTAATATCTTTTGATATTTTTTCTAATTCTTCCATATATCCCCCTTAATTTATATCTTTAAATCCTGTTCCAATAGCTTCATTTACAGTAGTTATATACATTAAAGCTTTACTATCATTTTCTCTAATAAGTTCTTTTAATTTTGCAATTTGAGGTGTAGTTATTACACAAGTAATTGTAGTTACCATTTTTTTACTATGTGCTCCAACACTATTTGTAACCGTTGCCCCTCTTTTTAAATCGTTTAAAATAGCAGGTATTACTTTATCACTTTTATTTGTAATAATAGTGACAACCTTTGTATAATATATACCTTCAAATACTATATTTACAACTTTAGTTGAAATTGCCATTGCAATTATTGAGTAAAGCCCAACATTTATATCCTTAAATATGATAATTATTGATGCTATTATAACAAACTCAATTATAAGTAGAGTTTTGCTAACACTTTGTGCTTTTGTAAGTTTGTATATAAGTTGAGCTAAGAGATCTGAGCCTCCTGAACTAGCACCTGCCTTAAAAACAAGAGCTAAGCCTAATCCCACTATAATTCCTCCGAAAACACAAGATGTAAACATATCCAATCCACCATACTTTATAAACACTCCATCCTTAAAGACTTCAAAGAATGTTGCTAATATAAACGTTGTAAATATTGTTTTTAAATTAAATTTTAATCCAAGCTTTATTATAGAAAAAATAAAAAGGGGAATATTTATCAAAATTATAGTAATTCCCATTGGCATATTAAAAAGATAGTAAAGTATTGTGGCAACCCCACTTGCTCCTCCAGTAGTCATTTTGTAAGGTAATAAAAGCCAATTGGTTCCAGTTGCTATTAAAAAGGATCCAAATATCATATATATTAAATCCATAATTACATGCATTATCATAATTTGTTTTTTTTTCAAATTATTAAGATTCATAATAATCACCTATTATGATTATTATTTGTTATTAGATTTAAATTATATCTCTTTTCTTAATATATTAAGAAATTTTTCTTCTTGAATATACCTTTTTGGCTTAAATTCTTTTAATTGTTTTACATATTTATCAAAACTTTCTCCGTCTTTGTACATAATTAAATATCCTTCTTTTTCAAGTTCACTTGCTACCTCTAATTGATGGTCATTTACATGTTCTTTATATTTTTCAAGCCTTGGTACAACCAATATTTTTTTGTTATTTTCAAGAGCATTAAAAATTGTACCTACACCACCATGACAAATCACAAAATCAGCTTTTTGTATATATTCATTAAATTTATTAGTATCGATTGACTCTATCATTTTTATTATATTACTGCAAAATTTAGTATTCCCCGTTTGTGCAACTATATCATCATCAAATAAAACTTTAGAATTTTCAACCATGTCAAAAATTCTCTTAAATTGCTGTTTCTGAGTACCGACAGATACAAAAACCATTACATTAACCTCCCTATATATTCGGCTTTTTTATATTTTTGTGCCAAATCCTCCCATTGAACATAAAATTTATTTGCAAAAGGATAAACCATCTTTCCAGTTACTGATAAACCATTTACCTTTGCAAGAGATTCAATATATATAACCTTTTTACCAAATAGCTTAGCAAAGAAACACATGATTCCCCCAACCTGAGCACCAGTTGTCACAACTGTTTTAGGTTTAAACTTAATAAGAATGGCTATACTCTTAAATATGTTATATATAACAGCACCCATATACTTTATTTTATTTTTATTTGGTCCATATTTAAAATATTTAATGTTATACTTATTTGCTAAATCTTCTGTAATCTCAGTTTTTTCCGTTACTAGCAAATAATCATATTCTTTAAATAATTTTTTTAATTTTAACATTTCACTTAAATGTCCACCTGAACTACATACAAAAATTACCTTCTTCACAATTTTCTCCCTTTATTTTTATATCAACATCATATTTTTCTTTTAAATATTTTTTATTTATTTTTTTTGGTCCAACAACAACAGAGGTGTATTTATTTTTAGTATATATATTTATAATTTGCTTTAAATTATTTTCCTTTTTTATATTATTTTTTAATATATATTT
>OJNX01001618.1_pt1 | contig 11686 bp, 7 predicted proteins | sample 1598021 | NCBI WGS metagenome assembly OJNX01 (sample SAMN01915227, study PRJEB22387) | human gut metagenome | isolation source: stool | host: Homo sapiens | place: USA | reverse complement strand
CGATTGCCGAAGGGTGTCGGCTTGGCGGTTTCTTGTGTCCTTATGCCGAACGAACGTACGGCGCTTTGCGCTTGCCGGAAATAACGCTGTCCGGATTTTCCCGGAGCGTTTTCCGGTTGTTCTCGATTGTCTGTTTTGCCCGGCTGTATTATGTCGTCGGCTGTTTTTGCGTCGTCTCCGGTTGCGCCCGATCTTTTCGGCCAATCGGTCGGAAACGACCGAAAGGCGCTTTCCCGGTTATTCACGCTCTGTTTTCAAGACTTTTTCGGATGCCGCAAATCCCGGTTCTATCTGATCCCCAGCCGCCAGAGCGCCCGCAGGATGAAGCGTCTGACGGCGGCGGGCAGCGTCAGCCAACAGCGGGACTGTCGTCGCCACCGGCGGGAAGCGGTGGAGACGATGCGGCCGGAAGGGCGGATGACAGCCGTCATAACGGCCGCTATGTCTGTCGCTGCGCAATGTTCGGTCATCCGGTGGTTGCCGTCGCCTGCGAGGGTGAAACGAAGCCGGGGCGGGGCAGGTGCCGTTTCTGCGGGTGTTTGGCCGGGATTGCTGGTCGCTTGGGGATTTTCGGAATTTTCGGGGCGTGCCGGAAGCGGAGGGGTCGCCTTGCCGGTTTCCCGGAGCGCGGGGAGCGGAGCGGGAGTATCTCCGGCGTTGGAGGCCGTTGCCGACGCAGCTGTTGTCGCCGCTTCCGTTGTTGCGGCCGTTGGTATTGCCGACGCTTCCGGTGTCTTTGTTATTGTCTCTACCGTCGTGTTTGCCGATTGCGGGGGCATCTCCCCGCTCTCCGGTTCGATGCGGAGAATGCGGTGGAGGATATGGCGTCCTTCGCAGCGGAACAGCACCACGTCGCCCGGTTGCAGGCGCGCGGGGTCGGCGCAGGGCGTCAGCACGACCTGGTCGCGCTCGCTGCGCAGCAGGGGCCGCATGCTGTGGCCCTTCATGCGGATCTGAACCTCGCGGCCTTCGGCGAGCATCGCCTCGACCTCGGCGAAGAAGAGTTGGTTGGGGAGCAGGATCATAGCGTCGCGTCGTTGAAAACCGTTCGGCAGGCGAGCTGCGCCGCCGCCGCGTCGGGCAGGCACTCCAGGTGGTAGACGGGAACCTGTGCGATCAGCCGGGAGAGCAGGCCGCAGGTGTCGTCCGAAAGCCGTTCGTCGCGGGCGAAGGCCGGGGGTGCGGAGGGGAGCAACGCTCCGATGGACTCGATCGGCCGCAGGCGGCGGATGCGGTTGTGCGGGGCTTGCGAGAGCCGTACGACGGCGGCTATCGGGCAGCTCTCGTTGCGGTAGCAGGGCGTTTTGCCGCTCCACGGCGATCCGTGGACGAGGGCTTCGCTGTCCGTGGCCCGGATGATCGGACTGTCGTCGTTGAGCAGTTCCGCACCCGGGATATGCTCCCGCCACAGCCGCGTGTGGGTGCTTTTGCCTGTTCCCGATTCGCCGAGGAACAGCACTCCCCGGCCGCGGTAGCGGATCACCGAGGAGTGGAAGGCCACGGCTCCGAGGGGCAGCGCCGCGATGTTGAAAAGGATCCAGACCCCGAACCGGAACAGCGCGGGATTGTGTCCGGGGGTGATGTCGCTCCGGGCAGCCGCTGCGCCGTAGGCCATGCGGTAGCGGGCCGGGGCGCTGCCGTCGCGGGGCGTCATTTCGAGCAGGTAGCCCGCCGCGTCGGTCCCGAAACGGCAGTCGGCGTCGGCGTCGGGAAACTCGAAGCTGTCGAGTTCGCGGTAATCGGCTTCGTCCGGAATCCGGGGGACGATTTCCAGCGCGAGGTCCGCAGGGCCGGCGCCGAGTGTCAGGAACGGGCGCAGGGCCCGGGTGAAATGCTCTCCCGTGCAGGCGTCGGGCAGGGAGACGCGGATATTGGCGATCGTATAATTCATAAAGCGGTTGTTAGCGTTCTTTTTTTTTCGCGCCGGCGGTGCAAGGATATACTCTGCCGTACGAGCCGGGTGAATCGCAGGTCCTCTCCCTCGCTGGGAGAGGGTCGCGGCTGGCAGATGGGAATAAGGGACGGCTTCCGATTCTTCATCTTATTTTTCCAGCGTTATGATTCGGTCGCAGTATTCGAGCGAGGTTTCGCGGTGGGCGATCACCAGCAGCGTAAGGCCCGGATTCCGCGCGGCGATCGCGGCGATCGAACGGTTGATCTCCCCTTCGGTGCGGCTGTCGAGCGCCGAGGTCGCCTCGTCGAAGAAAAGCACGTCGGCGCGGCGGTAGAGGGCGCGTGCGATGCCGATGCGCTGCCGCTGTCCGCCCGAGAGGCGGCTGCCGCATTCGCCGACGGGGGTGTCGATCCCCAGGGGCAGCGAAGCGATGAATTCGCCCAGCTGGGCCGCTTCGAGGGCTTCGGTGACCCGCCGGCGGTCGATTTCGGCGTCCGGGACGCCCGGTGCGACGTTGGCCGCGAATGTTCCGTCGGTGAGGAACAGACGCTGCGAGACATAGCCGATGCGGTTCTGCCATGCCCGGCGGTTTGCGGCGGTGAGGGGTGTGCCGTCGACGGCGATTTCTCCCGACGTGGGTTCGTAAAGGCCCAGCAGGAGGTTGAAAAGGGTGGTCTTGCCTGCGCCCGACGCTCCGCGGATGCCGATGCGTTCGCCCTTGCGGATGGTCAGCGTGAGGCCGTGGAAAAGTTCCCGGCTCTCTTCGGTGAAGCGGAACGAGAGGTTGCGGACCGAGATTTCGCGCTCGAAAGGCAGCGTTTCGCGCGTCGGGACCTCGGGGTGCGCGGAGGCCGGCTCGTGGAGGGCCGCTTCGCGCAGGATGGGGATGGTGTAGCGGTTGTAGCGGATCGTGGCCCAGCCCGACATGATGCCGCGCACGGAGGGCATCAGCCGCAGGGCCGCCACGGCGAAAACGCCGAACAGCAGCTGCGACTGCCCGCCACCGAAGCTCACGGCCGCCAGCAGGGCCATGCCCACGGCAAGCCCGATCTCGGTGAAGAGTTGGGGCAGCTGGCCGATGTCGGCCTCGCGCGAGCGGGTGCGCACCACTTCGTCCATCGTGCGGTCGAAGGCGCGGAGCATCCCCGGGAAGGCGTCGCTCAACTCGATGTCGGCGTATCCCCGGAAGGTCTCGGCCACGAGGCGCGACTTCTCGCGCTGGGCGCGGTTCTCCTGTTCGCCGTAACGGTTGATGCGGTTGCGGACCAGCACGTAGTAGAGCCACACCGCGGGGAGGAAGATCACGACGGAGAGCAGCGCCGCGAGAGGCGTGTAGAGAGCCAGCGAGGCGAACAGCAGGACGAAGAGCATCGCCTCGGCGATCATCGCGGCGGCGGGGCGCAGGACCCCGGCGGCGAATGCCAGGCAGACGACGTTGACGTTGCGCGCCAGCACCGAGGAGTTCGAATTGTTGATGAAGGCCAGACCCCGGTCGTGGTAGGCGATGTAGAGGCGGCGCGAAAGGGTGCGGTAGAGGTCGTAGATGTAGCGGCGTTCGGCGCGTGCCAGCAGGAAGTTGACGCCGCATTTGAGGACGATGAACCCCACGACGGCCCCGCAGACCGCGAGTGCGAACGTGCGCGGCGAAGCGACGCCCGACCAGACGTAGACCGTCGCCAGCGGCCCGTCGCCCTCGAATCCCGCGGGGTCGAGCACCAGCGTCAGCACCGGCAGCAGGGCCGCGAGTCCCGCCAGGTTCAGCACGGCGCGCAGCACGAGGGTCGCGGCGATGCGGAGACCCCGGCGGCGGAATGCGGCGGGAAGGCTTCGGAGGATGCTTCTCATGGCTCCACTTTTTCGATTTTACCCAGTTTCACATACCACAGATACCCCTCGGCCGGGGCATAACCCATTTCGCCCAGCAGGCGGAGGTATTCGCGCATCTGCCGGCAGTGGCGTTCGGCGTCGCGCAGACCGAACTTGTAGTCGACGACGACGACCCGGCGCCCGTCGATCATCACGCGGTCGGGACGCCGCGTCGACCCTCTGCCGGGGATGATGATTTCGTTTTCGTTGCGCACGCGCTCCCAGCCTCCGCCGAACCATTCGCGCACCTCGGGGTGTTCCAAGGCCCGGGCGATCATCTGCCGCAGGGTCGCGGCATCGGCTTCGGACAGCGTGCCGTCGGCCTGCATGCCGCGCACGGCCTCGTGGATTCCGGCCTCGTCGTCGGCCTGCTCGAAGGCCCTGTGCATCAGGATGCCGAGGTTCCGGGGCGAGAGTTCGACCTCGCCGCCGTCCTCGAAATAGCGTTGCGAGGGGAGCCGCAGCCGCAGGTCGGCCTGCGCCGTGGGGTACTCCTCCAGAATGACGTGCTCGGCCTCGGAGTGTTTCGAACCGCCCGCGACGGGGCCCGCGAACTCCCCGAAAGCGAAGTGTTCGCCCGCTTCGTCGATGGTGCAGCTGCCTTCGAAGTCGCCCAGCAGGGCCTTGTCGCCGTCGGTTGCGATGCTCTGGAGCAGCAGCCCCCCGACCGTGCGGCCGCCCTTCTGCGGGATGAAGATGTGCAGCGACTCGGCGGCGCGCGTGAGGGCCACGTACAGCAGGTTGACGTTGTCGACGTGGGCGTAGACCAGCTCGCGGTAGTACTCCGACGAGAAGCCCGATTCGGCCATCGCCTTCTTGTACCTCACCGGGAAGCGGCCGATCGCTTCGGCCCCGTCGCCGCGGGCCTCGGCCCAGACGATGTTCTGCACCGTGCCGCTCGACTTGGGGTCCGGCGACCACGAGCAGTAGGGGATGAGCACGGCCCGCTTTTCAAGCCCCTTGGCCTTGTGGATGGTGGTGATCTCGACCGTCGTGGCGCTCTCCTCGACCGACAGCGAGCGGTTTTTGCCCGTCTCCTCCCACCAGCGGAGGAACAGCGCTATGTCGGCGATTTTCGTCGCGCAGAACGAGATGATCTGCTCGTGGATGGCCTGGAGGTAGGCCGTCTGCCGACGGTCGCCTTGCAGGGCGTGCCGCATGACGATCCGCTCGAACGCCTCCTCGGGCGACAGGAGCCGCACCGAGCGGAAAAAATCGCGTTCCGAATCGTCGAGCGGCCGGTCGAACGGGCGGCCGAGGTAGTGGTTGTAGACGGCGCGCGAGAGCGAGTCGTCGGGGTTGAGCGCCAGCCGCAGGGCCGCGGCGATGAACGAGCTGACGGGGGCGTTGCCCACGATCAGAGCCTCCTGGGTCATCACGTCGAAACGGTAGCGCGGGTCCTCGTTGCGGCGTTTGAAGTCGAGCAGTTCGGCGGCGACCTTCGCGCCGTCGGTGGCCCCGCGCACGAGGATCATAATGTCGCACGGCCGGAATCCCTTGTCGATCAGCGCGCAGATGCGCTCCACGACGGGCGGCCGCTCGGCGAAGGTCTCGACCGAGACGTAGCCCGGGTGTTCGGCCTTGCGGCGCGGGAGCTGGGCATGTCCGCGGTAGGCGTCGGCGAGGGTGTCGCGCAGCGCGGCGGCCTCCGCGGGATCGACGGAACCCTCCTCGGAGGCCTTTGCGAGGGTTTCGTTCAGCGCACGGTTGTCCGCGGCGACGATCCGTTCGATGATGCGGTTGTTGAAGGCGACCACCGCGGGGAGGCTCCGCCAGTTCTCCCGCAGCACCTCGACTTGGGTGTCGCCCGCGCCCAGCGCCTGCTGGGCCTCGCCGTGGAGGATTTTCCAGTCGCCGCCCCGCCAGCGGTAGATCGACTGCTTGATGTCGCCCACGATCAGCACCGAGGTCTCCTCCGACTGCGCCATGGCGTTTTGCAGCAGGGGCAGGAAGTTTTCCCACTCCTTCAGGGAGGTGTCCTGGAATTCGTCGATCATAAAACGTTCGAAACGGTTGCCCACCTTCTCGTAGATGAACGGCGCGTCGTTGTGGCCGATGAACTCCGAGAGGACGTATTTGGTTTCCGAGAGAAGCATCATGTTCTGCTCGTCGCACAACTGCTGCACCCGCTTGTAGAGGTCCGACAGCAGGGCGAAGCTGCGGTAGTTCTCCTTCAGCAGGTCGCAGGTGTTCCAGCTCTTGCGGTTGGCGTCGTAGATGTCGCACATTTCGCGCAGCAGGGGTTGCAGCTCGGGGGCCAGCGCCTGCGCGGGCGATCCCTTGGCGCCCCAGCCCTCGGGCGCGGCGGCCATCTTGGCCACCGTCGCGCCGTAGGGTTTCAGTTCGCCCGCGGCGACGGTGAAGAAATAATTGGCGAAGCTGCGGCTCTTGCCCGAAAAGTCGGCGGCCGTAAGTCCGGCCCGGGAGATGATCGCGACGGCCCGGGCGGCGGTCTGCTGCAATTGCTTTTTGGTCGCCTCGGCCTGCGCCGCGGCGCGCGATACGATCCGGCCCAGTTCCTCGCGCGACCGCGGCACCGACAGCGCGTCCTTGTTCTTCTCCTTGAACAACTCGCCGCCGAGCGAAAGGATGCCGTCGCGGATGTCCCATTTGCGGCCCTCGTCGATGCGCTCCTGCACGAACTCCGTGAGCCAGCGTTGCAGGTCGCGGTCGACGGTGATCTGCTCGATGAGCGTGTCGGCGCCCTTCGACAGCACCGAAGCCGTCTCGATCTCGACATTGTAATTGAGGTCGATGCCCAGCTCCTTGATGAAGGCCCGCAGGATGCGCTGGAAGAAGGTGTCGATCGTCAGCACCGTGAAGCGCGAGTAGTCGTGCAGGATTTTCGAACGCACCTCGGCGGCGCGTTTGCGCACCGAACGCTCGTCGAGCGACAGCTCGCGGCAGAGGTTTTCCAGATAGGGGCTTGCGCCTCCCGAGGCCAGACGGTGGATCTCCTTCAGGATGCGCGATTTCATCTCCTCGGTGGCCTTGTTCGTGAAGGTCACGGCGAGGATGTGGCGGTAGAGGCCCGGCTGGTCGATCACGTCGCGGACGTACTTGTAGGCCAGCTGGTAGGTTTTTCCCGATCCGGCGCTTGCATTCAGAATCTTCGCTCTCACTGTCCGAAATTTCGTTTTAATGGGTAAAAATACAAAACAAATCCCGAACTTCGCAATAATTTTGTAATTTAGCGGAGCTAAAACAAGATCTTGTTATGAAGAAAATGATTCTGACGGCCGTGATGCTGGCCGCCGCAGTGCTCTGCCGGGCGCAGCAGCCCGCCGAAACCGGGGAACGCCGCGAATGGCTCACGTCGTTTACAGCCGTCGAAGTGTCGGCGCCGCTCGACGTCAAATTCGTGCAGGTTCCCGACACCGAAGCCCCCAAGATCGTCTACGACACCAAAGGTTCCTATACGACCAAATTCCGCGCCGAGGTGAAGGACAAGGTGCTGCGCATCACGGAACGCTCCGACGCCCGCCGGCCCGACCGCACTTCGGTGACGGTTTATTACAATTCGCTGGAGCGCGTCGCCATTGCCGACGCCGTGGCGACGTTCGACAGCACGCTGGTGGCCACGGTCCTCGACCTGACCGTGGGCGGCATGGCGCAGGTGACGGCCCGGATGGATGTCAAGGACCTGAAAATGGAGCTTACGGGCAAGAGCACGGCGACGCTGACGGGCGCGGTGCGCTACCTTTCGCTGTTCGTCTCGACCGGAAAACTCGAAGCAGCGGGGCTGGAGGTGATGGCCGCCGAGGCCAACGTCACCAGTTCGGGCGTTGCCGCGCTGTGGGTGACCGACCGTTTCCAGGGCAAGACCTCGACCGGGGGCAAGATCACCTACAAGGGCGCTCCGCCCATTGTGCGCAGCGGCGCGAAGTTCATGGGCGGCGACATCACAAGGGTGGAGTGATTCGCAATTCATAATTCATAATTCACAATTTTGACTTTGCTGAAGTCGGTTTTAAACGTCTGCAAACTAAATTATTGTGAATTGTGAATTTTGCATTATATGAAAACCTTTCTCCACGAAGTTGCCGAAGACCTCTATGCCCGTTACGGCGAAGGGCTTTCCGAAAGGGCGATCCTCTTTCCGTCGCGCCGTGCGCGGCTGTTCTTCGTCGACGCCCTGACGGGCATCGCCGGGCGTCCGATGTGGCAGCCCCGGTGGGTGACGGTCGACGATCTGACGACCGAGATCTCGGGACTCCGCACCGGGGACCGCGTGCGGCTGATCACCGAACTCTACAAAATCTATTCGGAATACCACGCCGAGCCGTTCGACAAGTTCTATTTCTGGGGCGACATGCTCCTGACGGATTTCGACACCATCGACAAATACCGGATCGACGCCGCGATGCTGTTCCGCAACATCTCGGAGATCAAGGAGATCGAGGCCGACATTTCGTACCTCACTCCCGCGCAGCTGCAAATCCTGCGTTTCTGGTCGACGCTCGCCGACGAAACCGACCTCTCGGAGGAGAAGCGCCGCTTCCTGGCGATCTGGAAGACCCTGGGGCCGGTTTACGCCCGCTTCCGCGAACGGCTCTCCGAGCTGGGCATCGCCTACAACGGCATGGTCCAGCGGGCCGCCGCCGACCGCATCCGCGGCGAGGGGTATGCCTTTCCCGAGGCGCGGCAATATGTCGTGGCGGGATTCAACGCCCTGTCGGAGTGCGAGAAACAGCTTTTCCGCTTCCTCTCGACGGCTGCCGAGACCGATTTCTACTGGGATTACGACTCCTATTATAAAGACCGCCCCGAGCAGGAGGCCGGGATGTTCGTGCGCGAGAACGTCGTGCAGTTCCCGCCGCGCGGGGACGTGTCGCACGACAACATGGAGCGTCCGAAGGAGCTGACCGCCGTGGCCGCCGTGTCGAACGCCGTGCAGTGCAAGCACGCCGCTGCGATCCTGCGGGAACTGGCCGCACGGGGGCCGCTGGACAAGCGCACCGCCGTGGTGCTGACCGATGAAAACCTGCTCCTGCCGCTGCTCTACGCCCTGCCGCCCGAGATCGGGAAGGTCAACGTCACGATGGGCTATCCGCTGCGGGCCAGCCTGGCCTACACCTTCGTCGAACGCCTCGTGGAGTTGCAGGCTCACCGCCGCACGAAGGGCGCAGGATGCACGTTCTACCATGCCGACGCCGTGGGCATTCTCGCGCACCCCTACGTCGCGGACAGCGATGCCCGCGAGACCCGCGCCATGCAGGACGAGATCGTGCGCGAACGGCGCATTTCGGTCGACGCCGCATGGCTGGGACGCAACGACCTGCTGCGGATGATCTTTTCGCCCGCCGCCGCGTGGCGCGAGTTGTCCGACTGGCTGCTGCGGGTCGTCGCCGCCGTGGCCCGGACGCCCTACGAGGGCGACGACCGGCGTCAGCGCGTGGAGTTTCTGGCCGTGATTTCGGAGGAGATTTCCAAACTCCGCAATTCGCTGGACGAGTGCGACATCGAGTTGACGACGGAGGTTTACACCTCGCTGCTGCGCCGCCATTTGCAGACCGTGCACATCCCCTACGAGGGCGAGCCGCTCGAAGGGGTGCAGGTCATGGGCATCCTCGAAACCCGCAACCTCGATTTCGAAAACGTCGTTCTGCTCTCGATGAACGACGACAACTTCCCGGGCAACCACATGGCGCAGGCGTCGTTCGTGCCCTACAACCTGCGGGCGGCCTACGGACTGCCCACGCCCGAGCACCACGAGGGAGTTTACGCCTACTATTTCTACCGCCTCGTGCAGCGCGCCCGGCGGGTGTGGATGCTCTACTGCTCGCACGCCGACGACAAATCGACGGGCGAACCGAGCCGCTACATCTACCAGCTCGACTACGAGAGCGGATTTCCCGTCCGGAAGGTCGAGGTGGGTGTGGATGTCAACCTCGCCGAGACCGATCCGATCGAGGTGGCCAAGGACGAGGGGATCATGCAGCGTCTCGGACGCTTCACCGACCCCGAATCGAAGGCCACGCTCTCGCCGACGGCTTTCTTCCGCTATGTGGCCTGTCCCCTGCGGTTCTATTTTCACTCCGTGGCGCGTCTCCAGGCCGACGACGAGATCGCCGAGGAGGTCGACGCCCCGATGTTCGGCACGATCCTTCACGCCGCGGTGCAGAAACTCTATGCCCGGATCGTGGGCGAGGCGCACCCCGGCGAGACCCTGCGGGCGATGATCCGCACGGGTGAGATCGCCGCGGCGGTCGAAGCGGCGATCAACGAGAATTATTTGCAGGACCCCGCGGCCACGACCGACGACTATACGGGCAACCTGCTGCTGGTCAAAGACATCGTTACGCGCTATCTGCGGGGCGGGGTGATGCCCTACGATGCGGCGCACGACGGTTTCACGGTCACGGGGCTGGAGCGGGAAGTGGCATACGGATTCGATTTCACGGCGGCGGGCCGCCCCCTTTGCATGAAGTTCGCGGGCATCGCCGACCGCATCGACGCGCTGGACGACGGAACGCTGCGCGTGGTGGACTACAAGACCGGGGCGCCGCACCTGGAGTTCGCCGGGGTGGAGAGCCTTTTCCGCGGCGAAGGCAAACAGCGGCTTTCGAACATCCTCCAGACCTTGCTCTACGCCATGATGCTCTACCGTACGCGGGGCGTCGACGCCGAACCCGCGCTCTACTACGTGCGGGCGATGAACCGTCCCGACTACCTGCCGACGCTCGACGACCGGGAAACGGGCGTCCGCGGCGGACGTTACACGCTTTATGCCGAACGGTTCGAGGAGTTGGTGCGCCAAACGCTGGCGGAACTCTACGATCCCTCGGTGTCCTTCCGCCAGTGCGAGGACGCCGACACCTGCAACTTCTGCGATTTCAACGTGATTTGCAAGAGGTAGTTTTTGCGGCCTGCGGCCGCGGGATTTCATGTACTTTTTTCCGCAAAAAGTACCAAAAACTCCCCGACGGATGCCTTTGCCTGCGACGAACCGGCTAACGCTGGCTCCGGGCGACTATTCGCGGGGGCGCACGCGCCCCGTCCCCTCCGCTTGCGCTTTTAGCCGGTCCGTCGCTTAACGGCCCCGGCATCGAGTCGGGATCGGATTGTCTCCAAGATTTAAGTCTACAATTTCACCACGAAATAGGACGCTCCGCTGCGGCGTGCCGCCTCGATGCCGATTGCGGAATCCTCGAAGATCAGCGTCTCGCGCGGCGTGCAGCCTTCGCGGCGCATGGCCTCCAGAAAACAGTCCGGAGCGGGTTTTGGACGCTCCACGTCGGCGCCCGAGAGAATGCCGTCGACACGGCCCAGCGGCGCTGCGGGGTCCGTTACGCCGGAATGGAAGCCCGTTTCGGAGACCCCGACCTCTGCCGCGGGGCCGCCGATTCCCAGGTGGCGCATCACGTTGTCGATGTTGGCCCGGCTGCCCGTCGAGACCACCCACACGCGGCCGCTGCCGGCGCGGAACTGCCGGCAGAACGTCCACAGGGGTTCGTTGAGCCGCACGGTGTCGAAAAACGTGGGGTAGAGGGCGATCTTGCGAAGCCGCAGCCGCTCGCGTTCGGCGGGGTCGGCGATTCCGAAGCGTGTGAGAAACTCGTTGCACCGCATTCCGAAGTAATTGGCGGCGTACTCCTCCTCGGTGAGCGTGTAGCCCGCCTCGCCGAGGGCCGCGACGTAGGAGAGCGTGTTGGCCCGCCGGGTGTCGGCCAGCGTGCCGTCGAAATCGAGCAGAAGAAGGCGGATTTCAGAATTTTCCATTTTTCGGTTTGCTATTCGGTCGAAGGCGTGTATCGGCTATGACTCGTTCCAAAGGCTCGTTGCCGCCTGAATCCCGGCTCTTGGCCGGGTCAGTCGAACGACTGCATGCCGGTCTGGGCGATGCGCATCAGGCGTTGGTACTCGGTGGGGGTCAGCTCCATGAAGAAATAGTGGATCGGGTCGACGCGCATGCCGTCGAGCCGC
>OJNX01001616.1_pt1 | contig 11704 bp, 10 predicted proteins | sample 1598021 | NCBI WGS metagenome assembly OJNX01 (sample SAMN01915227, study PRJEB22387) | human gut metagenome | isolation source: stool | host: Homo sapiens | place: USA | reverse complement strand
TTTTCATTGCTATATATAAGAACGGAACCATGATTCTGCGTGTTGCCTTTCCAATCTGTGCAAACTGCCCGCCATCAAAAAAAACATGCTTTACCGGTATTTTTATCTCTGTCAGGAATGCCATGGCGAGATCTGCTCCAATCGAAGATGCAACTATAAGTTCTATTTCTTTGATTCCATGGTTCCCCAAAAATCGTACAATCTGTTGTATCTCATCTCTTTTGCTTTGATACCTCTGTCCGGAGCAATACACAGTCGATGTTGGCATAATGCAATAATATTTTTCTGCCATTTTCTCTGCAACCGGCATACTGCTTTCCCCAGTTACTCCCATTGCATGGAAAAACAGAATGACTGAATTTGATTTATTTCCTGTTGTTTTAAATACCACACTTCCACCTTCTGTCTATTTTTTATCTATCTACTCTCTTCCATTTTGCAACAGCATTTCTTACCCGCCAGTCAATATCCAGACGTGCTCTGCGACATTCTTTCGGATATTTTCTTGCTGCCTGAAATGCCAGTTTCACAAAGAGTCCGGAGCCAACCGGGAGCATTGTCTTTAGCATGCTCTCCGGAAAAACGAAATGGGTTCCATGCTCATAAATGACATAATCCAATCTGCATGTGTGTGAATGTTCTTTCATACGCTGCTTCATACGGCGGATATATTTTGCAGTATCCCACAACACATCATCTTCAGCACCAATTAACAATACTGTTCCATGGATTTTTTCAATCTTGATCATCTCGTCTTCTGTGATTGGGTGAGCCTTTTCAGAATCATCAAATAGTTTTCTTGAATTGATCATATCACCGGTCCGTTTTGTTTCTTTCTCAATCACATGCCAGTAATCCGGATGTTTGTAACAAAACGGCATGTATGGAAGTGGTTCTTCTTTATACGAAAAAAGAGATTCTCCCTCCATTGGCCATTCCTTACAACCATCTCTTTTACCCTGCATAAATCCCTGCCAGATAAAGTCACTCGGTGTCAGACCTATCGTCAATGTGATATCCTTAAAATAAGAAGCGGCAGTCAATGCAAGTGTTCCTGTAGTAGATGCCCCGACAATTCCTATCTTCTGATTACCATGTATTTTTAACCAACTGATTGCTTTCTCTATACGTTCCAGCGGATAATTATGATGTCCATAATCCTTTTTTGCCGGCGACATCGTCATCACGTTCACACCGAGTTTATGTAACCATTTCACGGATGTACGCGCCAGATAATCCTCCGGATCATCCCCGATCATGGCAATCATTGCACAGTCTGATCCTGTTTTGCATTTCCAGTATGCACCATAAAATCCATCTGTTTCCACATCAAAATGTCTTTTCTTTATTTGTATCATCTCCTTAATATCGGCCACGTTTCTCCAAAACTATTATTTTGTTTGAGATATTCCGAACGATTTGAATCTTTCCTATCACACGATAAATCGGCATAAGCTTTTTCATTCCTTCAACCAGACTGACTTCCTGTTGAACAGAAAATCCCGGCACAATTCTTTGCAGTTCTGTTCCGTTCTTAACTCCCCATGTGAATTTTGCATTGCTTCCCTCTATGGATTTTTCTTTCACATGGTTCACAACAAAAGGTGACATGGTTTCGACCATTACGGTTACTTCCTGAAATGATTTTTCAATAATAAAAAACATCTTTCTGATATCTTTTTCACACAAATACATTGTAAGCCCTTCGATTATTACCAGAACATTTTCACCATGATAATCGATATCATCTATATAGGAATCATCCATTGCAGACTTTGCAATCTGATATATCGGACCTGTTTCTGTAAGAAACCGTTTCCTTATCTTCATCGTTTCCGGCAAATCCACATTGTACCAACGCAGATATTTTCCTTCCATTCGATAACATCTGGTATCCAGTCCACATGCAATATTTATAACAATTGTATTTACATTTTTCTCCAAATATTGCTCAACCATCCGGTCTAATACAATTGTTCTTGCAATCACGCCATAGTTCATGGCTTTATCTTTATCCGCTTTGGAAAAGTCATACTCAAGATTTTTCACAAGTTCTACTGCAATTTCGTCGTTTATTTTAGCATTTTTCTTTCTTGTTTCTTTTGCTCTTGCATACAGAGTCTGTACCATCGTTTCCGGCACACCTGTTACATTTACTTTTTCTTTCATTGTTTGTCGCCTTCCACTGATTTTTTTACTTCTTCTACCCACTCTGCACTATGACAGCAAAACAGTTCTTCATGCTGCATGTTGTGTCTCCGAATGTCCGGATTTTTGAAATAAGTACAATATCTCTTTTCGTATTTTTTCCCATCTTTGTTGCGTAAAACACGTGGATTTTTCTCATTTGGATTAAATCCATCATAAGAAACTGTTACTGTATAAAAATAAGAGTGTAATCCATCCAGTACATGATCAAAACTGCTATACAGACAACAGGTACCAGGAAATAAAAATATTACCGGTTTACTACTGTCTACACTTTCATAAAATTTCATAGTTGGCCTCCTTTAGGCTTTTCTCACAATGCAACTGCAATCCGCCAATAAATAGTCCTCTTATAGATTATTCTGTAAATCGCATATGTGTTAGTTTTATCTAATCACATATTTCTAAAAAACCGTGCGCAATACAAGACTGTAATATCGCACGGTTTCTTTTCCATGTTTTTAGTATATCCCGGCGGTTTCCATGACAGCTTCCGCCAGCGGGCGAATATCCATAACAGAGGTGTCCTCCTGGTGCTGGGTGCTGATAAGAAATGTGGTGATGCGACACGTATCATAATCACAGGAAACTTGCGCTTTCGCATCCGACAAGACCAGTGCAAACTTTTCATCAGAATTAACTTCTTTGTTTTCCTAATCGTGTTTAATGTATTTAGTGATAGTATCGATTAATTCCTCCATGTTAATCGGCTTGGAAATATGGTCATTCATGCCTGAATCCAGGGATTCCTGAATATCATCTATAAAAGCATTTGCAGACAAAGCTATAATTGGAATCGTAACTGCATCGGACCGCTCTATACCCAAGGCTCGAATGGCTTTTGCTGCTTGGTGTCCATCCATGTTTGGCATCATAATATCCATCAAAATAAGATCGTATGTGCCTCGTGGATGATTTTTAAACAAATCCACAACTTCTTTTCCGTCTGATGCGCGTGTTACGGTCATACCAGCATCTTCCAGCATTATCGTAGCAAGTTCAGCATTTAGATCATTATCCTCAGCCATAAGAACATGAATACCCGTCAAATCTCTATGCAGATGTTGTTTTTGTTCTGATTGAATAACCTGTTCTGGCAACTCCAGTGGGATCTCCACTGTGAATGTAGAACCTACACCTTTTTTGCTCTCAACAGCAATCGAACCGCCCATCATATCCACATATTTTTTTGTGATGGCCATACCAAGACCGGTTCCCTTATATTGGGTTCTGGCATTAGCATCATCTTCTTGTGAAAACGGATCGAATAATTTTTTCTGGAACTCTTCGCTCATGCCAATACCGTTATCTCGAACAACATAACGAGTTATGATATGTTTCTCATCCGCTCCTGGGTAACTGCTGATATCCAAAGTAATCTTTCCGCCGTCCTTTGTGAATTTCACAGCATTGCCAAGAAGATTCACCAAAACTTCTCGGATACGCACAACATCCGCAAGGACATATGGGTTCTTTGGGATTTCTCGATGTACTTCAAACTTAAGATCTCGATTATAAAGAAGTCCATTCATAATCGCCTGGACGTTATCTGTCAATTGAGTAATGTCCACTGGCTCGGGCGAAATAGTAACTTTTCCACTTTCAATGCGAGTAAAATCCAGAACGTCATTCAACAAAGAGAGAAGATGATTCGAACTTTTTTGAACTTTCTCCAAGCTATCATGAATATCTGAAACCGTGTTCTGGTGAAGCGCAATGTTTGTAAATCCAATAATGGCATTCATCGGCGTTCTGATGTCATGGCTAATACTAAGCAAAAACGCAGATTTTGCTTTGTTGGCAGCATCTGCTTCCTCAGCGGCGGTCATTAATAATTGTTTTTGTTTTTGCTCTTCTGCCTTGCTTTTCTGGTAAACATAATAGGTATATAGACAAATTAAAAGCAATACAGCTCCTGCGACTAAACCGCAGATGATGGAAATATGATTCGTCTTTTCAACCATTCCATAAGCTGATTGCATATCCATTTCAATGCAAAATGCGCCAATGATTTCTCCTGTCCCATCATGATTTGCGCTTACAGGATAGCAAGCCGTAAAAATCGGACCCCATGTTGTATCAATGATATCCTGAGAGTACACATTCTCCCCAGAAATAGCCCTATCAATATACGGAACCATTTCTTCCTCAATATAATCTCCAGGGTGTCTTACATCATCCGCATCCGGATCCAAACCGTCTACCACATAAACGAGTTTTCCTTCTTCATTTTTTTTAGCGGTGTAAATATATCGAGTAGAATTCAGTGTTCTGATTTCATTGAAATATGAAGAAATATCCTTATATAATTGCTTCTTTTCATCAGATTGATCTTTGATTTGATCAAAATCTTCTTTGCCGATTCTTCCATTCACAAGTTTGTGTACTGCATCTGCACTCGCTGTGTCACGTGTGATTTCTGTTTCAAGGGCGGTCTTAGTGTAAGAACTTTGCAGAATATATGTGTACGACGCTATTACAAAAATCATCAAAAGCCCCGCAATCACAAAGATACTGCCTGTATTCTTCAGCCTAAGGAGTTTTTTCAAATTAATTCCTTCTTTTGTTTTCTTCATGCTGCTCATTCACATCCTCTAAATCCTAATTTATCAATTTTATCATAGCACATTTTCATACAGTTTTTAATTCTAAAACTTCCAATTAAAGCCATCGGCTTAACGTAACGTATCACTTCGTTTTATGAAATTGGTACAAGCATCAGTTTCTGTTTCCGGATACAAAATACCGCTCTCTCTTCCAAGTTTAAAACAGCGCATCATCCAAATCATGTTTCGTGCAAGATTCCGCATGGTCTGCATACCTTCTTCATCCTGAGAAGCTTCTTCTCCGTAAAGACCATGTACCATGTTCCAATAGGTAGAACCGGCGACTGGCATCTGTGCAATCCCAAAATATTTATTGATCCCATCAAGAGCTGCCGTGGTTCCTCCTCTTCTTGCTACTGCAACAGCAGCACCCGGTTTAAATTTGAAGGCGTCATAACCTCCGGCACTGTAAAAAACTCTGTCCAAAAAATCATAAATACGTCCACTTGGATGTGCAAAATATACTGGTGTTGCAAATACAAAGCCATCTGCTATTTTAGCCTTTTCAACAAATTCATTTACGCCATCATCTTTAATCACACACTTTCCTGTTTTTTGACAGACATTACATTGAAGACAATCTGCTATAGGCTTTCCTCCAAGCTGAACAACCTCTGTCTCTACTTCTTCTGAATGAAATACCTTTATCATTTCTTCCAAAGCTGTCATTGTTGTTCCATGCAGATGACTGCTTCCGTTAACAAGCATTACTTTCATTTAATTTAACCTCCGTTGATTTTTCTATCAGTTTTGGCAAAGCACCACGTCCATAGGATATAATCCTGTTTTATACCGCATGGACATAAGCGTACGTCTTGCTGTTTTTTTGATACAGTTCCAGATTTTTTACGCTTATCTGTTTACTCATTTTCTTCCAAATCTTCCCATGGTTTCAGCCCCATTTCTTCCCAGGTGACACCATATGGTGTACCTCCGGAAGTGTAACCTGCAATAAAGAAAAATCTGAATACATACTGTATGTTTTATCGGCTATTACACTTTTCTGTTTTTGTTTTAAATCCTTATAGTTTTTATCCGCCCTCTGCATATTTATCCTCATTCAGTATTCTTTCTCGATTTCTTCTGTTATCCCAAACATATTTTTAAAGTCATCTAAATCCTTGGGAGACTTGATCAGCATGATTTCTTCCAGTTTTCCAGTCTGCATATCTTTGAATCCTGCCACCTGCTCACCTGTGCAAATACTTGCACGAATTACTGGTTTCATACATTCTCTATCATAAGATTTTTTAACGTTTTTCTTTTTGAACAATCCCATACTATCGCCTTCTTTCTGCTGTGCCATATCTGTACCGCCTTTACAGTTCTTATTCATCGTAATGATTATATCCACCAAACAATCCTGGTTTGCTATATCCTTTTTTACTCATATCATTCTCCTCCTGATTCTTTATTCTTATATCTCAGAATAACACTCTTTTCTCTTTTTGAAATCGCATAACAGGCGACATTCACTCATTTGCCTATGGGTTACTGTTCACTCCGTTCCCAGCAACACGCTTCGCGATGCACAGAATTTATGCTAATCGCATAAATTCGCGCAGTATGTCTCGGGTTTTCTGTGACCTTCGCTCACAAAAAACACCTCGCGGGATATTACCAGTGAACAGTAACGCGAACAGTAACGGTGAATACCTCCTGCATCAGTCGATTGCTGTCAGTTTGTGGATCCATTTGTAGCTTTTGAAGCGCAGGAATATGGGCAGACATTTAAAGATCTGATCGGATTGCACGGCGATCACTACAAGTTCTACCGGCAGCTTCCAGTAGAATGCGGCCAGGAAGGACAATGGCATTACAATGCACCAGACGGAAATCAGGTTCAGATACATCGAAAATTTGGTATCTCCGCCACCCTGGATGATACCGACTCCGACCGGCATCTGATACGACATTCCAACCATGATCACACTCATAATAATCATGAAGTGGTCTGCATATAAAGTAGCCTGAGGGGTCAATCGGTACATGGATAACAGTGGACTTCGAAGTAAGAATAATACAGTTCCAAGCAAGAGCCCGATAGCCAGATAGAGTACGGAAAGGGTACGCCCGTTGCAACGTACTTTTTCTTCGTCATTGCTTCCGATATCTTTTCCGATCACAACAGCAGAAGCACCGGCTATCGCAATGACGATTACCTTCAGATACTGAAAAAAGGTGCTTGATACGGAATTGGCTGCAATCGCATCCGCAGAAAGATGCCCCAATATCGCTGTCTGCATAGGAAGGGAAACTGCCCACAACAAACCGGAAGTCAGGATGGGAATACACACTTTAAAAAAGGTTTTCCAGACAGTACCACTGCCTTTTCCGATAATACCATCCCGGAATTTTTCATCAAACAATTTGACCTTTGTGTCTTTTTTCCATACATAGAAAAGAACGATGCCAAGTTCCAGTATGCGTGCTGCAAAAGTTCCGATGGCGGCACCTCTGATTCCCATTTCCGGTGCACCGAATCTTCCGAAAATCAGGATATAGTTGATTCCACCGTTCACCAACAGGGATATGACGGATATAAGGAATGCGATTTTTACGGTCTCCACACTGCGGAGCATGGCCAGTAAAAGGTTACTGATCATAAAAAATAAAAATGTCCATTGTATGATATGAAGGTAAATAGTACCTTCTCTTATGATATCCGGTGAAGTCGTAAAGAGGCCAATCAGTTTTTCCGGGATTCGGATACATAAAGCTACAATTCCGGCAGCAATTGCCAGGCTGAATAACAGTGCGGCTTTTGTTACCTTTCGGATGGGTTTTGTCTGATGGCTTCCCCAATATTGGGAGCTGATTGCAATCAATGCATTGCCGATCGCCAGTGCAATCTGATTTACGATAAAATAAATCTGGTTTACCGTCGCAGCGCCGGAAAGCGCATTCTGGCTATAACTTCCCAGCATGATATTGTCCAGCATATTCACGCTGTAGGCCACCAGGTTTTGCAGCGCGATTACTGTCATTAATTTGAAAAAGGAACGGTAAAAAGAAGGATCCCTTGTAAAAAATGTTTTTTTCATGTCGTTGGTTCATCTGTAAACTGTAACGTATAGAACAGTTACTCCACTCCTTTGATTGGTTAAAATGCTGCTAATATACTCATTATATAAAGTTAATAGAGGATTCGTCAATCAGTAGATTTTGCAAATGAGTTCAAAAAGAGCTGAAAAGGTCAGATGACCTCTTCAGCTCTTTTTAATGCAGCGGATATATTTGACTGGAAGTTTTCTTTTCCCACAAGTTCCACAAAACCGGCTTTTTCCATGACATGCATGGGCTGTTCATTGACGTGGGAGAATACAAGTGTAATTCCTTTGCCCTCGCAGGTTTTTACCAGATTCTGAAGTGCATTCATGGCAGTACTGTCAAGTGCAGGGACGCCTCTCATACGGAGAACCAGACAGCTGGTAAAGTCTTTGACAACGATATGTTCGATGGCATCAGCGGCTCCAAAAAACAGTGGTCCGGTAATTTCATAAACACGGATCTGCAGCGGTAATTTCTGCAGATGTTCATCGATATCCGGAGTATCATCGTCTGTGTACACCCAGCTGTCAGCATGGGTTTCTTCGCTCATACGCTTGATGAAAAGCAAACAGGCAAGCACCATACCGATCTCGATAGCAACGACCAGATCAAAGATAACTGTCAGTACAAATGTTACTATCAGTACAAGAATGTCACTCTTAGGAGCTGTCTTGACCAGGTCGCGGAAGGTTCGCCACTGACACATATTATAGGCAACGATAAAAAGAATCGCAGCAATGGTCGGCATAGGAATCATTCCGGCATAAGGCATCAGAACGACCAACACGATGATGAGTGTGACGGAGTGTACCATTCCGGCGATGGGAGTCCGTCCGCCATTTTTGATATTTGCAGCAGTTCTGGCGATGGCACCTGTTGCGGGAATGCCGCCAAAGAGTGCGGAAGCGATGTTGCCGGCTCCCTGGGCAACCAGTTCCATATCCGAACGATGTTTGCTGTTGATCATTCCATCGGCAACTACACATGATAGCAGAGACTCGATTGCGGCAAGCACTGCAATTGTAAATGCATTTGAAACAGAAGCACTGATGGTGCTGAATCTGATCGCCGGCATATGAAAACTCGGAAGAGAGTTGCTGATCGTATACAGATTTCCGATTGTGGATACCTTCAGTGGAAGAAACTGAACCATCAGGATTCCGACGATAACTGTAATCAGAGAACCGGGAACCTTCTTAAGAACATAAGGAGCAATGATCAGGATTGCGAGACTTACAACGCCAACGATCAGTGCATCGATGTTTATGGAAGAAATATTCTGGACAAAGGCTTTCATTTTCTCCGTTGTCTCGATTGGTTTTACACCATCCGGATAAGTAACTCCGAAAAAATCTTTCAACTGGCCAATCACGATGGTCACAGCGATTCCGGAAGTAAAACCGGTCGTAATGGTATATGGAATAAATTTGATCAGACTTCCGAAGTGGAACAGTCCCATCAGGATAAGAAATATACCCGCCATTATAGTGGCGATGATAAGTCCGTCCATTCCGTCGCGTGCTACGATACCGGCTACGATGGTTGCAAATGCAGCAGTCGGTCCGGCAATCTGTACGCAGCTTCCTCCAAGAGCTGAAATCACAAAACCGGCTACAATGGCAGTAAAGATACCGGCTTCAGGGCCAACTCCGGAAGCGAGCGCAAGTGCAATAGATAAGGGGAGTGCGATGATTGCGACGATGATACCTGCAGTCACATCTTTGATAAACTGTGACTTGTCATAGGACTTCAGACAGGTTAACAGCATTGGCTTTAAAGAATTCATAAAAATATAAGACCTTTCATATTAATTTTGCTGATCTAGTATAGCATAGAAAAAAGGAAAAAATAACATAAAACGGTTATGTTTGCATTTATATACAAAATTGGCAGCTGCTCAGTCTCTGCCCTGTGGCTGCTGAATAGTTATGAATAATATGGGACTGGAATGTCTGATTCGTCTGGTTGCGGGAAGGAAATATCATGTACAGATTATTACATATCTATAAAAATTGAATCGGGCCGTCGTACCAATATTGGTGCGGCGACCCTGATTTATGCAGGCAACGAGCCAAAGTCCGTGCTTGCACGAGATTAGATTAACCAAACCGGCACATACCAGTTTCTTTCGTCCACAGGCAAAAGGTCACTAGCCATGCAGATTACACTTCCTGTTCCGATTTCAACCTTCAAGGACTCTAGGCCCTCGAAAGCCGATTCTTTGGTAACGGGTTTCAGTACATTAAAATTTTTAATCGCTGCTTTTCCCGGTGATGCGGATTTTTTGATTTCTATCGGAGAAAGCATACCGTTTTGATAGATCAGCAGGTCAATTTCCTTTTGGTCTTTATCCCTGTAATAGAAAATCGGAGGTTCTTTTCCTGCGTTCAGGTAACTCTTATAGATTTCCGAAAAAACATAGCTTTCAAAGAAAGCTCCAGACATAGCACCTCTTTCCAATGCTTCGGGATTTCCCCATTTTAAGAGGTAAGCAGCAAGGCCGGTGTCCAGGAAATGGATAAGAGGCATCTTCACCACCCGTTTGAGTGCATTGTTGTGGTAAGGCTGCACAAGCGCGATGATATGAGACGACACCAAAATAGATAGCCATTTTTTCGCTGTTGGTGCTGAAATACCTGCGGCACTTGCAAGTTCCTCATAGACAACGGGCTTTGAAGTCTGAGCAGCCACAATCGTCATAAAATTATAAAACTGCATTTCGTCCGCAACCTGTGCCAAATCCCGAATATCTCTTTGTAGATAGGTGTCCACATAGGAACGATAATACGTTTCCCAATCTACATATTCATCTGCATAGAGTTCGGGCATAGAGCCTTTGAATATTCTACGATAGATCTCGTTCAAATCTTTTTTGCTTCTAACAGACAGACGATTCATTAGTTGCTCTGCATCCGTTTGAAATGGCTCACTTGGTTCCTGATAAATCTCCGCATCAGACAATCCAAGCAGATTTATGATTCCGACCCGTCCGGCCAAACTTTCGCTGACATTTTTCATAAGACGGAAGACCTGCGAACCGGTGATCCAGAAATCGCCTTTTCTTTTGGAACGGTCAACACTCATTTTGATGTAAGGTAACAGCTCTGTCGCGTACTGGATTTCATCGATTAGCACCGGTGGGGAATACCGTTGCAAAAACAAAGCCGGGTCGTGCTTTGCCAGATATCTGACATCAGGATCATCCAGAGTAACATATTTCCGCTCGATTCCTTCGCTTTTCTGTATATCCGCCAGCCGTTGCAGCAAAGTTGTTTTTCCTACCTGTCTTGGACCGGTTACCAACAACACGGGGAACATTTTTGACACCCGCGCAATCGTATCTTCGGCAGCTCTTTTGATATATGCCATGACAATCTCTCCCTTCGGTTATAGTATGGTCAATTTTAGCTGGAATATCCGTCCAAACTAAACTGTTATTTTATTATAGCCAAATTTTGTAAGAACGTCAACGAAAATCCGTCCAAACTAAAGTGATATTTTGGAATAGCCAAACTCTGCATCGTTTCACTTGCCTTGATTTTTTTATACCTTAATGAGAATGTATAGGCACTATCAGTACAATACAGCGTTTTCAAAATACCTACACAATACATTTGTCTACGAATCCGATTGCACAGGTCTAAAAGCCTCAGCGCAGCCCACTACGCCTGCGTTTTTAAACCTGCACACTCGAATCCGTATCCTACGTGCATGGTATAGTTATTTATGAAACGTTGTACCAGTATAGCATAGAAAAAAGGAAAAAATAATATAAAACGATTATGTTTGCATTTATATACAAAATTGGCAGCTGCTCAGTCTCCGCCCGGTGGCTGCTG
>OJNX01001609.1_pt1 | contig 11744 bp, 9 predicted proteins | sample 1598021 | NCBI WGS metagenome assembly OJNX01 (sample SAMN01915227, study PRJEB22387) | human gut metagenome | isolation source: stool | host: Homo sapiens | place: USA | reverse complement strand
CTGCACATAATATTTTTTATGACGGGAGAGCTTGCTTAATTTCTTCTGCACCGTCTTGCCGGAGCTGATCTTCACCGTCTTGGCCTTTTTCATATCCGATCGGGTGGAATAGCGCACCTCATAACCGGAAGCGGTCACCTTCTTCCACTTCACCGTGACCGTACCCTTGCCGGCTGTCAGCTTAGGCGCCGCCGGAGTAAGCGGGGTGGTGCAGGTCACATAATTGCTGCCATCCGCACCGGCAATGCCGCCCTTGTAAGCCGTAACCCGGAAAGTGTAAGTGGTAGCCGGGGACAAACCGCCGATTTTGGCGCTGTTGCCGCTGACGGTCTTAACGGTGACCCACTTGCCATTTTTCTTTTGCTGCAAGCGGTAGGTGCTCGCCCCCACAGCCTTTTGCCAGCTGAAGGTCAGCGCCTTTGGCTCCCGCTTGGTGATCTTGATCTGCTGTACCTTAGCCGGTCGAATGGTGTAGGTGCGCCCGGTGCTGTCACCGCCGGTGCCCCGCAGGGTCACGGTGTACGTACCCGGATTGGTAGCGGTGCCGCCGCGGACGGTGTAGCCGCTAAAGGGCTGCCCGGCGTAGGTAGCCGTCAGCTTGGGCCCCTGTGCCTTACCGTTGTAAGTAAATTGGGTTTGGCTCAGGCGCACCACCACATTGCCCATATTAGGCAGCAGCGGCTCATAGCTGCGGGCGGCCACCCGATCCACATAATTGCGGGTCAAGTCCGCGTCTGCATACACGCCGTCGTCCAGCCGGTGCTCGTGATAGTCGCTGTCCATCGCCTGCAAATCCGTGTAATTCTTTAAGAAGAAGTTATAGACGATATTGCCTTCATGGTAGGTATCGTCCCAAGTGCAGTCCACATAATAGTATTTGCCGCCTACCTGTACCAAGTTCCAGGCGTGGCAGCCCTCGTGCGGATCCGAGTACACAAAGCGCACCGACAATCCCAACTCCCGACACAGCCGGTAGTACGCCAGCGCATACCCCTGGCACACGCAACGACCCACATACAGGCACCCATAGGCAGAGAAATCATAGTCGTCGTAGCGGCTGTCCATCTCCATATCATAGACCGTAGCACGGCACACATCGTCGTGCACCTTCTTTGCCAGGTCATAATCGCTCATTTTGTTTCGGTCCACCCGGCGCACATACTTCTGCACATACCGATCCACCCACTGCTCCTCGGCGGCGGTGGTGTAATAACCCAAGCCGTAATAGATCACCCGGTAGTAATAGACCCCGTTTTTGCTGCCGTCCGCATACAGCACGCCGCTAACGCTGCCCAGCTGCCAGCGCAGATAGTCCCCATCCCGAGCAGAAACGGAGTTCCGCTGGGCGGTGGCGTCGTTAAGCAGGCCCAAAAACAGCTCCTCACGCGCTTGTGTGGCGCTGTTACTCCTGCCGGTCAACCCCCGCCGATCGGTGGCCAAGCGCAGCACCACCTGGTCGCTGCGCTTTACCATCTGGTCCCGCAGTTGGCGGCTCAGATCGGTTTGGCTGCCGTAGTAGGTGTTGCCGTTGACCTTGTAATTCTTCTCTAATTTATCCCGGAATTGCAGCTCCATCTTGGCGCTGCTGCCCAGGCGAAAACCGTAAGTGCTGTGAAACGCCGCCTTTTCAGGTTGGGCGGCAAAGCACTCTGCCGGCAGCGCGCCCAACGTGCCCGTCAGCAGAGCCAGCGCCAGCAAAAAGCTGGTGAGGGCAGAAAATCTCTTTTTCGCCTTTCTTCTCTTCTCCATTTCTTTCTCCTTTTATCGGGCGCAGCGGGCGATCTGCTGGGCGGTCTGTTCCACCGTGTTGTTGTCGCACTTAATCACTGCATCTGCATACCGGCGGTACAGGGGCAGCCGCTCCTTGTACATATCCTGCAAGGTGTAGCCCGCTTGCAGCACCACGCCTCGACTGTCCAAATTCTGAATACGGCGGCACATGGTCTCATACTCCAGATGCAGATAAATCACCTTGCCCATGCGGCGCAGGTGATCCATGGCCGCCGGGGAATACACCACGGAGCCGCCGGTGGCGATCACCGTACCGGCAATATCCAGGGACAAAACGGCCTCCTCCTCTGCCCGGGCAAAGTAATCCAGCCCTTTTTCGTCAATGATCTGTTGCAGGCGCTGACCCTCCCGATTTTGGATCAGCAGGTCCGTGTCAAAAAAATTCTTCAGCAGCAGCTTGGCTGCCACCACCCCGCAGGTGGATTTGCCGCTGCCGGGCATACCGATCAATATGATATTGCCGCTGTTTGCTTGCATTTTCTCGTCCTCAATTCTTCACTTTTTGGCAGCCACACCTACGCGGCGGCAAGTACCGTCTGCCAAGGGACACCTCTCGCACTTAGGGCTGCGGGCCGGGCAAATATCCCGCCCAAACAGCACAATGCGGTGGCAAAAATCCGACCCCATATCCGGGGGAATGATCTTCTTTAAGGCAAATTCGATCTGCTTGGGATCTTTCGTTGCCACCAGCCCCAGCCGATTGGCAATGCGGATCATGTGGGTGTCTACCACCACGCTCTCCTTGCCGTACACATCACCCACGATCAGGTTGGCGGTTTTGCGCCCCACCCCGGGCAGGGTCAGCAGATCCTCAATGGTGTCCGGCACCCGACCATCGTAGTCGTCTCGTACTTTGCGTGCCATTTCTATAATATTCTCCGCCTTGGTCCTGTAAAACCCGCAGGAGTAAATCAGTCGCTCTATATCCGCCACATCGGCGTTGCAGTAGTCCTCCAATGTGGGGTACTTGGCAAACAGCGCCGGGGTCACCTGGTTCACCCGGGCGTCCGTACACTGGGCAGACAAACGCACCGCCACCAGCAGTTCAAAGGCGTTGCCGGAGAACAGAGAGCATCTGGCGTCCGGGTACAGCTGCTCCAAGGCAGCCGCCACCCGCAAAAATCGTTCTTTCCTGGTCATATTTACAGTTTCCTCTTCTTCACCCGCTCCCAGTAGGCATGGGCGGCCTGCTCGGTCTTGTTGTCGCCAAAATGATAATACTGCGTGCCCTTAAGCACATCCGGCAGGTACTGCTGCTCCACCCAGTGATTTTCATATTCATGGGGGTATTTGTAAAACTGCCCTTTCACCTTGGCGTCTGCACCGTCGTAGTGCTTGTTTTGCAGGCGGCGGGGGATGGGCGAGTAATTGCCCCGCTGCACATCCGCCATAGCCGCGTTAATGGCGTCATGGGCGGTATTGCTCTTGGGACTGGTGGCCACCAGCACCACCGCGTCCGCCAGGGGCAACCGTGCCTCCGGCAGACCCAGCATTTGGGCCGCGTCCACCGCCGCCTTAACAATGGGAATGATCTGGGGATACGCCAGCCCCACATCCTCACAAGCGCAGACCATCAGCCGCCGACAGGCGGAGGGCAGGTCCCCCGCCTCCAGCAGCCGCGCCAAATAATGGAGCGCAGCGTCCGGGTCCGAGCCCCGCATAGATTTTTGGTAGGCAGAAATAATATCGTAATGCTCGTCGCCCAGCCGATCATAGCGGGCGCCGCTTTTTTGGGTCAGCTGATCCACCAATTCCGGGGTGATCCGCTTTTTACCGTTCGTCACCTGGGCAGCAAAGTAGCAGTTTTCCACCGCGCCAAGGGACTTGCGCACATCACCGCCGCCCCGCTCTGCCAGGGTGCGAGCCACGCCGTCCTCCAACTCTGCCGGGGTGCCGTTCTCCTCCTCCAGCAAACGGAAGCCCCTCTCCACCGCGGGCACCACATCTGCCGGGGTGACGGATTTGAACTCAAACACCGTGCACCGGCTGAGCACTGCCGGATAAATATAAAAATACGGGTTCTCCGTAGTGCTGGCGATCAGGGTGATCTTGCCGTTTTCTATGTATTCCAGCAGGGACTGCTGCTGGCGTTTGTTAAAATACTGGATCTCATCCAAATACAGTAATATGCCGTTAGGCGCGGACAGGGTGTCCAGCTCTGCCACCAGTGCCCGAATATCCGCCGTAGAGGCGTTGGTGCCGTTAAGCCGCCGCAAGGCGCGATCCGTGCGCTTGGCAATAATGGACGCCACCGTGGTCTTACCCACCCCCGGCGGGCCGTAAAAAATTAAATTTGGAATATCGCCGCTCTCGATCAGCTGCCGCAGAGCCTTGCCGGGGCCCAGCAAGTGCTGCTGGCCCACCACCTGCTCCAGGCTTTCCGGGCGGATACGGTCTGCCAGGGGATTGGTCATACCGGTTTCTCCTTCTCTTGCTTAGAATACACACAGCCGCAGAAGTTTTGGCGATACAGGCCGTACTCCCGGGACAGCGCAATGGAGCGCTTGTACCGCTCCTGCTTCTTAAAATCCGAGGGCAACCAGGCCACCCCGTACTGCTCCCCTACGCTCTGCCCAATGGCATTGATCTTTTGGGTGTCCTTTAAGGGGCTGATGCTTAGGGTGGTGCAAAAATAGTCAAAGCCCATTTCCTTGGCCAGCGCCGCCGTCTTTTCCAGTCGTTGGCGATAGCAGCGCATACAGCGGGCGCCCCCCTCCGGGCAGTCCTCATACCCCTTGGCAACAGCCGCAAAGGCCGCCGGTTCGTAGTCCCCGGCGATCAGCTGCACCGGGTGCACTGCCGGCTGGTGCGCGATCAGCCGCCGCTGCTCCGCCAAGCGCTTTTGGAACTCTCCCTCCGGGGCAATATTCGGATTATAATAAAAGACCGTGATCTGAAAATACTGCGACAGCCACTCCAGCGTGGCGCTGGAACAGGGGGCGCAGCAGCTGTGCAGCAGCAGGGTGGGTACGCGCCCTGCCGCCGTTTGCTGCCGGATCACGGCCATACACATACGATCGTGATTGATTTTGTTCATGTTATTTGCTCAAATAGTAAGTGGGGTTCACCCGGGTGCCATTCAGCCGAATTTCAAAATGGCTGTGGGGCCCGGTGGAATTGCCGGTAGAACCGCTCTTGGCGATCTGCTGACCCTTCTTCACCGTTTGGCCGGTGCCCACTAAAATAGATGAATTGTGGGCGTACAAGGTCACCACGCTGCGGCCGTGGCTGTCTGTGCCGTGATAGATCATCACATAGTAGCCGTAGCTGTAATCCAGCCGCTTGACGGTAATCACCACCCCGGACTGGGCGGCCACCACCTTGGAGCCTACGCCGCAAGGGAAGTCCAGCCCACCGTGGTACTTGCCGCTGGAGTAATTGGGGAACCCGGCACTGACAGTATAGTGCCCGGGCACCGGATAAGTCATATTCAGTGCCGCGTCCGAGTGGCTGTAAACCCCTTGGGCCTTGCCCCCGGCGGTGTTGTTCTTAGAGGTGGTGTGCTCCTTGTCCTTTTTGGACAGGGTGGTCACCTCGTCTGCGTTCTTCAAACCGCTGATCAGGGCGTCGATCTCGCTTTCCACCTGCTGCTGCAGCTTTTCGTCCTCGTTACGGTACTCGGTGTACATTCGGTTCTGCGCTGTCAGCTGCGCCAAGAGTGCGTCGCTCTCCGCCCGATCCTGGGCCAGGGTCACCTTGCTGGCGGCAATGCCCTCCTGGTCCCGCTCAATGGCGGCCTGCTTGGCTTTTAAGGTTTTGTTTTTTTCGTCCAGGTCTTTTTTGACCTTTTGGTACTGCGCTTTTTGCTGGTTCAGGCCGTTTTGCTTGGAACAGATCTCCTCCATCTTGCCATTGACCTCTTGCAGCAGCTCCGTGTCGCTCTTGGACACGGCCTTGATCATCTCGTACCGGGTAAGGAAGCCGGAAATATCCTTGCACCCCAGCAGCGCGGTGATAATGCTGTACTCACCGCTTATGTACATCACCCGCAACCGGTAGCAATAGGCCTGATAGGTGGCCTCAAACCGGGCGTTGAGCTTGTTCAGTTCCTTTTGGCTGGCGTCCACTTCCTTTTGCAGGGCGTCCAGCTGCTTTTTGTTGGCAGCAATCTGGGGCTTTAGCGTGTCAATGGCCTTTTGGCTCTCGTCCACCTGGGCTTGCAGCACCGTCAGTCGGTCGTTCATGGCGCCGATTTTTTGATCTAAAGTGTCCACATAATCCTGGGTCACCTTGGAGCTTTTGCCCAGCTCCGCCAGCTTCTTTTCGCTTTCTTCTATGCTTTTTTGCAGCTCTTTTTGCTGCTGCTCCAGGCTCTTTTTGGCCTGATCCTTTTTGGCGTTCTCCGCCGCCTTGTCCGTGGTGGTCTCCGCCGCCGTGGTACTCTCCGCGGTCTCCGCACCCCAGGCGCTACCCCCGGGCAGGGCGCACAACAGGGCGCACGCCAGCACCAACGCCAGGAGCTTTTGACTGTATTTTTTCATATTCTGTTCCATCTCCTTGACGCATTAAGGCAAATAAATTTCCGGGTCCACGCAGTCGTTATACGACGCGGTGGGGGTGCGCACTTCAAAGTGGCAGTGCGGGCCGGTGGAGTTACCGGTGGAGCCGCTGTAAGCAATCAGCTGGCCACGGTGCACATGTGTGCCGGCAGATACCACCCGCCGACTGTTGTGGGCGTACAGGGTATACACCGAATTGCCGACACTGTCCGTCTTGTCGTGGGCGATCACAATGTAGCGCCCATAGCTGCGGTAGCTGCCGTCGCTGTTTGTCAGATCGGCAGACACGATTACCGTGCCGCTCTCTGCCGCCACGACACGGGAGCCGCTGGCACATGCAAAATCGCAGCCGGAGTGTCCGGCGTAGCCATGAAACGCGGTGGTAATACGGGTTTGGCTGGGCACCGGATAGGTTAGGCGCAGCCGCTTGCTCTCCGTGGTGGTGTGCTTCTTTGTGGTGGAAGCCGGCGTGCCTGCGCTCTCGCCGTGCTTTGTCGTGGTATGCTTCTTTGTTGTGGTCGTGGTTGTGGTTGTGGTGGTTGTATATTTCTTTGCCGCTTCTTCAATTTGGCGGTCGATCTCATCCAGATCGTTTTGGGTCACATCCCGGTACTCGGTATAGGCCTTGGTCTTATCCGTCAACTGCTTAAGCAGCCGGTTGGCCTCTGTCTGCTGGCCGGTAAGCACCTGCCGCCGGGTGGTCAAATCTTTCTGATCCGCCTGCAAGGTGGTCACCGTCTGTTCCAGCTCCGTTTGGCTGGCGGCCAATGCCGTCTTTTTGGTTTGCAGGTCTTTTTGCCGGGCGGTCAAATCCGTTTTGGCCTGTTCCAGCCGGGTGCCCTCTGTCTGTACGGATCGGAGCAGCGCCGTGTCCTGCTTGGCAACCCTTGCCACCATCTCGTAGCGGGTGAGCAGCTGGCCAATGTCCGTGCTGCCCAGCAGGAACGCCAACACATTGGTCTCGCCGCTGATATACATGGCCCGCAGCCGCTGGCAGTAGCGCTGATAGTTCTGCTGAAACTGGGCGTCCAGCACAGTGATCTGCTGCTTGGTGTCTGTAATCTGCTGCTGCAGCGCCGCCTGATCCTGCCGATTTTTCTTCTGCTGCTTTTGCAGCACGGTAATGCGGTTCTCCGCCGTGTCCACCTTTTGCTCCGTCAGCTTTAACTGGCTGCGCAGGTAGCCGATCTTCTGATCCAGGGCGTCCAGGTACGCCTGGGTGTCCTTGCTTTGCTTGCCCAGGGTCTCCAAGGTTTTTTCCGTTTGGCGCAGCTTCATTTCCAGGTAGGATTGCTGCTCCTCCGGCGTCATTTGGCTGTTGAGCCCGGTGTCCGCTGCCGGCACAGCCGCCGGGGTGGAGAACACAGCAGGTAAAAACAGACAGAAAGCCAGCAAAACAGCCAAAACTTGTTTTCCATGTCTTTGCCGCTTCACTGGCTTCACTTCCTTTGTGGTCTATTCTTGTTGTATGGTACGGCGGCAGCCCACGGTGGGGCGCCATCGCCGTTTCTATTTACAGATAATTCAGCGGGTTCACTTGGGAGCCGTTGACGCGCACTTCAAAGTGGCAGTGCGGGCCGGTGGAGTTGCCGGTGGAGCCGCTCTTGGCCACCACCTGACCGGCGCTGACATTCTCGCCCACGCTCACCAAAATTTGGCTGTTATGGGCATACAGGGTGGACAGGCCGTCCCCGTGGTCAATGATCAAATACCGACCGTAGCTGTAATTTAGGTACTTAACCAAAATCACCGTGCCGCTGGCGGCTGCATACACATTGGAGCCGGTGGATACCGGGAAGTCAATGCCCCCGTGGTAACGACCGCTGGAGTAGTTGGGATACCCGGCAGAAATGGAGCGACTGTCCGTAGGATAGCGCAACCGACCGTTGCCGGAGCCGTGAGAACCGCTGATGCTGCCGGAGCCGTGAGAACCGGCAGCGGCAATGGCGGCTCTGATATCATTTTGCACCTGCTGCAACTGCTTTTGATCCGTCTCAATGGCTTCCTGATACTCGGAGCTCTGCTTGGAGAGCTTGCGCATTTGGGCATTGCACTCTGCGGCCTCGCTGTCCAGATCCGCCTTGGTGGAAGAAATATCGTTAATATTCTTCTGAAGAGCGGCTTTGTCCGACTCCAGGCTCTTTTTGTCCGCGTTCAGCTGGTTGCGTTTTTCCTCCAGCTTCTGCTTTTGCGCCTCGATCTCCTCCATCTTCTTCATCAGGCTGTCCAAGGTGGCGCTGTCCTGCTGGGAGACGGACTTGATCATCTCCGACCGGGTCAAAAGACTGGACAGGTCAGAGCAGGTGAGCAGCACTTCCAAAGTGGAGGCGCTGCCGCTGATATACATAGCCCGCAGCCGCTGACAATACTCGGCGTATGTAGCGTCAAATTCCTTTTGCTTTTGGTCAATTTGACGCTGGGTCTCCTCAATATCCGCAGCGGTTTTTTCAATCTTCGCCTGGGTGGCGTCAATCTCCGATTGCAGGGCGGACTTGTCGCTCTCCAAATTGGAGATCTTGTCCTGCAACAGGCTTATTTTTTCCTGCAGGGTGTTGATATATTCCTGCGTATCTTTCTTTTGCTTGGACAAGCTGTTCAGCTTGCTTTGGGTGCTGTTGATTCGGGACTGAATTTTGCTTTTTTCGCTCTCCAGCTCCGAGCGGGACTTAGCCTCTGCCACAAAGGCGGAGCTTACCCCGGCGGTCAGCACCAACACAAGACTGCAAAGCAGGCAAAACAGCCGCCGCAACCAAATTTTGGATTTAGACTGCACTAATCTCACTACCTTCCTTATTCAGGTACTTGCGCATGGTGATCATGGAGCCGCCCACACCGCTAATAATACCGATGGCAACAAAGATGCCCAGCATTTGCAGCGCATAGGGGGCAAAGGGCAGCGCAGACAGGGACAGGCTTCTCAGCAGGTCGCCGAACTGGCGCACCGCCAGCTCGTACAGCCCCCATACCAGCCCCAGCGACACAGCGCCGGACACGATACCAAGGATCATACCCTCTACCACGAAGGGCAGGCGCACAAAACTGTTGGTGGCGCCCACGCTCTTCATAATGCTGATCTCCAACCGGCGGGAATACACCGTCAACTTAATGGTGTTGGAGATAATGAACAGAGAGATGGCAAACAGCACGCCGATGATCACAACGGAGATCACCGTAATGCCCTGCCGAATGGACACCAGCTTTTGCGCCAGGTCCTTGTTCTCTCGAATGGTGTCTACATTTTGCAGCCCCTTTAGCCCTTTGACCGTTTGATCAAACTTGCCAAGATCGGCTACCGTCACCTTGTAGGCATTGGGTAGCGGAATATCCGAACTGATCTGGGTAAAGAACTTGGCCTGGGCGTCCTCCATGGTTTCCAGCTGCTGTGCCCACGCCTTTTCCTTGGGCACATACTCCAGCTCCTTCACATTGCCCAGGGCCTTAATTTCCTGACCCATGGTGTCAATGGCGGCCTGGTTTGCGTCATCCTTAATATAGACCATGATCACATTCTCCTCCTCAATGCGGGAGAGCAGAGAGTCCATATTCAAAAAGATCATAGAAGCAGAGCCGATGAGCACCAAGCAGCTCATCAATACGCAAATGGACGCGATGGACATCATCCGATTGGTCCAGGTGTTGCGAAAGCCCTCTTTAATTAAATATCTTAAACTTGCGCCGGTCATTCTGCCGCACCTCCGTTCTCATCCTCCGGGGTGGCCGCTGCCTGCGCCGGGGTCTCGTCCGCCAGGGACTCTAAGTTGTCAAACACATCCTCGTCCGTCCGGGCGTCTGCCGTCTTGGACAGGTCAATGGAAGTGCCCTCTTCGTAAAAGAACATATCCGTTTCTTTGCGGGGCTCGCTGCTCTCAAACCGGGCGTGGGTGGGATCCGGGGTGTCGGAGACCACTTCGCCGTTCTTGATCACGATTACCCGCCGCTGGAAAGAGCGCACCAGATCGTGCTCATGGGTCACCATGATCACGGTGGTGCCGGCGTTGTTAATCTTGGTAAGCAGCTCCACGATCTCGTGGCTCATCTCCGGGTCCACATTGCCGGTAGGCTCGTCCGCGATGATGACCTTGGGATTGTTCACCAACGCGCGCGCCAGGGACACACGCTGCTGCTCGCCGCCGGACAGCTCATTGGGCATGGAGCGCGCCTTTTGGCTCAGCCCCACCAGTTGAAGGATATAAGGCACCCGCTTGCGAATGTCCTTCTCCTTAGCGCCGATCACCCGCATGGCAAAGGCCACATTGTCATACACCGTCATCTTGGGGATCAGGCGGAAGTCCTGGAACACAATACCCATGGTGCGGCGGTAATAGGGCACCTGCCGCTTCTTCAAAGTGGCGGAGGAATACTCGTTAAAGATCACCTCGCCCTCCGTGGGCTTTTCCTCGTGCATAATGAGTTTTAAAAAGGTGGACTTGCCGGCGCCGGAGGAGCCTACCACAAACACGAACTCGCCGTCCTCAATCTTAATATTCACATGATTGAGGGCGTGGGTGTCCGTAGAGTCGTACACCTTAGATACATTTCTGAATTCAATCACAATTTTTACCTCTTTTAACTTGGTGCCGCAGGCTAAGGGTAACACTACGGCACTATATAGTTAATTATAATATATAGCAAATCAAGGGATAAATCAACCCCTTACTTGTTATTATTTTGTAAAAGATGTGACAGAATTGTTAAAATTTGGGCGAAACACACCGATCCGATCCACCTATATCGGCCCGCTTTTGTCCAAACAAAAAAGCGGCACCAAAAGGTGCCGCAAATGCCGTTAATATTTTATGGGACTGGAATCCAGGTACTTATTGACCATCAGCGCCACTTTGAACACAATGGCGTCGTCAAACTCCCGCAGATCCAGACCGGTGAGCTTTTTGATTTTCTCCAGTCGGTACACCAATGTATTTCGGTGGACAAACAGCTTTCTGGAAGTCTCAGACACATTCAGGTTGTTCTCAAAGAACTTTTGAATGGTAAAGAGGGTTTCCTGATCCAGACTGTCAATGGAGCCCCGCTTGAACACCTCTTTCAGGAACATATCGCACAAGGTGGTGGGCAGCTGGTAGATCAGCCGGGCAATACCCAAATTCTCGTAGCTGATAATGGACTTCTCCGTGTCAAACACCTTGCCCACTTCCAGCGCAACCTGGGCCTCCTTAAAGGAATGGGCCAGATCCTTAATGCCGGTAACCCGCGTGCCAATACCCACAACGGCGTTGCAATAGAACTCGGTGGAAAGGGTGTCGCAAATGGAGCGCGCCAGCTTTTCCAAATCCTTGCTGTCCACATTGGGGCGCACTTCCTTCACCAAGGCAATGTCCTTCTCGTTAATGTCAATAACCAGATCCTTGGTCTTGTCCGGGAAAAAGTTTTGAATCACATCATAGACGGACACATCCGTATCCTGCGTCACTCGAATGAGAAAGACCACGCGAGAAG
>OJNX01001590.1_pt1 | contig 11829 bp, 13 predicted proteins | sample 1598021 | NCBI WGS metagenome assembly OJNX01 (sample SAMN01915227, study PRJEB22387) | human gut metagenome | isolation source: stool | host: Homo sapiens | place: USA | reverse complement strand
TTTATTTTTTTGGAATGCCATATAATAAGACAAATTACAATTTATATGGGTAAACTTAGATACGTTATTAAATAAATTTTGAAAAAGTATCTAAAACTTATATAGAAAAAAGAGTAAGTGCCAAAAGGTAGTATTTAAAATATTTTTAGATACTTTAAAATTCTAGATGTCTGATAAAATTATGACAGATTAATTTACTTTGTTCATTTATATAATATATGCAAAATATACATAGTGATTTATCTCTAGTATTAAAATGGCATAAATAGAAAACAATATATAAAATAGGAGGTTATATATGGGAGAAAAAGAAAAAATGCTTGCAGGAGAATTGTATGATGCTAATTATGATGAGGATTTAATAAAAGATAGATATAAAGCAAAGGATATTTGTCAACAATTTAATAATTTAAAAACATCAGATATAGAGGGAAGAGAAAAAATAATAAAAAGACTATTTGCAAAAACAGGGAAAAAAATTACTGTTGAACAAAACTTTTATGGTTATAATATTTCTGTTGGAGAGAACTTTTATATGAATCATAATTGCGTTATATTAGATGGTGCAAAAGTTGAATTTGGAGATAATGTTTTTATTGCACCTAATTGTGGTTTTTATACAGCAGGCCATCCTTTAGATTATGAAACTAGAAATAAAGGATTAGAATATGCAAAACCTATAAAAGTTGGAAATAATGTATGGATTGGTGGGAATGTATGTGTAATACCTGGGGTAACAATAGGAGATAATACTGTTATAGGTGCAGGAAGTGTTGTTACAAAAGATATTCCATCGAATGTTGTTGCAGTTGGGAATCCTTGTAGGGTTATAAAAGAAATATAGTAATTTGGATGTTAGACAAGTAATGAAAAAAGAAATTATATATTCATAATAGTTGCAATATTAGGAACTGTATTTGCATTTTTTCTTTTTAGTAAAGAGGGTATAGCAATAAATGTAAATTCAAAAAATAAAGATTTAGTTTACCAGTCATTAAATGGAGAAATAGAAAATACAGATAATGTTACTAAACAATACTCTGTAGTTACTTTACTCTATTTCATAACAATATTTTGTAATATGAGAGGTTTAATTACATTCTTTAATAAAAAAATATCGTTGAGGTGTAAATACAACTCAACGAATAAAATATAGCTATTTATTGTGTTTCATCTTTGAAATAATAGTTTGAATTATAACAGCAATAGTCATGCATATACCACAAAACATACCCATGTAAATTCCTTGAGATGTACCTACATATTTAGTACCCGTTTTTACAAGCTCGTATATTGGTATTCCAAATATTTTTACAACAAAGGAATCAACATTTGTACTATATGCACTTGTATAGCCAAAATAAATTGCAATACTCATTATAATCATAGAAACTATAAAACCGACTAATAGAGCTAATATCCATTTGAAATTTTTCTTCATAATGATTCTCCTTTACGATTGATATTTTTTTAAATATAACATAAATTTGAAATAAAGTCAATAAATAAGGAGATTTCACTAATTTTTAGATGAATTTTATATGAATTCTTGAAAAAAGGTATATTTAATGGTATCCTAATAAAGTGGAGGTAATAAATATGGAAGAATTTAATACTTTAGAAAAAGTAAAAGAGCTATTTAACAGTGTAGGTTGTAAAGGAGATGAAAATTGCTATTTTGTAGCTTTAAAAGATAATAGGAAAGCTAAAAGTGGCTTTGTAGGAGGAATGGAATACCCATATAGTGGGTTATTGATAAATGCAACAGAAAAAGGATTAGGAATGTTTTATCTTAACCCTGAAAAAATTTCTGATGTTTTCTTTAAATTAGATGTTTCTAAACTAAAAATAACTGAAAATTCATATTTCTTTATTCCTAATGAAAACATTAAAGAAATTAAAGTAAAAAAATATAATATATTTAGTAGTAAAGTAAAAGGTGTAACAATAAGAACTAATGATAAAAAAACACATCATTTATTTGCAAATTTAAATGAAAGTACAATACCATATCAAAGTGAAAATCTAGCTAAATTTGCAAGTAAGTATGAAAAATAAAAGTAAAAAATTGCAATAAATACAATATTTATTTTTATACTAATTATAATAATTGTATAGTAATGTAAAAGATGGTAATAAACGATAAGAACTAAATTAAATTAGTTGTATGGAAAGGAGAACTTTTATGAATAAAGTTGAAGGAATTTTATGGGGAGTTGTATTTATTTTAATAGGACTAGTAATTGGAGGAAATGCTACTGGCCTAATAGATGTAGATATATTTTTTGATGGATGGTGGACTTTATTTATCATTGTTCCTTGTGCTATTGGTGTTATAACTAATAAAGATAAACTTGGAAATGTGATTGGAATACTAATTGGAGTTGTGTTACTTTTATGTTGTCAGGGAATTTTAAATTTTGAAATGGTATGGAAATTGGCAGTTCCAGCTATTTTGGTAATAATTGGTATATCAATTATATTTAAAAATGTTATCTTTGATAAAATAAGTAAAGAAATAAAGAGCGTAAGTGGGAACAAAAGTAATGGAGGATACTGTGCAACTTTTTCTGGACAAGATGTAAGTTTTGATGGTGAAAAATTTAATGGAACAGATTTAACTGCTGTATTTGGAGGAATTAAGTGTGATTTAAGAAATGCAATAATAGAAAGTGATACCGTAGTAAATACAACTAGTGTATTTGGTGGAATAGAAATATATATACCAGAGAATGTTAAGGTTAAAATAAAATCAACATCTATATTTGGAGGTGTTGGTGAAAAAAAGAAAAATAAAGAAGATATTGAAAAGACCCATGTTATATATGTAAATTCAACATGTATATTTGGGGGTGTTGATATTAAATGAGTACAGCACAAAAAATAATAAAATATTTAGCTATTGGATTTGCAATTTTCTTAATTGTAACCATAATTTATACAATAATGGTGGGAGTATATAGTTTAGCTAAATTTTTAGGGATAAGTAAAAGTACACAGAGTAGTTCAGAAATAAATTTAAGTATTGATGAAATAAATGATCTACCAAACTATTTAGATATTGATTTAGCATATACTGATCTAGAAATAAAAACGGGAGATAAATTTGAAATAAGTTCTAATAATAATATAGAGTATAAACAGGATGGAGAAAAACTAATAGTTAAAGAAAAGAAGAGTAATGTTTTCTTAAAAGACGACTCAAAAAAAACAGTTATAGTAATTCCAAATAATTTTAAATTTGAAAAAACAAAATTTGAACTTGGAGCAGGAAAAGTTAATATAGAAAAGCTAGAAACTAAAAAATTGGAGTTAAGTCTTGGTGCTGGAAAAACAGAAATAAAAGAGATAAATTGTGATGAGTTTACTAAAATTGAAACTGGATCAGGAAAATTTGAAATTCAATCTGGTGTTATAAATAATCTAGATTTTGAAATTGGTGCAGGTTCAACTAGTTTGAATGTTAAACTAGTTGGTAAAAATAAAATAAAAGCAGGTATTGGAAAATTGAACATGAACTTACAAGAAAGTATCGATAGTTACTCTTTTAAAGTAAGTAAAGGAATTGGTAAAATTAGTATCGATGGTAAAGATATAATAAATGATAATACAACTATAGGTAATGGTAAAAATTTTATTGACATAGATGGAGGAATAGGAAAGGTAGATATATGTTTTAATAAATAAAAAATATTATAAAGAATTTATATTAAAATTAATCGGTAGATTTTTTAAATTCAAAAACTACCGATTTTTTAAATAAAAAGTAAAAAAATATTTTTAATTGAAAAGTAAGTATAAGAGATTTTTTTAATGCAAATATTTTTAAGAGAAAAATTGTATTAAATTTTCTTAACATTTATCAATGCAAAAAATATGATTATGTAATATAGTCACCTTGGAGGTGAAAAAATATGAATCATACAAATTCACAGAATGCTGGAAAAGCATTAAAAATTACAACGTTATTAACGCTAATAATAGCAGGATATGAGTTTTTTTGTTCTTGTCAAAATTATCAAACAGGAATGAATTTACTTGATATTGCAAGTTATGCTAATGCAAATTTGGGCATGTATTGTTTATTGCTTATATTGGCAAATTTTATCCTTCTTCCTAGTGCTATTCTTTTGTATAGGAAAAGTGGTATTAGCCTGAAAGAGGAAATATTTGATAAGTCAAGCCTAAGTAAGGATATTATACTTGGAATAGCTTTGGCAGTTATATCTTCTGCAATTAGTTTATTTTCTCTCGTTATAGCGAGGGGAAGAACAGAATTAGCATTTGGTGGATGGAATAAATTGACTGTTGGTGAAATATTTTTGATGACTATCTCGTTGGTGTTTGTGAGCGGTATATGTAAGGAAATTTTCTTTAGAGGATTTGCAAAAAATTTCTGCGGAACTATTCTTGGTGAAACTACAGCATTAATATTATTTAATATGATGTTTGGTATGCTTGACTGGTTTAATATGGGACATTCCTTTGTTGTAGGATTATTATGGATATGGGGATACAAAAAGAGTAAACACCTTATCGTCCCTATGATTGCACACGGAGGAATGAATTTGATTTCCGTTCTATTTTATATTATTACTTTGTAGGAGGGAGCATGGATAGAAAGTATTTAGTTAATAAATTAATGAATATAGCAAAACAAAATGGTGTGAAATTAGATGTAGAAACTCTTAAATTGATTGTAAATAAGGCTGTTTTTCGTGTGGTCCCTAAAGGTAGCATTTTACAAAATATGGGAGAAGAAACTAAAACAGTGGCAATGGTAATTAATGGAATTTGTAGAGCTTATTATATGGATGGAGACGGTAATGATATCACTCGCGGCTTTTCTATTTCGGGAACCCTTTGTATGGATGAGGGATTGTTTGGTTACAGTGAAAACATTGTTACATGGGAAACATTAGAAGAAACCACTTTAATGTTTTTTGAAATTCGAGATATTAAAGAATTTATTTATGAAAATAATCAGCTTAAAAATGTTTATATAATACTTTTGGAAAAAGCATTACGTTATAAAATATATAGGGAAAATGCATTTCTTGTAGAAAATGCAACGGAAAGATATATTCATTTTAAGAAACTGTATCCTAATGTATGTGATTTGGTGAAACAACATTATGTAGCTACATACTTAGGAATTGCTCCTGAATCGCTTAGTAGAATTAAGAAAGCTTTGAAAGAAAAGTAACTCCAAGTATATAACACACTCTAAAATTTCAGCTTTACATATATTTTACAATTAAAATAGCCTTATCCTGCTGTGTGTGGATAAGGTTATTTTTGTAGCAGCCTATCATGCTATTAATATTACAATTTTATCTGTAAAAATTATTATATTTTTTTTATTTATTTATTTTAATTTCCTAATAATATTTTATTTTAAAGAGATAAGTGATGTATTTTTTGTTAAAAATTTATTATAAATAATTTGTATAATTATTTTGTATAAAATTGTTAGACTTGACAAACAATATATAATGTAATATAATGTTAACTGTGGTTAACAAAAGGAGAAATATTATGATATCAAAGGCAACAGAGGAATATTTAAAAACAATGTATGTGCTAAAAAAGCAAAATGGAAATATACGTGTTACAGATATTGCAAATAAAATGTCTTGCACAAAACCTAGTGTAAATAAAGCACTTAAAAATTTAAAAGAGAATGGATATATAGAATATGAAACATATGGACCAATTAAACTTACAAAAGAAGGCGAAAATTTAGCAAAAAAAATACTAGAGGCTTACGATATTGTATATTTATTTTTAAAAGATGTTTTAGGGCTAGAAAAAGAGATTGCTAAAAGTGAAGCTGACAAAATAAAACTAGTTGTAGAAGATGATACGCTTAATTCTCTTGCTAAATATGTGCATAAAGTGTTAGATTTAAAAGACCTTGATTGTTGTTATGATTTAAATAAAGAAGAATGTAGATCATGTAAAAAAAGAAAACCAAAAGTAAAATATGTTTTAAAATAGGAGGATAGTTATGGATAATAATTTGCTAAAAATAGAAGAATTATATGTAAATGCAGAAGATAAAGAAATATTAAAAGGGATTAATTTAAATATAAATAAAGGTGAGGTTCACGTTATAATGGGACCAAATGGTTCAGGTAAAACTACTACTGCAAACGCAATCTTAAATAATCCAGCTTATACTAAAAAAAGTGGAAAGGTTATATTTGATGGTACAGATATAACAAATGAAAAAACTGATGAAATTGCAAGAAAAGGTGTATTTATGTCTTTTCAATTACCAGAAGAAATACCTGGAATATCAGTTGCAAATTTTTTAAGGTATGCAAAAAGCAAAAAAACAGGTGAAAATATAAAGGCTACAGCATTTAAAATTGAGTTAATAAAATATATGAAAGAATTAAAAATGAATCCAAAGTATATGCAAAGAAATTTAAATGTTGGCTTTTCAGGTGGAGAAAAAAAGAAAAATGAAATACTTCAAATGCTTGTGTTAAATCCAAAACTTGCAATACTTGATGAGACTGATTCAGGTCTTGATGTTGATGCAATAAAAACTGTATCAAAAGGAATAGATATGTTCAGAAATAAAGAGAATGCTGTCCTTATTATAACTCATAATACAAAAATATTACACAATTTGGATGTTGATTATGTGCATATTTTAGTAGATGGAAAAATAGTAAAAACTGGAGGAGCAGAACTTGCTAAGGAAATTGAAGAAGAAGGATATAGAAAATATAGAGCTGAGGTTGAAAATTAATGGGAAAGAGTAAAGTTGATGATATAAATAGAAATATTTATGATATAAAAAATGAAGATAACTATGATTTTAAAATTAAAAAGGGTTTAACTAAGGAAATAGTTGAGGAAATCTCAAGGCAAAAAAATGAACCAGAATGGATGAGAGAGTTTAGATTAAAGGCAATTGATGTATATAATAAACTAGAACTTCCAACATGGGGACCTGATATATCAGAACTTAATATGGATGATATTGCAACATATGTAAGACCTAAAACAAAATTAAATACTTCGTGGGATGATGTTCCAGAAGATATAAAAGATACATTTGATAAATTAGGAATTCCAGAGGCAGAGAAAGAATCTTTAGCTGGAGTTGGGGCACAGTATGACTCTGAGGTTGTATACCACAATATGAAAGAAGAACTTATAAAACAAGGAGTTATATATACTGATATGGAAAGTGCAGTAAAACAATATCCTGAACTTGTAAAGGAGCATTTTATGAAATGTGTTCCAATACATGACCATAAATTTGTTGCTTTGCATGGAGCTGTATGGTCAGGAGGATCTTTTGTATATGTTCCTAAAAATGTAAAAGTAGATATTCCATTACAATCATACTTTAGACTTAATTCTCCAGAATCAGGTCAATTTGAACATACTTTAATAATAGTTGAAGAAGGAGCAAGTTTGCATTTTATTGAGGGTTGTAGTGCACCAAAATATAATAAAGTAAATTTACATGCAGGATGTGTTGAGCTATATGTAAAGGATAACGCATATCTTAGATATTCTACAATTGAAAATTGGTCTAAAAATATGTTAAATTTAAATACTAAAAAAGCAATTGTTGGAAAGAATGCAAAAATGGAATGGGTAACGGGATCATTTGGATCAAAAATTTCAATGCTATATCCAATGAGTATATTAAATGGAGAAGGTGCAAAAACAGAATATACTGGTATTTCATTTGCAGGAAAGGGCCAAAACCTAGATAATGGTTTTAAAGTTATTCATAATGCACCTAATACTTCAAGTGTTGTAAATGCTAAATCAATTTCAAAAGATGGAGGAAAGTGTACATATAGATCACTTAGCAGAATAAATGAAAATGCAAGAAATTCAAAAGCAGTAGTATCTTGTGAGTCTTTAATGTTAGACGATATTTCAGTATCAGATACAATACCTGTAAATGATATACGAAATGATGAGGTTGAATTTTCTCATGAAGCAAGTATTGGTAAGATTAGTGAAAAAACTATCTTTTATTTAATGAGTAGAGGAATATCAGAAGAAGATGCAAAAGCAATGATAGTAAGAGGATTTGCATATGGTGTATCAAAAGAATTACCAATAGAATATGCAGCTGAAATGAATAATTTAATTAATTTAGAATTGGAGGGAGCTATAGGATAATGAAAAAAATGATTTTAAATGAAACACCTGTAAGAACAGCAGTTAATTTTAATATTAATAATATATCACTAGATAATATTGATATTCCAAATGACCTTCCAAAGTTTCAAAATATAGAAATAAAATATGATGAAAGCAAAGTTAAAGTAACAGATAATATCGAAAGACAGGATATAGAATATGGCATTTCAGATGAACTTACAGATAAAACTTTTTCAAATGCAAATAGTAATATTAATATTGAAATAAAAGAAAATATTGAAGAAAATATTAGAATTAATTTTAAGTTTGATAACACTAATAAAGTATTAGTTGATAATATGAAAATCGTTTCAGATAGAGATACAAGTGCAACTGTAGTATTAAAATATGATTCTGATAATAAAGATAGTTATTTTCATAATCAAGTATTAAAAGTTATAGCAAAAGAAAATTCAAATTTAAATATTATTCTTGTAAACTTTATGAATACATTATCTACAAATTTAGTAGCAATTGACAGTATTATTGAAGATAATGCCAAATTAAATTATGTAGTAGTTGATTTAGGTGGAAAATATAGTATTACAAATTACTACTCAAATTTAGTAGGTAAAAGTTCTGAAAATTTAATTAATGCTATATATCTTGGCAATGATGACCAGTTCTTTGATTTAAATTATATTTCTCATTTAAGAGGAGAAAAATCTAATGTAAATATAGAGGTTCAAGGTGCTCTAAAAGATGAAAGTAAAAAGCATTTTAAGGGTACTATTGATTTTAAAAAAGGTTCAAAGAAAGCTATTGGAAATGAAAATGAGTCATGTATGCTTCTTTCAGATAAAGCCAAAGCCATATCACTTCCTATGTTACTTTGTAGTGAGGAAGATGTAAAAGGAAATCACTCAAGTAGTGCAGGAAAAATAGATCCTAAAGTTTTATTCTATATTATGACTAGAGGATTTGATCTAAAAGATGCTATGAAACTTGTTGTAAAAGCCAAATTTGATAAAATACTTGAAAATATAGAGGATGCAAAATTAAAGAAAGAAATAATAGGTAAAATTGATGAAAAAATAGACTAAAGGAGGTGTAATGATGACAGCAGAAGATATAAAAAAAGACTTTCCACTTTTTAAAAATAATGACATTGCATATCTAGATAGTGGTGCAACAACTCATAAGCCAAAGCAGGTAATAGATGCAATATCATCTTTTTATAACAAATACAACTCTAATCCACATAGAGGATCATATATGCTTAGTGTAAAAGCAACTCAAATATATGAAGATACGAGGGAGAAAGTAAAACAGTTTATAAATGCAAAGCACACAAAAGAGATTATATTTACTAAGAATGCAACAGAATCTTTAAATTTAATAGCTTATTCATATGCTATGGAAAATTTAAAAAAAGATGATGAAATTGTAATATCTATAATGGAACATCACTCTAATTTAGTACCTTGGCAAAAAGTGGCAAAGGTTACAGGTGCAAAACTAAAATATATGTACATAAATGAAAATTACGAAATAGATGATGAAGAAATAAAAAATAAAATTACAAATAAAACTAAAATAGTTGGAATTACGCATGTTTCTAATGTAACAGGAACAATTAATAATATAAATAAAATTGTAAAATATGCTCATGAAAATGGAGCTGTAACTATAGTTGATGCTTCTCAAAGTATAGCACATATGAAGGTTGATGTTCAAAATATTGATACAGATTTTTTAGTATTTTCTGGTCATAAAATGCTTGCACCACTTGGTATAGGTGTGTTATATGGTAAAGAAGAAATACTTAATAATATGACACCATTTTTAATGGGAGGAGATATGATAGAGTATGTTTACGAGCAAGATACTACTTTTGCATCTCTTCCAAATAAATTTGAAGCAGGTACCCAAAATGTTGAGGGAGTAATTGGACTTGGCGCTGCTATTGACTATATACAAAAAATAGGATATGATAATATACATAGTATTGAAGGCGAAGTTGTTTCATATGCTGTAGATTGTTTAAGAAAATTAGATTTTTTAGATATTTATATGACGAAAAATAAAAATAATCATTCATCTGTTATATCTTTTAATATAAAGGGTGTACATCCACATGATGTTGCAAGTATTCTTGATACATTTGGAGTATGTATAAGATCTGGAAATCATTGTGCCCAACCACTAATGAGGTATCTTAAAATTGATTCTACATGTAGGGCTTCTTTCTATATTTATAATACAAAACAAGATGTTGATAAACTTGTTTTAGGATTAAAAAAAGCATATGAAATGTTTAGCAAATACATAAGAAAATAGAAGGTGAAAAAATGGATGATTTAAACGATTTATATAATGAACTTATTATGGAGCATAGTATGAATTCATATAATAAAAAGAAAATGGAAAATGCAGATTTTTCTGAAGTTGGCCACAACCCAAATTGTGGTGATGAAATAACATTAGATTTAAAACTTGATGGTGACGTTATAAAAGACATGACTTTCGAGGGGCATGGATGTGCAATTTCTCAAGCATCTACATCAATAATGATTGATACTTTAAAGGGAAAAAGTGTTAAAGAAGCAATGGATATTATTGAAACATTTATTCATATGATAAAAAAAGAAGTTAAGGATGAGAAAGAACTTGAAAAATTAGAAGATGCTATTGCCTTTAAAAACATCTCAAATATGCCAGCCCGTGTAAAGTGTGCTTTACTTGCATGGCATACATTAGAAGATATGTTGCAAAAAAATAACACTAATGTAAAATCAAGTATAAAATGTTGTAATTAGAAAGAGCTTATCACTCTATTTATTAGAGGTGATAAGCTTTTATATTTATATATTTTAGTAACTATCCTAGATATATTTTTTTCATAAGTAAGTTCACATCTGAGATTCTGACATTTGAGGTATCTTGCTGACCTGTAATTCCGGCTTGAACCTGTACGGTTGTTTCAGTATCAAATGTATAAATTACTGTTTGTGAAAAATGCATTTGTGTAGTTGATCCTGCAAGAAGATGAAAGGATAAATCCATTACAACAGCACCAGTATTTTTCATAAGATAAAATATTCCGCCATGGAAATCATCAACTTTTTCAATTGAACCTGCAAGTGTTATTTCGTAAGTTCCAGGTTGAATAACAATTTTTTCTTTATCTATATTAAATATATTAGAAGTAGCTGGAATTATATCTTGATTTTGTATTGCCATTAATCTTGAATAATTTGTTTCTGCAAAACTTGCAAATAGTAAGGCTTCATTTGATGGAATTGCCATTGGTCCAGTAGGACCAGTTTCACCTTTATCACCCTGAATACCTTGAATCCCTTGAGGACCTTGGGCACCTGCACTTCCAGTAGGACCAGTGGCACCAGTAGGACCGGTTTCACCTTTTTCACCCTGAATACCTTGTATGCCTTGAGGACCTTGGGCACCTGAACTTCCAGTAGGACCAGTGGCACCAGTGGGACCGGTTTCACCTTTATCACCCTGAATACCTTGTATGCCTTGAGGACCTTGGGCACCTACACTTCCAGTAGGACCAGTGGCACCAGTGGGACCAGTTTCACCCTTATCGCCTTTAATACCTTGAATCCCCTGAAGACCTTGGGCACCTGCACTTCCAGTAGGACCAGTGGCACCAGTGGGACCAGTTTCACCCTTATCGCCTTT
>OJNX01001578.1_pt1 | contig 11894 bp, 5 predicted proteins | sample 1598021 | NCBI WGS metagenome assembly OJNX01 (sample SAMN01915227, study PRJEB22387) | human gut metagenome | isolation source: stool | host: Homo sapiens | place: USA | reverse complement strand
ACAAAATAAAAAATGATTTCATAGTATCTTTAGTTTTGAATGTAACAAAGATAGCCATTTAATCACTTCTTAGGGAAAGTACAAGTGGACAACACAAAAGAGAATAACAAACTATATATCAAGAAAATACTAAAAAAAAAGCTACTAAGTTAATGGACGAAAAGCAAGAAGTTCTTCTAATAAAGAGTTATAAATTCTTCCAATTTATCAGTAGTATCCAAATTTAAGCTCTCCCTCAATCTCCGTTTTTTCGTAAAAATAGAATTCATCTCGCAGTCAAAAGTAAACATCAACTCAGTGGTAGTGAAACCAACTTTAAGCAAAGCTATCAATATCAGGTTACCACTCGTTAATTTAAAATCTTTCTTTAACCGAGAAATCAAATTACCATATATCAAATCCATGTATTCAAGGAGCTGTTCTTTCTCTTGTTTGGTCATATTCTTCACAATCAGCTTTTCCTTCTTCAATTGATCCAAGAGATAAACACCATTTACACATACATTTTCACGTATTTTTTTATTCTCACTCTCCAACAGCAAAATCTTTTGATTCAATTTACCAACCTTCTCTCTATTTGTTTCCGCTGTTTCACCTACTTTTTGTTTCAACACATCAAGTTCATAAACATATCGTTTAATCATGCACTCATTCTCCTTTATTACTTGCATATTTTTCCGGAACATCTCTTTGTATCTTTTTCTTAAAAGAAAATACAAAACAAGACATAATAGGATAATAAATAAAACGATTACCATCCCAAAATAAAACTGTATTTTCTTTTCGTGTTCAACTTGTTGCTTTTCTAAAAGAAGCTTTCCTTTTTCATATTTACGTTGCAAAGTCAAAATTTGAGATGCTTGTTTAGCATCCAGGTCAACGGACAACAACGAATCAGACTTCTCTTTGAAATAGAGAGCCATTGCATACTTTTTCTGCCTCTTTTCCAACAGATACAAATAGTGGTATGCCCCTGCCAGAGTACGAGGCCTTTCTGATTTCAAAGCTAAAGTAAAATATCTTTTTGCCTCATCCAACTTATTTTGATTTAAATAAATGTTCCCCAATGACATTGAACAGTGATGCATAGAATGCCTATCTTGTTCAGTCTCTACCGCAGTTTTCAACAAGATTATTGCATTTTCCAAATCTCCCTCATTTCTTTTTGCAATTCCTTTTACTTGTAACAAAGAAGGAGTTACTCGTTCAAAATCGATACATCCTTTCTTTTCTTCACACAAGGACAAAGCCCTATTGATGTAGTTATAAACACTGTCATATTGTTGTTCTACATAATAAATACGAGCAATATCCCGATAAGCATATATAACCCCTAAAGTATCGGCTGCCTTTTGAAAACAATATACCGAACTTTGATAATTATCAAGAGCATCTTTGTGTAGCTTTCTATCTGCATTCAAAATACCGATATACTCATATGCCAAGCCTTGTAGCTTATACTCTTCCGTTTTCTCCAATTTAGCCAAAGCATTCAAATAGGCTTGCATAGCCAGCGTATCATTCCCCTGCAAATCCATCACTTTGCCATAATAAAACAATGCCTTCCCCGCTTTCACGTTATCACCCCCATTCTTATAATAATCTACCGCCAACTTTATCAACGAATCCGACTGCATGCTATCCAGATAGTTCTTATCACGGGCTTGTGTCAACAGCAGCACATAGTCTGCCCGCTGCTTTCCACGAAGCTTCTCCGGATGAGGAATTTGCTCCAACAGCAGCAATGCACTGTCAGAATATACATCCATATACCTCTCTACCTTATCAAAAACATTGGATACGTTCTTCTCTACGCAAGAACCTAACAGTACGCAAACGGACAAAAGCCCAAGATATAGCAGTTTTTTCATATGAACATGTTCTTTACCAGATTATCATTACGTATAACTCCTATGCCCACAGAATCCTTTTGGAGATAAATATTCACACCAGCCAACGGCAATCCTTTTTCTCCATCAGTCACAATGCCATTTGCCTGTGCATTAAAAACAACTGCACAGCAGAATGTTATGAACAGTACTATACATCGCTTCATAATCCATGTATATATAATTAAACTTTGGATGAGAATAAGCTTTTTTACGGCCTCTCCCTTCAAAGATACAAAAAACCGCTTCAACAATGTACAAAAACAAGATAAATGTGACAAACAAAACAAATAGCTCAGAGCTTGTTTCCCCTTACATAGGCTTCCTTTCCATTTTCTGTACGGAGTTATCAGCGCCTATCGGCCGTGATGCGCTCTGCCAACGGCCGTCAACCACTCGACTAACGACCGTCAACAAGGTGCTTCATAACCGTTGAACACCTATTATACTCATAGTTTCCCCATACTGTGCACCTATCTTATTCCTATTATGAGCCCAGCTGCAGTCTATCGGTAAACGGTCTTTTACGAAGTTAATACCGTGTTTACACGAAACGCATATCGTGTAAACAAGATATTTGCAAAATGCTGTACATTCTATTAATACACTAACAAACAAGATATTAACTTACTTTTCGGCGTATTTCCGCTGTGGAAGCAAAAGTTGCTTCCACCTTTTTGAGTTGCTTCCACAGCACTTGTAATGCCGATGAATAAAGGGATGCAGGAAGTAGGTGGAAGTGTGGAAGCAGAAATGATAAAACTAAGCAGAGATAATTTTCCCTTAAAAGCAATAAAACTCCAGAATCTGCTGGAGCAAAGCATCCTGCTTTCCCAGACCTTTTTCCAACTCCACACTTTTCAGGTTATAGAGTTGTGCCAGCAAAGCTGACGACTGCTTCTCGCAAAGACGGGAATCATGTACCTGCTCCATCCAGCAGACGGTCTCTCCCCAAACATCTACCGAAAGATGTGACAAGACTTCTGTCGGGGCTCCCCCCTTCTCCACCTTACGGAAGATTTCGACCAAAGCACACAACAAGCTGGACATTATCTGTTTACAACGGGAATGGGAACGGGATTCCCGGTTTCTGAAACGTAGCAGGAAATAGTACCCCAGCCATAAATAAACGGTGGTGACTTCTGCATGGATTTTCTCTATCCTCTTCCAATGCGCAACCAAGGCAGCATCAATTTCTTCCAGAATCGCATCCGTATCATCTTCTATGTAGTATTTCTGCGCAAGACACTCTATCACGCACCCCCATTTCGCCATATCCACACACTCTTGCGTACGCCCCATCCATACATGGGCTTCCTCCAATATCCGGAATGCCTTTTCTCCACATTCTGGAGCATCATAAAACCGATACTGACGAAACAACAGAAGAGACTGACATAATAACTCATCCAAAGAGTACTCCGCACTTTCCATATTTAAAATTCAAGTATCCATTCAGGTAACAAAATCGAGCAAAAGTAATCATTTCCTAAGAAAATCACGCTGTTTCAGCACAAAAACCGGCAGGAAAAAGAAGATACCGATGACGGACATCACCAGTCCGCCAATGGTACCCGCCGCCAATGGAAACCAGAAAGCCTCCTTGTCCTCACCTATCATGAAAGGGATAAATCCCAGAATGGTAGAAACTACCGTGAGGAAAATAGGAACGACCTTCGCATTCCACGCCTTGACGTAGGCACGAAGAGCGGAAAGACGGGGGAAACGACGTCGGATGCTGTTGTACTCGTTCAGGACATAGATGCTGGCATTCACCGTGATGCCGCACAGCAGGACGAACGAGGCAAAACCGCCCTGGTCGAAGTTCAGCCGGAACCAATAGAAAGTAAGAAATACCCCGATATAAGAAACCGGAATCACAAAGATGATGGCAAGCGGCTGCTTCAGGGAGTTGAACAGAACGCTGGTCGTAAAGAAGATGATGGCTATCACCACCAGCAGAAGCAGGTATTGGCGGTTGTCCTTCTCGCCCCATGACCAACTGTTGCTGTCCGACTCGGCTGTATAACCCATCGGCAACAGTTTGTTGAACTCCTCCAGGTCACGTTTCTGTATCTTGTTGCCCATCTCATTGGAGCCGATATATTCGTATTGCAGGCAGAGGCGGTACTGCTGGTTTTCTTTGGCAATCTCCTGCGGCATCTGTCCCTTTTCCACAGTAGTCAGTTCGGAAAGCTTGTAATGCTTGCCGTTTCCTACTCCATAGGGGAAGAACTGCATCGCCCAGATGTCATATTCGGCAGACTGGCGGGAAGAGAGCTTGATTTTCTCCATCCCCTGCTCGGCCGCTACCGAACCAATCTCCAGATTCTTGCCAAAGATGGGGCGCACCGCAGAGAAAAGCACTTGCGCGTCGATGCCCTCTTGCGCCATGCGCTCCTTGTTCAGGTTGAAGTAGAATTCCTGATAGTCATCCTTCCACCAGGAGAACTCCGAATTGATGAGCACTTCCTTGATACGCCGGTGCGTCAGCAGCTTGGCCTTCAGCTTCTCCGCCCACTCATAGAGTTCGTCGTAGTTGTAGCCGTACATCCTGATGCGGTAGGAGCCGGCACTCTCGCGGACGTCATTACTGAACCCCTGGTCCTGCAATCCGTAGATGCCCCAGCTGCCGCCTCCCAGTTCCAGTGCCTTGCTTATCATATTGGCTTTCAGTGTATAGGGAAAACCGCTGTTCCGGGCTTCCTTCTTGAAATAAATCTGCATACTGGCACGCCGGGGGCTGTAGATGGAAGTATGAAACTGCCTGATTTCCTTGAACCGGCTGAGGTAGGTCTCCATACGTTTCATCAAAGTGTTCATCTGCTCGAGGGTGCTGCCATTGGGAAGGTTGGCGTTGGCATAGAGCACCACCTCCTCATTACGGGTGAAGTAACTGCCTTCGTACACCTTCTGTATGAAAAGCCGCAAGCTGCCGCCCAGCGCCTTGTCCACAATGGGTTTCACCGACTCCTTATAGGTATCCGAACCGAATACCTTATTGTAAGCAGCTTCCCATTTTCCCCCTCCTTCCAGTTTGTCGGGCAACAGAAAAACGGGCAGACCGAAACCCAACAGTAACAGCAGGCATACAGCCCAGCGCCAACGGCACAGAAAACGGATGAGAGCAGAATAGCAGCAGGAGAAATAAACGGGGAAACGTCTGAAAATCCGTCCCAACCTTGTTTTGAATGTTTGCGTCAGCCCCGGCAAGACAAGACGCCTCTTCTTCCCCGTAATCCGCCTCACCAGTCCTATCTTCTCAATCATCGACGGAACAAAGAACAACGCCACCATCAAGGAAACAGCCAGATTGATGATCACTACCGCTGCAAAGTCCTGCAGGTTGAGCCGTATCTTCTCGTCAAGGAAGAAAATGATAACAAGCGCACCCATCGTAGTGAGGGTTGCCGCCAACACCGACAGGAAGGCCTTGAGATTACGCCGATGCAGAATGTGGTCGGTCATGACAATGGTGCTGTCTATCACCAGATTCAGCGAGACAGTGATACCCGCCAGCGAATAAAGCTGCATCTCAAGTCCGAAGAGGTAGTAGAAGATAAGTGCCACCGCTATATTTACAGCCAGGCTGGTAACTATCAGAAAAAGATATTTCAACTTACGAGTAATGAGCCATACAAATACAAGCAGGATGAGTACCGTCAAACCGGTACGGAAGTAAATCTTGTCCAGTTCTTCCCGTATGTACTCGGTCGCATCATAGCTGGTATGCACTTCATATCCGACAGGAAGTACCTGCCGAACAGCTTCCATCTCGTCCATCACGGCACGGTTCAGTTGCAACTGGTTGGCAGTTTCTTCCGCAGTAATGGATAGATAGACGGAATTCAGCCCATTGATGCGGTAATAGCTTTGCGGCTCCTCCTCCATACGGACAGCCGACACCAGTTCGTCCAAGCGGAGCAGTTTCCCGTCGGTAGCCGTCACGGTGATGGCAGCAGGATTAAAACCAAGGGAGTTGCTCTCCGGCACCAGTGCCAGGCGTATCCATTCCCGGCTACCTTTACCTGTATCCACATTGTGCGTACCCAGAAATTCCTTCCGGTAATGCCGCTGTACTGCCTCGCTGATGTCCGATAGGGTCACACCCAGCAAGCGCAACTGTTCACTGTCATATTCCAGTCTCCACTCCATGGGCGTGGCACCGCTGAGTTCCACCTTATAGATACCCGGAATATTTGCCAGCCGCGGCTTGATATGCTCCTCGGCATACTGCTGAATCAATATCGGAGTGGAAGGGGCATTCAGTGTGAAGGACATGAAAGGGCGTGAGGCGTTCTCGTCGGGCACTTTCATGTGAATGGTGGGATAGCTGACACCTTCGGGCAATTGGGGCCACGTCTGCCGGATGATGGTGGAAGCTTCGAAGCGGACTGCCTCGACATCGGCATGCTTGTCCAGCTCCACAGTAATGTTGCCGTAGCCGTTGCCCGAAGTGGAGTTCAGCCGCTTCACTCCGCGGATACGCGCCAGCATGGATTCCAGCTTGCTGGTCACTTCCATCTCCACCACCCGCGACGAAGTGCCAGGCATGCTGAAACCCACCGTGAAGCCGGGCAGGCTGCGTGACGGATTCAGCTTGACGGGGAGCAGCGGTATCAACGCCACCCCTACCAAAGCAAGGCAGACAAACGCCACTATGACGGTGAAGGAAGAAACTCGTTTCATCAGTTATTATAATCAAATTTTTCCGACAGCGAAAATCCGCTGGCAAAGTCGTGCAACGTCAGTTTCCGTATCTTGTAATAATTCAGCCAGTAGTCCTGCAAGGCGGAGATGTAATTGCGTTGCGCTTCCTGCTGGCGGTTCAGCGAGAGGGTCAGGCTGTTGATGTCTGCCTTGCCGATAATGAAGCGCTGGCGGGTTTCGTTATACGCCAGGATGGCAAGGTCGAGGGCCTCTTCGGCACTGGCGACGAGGGCTTGCTGGACGTTGAAGTCGCTGACGGTCATGATAACCTCCTCCTCAATGCTGATTTCACTCTGCCGGGCAGAAGTCTTCACCACGTTCAGATTGTTCCTCGCCATGTTGTATTTGCCTTTCCTCACGCCCCAATCCACCAGTGGAATGGAGACACTGACCGACACCATCTCCTGCTGCATGGGATGCCTGTATGCTTCACCGAATTTCTCTGCCACCTGGTTGAAGCCGACGCTGGCGTTGATGCTGGCGTTGAAGCGCGATTCCTTCTTCGTCTTGTCTACTGTCTGCTCGGCTTCCAGCACTTCCTGACGAAGCCCCAGAAATTCCGGATTGTTGGCTTGAGCGGCCAGCAAAGCCTCATCAACCGGTATGGTCAGCGCCCTCGGACGTCCCGGAAGCGACACCCTGATATCCGTGTTCTTCTCCATATTCAGGAAAGATGCCAACGAAAACATGGCGCGCTTCAAGGCACTGGCGGCATTCTGCAAAGTATTGCGGGCGTTCACCACGTCGAGTTTCAGCGTCAGCAGGTCGGCACGGCTGATGGCGGCTATCTTCAGGCGCTGCATACCGATGCGGTAGAGGGTATCGGTGGAGACGGCATTGTCCTTGGCCAAGTCATATTCCGCCTGTGCCATGGCAAGCGCAAAGAAATAGGTCGTGGCCTGCTCGGATACTCGCTCTGCATTGTAAATATACTCCTTCTTCACCTTTTCGTACTTCAGCGGCTCAATCCTGCGTTCCCAACGGAAAGGATTGTAACCGACCAGACTCTGCGAGTAGCCCAAACGAACCGGAACACTGGTGAACTGGGTATACTTGTTTCCACCGAAGCTCCGCATATAGCCCAGCTCCGTATCCAGATAGAACGTACCGCCCGTCAAGTCGAAATTCTGTCTGACGGCAAGATTGCCGTATGCATAGAAGGATTGCTGGCTGCGATAGATGTCAAGGTCCTGTTCGGAGTCGTAACGCTTGGTGATATCGCGGTTGTACTGTGCCGGAGTCATGTTCAGCGTCAGGCTGGGAAGGCGGTTTGCCTTATAGGTGCGGTATTCCCAATAACCGGCCAGATACATGTTCTTGGTGCGGAAGGCTTCCAGCGAACTGTCATTCGCCAGGGCAATGGTCTGCTGCAAATCGAGCGTTATCCGCTGTTGGGCAAAAGCGGAAAAGGCTCCCAGACTGAACAAAAGTATAAGACTTGATTTCTTCATGCTCTTTCTTTTCTATAAATAAACCAATATATCAACGGGATGATGAACAGACTGACCAGTGTCCCCACGAACATCGCCCCAATCATCGCTATGGAAAGCGGCTTCTGCAGCTCCGAGCCCATGTCGAACGAGAACAGCAGCGGAACCATAGCGAAAATGGTGGTGAGCGATGTCATGATGATGGGCCGGAGCCTTCTGCGCCCCGCCTCGTGGATGGCCTCGAGCAACGGCATCCCCTCTTTCCGTAATTCATTAATGGCATCCAGCTTCAGGATGGAGTCGTTGATGATGATACCGCACGTCACAATCAGTCCGATGGCAGACATCAGGTTCAGGGTATGCCCGCATATCCACAACAGAAGCAGGGCAAACGCCACATCTATCGGAATTTCCAGCAGCACGATGAGCGGCTGCACGAAGCTTTCGAACTGGGCGGCAAGAATGAAATACATCAGCAAGATAGAGATGAAAAGAATCACCACCAACTCGTCCAGCATTTGGCGGTTGGAGAAGAAACTGCCGGAAAAGGCCGTATCCCAGTCACCCGTGGCATCTGCCTCCCGCTTCACCTTTTCCATCAACTCCGGAGCATTGTCCACTTCATAGAAACGGAACGGTATATATTCACCGTTGCGTCCTGCCGTAATCGTCTTCAAGTCCTCAGCCGGACGCACCTTTACCAGCTCCCGAAGCGGAATATGCTCCACTTCGCCCTTACTGTCCGGACGGGTCTGTATCAATGTCTGCTGCAGCACCTCGTTCACTGTCCGCTCCTCGCCCACAATGCTGATAGGCAGGTATTGCTGGTAGGAATGGAGCATAGCTACGCTGTTCTCCTTGAATGCCGTCCGCAGCGTACGGTAAAGCTCGTCATACGAAACGTCATAGAGCAACAGCTTTTCCTGCAGGATGCTTATGTCAAGCTGGTTCTCGAAAGCGATACCTACGGGCGCTGTCCCCGTAAGCTCCGCAAACTGTTGTTCCAGTCCGCGCAATTCTTCCGCCGCCGGCGCCTTCTCCTTATTGCGGGCATAAAGTTCCGCCACCACATCGGCCTCCCCGGTCACGAAAAGCTTCTCGAACACGGTTTCGGGTGGAGAAAAGGAGACTGTCGCCAACGGATATTCCCGTGTCAGCCACTCGCCCGCCTGCTTCTGCAAGGGAGCAATCCCGTCAGGCGAGGAAGTCTTGAAATACAATTCTGCCTCCGAAGAAGAGAGAGCCTGCTCACGGTTCAGCAGATAGTCCTGCTGGCCTATGGCAGCCGTCTGTTCCACAGTCTCGTCCAGCAACTGTCCGAACAGCACATTCACACGATGCCGGTTCTCGTCCACATGTATGTTTTCGTTCCATTCCACGTGGACTATCAGTTCATTCTGGTCTATCTGCGGCATACGCTCCTTGCCGACGGAATAGAACAGAAAGACACAAAGAGGTATAGAAACCACACAGAATACGCTACTTACCGTCTTGTGGGAAAATACCCAGTCGATGCCCGCATCATAAAAACGGTCCAGCGTATGTTCCTTCAACGGATTGTTGATGCGGATGCGGGAGAACCACGACCTGCCGCGCAACCCTGTCCGGTAGACCAGCATATAGAGGACCGGCAGCAGCATGATACCCGTGAAGTAGGAAACCAGCAACCCTACCGTAACAGAGAATGCCTGGTCATAGAACAACGCCCCTGCAATGCCGCTCATAAATATCAGCGGCACAAACACGGCAACCGTGGTCAGGGATGAGCTCAGCATCGGCGTCACCACCTCACCCGTACCCGCCACGCAAGCCCGCCTCAACGAATAACCCCGTTCGCGGTACTGCGAAATATTTTCCGTGACAATGATGCTGCTGTCAATCATCATACCCAACGCCAGAATCAATCCGGACAGAGAAATTATATTGAGCGACATCCTGAACAGATAGAAGAACAAGAAACAGATTACAATGGACACCACCATGCTCAGGCCGATGATGAACGGCGACTTGACATCCCCCAAGAAGAGTACCGCCACAATGCAGATGAACAGGAAACCCAACGACAAATTTTGCTGAAGATTGGAGATGGTATAGTCCAGCAACTCCGTCTGGTTACGGCTGATGCTAAAATCAATGTCGGGATATACTTTCTTGAAGTAGTCCATCGTGCTGTTGATGGCAAGCTTCATGTCTTCCATATTCTCGTCCGCCTGCTTGATGACGGCAAGGGTAACGGCACGCTTGCCATTGCTCATGGAGACACCTTTCTCCTTGGCAGGAACAATCTCTACCCGGCAGAAGTCTCCCAAGCGGATGATACGTCCTTCCTTTCGCAGCAGGATGCCCTTCACGTCCTCCTCTGTCCGCAGCAGGGTGGAGAACTTAATGTTGTATTCGTAGTAGCCGTCGCGCACAGTCATGCTGCCCGGCTCCACGTTGTTTTGCGCCAGCACGTTTTCTATGTCTTCAATGGAGAGCCCCAACACAGCAAGCTTATCCGGGTCGGGCACAATCTGTAACTGGCGTTCGACCAAACCCGTGACATCCACCATTGCCACTTCCGCCAACTGCTCGATGCGACGCTTTATGACATTTTCGGCAAACTCGCACAAATCAAGAAACGCGCGTTCGTCCACCTTGCCGTATGCACTGTCGTTTTTTAGGGTCAGATTGAGGTAGAAGACAGGAATGTCCGTCGCACTTGCCTTTATCACCTTCGGGCGTTCGGCATCCTTGGGCAGATAGTTCATGGCGGCGTCAATCTTCTCGTTCACTTCTATGAAGGCAAGGTCGGTATTCGTACCGAAGTCGAAGCCCAGGCGGATGATGCCTGCACCATCGCGCGTCTCGCTGTCCATGTCCTTCAGTTTCGCCACCTGGATGAGCTGCTGCCGCAGAGGTTTCACCACCGTATTCTCTAATTCACGCGCCGAGGTATTCTGCGCCGACACCTGCACTGTAATTTCCGGGATGGCAATATCGGGCAGCAAGGATACCGGCAAGGTGAAGTAAGTCACCAGCCCGACAATGAAGCATGCTGTAAATGCCATCAGTACGGCAATAGGCCGCTGTATCAAAAACTTTATCAATTGAACTATGAATTTTGAATTACCACTTATCACTCATTATCTATCAACCACCTTCACCGATGCTTCATGTGCCAGATTCACATTTCCCGTCACAATGACCGTATCGCCTTCTTTCAGGGCATCGTCGGCCATACTATAGCTTTCCGCATTCTCCAGACCGGTCTGCACATAGTTCCACTGCGCCTTTCCGTCTTTCAGGGTAAACACCACCTGCTTGCCCGAACGCAACACCACGGCACTCTTCGGGATTACAAGCTGTCCGCCCAGAGAGCGGTGCACGTTCACCCTCACGTTCATCCCACTGAACAGCCGTCCCTTGCCATTGACGGCAGCCTTCACCTTAACCATCCCCTTGTCATCCACCAGAGGATTGATTTGGGTGATGCGCCCCTCCTGCCTAAAGCCGGCATCCGAATAAGGGGTAACAATCACCTTGTCGCCACTCTTTATCAACGGCAGTTCGCTTTCCAGCACCGTGAAGTCCACCTCCATACCTTGAGTGCCGATAATGGAGCAGAAGGCTTCCGAGGTACTTGCCTCGTTGAACGGTTTGGAGAACAGGTTCGCCACTACCCCGTCAAAAGGCGCAACCAGCGTGGCGTGTTCCTCTTCATACGCGGCAAGCTCATACTGGGCGAGGCTCTGGTCGTAACCGCTCCTCACGCGGGCCAGCTTCATGATGTCAGCAGGTACTTTGGAGGCATCCCCCACCGGATAGCCTTGCCCTATCAATACATCCTGCAACTCAAGTTCCGCTTTTTCCAAGGCATCCTTGG
>OJNX01001575.1_pt1 | contig 11907 bp, 8 predicted proteins | sample 1598021 | NCBI WGS metagenome assembly OJNX01 (sample SAMN01915227, study PRJEB22387) | human gut metagenome | isolation source: stool | host: Homo sapiens | place: USA | reverse complement strand
TCTCTCAATCCTGTTACCGAAGTTTATCTTGGTGAAAATTCTGTATTTACGCTGGATACTGCTCAGATCAAAGGAGTCGATTCTACGGTTCGTGAAAATAATGTACATCTGGAAGCCGGTTCCAAGCTTTATGTCATTGAAAAACTGATGACACATGGAAAACAGGAAGCTACTTCAAATATGATGGTGGAACTGCTCGGAGAAGGCAGCTCTGCGCAGATCGTATCCCGTTCGGTCGCAAAAGGCGAATCCAGACAGGTCTTCCATCCGAGGGCTGTCGGAAAGAACCGTTGCCATGCACATGTTCAGTGTGATTCTATTATCATGGATCATGCAGAAGTAAGTTCAATTCCTGAGATCAATGCGAAGCATGTGGATGCGGCTATTATCCATGAAGCTGCGATCGGAAGGATCAATGATGAGCAGTTGATCAAGCTGCGGACTCTTGGAATGACGGAAGAGGAAGCAGAAGGGGTGATTATTGAGAACTTCTTGAATTAGAGTCATACGTGTAGTAGTAAAAGAGACAAAAAAGACAAAAATTATCCTCTGGCTATGCTCAGTTGCACTAACCATTCCACCGAGCCTTTGAAAGCATCAATTGTGTCAGCAATGGCTTCCACAATTGATTAAGTCTCGGTTCCATAGTGCAAAATTCGCAGATCCAGAGGATAATTTTTGTCTTTTTCTGTGTCTTAACTCCACTACATTATAAAATCTTATTTAAGTTTCAAGAATTTCTCAATGCAGGATTCACCTGGACAGGCGGAGCCTGTCTCGCTTGGGTGTTGAAATCTCTACTGTTCAAGTATCTTTTTACAGATTTTTTCAAGGATGTCTTCAAGGTCTGTGTTTTCGTAGCGTTCTGTGATTCCGGCGTGGGCGAGGTTTTCTTCGGAGAAATCTTTGGAATCGGCGAGGAAACGGCGGCACATTTCGGCGTATTTGGGTTCTTTCTGGGTTTTCTCACGGGCGAGGGCGCGGGTTAAGCGCTCTCCGTCTTCTACCTCGATGTAAAGTGGAACTACTTTTTCGTTTCCAAAATAGGTTTTCAATTTTTCATAGGATTCAAGGGTTCCGATCATGAGATAATCCTGATTTTTTTGTTCGAAATTGAACTGTCCGTCATCAGCGGTGAAATAGTGCCAGATACCATAAACTGTATTGTAAGCACGTTCTTCGATCAATCGGTCTTCTGTTTTGAACTTTTCAAGTTCAGTTTCGTCTGTAAAAAAATATTCTTCGCCTTCTTTTTCTCCCTCACGCCGTGGACGGGTTGTATAGATCGTTACATTTTTTAACTGCGGCATTCTTTTTCTCAGTTCTTTGTAGATTGTGTCTTTCCCCGTTGAACTTTTTCCCATCAGATAATATATTTTACTCATGTTTCCACACCTTTATCTTGCCTTCCGTCTGTATTCCTTCTATTTGGAGATTCTGTGTTTCATAATAACAAAGAAGTTCTACTGCTTCCCGGCTGATCCGCTCTCCGGGTACGATAACCGGGCTTCCCGGTGGGTAGAGATATGCGTATTCCAGAGAAATGTGTCCTTCACTTTCTTTCCACGGAATCTCCTCTGCTTCTCCGTCTTCTTCCCGGTCTGCTGCCTCCTGCGGTATAAAATACTGCTCCAGTCTAGGAAGCTCTCCGGAAATCTCTATGCTTCCGGAAACGGCTGTTTTTGCTTCCAGCTGACCGTCTATTTCCAGTAACGCAGCTTTTAACCTGTCCAGTCCTTCCTGCGTATCTGCCACGGTTGTCATCGCAAGTACATAGGTTCCTCCGGTCATTTCCATTTCCAGATGATATTCTTTTCGCAGCCGGTCCGCAAGCTCCGGACTTGTAATATTTGCATTTGCTGTGGAAATCACAACTTTGGAAATATCATAATGTTCTGTACGGAGAATCTGTAAATGCTGTAATGGCTTCAGTTCTTCTCTGAACTTTTGCAGCCTCTCTACATAAAGTTCAAATGCTTCCTCACATTTTCCATCCAGGAAATCCACGCAGGCATCCAGGCTTGCCATGAAAATATACGACGGACTGCTGCTCTGCAACATATCCAGATATTTCTTGATCCTTCTGCGGTTTACAATTTTTCCGTTGATATGCAGGATTGCAGTTTGTGTAAGAGACGGCAGTGTCTTGTGCAGACTGTTGATCACCACATCTGCTCCCAGATCATTTGCGCGCCCCGGAAATGCCGGATGAAATCCAAAATGCGGTCCATGTGCTTCATCTACGATCAGTGGAATCCTATACGAATGTGCCACTTCCGCAATTCCTTTCACATCCGATACCACGCCATCATAATTTGGAGATACGATCACAACGGCTTTGATATCCGGCTCTGCAGCAAGTGCTTTTGCCACATCTTCTTTGCTGATCTCCCCGTTCATATGCATGGAAATATCAAATTCCGGATACACATAGCGCGGTACAAGACCATTCATATAGATTGCATGGTAAATGGATTTGTGACAATGGCGTGCCACCAGAATCTTATCTCCCCGGTGCGTACATCCCATCACTGCACTTAAAATTCCGGCAGTACTTCCATTTACCAGAAAATGACTTTCCTCTGCCCCAAATACCCTTGCGGCTCTTTCCTGCTCTTCTTTTAAAATACCATCTGCGTGATGCAGATCATCGAAACCATCGATTTCCGTGATATCCAGATCGTATGGAAGTTCAATTCCAAGAAGTGCCTTGTTTCTCTTATGTCCCGGCATGTGAAATGCGTAAAAATCGCTCTCGGAATATGCTTTTAATTTATCGTATAGTCGTTCCATTTTAAACCTCTTTAAGTCTTTTAGAAACATCATATAATTTTTCTTCCGAAAACGCAAGAGGACGAAACGGTTCTCCCATTTCGTCCTTCCCATATATTCCGGCTTACACAGCTACAATCTCAAACACTTCCGCCTGGAAATCTCCCTTATCATTCACGCCCTTCTTCCATACACCGGACGCAGAATCGGACAGGATCATTCCGACTTGCATCAGCTCATCGCCATAGCAGTCATAAGCATATCCGCTGACCTTATAACAGGTATCTTCTTTCAGCCCTTTCAGCTTCAGTCTCTTAAATCCAACATTGACCGGCTGCATTACCCGGTAATAACCAACCAGCGCCTTCTTCTGATCCTCCGATACGATCATCCATGCGGTCTCATTTCCCTCAAACGGACTCTTCAGTCGATAGAAAGTTCCTTTCTGGATCAGATCTCTCTTCTCCTTCATAAATGCGATCTGACGGCGGATTTCTGCCTTATCTTCCTCGCCAAGCTTTAAAAGGTCAAGCTCATATCCAAAAGTTCCAAAGTAAGCCACATCTGCTCTTGTCTCGAGCGGTGTCACACGGTTTGTCTGATGGTTCGGTGAAGCTGATACATGGCTTCCCATACAACTCACCGGATAAACCATTGAAGTTCCATACTGGATTTTCAGACGTTCGATTGCGTCAGTATCATCCGAAGTCCATCCCTGCGGTGCGTAGTAAAGCATTCCCGGATCAAATCTTGCCCCACCACTTGCACAGGATTCAAACAATACATGCGGAAAACGGCTGGTCAGGCGCTCATACAGTTCATACACACCAAGGATATATTTGTGGCAGACCTTTCCCTGATACTCTCTGTCATTTCCATTGGAGAACACCTCTGAAAATGTACGGTTCATATCCCACTTGATATAAGATACCGGCACTTCTGCAAGAAGATTTTCCAGCATGTCCCCGATATATTCACGTACCTCTTTCTTAGAAAAATCCAGTACATACTGTGTCCGGCTGTGGCAGATCCGCTTGCCCTGTTCTGCAAGAATCCAGTCCGGATGCGCCCTGTACAGATCACTGTCTTTGTTCGTCATCTCCGGTTCAATCCAGAGCCCGAATTTTAAACCTTTGGCATTGATCTTTTCTGCCAGCTCCTTTAACGTTCCTTTCAGCTTTTCCTCATTCGGATACCAGTCGCCAAGGGAAGAAGTACTGTCATCTCTCTTTCCAAACCATCCGTCATCCAATACAAAAAGCTCCATTCCAAGATCTGCTGCCACATCCGCAAGTCCCAGAAGCTTTGGCGCATCAAAATCAAAATAAAATGCTTCCCAGCTGTTGATCAGGATCGGGCGAACCTTATCTCTCCAGGTTCCCCTTGCCAGACGTGTGCGGTACAGCTTGTGAAAGGTCTGGCTCATTCCGTTAAGTCCGGCTTCCGAATATACCATTACCATCTCCGGTGTCTGGAAGGATTCGCCTTTTCCAAGTGTCCACTTAAATCCATTTGGATGGATTCCCATCAGCACACGGGCGGTATCATAATTGTCTACCTCTGTCTGTGCAAGGAAATTTCCGCTGTAAACCAGGCTGAAACCGTAGACCTGCCCCTGGAACTCGTCTGCATTTTCACGCGCAAGTGCAAGGAACGGATTGAACTGGTAGCTGCTGCATCCGCGCATACTGTAAATACTCTGGATACCGTAATCCAGCTTATGTCTTCTCACATGGCGCTCTCTCGCCCACACACCGGCAAGATCGATCATCTCATAATCCTTGTCCGGCAGATCCACACAGGCGCTCATTGCAGAAAGAAGTGTGATCTTTTCGTCAGAATCACATTCAAAACGTACACTTCTCGCGATCACCGGAAATGCTTCATAGATCGTATATAAAAGGACAATTCTTGTATTGATACTTGTATCCTCCAGAACCAGTTCCAGAGTCTGCGCCTCATCATCACTTTCTACATAAGTCGCCGGAAGTCCTTCAAGCTTTGGTTTGCCATTATAAATTTTATGCTCTTTATATACAAACTCGACTACATGGCTTCCATTCTCCCGCTCGATCTCATATGCCGGAAAACGCATATCTCCGCAGCCGAAAGTCGGATACTCCTGCTTGATATTCTCCAGTGAGAATGTAGAATTTCCCTCGAAAGCATACGGTGACATATCACGCATCGCATATTCAAAAAGATGGCTGAAATCTTCTCTGTGTGTCAGGCGTTTTCCGTAGTAGAGCTGTCCCGGCTGGTCGTTATCAAGGATCTTGATGATATAGCTGATCTCCTGGTTGTAGAGATGAAACTCTCTTGTTTTTTCATTGTATATGATTGGCATATTGTTTCTCCTCATTCCGTATTGTATAACGTTCATTTTTCCGTATTATCTGTATAGTATCACTGTTGGTTTTTCAGCGTCAATGATTCCTGCGGATAAATTTGTAAAAACGTACACTCAAAAAAGGGACTCTGTCCTTTCCTGAAAGACATCATCCCTTTTCCTTTCTTAGCAGATTTATTTAATTTTCTCTTTGTATTCTTTTACTCTGCACTACTGTCCACTTTCCATCCAAGCGCTTTCTCTACCGTATCGATCAGTACCCGGCTTACTCTTTGTGAACCGTCCATCTGTACATAATAGTAGGTCGCACTGTCGTCCTTGCTTCCCACATAGAATGTAACTGTCTTTTCCTTGTCATCATCCGACGTATCCTTGTAAGTCAGCTCCACCTTCGTCCGCTGATCTTCCGCAAGCCCGTAATTGCCAAGCGTCGCGTCCGTCACATGATAATCTGCACAATCTGTAAAATAGAATCCGGAAAGTGCTGTCATAATACTTGTGACAGTATCTTCCTGATCCTCATTGTCCGCTTCATAGGTTTTTACCTCGTCACCCGGTTTTGTCACAGTCTCTTTTACAAAGTTATCGGATGTAACTGTTACAAAGCTATCCTTTTCAGCAACATCTGCAAGCTGCCATACCATTTCCGAAATCAGATCAGCCGATACCGTGTACACTTTTTCTGTTCCATCTTCCATGAAATAATAATTTTCTCCGGAAGCATTCCCGATTAGAAATTTATGTGCCTCGCCATCCTTTCCGGTCAGCGTAAGATTATATTCCGGCGAATCAAATCCATAGTCCGAAAGGTCATCCGGATTCTTGATCTCTTTTACCGCCTGAATATCCGAAAATGCATCTTCCATATTTTGCATACTGCTCTCCGTCAGTGCGATCGTGGTGTCCGGCGCATACTCCCAGGTATCATCCTCTTTTACAAAGGACATTTCTTCCCCAGATGCTTCTTTATACTCGATCGACTCCAGCGAATCTGTCTCAAAAATATGCACCACTGCGTTTTCTTTTTTCTTCTCTTCTGTCTCTGACTTAGATGTATTCCATTTTTTCAGCCCGAAAAATGTAATGAGCAGAACAAGCAGTACGAGCAGAAGGATTCCTATTGTCCTTGTTTTTTTCTCCATCTTTTTTCCTCCTGCCTCTTACGCTTTCCGTCTTCTCATCCAGATCACAAATCCAAGGATCAGAATTGTAAGCGGAATAATAAAGATCACAAGGATGCTGAATGCACCTGCATGCATCGGTGTGTTGGTCTCAGTCGAAAGACTCTTCGCTTCAATCGCAACATTGTTTACATTATCAAAATTCTCTGTCACTGAATTTACAAACAAAGTCAGGTTATCCAGTGTCGTCAGCTGATCTGTGATATCCGAGCTGATCATAGATGCAGAAGCAAGCACCGTAAGTCTTGCTGTCTTTGTGTCTGTATCCGTTGCATCACTCTCATCGTCTTCATCCTCGCTGTCCGAATCTGAAGAATCCGCAGAAATCGCATTGGTAGAAACGGCTCCCAGGATATACTGTCCCTGTGTCTGGTCATTTTCTGTCACTGCATATCCACTGTCTGATGTCTGCATAAATGGGGTAACCGTCAGATTATCATTATCCGTATCTGTTTTCTCCATACCAGGTGAATTCAGCAGAAGTACCATTTGATTGCTGATGCCGCTTCCCAGGTCACCACTCAGAGAAAGCTGTGGGAAGATTGCATAATAATTTCCCTGGTAGCATCTCTGGGTATCTGCAATATAACCGCTGACTTTTTTCAGTCCATAATCCGACATAATTCCGTCCAGATTTGGTGTGTCTGAAGTCGTATCTCCAAGGATCAGATAAACCTTTCCGCCGTCACTCAGATATTTCTCAATAATTGTCTTTTCATCATCTGTAATATCCGATGTCGGTGCATAGAGGAACAACAGGTCACAGTCATCCGGGATTTCCGGACTCATACTCAGGTTGATTTCTTCCGTCTCCAGATTATTCTTAGTAAGCAGATCACTTACCGAACTTGAAAATGTCGCTTCTCCGTGACCACTGGTCCGGTAAATCTTGCTTGTTTCCTCGCTGGTTACATAATTGATCGCACTGGTAAGCTGTCCTTCTCCGTCGAAAGAACTTTCACTGGCACTTCCGGTCGTATAATAAGAGTAATAATCGGACTGGATAATATCTGAAAATGAAATCGTTGTAGACTTTCCGGTTGCATCACAGGACACAACGATTACATTCCCATCGGTATTATATTTCTGAAGAATGGACGGATGCAGTACGCTGTCCACCCATTCCACTTTTACTTTGCCGGAAAGCGCCGCATATTTTTTCACAAAAGTCTTGATCCTGGTATCCACAGAATCCTGTTCTGCGATCACTTTCAAATCTACTTTTTTATCCAGCTTCTTCAGCATTTTTGTGGACACGCTGCTGATATCGTACAGATTGTTGCTGCTGATATCAATATTTCTTACTTTTTCCGGAAGCTGTCCTGCCACCAGATTGATCACGATCGCAATTGCAATCACGATCACTGCAAGCCCTACGCTGTAAGTTCCGTTCCGGGAAGACTTGCTGCTGAACATTTTTTTGATTTTTTCCATGTCTTCTCCCTCCTAACTCCAACGTCTTTTCTGAATGGACTGCATGGTCAGGAAGATAAATACACCTGCCACACTCAGATACAGGATCAGCCCACTCACATCGAAAAGCTTGTTATATGCTACGTTGTCAAATACATCTGCAAGATACAGCTTCTTCATGATGTTGACCAAAATATTTTCAAATAATGAAGATTTTACAAAGCTTACGATCACAACCGCAACAACTCCGATTGCTTCGATAATTCCTGCGATCATCCAGTTTCCCGTCATCCGGTAAATGATCAGCGCCACAATGGTAACGAATACCACAATACCGATCATGCCGCTTGCAGCTGATGTCGGGAGGAAATTGATCAGTCCTCCCCAGAGATAGATCAGAAGCAAAACGCCAAAGGTTGTTACTGCCGCAATGATCTGGCTTTCTGTGAGTGACGAAAGAAACATTCCGATTGCCAGATACACGCATCCGAGCAGGAAGAACATCAGGATCGACAGATAATCCACCTTCAGATACGCCGTTCCAAAGCTCTTAATGATAATTGGGAAAATGCAAAAAATCAGGCACGGTACCGCAAATACCGTCACCATCGCAAGGTATTTCCCCATCACGATATCAAATAATTTTACCGGTGCGGCAAGCAGAAGCTGGTCTGTCTTGTTCTTCCGTTCCTCCGCAAAGGAACGCATGGTGAGCATCGGGATAATGATGATCAACACGTAGTTGATATTCATCAGAACATATGAAAAATAGGGATATCCCGAATTTAAGTTGTACGCCATAAAATAGATTCCCGTGAAGATCACAAGGAAGGCGATCAGGACATAGCCTGTCATTGATTGAAAATAGGATTTTAATTCTCGTTTATAAATTGCTGTCATTTTCGAGATCCTCCTTTTCATCCTCACTTGTCGGAACGGCATTTTCTTCCGGCTCTTCATCCATCTCAGTCAGCTCGTTCTCTTCTGCCTCTTCCTGCGCATTTTTCTTGTGCCGCTTTGCCATCCGGCCTTTCTTTTCGCCGTCCTTCATCGCTTTTGCTGCTGCAGGTGTGCTTCCCTGCGTCAGCTCCAGGAAGACATCCTCCAACGTCGTGCGGCTGTGATACAACATAAGTAACGGGCAGCCCTCCTGTGCAAATGCCATAAATACTGTTTCCCTGATATCTTTTCCATCCTTCGGGAACAGACTCGCTTTTACCGTTCCTTCTTCTTTTCCGTGTTCCACGGATGCCTTCTGCACATTACCGATTGTGCCGATGACTTTCCGTACCGTATCTTCATTTCCCTTTGCCAGGATTTCCACAGTCTGCTGATTCGTCAGAAGCTTTTCCAGATTCTCCGGTGTATCACTTGCCACCAGTTTCCCTTTGGAAATAATCATAATATAATCACAGACTTCCTGGATCTCTGCCAGAATGTGCGAGCTCAGGATCACGGTATGCTCTTTTGCCAGCTCGCGGATCAGTTCACGGATTTCAATAATCTGCTTCGGATCCAGTCCGACCGTCGGTTCATCCAGAATGATGATCTCCGGGAATCCAAGGATTGCCTGCGCAAGTCCGACTCTCTGCTTATAACCTTTGGACAGGTTCTTGATCAGCCGGTCCTGTACATCCATGATCTTCACCATCAGCATGACCTTCTCAATCTGCTCTTGCCGTTCCGGTTTTGGGATCTTCTTCAATTCCTCTACGAACCTCAGGTATTCATTCACCTTCATATCCGTGTAAAGCGGTGGCATCTCAGGCAGATAACCAATACATTTTTTTGCTGCCTCCGGTTCCTCCAGTATATTGTGCCCGTTGATCAGCACTTCACCTTCTGTGGCGCCAAGATAGCCGGTCATAATATTCATCGTTGTGGACTTTCCGGCACCGTTCGGTCCTAAAAATCCATAGATCTGCCCGGTATCTACAGTAAAATTCAAATGATCTACAGCCAGATGTGAGCCGTATTTCTTTACAAGATTTTTTACCTCAATCAATGTTGTTCCTCCTGACTACAAAATTTCATGCTTTTCAATTATACGGATGATTTGTGAAACTTCTGGGGGCAATCTGTGTTCATTCTGTGTTTTTTCTGTAAAACTGTGAACTGCAAAAGTGTACCACCTGCCCGATAATAATAGAAATACCGATATCTGGAATCAGCTTTTCCACATATCGGTATTTTATATTTTAAATCACTTTTTTACCCGAAAAAGACTTTTTTATATACTGGGCAGCTTTCACTTAACTTGCAATTATCCACACCAGTCAGGCAAGGAATTCTTCCAGAATTTCCCGGATTCTTGCCTCTTTTGTCGGCTCCAGCTTTTCGCCGGTATCTTCCTGCTTAAATCTGGAACCGGCTGTATCTTCCATCCGTGCTCCCGGCTGCTGCGTCCGCATTTCATCAGCCTGATTTGCATTCGCCTGTCCCACTTTTGCTACTGTCTGCACGGTCTGCTGCATTTGTCCATCTTCTGTATACCGTTTTTCGTTCGCAGAAACCGTATTTACCGTAGCTACGCTTGCTGGCGCGATTTCTTCTGAAAATGGTCTTTGCACCTGACCAGAATGCGCCGCTTCATTTTCCTCTGCATCCATTTTCTCCGGAATCTCATCCGCTCTCTGAACCGTAACCTGGATTTCTTTCTGATTGGCCTTCTCATAGCGATGAGCATATGTATTTTCCAGAAAATCTACCATATAGGTTTTCGCTGCCTCCAGCTGATAGGCATCATCCGCAAGCATCCGGAGTAGAAAGAGCGCCAAAGCTCCCATACCGCCCAAAATACCATATCTGTAAAGTCCCTGTTCCCTCTCCCCCGCTGCATAAGCAAGCGCTGTTCCTGTGGCTCCAAAGATAAGGCAGAGCCAGATGCTCCCCTTCGCCCACTGCCTCCAGGTATGCAGCCTCACGCCAAGCACCCGGTATTCATACAAATATTTCTCTACAAATGCACCAACATTCTGTACTTTATCACTCACCATACACCCATGCTCAAATTTTGCCCTTACAAGCCGCATCAGCGGATGATTGCTTTTACTCATGTTACTTGCTGCTCTTACCAGCTTTTTCAGTGAAATCCCGGTAATCAGTCTTGCAATCGCGCCGATCCCGATCATCACTCCCGTCAGAAAAAATACCGTTTCTCTCACCACGAACATTTCCAACATAAAAAGAATCCTCCTTCTTAGATTTACCGTCATTATACCGTAAACCTCCGAATTTGGATTCCCTAATCGTTCGCCACAATCCGACATCCTGTCTGGAAACTGACGCTGCTTTTCTGTTTTACTTTGCTGTCTTACGCATTACATTCTTTCTACAAGACCTTTGACAAGCCCTACATAATGGGTGATTGCCATCTTCACAAACTCCGGATAATCCATCGTTGCACTGTTGTCAGCTTTGTCCGAAATTGCACGAATAATGACATACGAAACTTTATTCAGATATGCGGTCTGCGCCATTGCTGCGCCTTCCATCTCCGCACACTTTCCATCAAATGTCTTTACCAGATATTCCTTCTTTTCCTTGCCGGAAATAAACTGATCTCCGCTGAGCACTCTTCCGGTAAATGTCTGAATGTCCGGATTCACTTCTTTGTTTACTTCCACTGCCAGCTTCACAAGCTTCTCATCTGCCGGGAAAGAAAAGGTATCCATTCTCGGAATCTGTCCTACCGGATCGCCAAGCATACTTACATCCATGTCGTGCTGAACTGCATCTGTAGAAATCACGATATCCCCGATGTTGATATCTGCATCCAGAGAACCTGCCACACCTGTATTGATCAGCGTATCCACACCAAAACAGTCAATCAGAATCTGTGCGCAGATTCCCATGTTAACTTTTCCGATACCACTTCTTACAACTACAACTTCCTTGCCGCTCATAATACCTTTGACAAAAGTCATTCCGGCACGTTCCATCGTATCCTGAACTTCCATCGATTCCTTTAAGATTGCAACCTCTTCATCCATTGCTCCGATAATTCCTATCATTTGAAAATCCTCCGTTTTTCCTACATATTGTTTTTATCTATATCTATAGATTTCCCTTCAAAATTACAATAGCTATTATATCAGATTTCTTATAATATGCACTAGCATTTTCTTATAAGGCTGTGTTATAATCATTGAAGCAATTTTATAAGGCACAATAATAGTATAAATATAAAGG
>OJNX01001557.1_pt1 | contig 11996 bp, 10 predicted proteins | sample 1598021 | NCBI WGS metagenome assembly OJNX01 (sample SAMN01915227, study PRJEB22387) | human gut metagenome | isolation source: stool | host: Homo sapiens | place: USA | reverse complement strand
CCGCCGTCATCGCGCAGTTCTCCGGCGGCATCGCCGAACAACAGGCCGCAGCCGCCCAGCAGCAGGCAGGCCATGAGCAAGAAAGAAAAAAGGATATCTGTTCGGCGCATAATAATCCCATAGCCGCAGAGGGACAGCTTGGCAAGACAAATCCCCTCTGTTACCATGAGTCCGTTAGATCCTTTTTTTTCAGGAGCCTGTCTCATGTCATATGATCTCTGCCTCCATGTGGACGCCAATGATCCCGCCCTGCTGGCCTTTGCCTTCGTTAATGCCCTCAACTATATGAATGGCCTGCCCGGCAAGGAATTCGAGCTGGTGCTGGTGGCCAACGGCCCGGCCGTCAAGCTGTTCGTGCCTGCCCAGGCCGAACTGCAGAAGACCGCCGAAGAGCTCATGGCCCGCGGCCTCAAGCTGCGTCTGTGCAAGAACGCCCTGGATGCCAACAAGATGACCGCGGCCGACCTCTGGCCCGGTTGCGAAGTGGTGCCCGCCGGCCTGGTGGAGATCGTGGAGCTGCCCGGCCACCCCTGGTTCGTGGGGGTACAGTTCCACCCGGAGCTGAAATCCCGGCCCAATAAGGCACACCCCCTGTTCCGCGCCTTTATCGCCGCCGCCAAGGAGAACCGCTCCTGCTGATTTTTCCACATTTCCCTCCACCCCACATCTCCCCGTCCGGGGATGCGGAGCGGCTGCTCCCTCTCTGCGGGGGAGGGGGATGTCGGATACTTCCCACATTCCCGGTCTTTTCCGCCCTTCCCCCTTGCCAAAGGGACCGGGAGCGGATACAATGGGAGCACATTCCCCGGGAAACACGCAGGAGGTCACGCCATGAAAAAAACTGTCTCTTTCTTTTTATCTTTCGTTTTGCTGCTGTCCGCCGTGTTCTGCGTGCCGGGCTTTTCTGCCTCTGCCGCAGTATATAAGCCGGACCGCAAGCTGTATTCCCAGGCCTACATGCTCCTTAGCCTGGATGATCCGTCCTTCCCTGTGGTGGCGGAGAAAAATCAGGACAAGCGGATGTACCCGGCTTCTCTGACCAAGATCGTCACCACCATGGTGGTGCTGAATAAAGTGAAGGACCTGAGCCAAAAGACCAAGGTGAGCCAAAGTGCCTACGACGCTGTGCTGGGCACCGGAGCGCAGACGGCCGGGCTGAAAGTGGGGGAGAGCCTGACCATTGAACAGCTGCTATATCTTACTATGGTCCATTCTGCCTGTGACGCCTGCCATGTGCTGGCGGAGTTTGTTTCCGGTTCTACGGACGCCTTTGTGGCAGAGATGAATAGCTGGGTTCAGTCCCTAGGGTGCAAGAACACCCATTTTGTGAACCCGGACGGCCTCCACGACCCCAACCACTATTCCACCGCTGCCGATCTGGCCAAGATCACCTTAAAGGCGCTGCAAAATGACACCTTTGAGAGAATCAGCACCACCGTGCAGTACAAGTACAAGAATACCACCTTTACCCACACCAACTTAATGCTGCAAAGCGGCTATGTGTCTTACTATTACGAGTACGCCAGCGGTATTAAGACCGGCTCCACCGAGGAGGCGGGCTACTGCGTAATCACTAAGGCATCCAAGGACGGCTACAACTATTTGGCTGTGGTGCTGGGCGCGCCGGTGATCGATTATAACAGCGACGGCTATGTGGAGAAATGCTCGTTTATTGACGCTGCGTCCCTGTTTGACTGGGCCTTTGACTCGCTGAAATATACCACCCTGGTCAGCGAGAGCGATGTGATCGACGAGGTGCCGGTAGAGAACGGCAAGGACGCAGATGCGGTGCAGCTGGTGGCAGCGAAAGATGTAAACACCATCGTGCCCGCCGGACTGGATAAATCCGCCGTGATTATTCGGGCGGTGGATAAGCCGGAGAGCGTGCAAGCCCCGGTGGAAAAAGGACAGAAGATCTGCAAGGCGGAGATCGTCTACGCAGACCAGGTGGTGGCAACGGTGCAGCTGGTGGCTGCCAATCGGGTGGAGCTGTCCACTTTCTTAAAGATTTTGAACGCAGTCAAAGCGTTCTTTTCCCTGACTGTGGTGCGGATCGTGCTGGGCGCCGCTGTGCTGTTTGTGCTGGTGTACCTGTATCTGTTTATTCGCAATGCGCGCCGCAAGAGCAAGCGCAGGGCAGAGAAAATGCGCCAGTACGAGGAGATGCAGACCTCCGGCAATCGGGATCAGGACGGCCCGCCGGACCTGCCGCCCCCGGTGCATAGATAAAGAAAAATACGGCGTAGCCATACGCAACATACCCGGCGCAGTTCCTCACTTGTGCCGGGTTTTTTAGAAAGGGTAAGCATGAAAATTATCGTTTATACGCCCAAATACCGTGATGATCTGATCTTTATGGTGTTGGCAGCCAAGGACGCTTTAGGCCGGGTGCCTACGCTCAATGGGGACCTTTTGGATCTGGACGGGGCTTATTTTAGCAAGGGTGACTGCTTTTGGATCATGCTGGACGAGCGGGACCGGGTGGTCGGCTCAGTGGGGTGCAATTTGCTGCCTGACGGCGAGGCGGTGATCCACCGCTTGTATGTGAAAGCCGATTTGAAGCGTCGGGGCCTTGGCTCCCAGCTTTTGCAGGTGGCAGAGGACTTTGCCAAAGCCCACGGCAGAACGGTGATGAAGCTGCACTTGGGCGAGAAAAACAGCTATTTTGAGTCCCGCTATTTTTATCCCAAGCATGGTTATGTGGAATACCGACCGGACTATATGCGCAAGACCCTTTAAGCCCGGCCATGCGATCGTAGGGCGGGGGCTTGCTCCCGCCGCAAGGATTTTATAGAAAGGGGAATGAAGATGGAAGGAAAACGCAAACGCATTTACCGCCTGGTGGCGGTGTGCCTGGCGCTGCTGGTGGCTTTTACCGGGCTGCTGACTGTGCAGGCGGCAGGGGTGGCTAAGCCCACCAAGCTCAGCGCCAAGGTCAATGATAATGTATCTATTACCCTGCAATGGACGGCAGCTAAGAAAGTCAGCGGCTACCAGGTGTATACCGCCGGGTCCAAAAGCGGCAAATATACCCTGTTGGCAACCACTTCTGCGACCAAGTACACCCACAGCAATTTGAAAGGCGGCAAGACCTATTATTACAAGGTGCGCGCTTATAAAACTGTGAAGAAAAAGAAGCAGTATTCCGGCTACACGGCGGTGGTGCAGGCCACGGCGGTGCAGTACGCTGCCCAAAAGAGCCTGCAAAGCCTGAACAGCAAGGTGGACGGTATGATCCGCCGGGTGACGGCGCTGGAACAGAGCAAGACCGTGGGCGATCTGCAACAAACGGTGCTTCGCCAAGGGCAGCTGCTGGCCAATCAGCAAAGCGCGCTGGAGACCTTGCAGCAGACCGTTGCCACCCAGGACGACAGCTTGCAGTCTTTGCAGCAAACGGTGACCGCCCAGTCCCAAAAAATTACAGATTTGGAGCAGCAGGTGCAGGCGCTTTCCGGCGCAAAAGCCTACTGGCAGGGCAAAAAGTGGGTGGCCTTTGGCGACAGTATCAGCGCCGGCTTTCAGCTGGACGATCCGGATGCCCAGCTGTACTCTCAGCTGATCGCCAAGGATTTAGGCTTGCAGCTGGTCAGCGGCAGCATGCACGCCATGAACAGCATGGGTTATACGGTGACTGCAGGTACCGCAGTCGGCCAGCACAGCATGCCGGCTTATGTGAATGCAGACAAGAATGAAGACGCGGATTTGGTTACCATTTTTGCCGGCACCAATGATTTCGGTCGTTCGGTGGCTATGCCATTGGGCACCATGGCAGACGACGCCAACACGGAGAGCTTTTACGGCCGGTTAAAGTTAACATGCGATTTGCTTTGCGCCAAGTACCCGAATGCGCTGGTGATTCTGGTCACCCCGCTGCCCCGCCACGATTGCGAGGATGGTACCAAGGGCACCGTAGAACCGACCAAAACCTTAGTTGATTATGCAGACGCCATTCGCCAGGTGGCGGCGCTGTACAGTTTCCCGGTGCTGGATTTGACCCGGGAGAGTGGCATGCAGATGCGCAGCAAAGCGTTTCGCACCGCCTATATGGCAGATAACATTCACCCCAACGCTGCCGGTCATGCCAAATTTATCGCCCCGGCGCTGGAGCGCTTTATCCTCCAGCATACCCCGGTAATGTGAGAAAAGGTTGTTTCGTTTTTGATCTCCGCAGTCAGCTGCGCTGACAGCTCCCCTTTATTGCATAAAAGGGGAGCCAAGTTTTACAATTTTGCCTCCCTTGTGTAAACGGTGGGCGGGATTGTCCTGTCCAATAGCCCTCAACATACAAAAAAGAGTTCTCCAATCAAAGGGAACTCTTTTTTATATTTGCTATTCGGTGTTAGCCCTCGTATTCGTCCTCGTTCTCCCAGTTGTGCCAAATGTTTTGCACATCGTCGTTGTCTTCGAACATCTCGATCATCCGGGCCATCTTCATCATATCGTCCTGGCTTTCCAGGCGGGTGTAGGTGGTAGGGATATACGCCGGCTCAGAGGAAAGGATCTTGTAGCCCTTGCCCTCCAGCGCGTCCCGCACGGCACCCACATCGTTGGGCTCGGTGCGAATTTCAAAAATATCCGTATCATCAGTCAAGAAATCGGCAGCGCCTGCCTCCAGTGCGTCCTCCATCAGCTGGTCCTCGTCCACATCCTCGCGCTCAATGACGATGACTCCCTGGCGGTTGAACATAAAGGTCACGGAACCCTGGGTGCCCATATTGCCGCCGGCCTTGTCAAAGTAATGGCGAACCTCACCGGCGGTGCGGTTGCGGTTGTCGGTCAGGGCCTCTACCACCACGGCCACGCCGCTGGGACCGTAGCCCTCATAAATGATCTCCTCATAGTTGGCGGTGTCCGTCTCGCCGGCCGCCTTCTTGAGCATACGATCAATATTGTCGCCGGGCACATTATTCTGCTTGGCCTTGGCGATAATGTCCTTTAACTTGGTGTTTACACTGGGGTCCGGGCCGCCCTGCTTTACGGCAACGGCCAGTTCGCGCCCGATCTTGGTAAAGACCTTGGCTCTGGCGGCGTCGTTGGCGCCCTTTTTGCGCTTAATGGTGCTCCATTTGGAATGTCCGCTCATCCAATCACTCCTTCAGTCTTAGTCTAAAATACCCGTCAATTTTACCACAAAGCCCCGCCAATATCAAGTGCAAAATCCGCATTCAGCCGCCGAGCGGGTCACTTCCCGGTCAAAATCGCAACTTTCTGTTGTATATGCTGCTAAAATATGGTATGATAATGCGTATAAGTTCTAAGCAAAAACAAAGAACGGAGGACGATTTTATGTATTCGGATTACTATGATTCCATTGCCCAGGTGGCAGGTGCGGACCCGGAAGTTGCTGCGGCAATGAATCAGGAGCTGCAACGCCAGCGGGATAATATTGAGCTGATCGCATCGGAGAACCTGGTGTCTCCCGCTGTGATGGCAGCTATGGGCTCTGTGCTCACCAACAAATATGCCGAAGGTCTGCCCGGCAAGCGCTACTACGGCGGCTGCCAGTATGTGGATGTGGTGGAGAAGATTGCCATTGAGCGCGCCTGCAAACTGTTTGGTGCCAAGTATGCCAATGTGCAGCCCCACTCCGGTGCCCAGGCCAACACGGCTGTCTATTTTGCTTTGCTGAAGCCGGGTGACACGGTGATGGGTATGGCGCTGGACAACGGCGGCCACCTGACACACGGCTCTCCCGTGAACATCAGCGGCAAATACTTTAACTTTGTGCCCTACGGCGTCAATGACGAGGGCTTTATTGACTATGCGGCATTTGCCAAGCAGGTGAATAAAGTGAAGCCCAAGTTGATTGTGGCCGGTGCCTCCGCCTATCCTCGGGAGATTGACTTCCAGACTATGGCGGATATTGCCCATGCCAACGGCGCTATGTTCATGGTGGATATGGCCCACATTGCCGGCTTGGTGGCAGCGGGTCTGCACCAAAGCCCGGTGCCTTGCGCCGATGTGGTGACGACCACTACCCATAAGACCCTGCGCGGTCCTCGGGGCGGCCTGATCCTGTGCAACAATCCCTATTTGATCAAAAAGCTGAATTCCGCTGTGTTCCCCGGTACCCAGGGCGGCCCGCTGATGCACATTATTGCCGCCAAGGCCGTGTGCTTTGGCGAGGCGCTGAAGCCGGAATTCAAAGCCTACCAGCAGCGGGTGATCGACAACGCCAAAGCACTGGCGAAGGGACTTACCGACCGTGGGCTGAACCTGGTGTCCGGCGGCACGGATAACCACCTGTGTCTGCTGAGCCTGATTGGCACCGATGTGACCGGCAAGGAGCTGGAGCACCGGCTGGACGAGGTGCATATCACCCTGAACAAGAACACCGTGCCCAACGAGCCCCTGTCTCCCTTTATCACCTCCGGTGTGCGGATCGGTACCCCGGCAGCCACCACGCGTGGACTGAATACGGAGGATATGGACAAGATCGCCGAGTATATTTACCTGGCCATCACGGACTTTGACAATCAAAAAGAGAACATTGCGGCGGGCGTGGCAGAAATCTGCAAAAAATACCCGCTCTATGCGTAAAATTTTATGAAAATTCTGTTTGTTTATCTGTTTCAGGCGCTGCTGCAGCTGATTTATCTGCCCTTAAAGGCGTTTTGTAAGGTGCAGGATCAGGTGGTCTATCTCTCTCGCCAAAGCAACGAGAAGAGTCTGGATATGCAGCTGCTGGAACAGGCCATAGAGGAGAAAGCCCCCGGCACCCGCCAGGTGTTTCGGCTGCAAATGATGGAGGACGGCTTTGCCGGCAAGCTTCGCTATTTCGGCCATTTGGTAGGGGATATGAAAGCCCTGGCTTCCTCTAAAGTGGTGATCGTAGACACTTACTCCATCGCCGTGTCCTGCCTGCGGCATAAAGCCGGCGTGCAGGTGGTGCAGATGTGGCACGCACTGGGGGCCGTTAAGAAATTCGGCTTGCAATCCCTGGGCACCAAGGAGGGGCGGGACGCCCGCTTGAGCCACGCCATGCACATGCACCGAGGCTACGACTATGTGTTGTGCCCCTCGGCAGCCACCGCTCGATTTTATATGGAAGCCTTTGGCTGCCCGGCAGAGAAGATCAAAATTTGCTCCCTGCCTCGGGTGGACGATATTGTGACTCCCAAAGAGGGGCTGGCGCAGCGCTTTTATGCAGAGAACCCGGGTCTCAGTGACCGACGGTTGGTGCTGTATCTGCCCACTTTCCGAGATCGTGAGGCCTATGTGGCCCAGGAGCTGAAATTGGCCTTTGCGGAGCAGGAGACCTACCGGTTGGTGGTGCGTACCCACCCATTGAGCAAGGTAAAGCCGGATCCGGAATTCAGTATCCACGGCGACTACTCCACCTATGAATTGATGCAACTGGCAGACGCCATCGTGACGGACTATTCCGCCTGCGCTTTTGAGGCATCTCTCTTAATGAAACCCCTGTATTTCTTTGTGCCGGATTATGATCTGTATATGCGGGATCGGGGGCTGAATGTGGACTTGCGGCAGGAGATGCCTGCTGCCACCTTTACGGACGCGGATGCGCTGGCAGACAGCCTGCGCGCGGCGGCTTATGACTATGACGCGCTTTATGCGTTTCAGTCCAAATATGTGGAGAATACCAAGAATAATAACGCAGCCATCTTAGCCAATTTTGTGCTGACTTTGCTGCAAAAGAAGGACAGCGATTCTTAATGGAATACACATTTTCAAACAAGATCTCCGCACTGCAACCCAGCGCCATTCGAGAGATCTTGAAGGCTACCGCTGACCCGGCCATTATTCCGCTGGCAGCGGGCAACCCGGCGCCGGACGCTTTTCCGGTGGACGAGGTACGGGCCATTACCGCCGATATTCTGCAAAAAACGCCCATTGACGCCTTGCAGTACGGCGTGTCCGAGGGGTATCAGCCCCTGCGGGACACAGTGCGGGACTGGCTTGCCCGTCGGGAAAAGATCGGTACCGATGGGGATGATCTGCTGATCGTCAGCGGCGCGACCCAAATTATGGACCTGGTGACCAAGGTGCTGTGCAACGAGGGCGACACGGTGATCTGCGAGGAACCGTCCTTTATCGGCTCGCTGAACTGCTTCCGCTCCTACGGTTGTAAGCTGGCCGGTGTGCCTATGGAGGCAGACGGTATGGACACCGCCGCCTTGGAACGGGTGTTACAGGAGAACCCGGGCGCCCGATTTATCTACACCATTCCCAATTTCCAAAACCCCTCCGGCGCCACCATGAGCCTGGAGAAACGGCGGCAGGTGTACGCCCTTGCCAAGCAGTATGGTGTGCTGATCCTGGAGGATAACCCTTATGGCGACCTGCGGGTGGCCGGTGAGCCGCTGCCCACTATTAAGAGTATGGATACGGACGGCATTGTGATCTATGCCGGTTCCTTCTCCAAGATCTTGTCTCCGGGTCTGCGGGTAGCCTACTGCGTGGGCCCCAAGCCGGTGCTGGCCAAAATGACCGTGGGCAAGCAGGCGGAGGATGTGCATACCGCTATGCTGAATCAGATGATCGTGTACCAGTGGTTCCGGCAGTATGATGTGGACGCCCATATTGAGAAGATCCGCGGCATTTACCGCAAAAAGCTGGAGCTGATGTGCAACTGTATTGACAGTGATCTGGGCGATTTTGTAGAGTATGTGCGACCCCAGGGCGGTCTGTTCATTTGGTGCAAGCTGCCCGGCGATGTGGATATGTTGGACTTTTGTAAGCGTGCCATTGCCAAACAGGTGGCTGTGGTGCCCGGCAACGCCTTTATGATGGACGACAAGGCAGTCAGCCACCATATTCGGCTGAATTTCTCCACCCCGTCTGACCAGGCCATTGTGGCCGGTGTGCACCGATTGGGTGAAGTGGCTGCCGATCTGCGCAGCGAATAAAGGAGCAAAGAATTATGTCTGAAGAAGTAAAAGTAGAACGAAAAAAGCGCAGCCTGTCGCTGATTCAGCCCACCTCCATTCCCACCTTGGGCAATTACCTGGGGGCGATGAAGGGCTGGAGCGCCTTTCAAGAAGAATATGACACCATTTACGGCGTAGCAGACCTGCATTCCATTACCGTGCGCCAGGACCCGCAAAAGCTGCGGCGGCAGACCACGGAGCTGTACGCTATGCTGTTGGCTTTGGGTTTGGATCCGGACAAGGGTATTGTGTTTATCCAGTCCCATGTGCCCACCCATTCCCAGCTGGGCTGGCTGCTGAACTGCTACACCCAGTTTGGCGAGCTGTCCCGTATGACCCAGTTTAAGGACAAGTCCAAGCAGCACGCAGACAATGTGAACGCCGGGCTGTTTACCTATCCTTGCCTGATGGCGGCGGATATTTTGCTGTACCAGTCGGATATTGTGCCGGTAGGTGCGGACCAAAAGCAGCATTTGGAAATTGCAAGGGATATTGCCGAGCGCTTTAACGGCATTTACGGCAAGGTGTTTACCGTGCCGGAAGCCTACATTCCCAAGAGCGGCGCCCGGGTGATGAGCCTGCAAGACCCCACCCGCAAGATGAGTAAGTCCGACCCCAACCCCAAGGGCACAGTGTACCTGACGGACGAGCCCAGCGTTATTATGAAAAAGTTCCGTTCTGCGGTGACAGACAGCGAGATGAGTGTGCACTACGGCGAGGGTAAGGACGGCATCAACAATCTGATGACCATTTACGCCGCCGTGACCGGCAAGACGATGGAGGCCATCGAACAGGAGTTTGCCGGTAAGGGCTACGGCGACTTTAAGACCGCTGTGGGCGAGGCGGTGATCGCTGAGCTGGAGCCGGTGCAGCAGCGCTTTAATCAGTTTATGCAGGATAAGTCCTATTTGCAGGCATGTTGGACCAAGGGCGCGGACCTGGCCCAGCGGGTCAGCCAGCGTACACTGGATAAGGCCATGAAGAAGATCGGCTTTTTGCTGAAATAAAAATGTGCAAGGGCGCACACCGGCAGCACCGGCGTGCGCTCTTTTATTTTGTCCATGCGGAAATATGGGCAATTTCACCAATTTGTAAATATATTTTTAGGCGGTTTGCCGTTGACCTGCCTATAAAATGTGTGTTATAATAAACTTGCATTGTATATATGTATGTAATAAGTGCGTATATACCGGATTGCCGATACGCCCTGAGAGGGCGGGCGGCGTGTCATTTTTTGTACAAATGATCTCTGTCACCCGGCGGGTGCCCTGTGCAACCCCTGCAAGAACTCTGCCTATCGCAGGCAAAACACGAGGAGGAATTATTTTGAAAGAAGCAAAAGCAATGGCTTATGTGAACATGTACGGCGTGCTCGCTACGCTGGAGAACTTGTGCCAGATCGACGACCAGGCCAAGGCCGTGCTCCGTGAGCTGAAAAAGCCGGTGTCCATCTGCTTTGATGTGACGGACGGCCCCTGCTGCACATTCAACTTCACCCAGGATGGCTGCAAAATGAGCGAGGGTACTTACGGCTGCACTTGCAAGATGAATTTTGCCAGCCCGGAGAAGTTTAATGCACTGATTGACGACTCTAAGCCCGGCGTGCCGGTAAAGGGCGCCGTACAGGTGCTCTCTTTCCTGCTGGGTCCGTTTACCAAGCTCACCAACCGGCTGACTCAGCTGCTGATGCCCAGCGAGGCGGACTTAAAGGACAGAGCGTTTTTTGAGGAGTCCACCGTTTTGACTTTCTACACCATTGCCGGAGCCATCTCTGCCCTTGCCAATACGGACAGCGTGTCCAAGCAGTCCGCGCTTTATACGGTAGATGGTGATGTGTCTATGGGCATTAAGGATGTGTGCTACGCCACCATTCGGGTCAATAACCACACGTTCCGCACCATTAAAGAAAAGGCCCAGTCTCCCCGGGCGGTGATGGAGTTTGCCACCATTGATCTGGCAAACGGTCTGTTTAACGGCACCGCCTCCACCATGGCAGAGCTGTGCGCCGGTCATATTTATATGGCGGGTATGATTTCTATGGTGGATAATATCAACCGCGTTTTGGACAGAGTTGCGGTATATCTGGGTTAAGGAGGTCTTTTAGAATGAGTAAATTTCCTGAATATAAGCATGAGAAAAGCCAGGAGTGGTTTAATCGGGCACTGAACGCCATTCCCTCCGGCGTGTACGGGCACTTGGGCCCCAGCGAGGGTTTGTTCCTGCCCATTACCAAGTGGCCGCTGATGTCCCAAAAGGCCAAGGGCACCTATTTTTGGGATGTAGACGGCAACAAGTATTTGGACTTTATGTGCGCTTACGGCCCCAATGTGCTGGGCTATTGCGATGACGATGTGGACGCCGCTGCCATGGAGCAGTTAAAGACCGGCAACTGCACCACTTCTCCCTCTTACAAAATGGTAGAGTGCGCCGAGTTGCTGATCGACACCGTGAACACCGCTGATTGGGCGTTCTTTATGAAGAACGGCTCCGACGCCACCACTTTCTCCGTGATGTGCGCCCGTGCGCATACCGGCAAAAAGAAGATGATGTTCTTTAAGGGCTATTACCACGGCGATTTCCAGTGGGCCCAAAAGGTGGACTACCCGGGCATTTTGCCGGAGGAAGTAGAAAACAATGTGGTGGTGCCCTGGTTTGACCTGGACGCTATGCAGAAGGCCTACGACGAGGCAGGCGGCGACTTTGCCGGCTTGATTGCCCAGCCCTATGACCACGGCAACTTTAAGGACAATGTGTGCGCCACGCCGGAGCAGTGGAAAGCGGTTCGCAAGTTCTGCGACGACCACGGTATGGTGCTGATTTTTGACGATGTGCGTACCGGCTTCCGTTTGGATCTGGCCGGTTCCGACCATTACTATGGCATTAAGGCAGACTTGATCTGCTTCTGTAAAGCCCTGGCCAACGGCTACAATATGTCTGCTGTTTGCGGTCAGGAGCATATGAAGAATACCGCTTCTTCCGTGGTATATACCGGCTCTTACTGGATGAGCGCCGAACCGTTCGCCGCCTGCCTGGCTTGTATTCCTAAGATGAAGAAGCTCAACACGCCTAAGATGTTCCGGGAAATGGGCATCCAGCTGACGGACG
>OJNX01001548.1_pt1 | contig 12092 bp, 10 predicted proteins | sample 1598021 | NCBI WGS metagenome assembly OJNX01 (sample SAMN01915227, study PRJEB22387) | human gut metagenome | isolation source: stool | host: Homo sapiens | place: USA | reverse complement strand
TCATATCATCTTCTCCAAATATGCCAGCACCGGCGATGGTATCTTAACCAGTTTGAAGATGATGGAAGTCATGCTGGCTAAGAAGAAGCCGATGAGCGAGTTGGCGGCACCGCTGAAGATCTATCCGCAGGTGTTGGAGAATGTTCGTGTGACCGATAAGAAAGCTGCACAGAATGATCCTGCTGTGCAGGAAGCCGTGTCTAAGGTTGCTGAGGCACTGGGCGATACCGGACGTATTCTGGTTCGTGAATCCGGAACAGAACCGTTACTTCGTGTCATGGTGGAAGCCGAGACCGAAGAATGCTGCCGGAAATATGTCGACCAGGTAGTCGGCGTAGTAAAAGCCAAAGGTCATGTGGCGTAAAATAGAACATACTGTTCTGTCGGGTACTTCAGGCAGAATGGTGAGTGTATATGCATAATCGCGAAAAACAAGTGCAGTAACACAAACGATCTGAGAGGAGAAATAATAATATGTGTGGAATCGTAGGCTATACCGGAATGCACAGCGCAGCCCCGGTTTTACTGGATGGACTGTCCAAACTGGAATACCGTGGATATGACTCTGCCGGTATCGCAGTTAGAGACGGGGAAAAACAGGCAGAGGTGATCAAAGCCAAAGGCCGCCTGAAAAAACTGATCGACAAGACCAATGGTGGCGACTCTGTACCGGGAACCTGTGGAATCGGGCATACCCGTTGGGCAACTCACGGAGAACCTTCTGAGAATAATGCACATCCTCATATGAGCGATGATGGCAATGTGGTAGCTGTTCATAACGGTATTATTGAAAACTATCAGGAATTAAAAGACAAACTGATTCGAAATGGCTACACCTTCTATTCAGAAACCGATACGGAAGTGGCTGTCAAACTGGTGGATTATTATTATAAAAAATACGAAGGCACACCGGTAGATGCCCTGACACATGCCATGGTTCGTATCCGTGGCTCTTATGCCCTGGCAATCATGTTCAAGGAGTATCCGGAAGAGATCTATGTGGCGAGAAAAGACAGCCCGATGATCCTTGGGGTGGAAAACGGAGAGTCCTTTATTGCATCTGATGTTCCTGCAATCTTAAAATATACAAGAAATGTTTACTATATCGGTAACCTGGAGATGGCCCGTGTCAGAAAAGGAGAGATTACGTTCTTTAATCTGGATGGCGATGAGGTGGAAAAACAGCCGAAAGTCATTGAATGGGATGCGGAAGCAGCAGAAAAAGCAGGATTTGAGCATTTTATGATCAAAGAGATCCATGAACAGCCGAAAGCTGTAGCAGATACGCTGAATTCTGTTCTGCATGATGGTGTGATCGATCTGAGCGATGTGGGGCTTTCCGAGGAAGAAATCAAAAACATCAGTCAGATCTATATCGTGGCATGCGGATCCGCCTATCATGTAGGTATGGCAGCACAGTATGTGCTGGAAGACCTTGCAAGAATCCCGGTTCGTGTGGAACTGGCATCTGAATTCCGCTACCGGAAACCACTGTTAGATAAGAACGGTCTTGCTATTATCATCAGTCAGTCCGGGGAAACCGCAGACAGCCTTGCCGCACTTCGGGAAGCAAAATCAAAAGGTGTCCGTACTCTCGGAATCGTCAATGTGATTGGATCTTCCATCGCCAGAGAAGCAGATAATGTCTTCTACACTCTGGCAGGACCGGAAATCTCCGTGGCAACCACAAAAGCCTACAGTACCCAGCTGATCGCTTCTTACCTGCTGGCGATCCAGTTTGCGAAAGTGAGAGAGGAGATCACACAGGAGCAATATGACGGTCTGATTGCAGAGCTGCAGACGCTTCCGGAAAAGATTCAGAAGATCATTGATGACAAAGAACGCCTTCAGTGGTTTGCCTCAAAACAGGTCAATGCGAAAGATATTTTCTTTATTGGTCGTGGCATTGATTATGCCATCAGTATGGAAGGCAGCCTGAAGATGAAGGAGATCAGTTATATTCATTCGGAGGCTTACGCAGCAGGAGAGCTGAAGCATGGAACGATCAGTCTGATCGAGGATGGTATCCTGGTAGTCGGTGTTGCGACGCAGGCAGCTCTTTTTGAAAAGACGATCAGCAATATGGTGGAGGTCAAGAGCCGTGGAGCTTATCTGATGGGGCTGACGACCTATGGAAATTATAATATTGAAGATACGGCAGATTTCGCAGTTTATGTACCGCAGACCGAATCATTCTTTGCAACCAGTCTTGCAATCGTACCGTTGCAGCTAATGGGTTATTACGTCAGTGTGGCAAAAGGACTGGACGTTGATAAGCCGAGAAATCTCGCAAAGTCTGTTACGGTTGAATGACAATTTTCAGAGTGACGGCAAAGGCGAATAAAAAAATTCCCTGTTATGGCAGGGCAGATAAATAAAGAGTTTAAAAAAGACCGCAGATGTGGAGTGATAGTACTTCCTTTACCGGATGTCCGGGAAAGAGGATGTATAGCAGAGAAGAGTCCATATCTGTGGTCTTTCTTACTTTTTGAAAAGTTGAATCGTGTCTGTCATGCTTTGCTTTTGAAAGGCTGGATCGTGTCTGTCATGCTTTACCCAGATTTAACAATCGCCCGATTTTACATTTAACAATCGTCTTTTATCATAAATATCGTGGTCAGGGGGAAAATGAAAAAGTACCAAAAGACCAGAAAAGAGATTGGGACGAAAAGAGTCCGATATGAAAAAGGAGATTAAAAAATGAAAATGAAAAAAATTGCCGCAGCGGTAATGATGGTAAGTATGGTAGCAGTAACAGCAGTTGGATGTGGAAGTAGCAATGGCACAGATACAAAAGGTGCAGACGCAAATCAGTCAGATGCAACTTCCGACTGGGATGAGACAAGTGATGTTACGATCGTTTCCCGTGAGGATGGTTCAGGTACAAGAGGAGCCTTCATTGAGTTGTTCGGAATTGAAGAGAAGCAGGATGACGGAACAAAGGTTGACATGACAACAACAGATGCACAGATCACAAATAATACTTCTGTTATGCTGACAACAGTTGCAGACAATGAGTATGCGATCGGTTATGTGTCACTTGGTTCTCTGAATGACAGTGTAAAAGCACTGAAGATTGACGGAGCAGAAGCAACTGCAGAGAATATCGAGAACGGTTCATACAAAGTATCCAGACCGTTTAATATCGCAGTAAAGAAAGATCTTAATAACAAAGTCGCAAAAGACTTTATGAGCTTTATCATGAGTACAGAAGGACAGAAAGTAGTAGCAGATGAGAAGTATATTGCTGTTGCAGATGTAAAAGATTATGCAGGAACAAAGCCTTCAGGAAGCTGTGTAGTTGGTGGTTCTTCTTCTGTATCCCCTCTGATGGAGAAACTGATCGAGGCTTACAAAGCTGTCAACCCGAATGCAAGTATCGAGCTTCAGACATCCGATTCTACAACAGGTATGACTTCTACGATTGAGGGAAGTTATGATATCGGTATGGCATCCAGAGAACTGAAAGAGGAAGAAGCAGCAGAGCTTGAGCCTACAGTGATTGCTACAGACGGAATCGCAGTAGTCGTAAACAATGCAAATCCGCTGGATGAGCTGTCAGCCGATCAGGTAAAAGATATTTATGTGGGAAATGTATCTACATGGGATGAGATTACAAAATAATTGACAAAGAAAGTAATTTGATACGATCTTGACAGATTAAGAGGAAAAAAGAATGAAATCAAAAGCAGTGACTGAGAAGGTCATGCAGGGAGTCTTCTTTATCGCCGCCTGTACTTCGGTGCTGGCGGTAGCTCTTATTTGCATCTTTCTTTTTGCAAATGGAATCCCTGCGATCAGAGAAATTGGATTTGTAAAATTTATCACCGGAGATATTTGGCGTCCGGGAAATAAGCTGTTCGGAATTTTTCCGATGATCATCGGAAGTATTTACGTGACAGCGGGAGCGATCATTTTCGGAGTTCCGATCGGAATCCTTACCTCGGTATTTATGGCAATGTATTGTCCAAAGAAAATTTATAAACCACTGAAAGCGGCAACAGAGCTGCTGGCAGGAATCCCATCGGTTGTCTACGGTTTTTTCGGACTGGTCGTAATAGTTCCGATGATCCGCGATTTTGGAAAATGGATGAAAATGATGGGACTGGTAGAGAAATCAGGGGATGGAAAAGGCGTGCTGACAACTTCGATCATACTAGGCATGATGATTCTTCCAACGATCATCGGAACAACAGAAAGTGCCATGCGGGCTGTACCGGAGCAGTATTATGAAGGTGCATTGGCTCTGGGAGCAACGCATGAGAGAAGTATTTTTACCGTGATCATCCCGGCCGCAAAATCAGGAGTGATCGCAGGAATTGTGCTGGGAATCGGACGTGCGATCGGAGAGACGATGGCAGTGATCATGATTGTTGGAAATCAGCCGAGACTGGTTTCAAATATGCTTTTGGGAATGCGTACACTGACCGGAAATATCGTCATTGAAATGGGCTATGCAACCGGATTGCACAGAGAAGCACTGATTGCTACCGGGGTTGTCTTATTTGTCTTTATCCTGATTATTAACTTTAGTGTGGCATTGTTGAAGAGGAGGGGTGAACATGAATGAGAATGCTGTGAACTGTTTGTCGGCACGCGACAAGATGCGTTCGTACCTGAAGCATCCGGGATCATTCGTCCTAATGCTTCTGGTCATGCTGGCAGCCTTGGTGACATTTGCAGTGCTGATCTTTCTGATTATCTATATTCTGGTCAACGGTCTGCCGTATATGAAACCGTCCCTGTTCTCGTTACATTATACATCGGAGAACGCTTCGGTTATTCCGGCGTTAGTTAATACGGTAGTGATGACCCTGCTTTCCTTGCTTATTGCAGTTCCGTTTGGAATCTTCTCAGCCGTTTTTCTGGTGGAATATGCAGGAAGAGGAAACAAATTTATTGACGTGATCCGTCTGACAACGGAAACTCTGTCGGGAATCCCGTCAATCGTATATGGCCTGTTCGGTATGTTGTTCTTTGTGAATGCACTGCACTGGGGATTTTCAATCCTGGCAGGAGCGTTTACCTTATCCATTATGATTCTTCCATTAATTATGAGAACAACGGAAGAAGCTTTAAAATCGGTTCCGGACTCCTACCGGGAAGGAAGTTTCGGACTGGGAGCAGGCAAGCTGAGGACGGTATTTAAGATCGTACTTCCAAGTGCAGTTCCGGGAATCCTGGCAGGTGTCATCCTTGCCATCGGAAGGATCGTGGGAGAGACAGCAGCCTTGATCTATACGGCGGGAACGGTAGCACAGATCCCGAAAAATGCGTTTGGGTCGGGTCGTACGCTGGCAGTGCATATGTATATGCTTTCCAGTGAAGGTCTGTATATGAACCAGGCGTATGCAACGGCAGTGATCCTGCTGATCCTGGTTGTCGTGATCAATACTTTATCGGGCATGATCGCAAAGCGGCTGACGAAAAAATAGAGAGGAAAAAAGAATGTCGAAGTTAAGTATCAAAAATCTGGATTTATATTATGGTGATTTTAAAGCTCTCAAGAATGTGAATCTCGAAATCGAGGCGAATATGATCACTGCTTTTATCGGCCCTAGCGGATGTGGTAAATCTACATTGTTAAAGTCGATCAACCGTATGAATGACCTTGTGGAGGGATGTCGTATTAACGGGGAAATTCTTCTTGACGGACAGAATATCTTCAAAGGAATGGATGTCAATCTGCTCAGAAAAAGAGTTGGAATGGTTTTCCAGAAGCCAAATCCATTTCCAATGAGCATTTATGACAACATTGCTTATGGACCAAGAACACATGGAATCCGGTCAAAAGCAAAGCTGGATGATATTGTAGAAAAGTCACTGAGAAATGCGGCAATCTGGGAAGAATGTAAGGATCGTCTGAAAAAGAGTGCATTGGGAATGTCGGGGGGACAGCAGCAGAGACTGTGTATCGCCCGTGCATTGGCGGTAGAACCGGAAGTTCTGCTGATGGATGAACCGACATCCGCACTGGATCCGATTTCTACATCCAAGATTGAAGACCTTGCGATGGAACTGAAAAAAGATTATACTATTGTCATGGTTACGCACAATATGCAGCAGGCAGTCCGTATCTCTGACAATACGGCGTTTTTCCTTCTGGGAGAAGTCATTGAATATAATAATACAGAGACTTTATTCTCCGTTCCGGCGAATAAAAAGACAGAGGATTATATCACAGGGAGGTTCGGTTAAATTATGCGTAATAGATTTGATCAGCAGTTGCATCATCTGGATGAACAGCTTACCCATATGGGGAAATTATGTGAGATTGCAATTTCAAAGGTAACCCAGGCACTGAAAGAGGGAAGTGCCGGACAGGCAAGGATTGTAGTAGCTGAAGATGAAGAGATCGATCAGATGGAGAAAGAGATTGAGCGTCTGTGTCTGAAGCTTCTGCTCCAGCAGCAGCCGGTGGCAAAAGATTTAAGAAGAATTTCTGCGGCACTGAAAATGATCACAGATATGGAGCGGATCGGGGATCAGACTTCCGATATCGCAGAGATCATTATTTCTGCAAAATATGAGAATGTGGCACAGGATATTGATTTAATCGGTGCAATGGCAACCGGAGTCAGTACGATGGTCAGAGACAGTGTAGTGGCATATGTGGAAAAAGATCTGGAGCTTGCAAGGAAAGTGATGGCTTCGGATGATAAGATTGATGCGTATTTTGATGAGATCCGCGATAAGATGATTGCCTATATCAAAGCAGAGCATGGAGAACAGGGAAACCGGATCTTTGATCTGATCATGGTGACAAAATATCTGGAGCGGATCGGAGATCATGCCACGAATATTGCAGAGTGGGTGGAATTTTCTATTACAGGTGTTCATAAGGACAGTGCTGCACTGCATGAAAGCTAAAGGAGAGTACTGAGATGATTTATTGCGTGGAAGACGATGATAATATCAGAGAGCTGGTAATTTATACTTTGGAGACGACCGGACTCAAAGCAAAAGGGTTTGCGGACGGAGCTGCTTTTATGGAAGCTCTGGCATTTGATACACCGGAGCTGGTCCTGCTGGATATTATGCTGCCCGGGGATGATGGAATGGTGCTTTTAAAGAAGCTGAAATCTTCTTCAAAGACAAAGGATATTCCTGTGATCATGGTGACTGCGAAAGGTTCGGAGTATGACAAGGTGATGGGACTGGATTCGGGAGCGGATGATTACGTGACGAAACCATTCGGGATGATGGAGCTTGTATCCAGGATCAAGGCAGTCCTGAGAAGAAGCAGAAAGACGGAAGAAAAATCACAGATTGAGCTTTCCGGAATCTGCATGAATATCAAAAAGCATGAAGTTACGGTGAATGGAAAGGAAGTAGCTCTCACATTAAAGGAGTTTGAACTGCTTGAAAAGATGATGTTGAATAAGGGAATCGTCCTGACACGCGACCAGCTTCTGACTGAGATCTGGGGATATGATTTTGACGGTGAGACAAGAACCGTGGATGTCCATGTGCGTACGCTCCGGCAGAAGCTGGGGGAAAAGGGTGATCTGATCCAGACGGTACGCGGAGTAGGTTATCGTGTGGGAGGAGAATAATGAAGCAGAAAATCCAGAAAAGTATGATGCTGATCTTGCTGGTGACATTATTTCCTTTCTATGTCATCATGACAGTGATTCTGTATAATCAGAATCTCGGAATCCTGGAAAAGGAAGTACAGCAGGAAGCGGTCTATCTCAGCAGCGGTGTGGATGTCGCAGGAGAAGAATATCTGAAAAAATTAGAACCAATGATAAAGGCGGATGAGGACACCCGTCTTACATTTATTTCCCAGAGTGGAGATGTTCTGTATGATTCGGACAGCAGTAAAAAGCTAGAGAACCATAAGTCGAGAGCTGAAGTAAAGCAGGCACTGGCGGAAGGACAGGGGGAGGATATCCGTATGTCGGATACGGTAGGAAAAGAATTATACTACTGTGCGATCCGCCTGGATGATGGAAGTGTGCTGCGGCTTGCCAGACCGATGGACAGCCTGATCCGAACCGCATGGAATATCCTTCCGGTTATGCTGGTCTTATCTGTGATCGGTATCGCACTGGCGTTGTTCCTTGCAAACTGGCAGACGAAGCGTCTGATGGAACCGGTGATGCATCTGGATCTGGAGCATCCTCTGGACAATGTGATCTATCCTGAAATGGTACCGCTTCTGGAAGCCATCGACCGGCAGAATAAAGAAAAAGAAGCGGTCGCGAATATGAGAAAGGAATTTTCGGCAAATGTTTCCCATGAGCTGAAGACACCGCTGACATCGATTTCCGGTTACGCAGAGATCATGATGAACGGGCTGGTACGTGCAGAGGACATCCCTGGATTTTCAAAAAGGATCTATAAGGAAGCACGTCGGCTGATCACATTGGTGGAAGATATCATTAAATTATCGAAACTGGATGAAGAATCAGTAGAACTGGAAAAAGAAGATGTGGAGCTTTATGAGCTGACCCGTGAGATCGTCAGCCGTCTTTCCCCGCAGTGTTCAGAGAAGAAAATTTCAGTGGCTTTGAGTGGAGAACCGGTATTCTGTCATGGAATCCGGCAGATTCTGGATGAGATGATCTATAATATTACTGAGAATGCGATCAAGTATAACCGTGATGGTGGAAGTGTTTCGGTCTGGGTCGGAAATACGCTGGACGGGCCAAAGATTAGTGTGAGCGATACGGGGATCGGAATCCCGGAGGAACATCAGGAACGGATCTTTGAACGATTCTACCGGGTGGATAAGAGCCATTCAAAAGAGCGTGGCGGTACAGGACTGGGCTTGTCTATTGTGAAGCACGGAGCGATCCTGCATGGAGCGAAGGTTACTGTGAACAGTGAACCGGGCAAGGGAACAAAGATTGAGATCCGGTTCCCGAAAGAGAAAAAAATGAAAAAGGCAGAAGTTCTTTAACGGGCTTTTGCCTTTTTTCTTTGCACTTGATGGAAACAGGAGATTGTGCTAGTATAGATATAACACAACAGAGGAAGGGGAAGCGGCATGATATTAGAAATAGATTTTAACAGTGATGAAGCAATTTATATCCAGCTTTGTAACCAGATCATCATGGGGATTGCTACCTCGGTGATACATGAAGGAGATTCATTGCCGTCAGTCAGGCAGCTTGCAGATACAGTCGGTGTCAATATGCATACGGTGAATAAAGCGTATAACGTCCTGAAAAGGGAAGGCTATATTAGTCTGGATAAAAGAAGAGGAGCGGTGATCGCACTGGACGTGGATAAGCTGGAGCAGTTGGAGGAGATGCGGAGACAGCTTCGGATTGTACTTGCCCGTGGCTGTTGTAAGAATATCTCAAGAAGTGAAGTGCATGAGCTGGTAGATGAGATATTTGATGATTATGAGTGATTAAGAGTAAGTTGAGGAGGTAAAGATGCAGATACCTTATACAAAGCCGATGGAGAATGTGATAAAGCAGGCCGGGAAAATAGCAAGAGAGAGAAAGCATCCTTATATAGGAACAGAGCATCTTCTGCTTGCACTTCGGAAAGAGTATTCAGGAGTAGCCGGACAGGTGCTTGCAAAGAACGGTGTGGATGCAGAAAAGATCTCACGCCTGATCGATGAACTGGTAGCACCGGATGAAGAGGTGAAGGTCAGTACAAGACCGGAGCAGAGTCCGAGATTCCAGTTCCTTTTGAAGAGCAGCGAGCAGGAGTGTGGCAGACTGCATACAGAATATGTCGGAACGGAGCATCTGCTGCTGGCAATGATCCGGGATGTTGACTGTGTAGCGACGCGGATCCTGATCACATTGAATGTGAATCTTCAGAAGTTATTTCAGGATATTATGTTCGCAGTAGGGATCGATCCCAAAGAATATCAGGACAGCCTTCAGGATGAGCCTCATGGAGGCGGGGCAATGGTGGAACAGTTCTGTACCGATATGACAGCCCGTGCAGAAGAGGGAAAACTGGACCCGGTCATCGGAAGGGAGCAGGAAATGTATCGTCTGATGGAGATCCTGAGCAGAAGGACGAAGAATAACCCCTGTCTGGTAGGAGAGCCTGGAGTTGGAAAGACTGCCATTATCGAAGGACTGGCACAGCAGATCGCATCCGGGTTAGTACCTGAAAAGATGAAAGGAAAGAGGATCTATACGCTGGATCTTCCAGGACTGATCGCAGGTTCAAAATATCGTGGAGAGTTTGAAGAGCGAATAAAAGGACTGGTTGCAGAGGTAAAGGCAGCGGGGAATATCATTCTTTTCCTGGATGAGATCCATACGATGATCGGTGCGGGAGGTGCAGAAGGTGCGATTGATGCCTCAAGTATCCTGAAGCCGTCGCTGTCCAGAGGAGAATTGCAACTGATCGGTGCAACTACGATTGCAGAATACAGGAAATATATAGAGAAAGATGCGGCCCTGGAACGGCGTTTCCAGCCTGTTTCTGTGGAAGAACCAACGCAGGAACAGTGCCGGAAAATTCTTGAAGGTCTGAAAGAAAAGTATGAGACACACCATAAAGTAGTGATCGAAGAGAAAGCACTTGAGGCAGCAGTACTTATGTCAGAACGTTATATTACGGATCGTCATCTGCCGGATAAGGCGATCGACGTGCTGGACGAAGCGTGTTCAAAAGTGAGTCTGAAAGGCTACAAAGTCCCGGAAAATTTCCGAAGTCTGGAAGATCTGATCAAAGACCTCGAGAAACAGAAAGAGGATAGCATCGTAGCAGGAGATTTCGCAGAGGCATCCCTGATCCAGAAGGAGCAGGACGAAGCAAGAAAGAAATTGTCAGCTCTGAAAAAGCGGTTTGATAAAAAGCAGGCGGGACTTCATCCATCTGTTACGGAAAATGAAGTTGCAGAGGTAGTATCAGTCTTGACAAAAGTTCCGGTAAGCAAACTGACGGAAAGTGATACAGAAAGATTAAAGAACCTGGAAAAAATTCTTCAGAAGAGAGTCATCGGACAGGACGAAGCGGTCAGTGCTGTGGCAAGAGCAGTGAAACGTGGAAGAGTCGGTCTGAAAGATCCGAAGCGGCCGATCGGTTCGTTCTTATTCTTAGGTCCGACCGGAGTTGGAAAGACGGAGCTTTCCAAGGCACTTGCTGAAGCTTTATTTGGAAAAGAGGAGGCAATGATCCGTGTTGATATGTCGGAGTATATGGAAAAGCATTCTGTATCAAAGATGATCGGTTCCCCTCCGGGATATGTCGGTCATGAAGAAGGTGGACAGCTCAGTGACCAGGTCAGGACGCATCCGTATTCTGTTCTCCTTTTTGATGAAATTGAAAAAGCACATCCGGATGTATTCAATGTTCTGCTGCAGGTTCTGGATGATGGACATATTACGGATTCACAGGGAAGAAAGGTAGATTTTTCCAATACCGTGATCATCATGACGTCGAATGCAGGTGCAAAAGCGATCATTGATCCGAAAAAGCTGGGTTTTGCTGCAAAAGAAGATAAAGTCGGAGATTATAAAAAAATGAAGCAGGGTGTTATGGAAGAGGTCAAGCAGATCTTCCGGCCGGAATTTCTGAACCGAATTGATGAGATGATCGTATTCCATACACTGGACAAAGAAAATATGAAGAAAATAGTTTCTTTGTTGTGCAATGAGTTTACCGGACGGCTTGAGAAGCAGATGAATATTCATCTGAAACTGAGAAACTCTGCAAAAGAGCTGATCGTTGAAAAGGGAACTGATACGAAATATGGTGCAAGACCACTACGTCGTGCATTACAGACGGAACTGGAAGATAAACTGGCAGATGCGATCCTGAACGGTGACATCCGGCCGGGAGATCATGTGGAGGCAGGAGCATCCAAAAAAGAAATTCGTTTTTTCATAAAAAGTTCATAGGATGAAAGCGGAATTAGTATAGAAAAAGAAATGGATTTATTATATAATGATACAAAGATATCATAGTTGGGCAATTTATCCCAACATCTTATATAAGAGATATTCTGAAATACCCAGGAGGAAAAAGAAATGGCAACAGTAAAAGAATTATTGCGTGCAGAAAATGACGGAACACTGAGTTTTGGAGATTATACACTTCCAACTAAGACGAAGAAGGATAACTTTGAATTTGAGGGAGATATTTATAAAGTAAAGACATTTGCA
>OJNX01001544.1_pt1 | contig 12111 bp, 7 predicted proteins | sample 1598021 | NCBI WGS metagenome assembly OJNX01 (sample SAMN01915227, study PRJEB22387) | human gut metagenome | isolation source: stool | host: Homo sapiens | place: USA | reverse complement strand
TGGAGAAGGTCAGCTTACCATTGACGTCTGTGTTGCCCTCCGCGACCTGTTTACCAGAAGCATCATACAGTCGGAAGCCCGCACCTTGCAGCGGTGTCTTGTTATCAGCGTCCACCTTGACGATCTCAATACTGGCCTTGGCAGGTGTGTTGGTCCGCTCCGCCGTAATATTCAGCACTGTGGCCGTAATGGTGATCTGATACTTGGTTTTGTCCACCACATAGCCGCTGGGAGCGCTGATCTCCTGATAGCTATACTTGCCCTGTGGAAGATCCTTGAACACTGCCTTACCGTCTGCGCCGGTGGTCATGTCAGCCACCTTTTTACCATTGGCATCAAATAGCCGATAGGTCACGCCTGCCAGTGCCTTGCCGGTTTCCGCGTCCACCTTATTGATGGTCAGGCTGCCCTTCTCCTCCACAATGTTGACCTTGAAGTGGATGTACGCCCACACCGGGTCGGGCAGTGAGGTCAACGCGGCGCAAGCCTGATAATTACTGCCATTGCTGGGCTCCAGCAGCACAGCCTCCGTGCCCTCCACATCCAGTGCGTAGCCGTAGTCGCTGCTGATATAGCCGTTCAGCTTCGCTGCGGCGTCCTTTGTGGCCGTCACGGTCAGTACATTACGCCGCTGGCTGACGGTTACGCCACTGATATTGGTCCGGAAATAGTACTGCGACAGCACACCATTGGTATCGGTGGCTGTACCCACATACTGACTGCCGTCCCATGTCAGCGTAATGGCATTGGCGTCCGAAAGCTGATTGCGGTATTTCACCGCAAAGCTGGGAATCACACCATGACCCATAATGCGGTCAATAAGGATGTCATACGCCTCCTGCACGCCGTCGCCGGCGTAGTGGAACAGGTTGGCGCAGGTGGTATCATACAGGGTGTACGGATAGGTCGTACCGCGGTAGCCGCACACGAACTCCCAAATCACCGCCTGTGTCGCCAGCTGCGCGCAGTCCGGGTGGATACCATAAAAATCATAGTTGCCGCCGTAGCCGTAGGAGAGCGCCAGCGTCACAGCGTACCGCTGATTCCAGCTCAGGCTGCTCCAACTGGTGGAGGAGTAGCTCAGATCGCCGCTGGCAGAGCGAACGGATGGCTCCATACAGTAGGCAGGCACCGTTACGCCCGTATCATCTCTGGTAAAGTATTTCAGCTTTGTGCTGGTAAACGCGCCCCATTGCGGCACGGGCGTTTTGTCCTCATGGTAACGGTACTCGTTACCGCCGCTGATCGTGCCTGTGACCGTGGCTGCGTGGGCGGTCACGATGGACAGACCCATAATTGCTACTAAAAGGCATACCAGCGTCAACAGCTTAGGAATTGTTCTCTTCATGCTCGTCCTTTCTCCCAACGCAAAAGACCGGCAGCTCACGCTGTCGGTCTTCTGGTCGGGTATTCAGTTGGTTTATCCGTACAGCACCACCACGATGTATTCGTCCGATGCCGCATTGTAGCGGGCGGTGCAGTTGAACCGCGCATACGCGCTGACCGTTTCCGCGCCGTCCATGGCGGCGAGGCAGGCGAAGGTGGCGTCCACGTTGCCCTTTACGGCGGCGGTCAGCGCCGACTGTCCGCCGTTCTCCGCCAGCCATGCCACGCTGTCCGCCGTGCCGGGGAAGTAGCTGGAGTCGGTGGCGGTCATGCTGGTGTCGATGGTCACGCCGTACTGCGCTCTTGCGTACTCGTTGCCCGCCCGGACAGCCTCCGCGATGGAGTAGATGTTCCCGCTGGCGGCAGGCTTCGGCTCAGGCGTAGGTTCGGGCGTAGGCGCAGGATCCTCCTCCTGCTTCTCTGCCGGTTTCAGTGCAGGTGCCGGTGTGGGCGCGGGAGCAGGTTTGTCCTCCGGTGCAGGCGCGGGTATTGCCGGCTCTTTCGGTGCAGCGGGCGGTGCCGTTTCAGCGGATGCAGGCTGTTTTTCTGCGGCGTTATCCGCATTCTCTGATGCATCTGCCCGCTCAGGAGCGACGCTGCTCTCGGATGTATCGCCTCCATCTTCTGTTTGCGGCAGCAGGGATTCGGCCACCGTGCGCTCCTCTTCGTTCTGCTCGGCCTGACTTGCTGCATAGACAGAGACCTTGGTGTTGGACTCAGACGAATCCGAAACCGGTGCCGGCTGGACTGCGCAGCCTAACAGACACACGGCACTCAAAATAAGTGAAACTAAACGCATTCTTTTTCTCCTCATGGGCGTTCTCTCCTTTACGTAAATATCGCAGCACTGTTTAATGTGCTTTGAAGATATTTACGACTGGAGCCTCGCCTTTTTCAACACTATGTACTGTTGTTTGGGTTTTGCGGCGATTGCATTTGCCGCTCGGGTGTGAAACGCTGCTCTGCCTACCACATATAAAACACCCTCTTCCTGTATGCGAAAGACCGCCGAGTTACCACCCGGCGGTCTTTACAATTTTGACTGTACCAAGTATAGCACATGGTGATTTACGGTGAAATCGCAAAACAGTGCCAATCCATTGCCATACCCTGCCGATACCGTGTCAGATCAGACATGCTGCTTGATAATTCGGGTGATGATCCCCAGCGCAACGCCATGTTCCTCATCCAGGTGGGTAACGGCAAAGCTGACATCATCCTTTCGTCCGGGTCTGCGCCGATCATAGCAGGAATGTGCTATGGCATTGGCACCGTTGCTAAGGCGGATATACACAACACCCTTATGGATATGGGTGACCTTCCCGGCATATTTGCCCTGAATACGGCATTTCTGGAGATTGTCATTCTTGCTGTTGCCGGATACGCTTTTGATGTCGGCTTTAATTCTGATGTGCTCCGGCTCTGTGCGGTCAATCTCCAGCACACGTACCAGAGTCTTGTCGCCCACAGCATAGCGGTCATGAGCATCGCCGATCCAGTCCCACGAAAGGTCGCGAGCCAGAATGGATGTCTCCACGCCAAACACTTCGACCCGGACGACCTGCTCCGCCACGGCGATCACACGGGCTTCCACCACGCGCCCGTCATAAATACGATACTGTCCGTCACTGTCCTTACCGAAATAGTAGATCTGCTGTTTCTTCAGCATGGCGTCCTTTCGGCTGGCAACAACGGTTCGGCTTTTGGCGTCGATGCCCTTGACCATAAGGTCCACCTCTGCGCCCAGCATCTTATTGAGGATCTTCTGGTGTCGGAGGATCATCTCATTATAGTCAGCACCGTACATATCTGCCGGGAAGTCCAGCACCATCTCCTTCAAGGGGATCACAATGCGGAATCCCTTGTAGTCCACAATGGCAATGGTTTTCCCCGCCTCCGTTCTTTCAATGCCGCTCAGCATACCGGAGAGCATACGCCGGGTGCGGTAGGCATTGTGGATCTCGTGCCAGATAATGTCCTCCATCTGCGCCTGCGTTTCCGCTTCGCCCCGTGCATCCAATGTCAGAATATCTCTCTGATGGACAGCGGCAGGGGCAGGTTCAGCAGAGGCGACAGCTTCCTCAGTAGGCGGCGTAGTCTGTTTCTCTACCTCTACCGTCTTTTTTGCAGCGGTTCGTTTGCGGACGGTGCGCTTCGGTTTTTCAGAGGGCTGGGGATCCTCCGGCACAGTCACCACTTCCGCAGGCTCGGCGAGAACACTCTCTGTAGGTACAGTATCCTCCACAACAGGATCGGCTGCGTTTTCCGGCAAACACTCTTCTGTCACCGGCTGTTCCGCCGTCTCCTCCGGGACGATGGGCAGCACCGGCGCTTCCGGTATCACGGCAAGTTCTTCTGTTTTCTTTCTCGGCATATTACTTTCCTCCTTAGCTCACATTTTGGTTGACATGATGGAATCCTTATCGGTTTTGACAAACTCACTGCGCCTGTTCGGCACCTTCTTTGACTTAATAGGCTGCTCTGTTTGTTTCGGTGCGGGCGAAAACACAGGGCTTTTACGCCATTCCGGGATGTGGGCAGAGGCCTTGCAGTCCCGCAGCTTCTTTGCCTCGTAGTGATTGGTATAGTCGTACTTATCTACCTGCAGCACCTTGTTGCCGCGTGCGATGACCAGCGCGCGGTTTACCGGCAGGCGCAGCACCTCATCCATAGTCAGTAGCTTGCGCTTGCCCACGCCGCTGGTTTCGCGGAACTCCGGCGTGTAGTTGCTGATACGCCATGTACCCAACTGCTTGGCCTTGCTGGAGACATGGACGCTGACCTCCCCGGTGCGGTCACTGAGGAATTTGGCAGTCAGCTCATCGGTGCAGCCCAGTGCAAGCTGATAGTCGCAGCAGCCCAATATCTCCTGCCATTGGTTGTAGGGATACCGGTTCTGCAAGCCCGCCAGATTCTGAAACACGCAGCTCATGCTGACGCCCCGCGAGCGGATCACACTGATCTTACGGCTCAAGTCTGGAATAACGCCGCAGGCTGTCAACTCTTCGCCCAGCACATGAACGGGGACTGGCAGCCTGCGGTCGGCACAGTTTTTATCCGCGTAACGGATCAGCTTGATAAACGTGAAGGACAGAAACAGGGACGTGAGAAAATCAAAGGTACTGTCCTGATCGGATGTGATACAGAAATAGGCACAGGGCTGCTTGCCCGGCAGCTCCATGTCAATTTCATCATGGCTGGTGATCTGGCAGATGGGCCGATTCTGAAACACCTGCAAGCGGCTGCCCAGCCCAATGACAACGCCGCTGCGCACCGTATCTGAGGATTGGCTGAACAGCGCATAGGGTGCTCTGGCAGGATGGCTGGCAGGCAGCATGGAAAAACGGTTGTCCAGCTCCTTCTCCGCGTTCAGCACCAGCAGCTTATAGACCTCACCGATGTTCCGGCTCTCCGGTGGATAACCCAGCGCCACATACAGTACCAGCGCTTTCAGCAGGTTCATCTCGGCAGCGTTCCAGAAATGGTCGCCCTTTTCGCTGCCGGTATTCCTGATGATAATGTCGCAGAAGATCTGCGCCATCAGCTCATCACCCTCAATCTCCGCCAGGCAGTTCCATGAATCGGAGTTCTCCGGCTGGATCAGGTTGAACACCTTTACCACGTAGCCCTTGCTGCGCAGATATTCGCTGGTCTTTTCGTAAAGCTCCGATTTCGGGTCAGTGATGATCAGTGACTCCTTGTGGCCGTTGTGGGCCTCGGACGCGCTTTGCAAAATGCGATTGATGCAGTAGGCTCGCGTTTTCATAGAGCCGCTGGCGCCGAACACGGCGATATTGCCGTTAAGCCGGGAGTTCTCGGGAATACACACCACCTGATTGTCCAGCTTGCCCAGTATGACGCCGCTGTGTTTGCGGATATCGGACACCAGATCAAGGACGCCCTTCATCTCCGCTTTCTCCATGAAACCAGCCGTTCCGTAGGTGCCTTTGTTGGAGTAGGTCAGGTTGCGCTCCGCGTCATACTCCCCAACATCGGAATAGCCCATGCGCATCACCATGACGATCAGCAGGCTCAGCAGCAACAGGCAAAGTCCTACGCCGATAATGCCGCTCTTACTGAACAGTGCTTCGCAGCAAGCGGAGAAGGACAGCACCGGCGCGGCCGGGGAGCTTCCGTCGCCTGGCGTTCCGCCCGCGTCCTTCCACTGTTGATAGTTCCGGACGAATTGCGATAGATAGCCGCCGCCAAACAGCAGCCCTGATAGAAATAGCGGGAGGGCGAATAGCAGCGTTCGCAGTTTCTTTTTTTCTACGGGAAAAACCTCCTCTCGAACGCAGCAAAATCAATGGCCTGCACAACAGCCCTGTCGCCGCAGTAGCGGCGCAGCACTTCGGCCTGATGGTCGAAGCAGATCAGGATGCCATAGCGGTCTTGAAGCCGCAGTGCCGTATCGAACCGCCTGATTCGCGGCAGGTCACAGTCATAGGCAAGCAGCACCGGCGCACCATCCGGCGTCATGGCGTCATTTTCCACTGTTTCACTCAGCTGCCGGGGCTCCAGATCAAGGAGCAGCAGCTCGCGCAGGTCATTGTCTAGTTCTTTATCACAGAGGAGGCGCAGCAGCACCTCTCCATGATGGTCGTTGGTCAAGAAGCAGAACCGCTCATAGCTGCCATCCAGAACGAAATAGTTTTTGCCACCCTGATCAGTCAGCAGCTCATAGGCCAGTTCCATGCTATCACCCAGCAGGAGACCCCGCACCGTATCCGGGTGATACTGGTGCGGCATTCGTTCACGGCACAGCACCGTCTGCATGAGTGCCTTTGTCCGCATCTCAGCTTCATAGCTCCATTTCATCAGCGCGTTGCCCATGTTGTAAACCACGTGGATATGCTGCGGTGTCAGCAAAACACCCACGGACCGGGCACCACGGATTTTAACAAAGGTCGTCCCCATCTCCTTGATCTCACGGGAGGTGTAGAAGGCAGGTACGCAGATGCTACCAATCGCTGTTTCGCCGGGGCGGAATACGCCAGGTTTTTCATCGCGGAAGATACTAACGTTGGCGTTACGCATGGTGATCAATGTCTGAGAGACACGGTGGAGTCGAAGCCGCTGCTCCGGCTCACTCCTGATGTGGTTGGTGGCACAGGCTCCGGACAGGTAGAAAGAAAACCTCTCCGGGTTGTGCTCCAGCAGCAGCTTTTTCGCCGCGGCGGTTAGCCGGTATCCACGCAGTCCGTTCTTATAGTAGGACAGCAAAAGCCGCTGACGCTTCAGCGACTTGACCACGTTCTCTTTGTAGCTGGTGCCACCGGCGAGCCTGCTCAGTTGGCTGGCCGGCAGCTCACCGGACAGGGCGACCAGCGCCAATAGCTGATAGGCTTGTGATAGGCTACCGGGAGCTTTCTGTGGTAGGGTACTCATACTGACCACCTCCTTCTGGTGTGCAGTACCCAGACTGCCATGACCACGGTATTTTTCGCCCGCACCGGTCATGTGGAAATGCCCGGAAACACAGGCTTTGCCGTACCATTGTCATGTGTACTGTTTTTGATACGGTCGAAACACTATAAATCGGATATAGATCTGAGCCGATTCTCGCGGTCCGAAAGCCAGCCCTGAAAACGCTCCTTATCCATCACCGACACGCGGGTACAGTCACCGTCGCCAATCTCCGTCGTGTTATAGGCATCGCACAGCAGACCTGTATCATCCTCCATAACGAAGGTGGCAATCACATCCAAAAGCTGCTTGAGCTCCAGATTGTCATAGTCACGCACCCGGTTGGGGGACAGCTCGCGGCTGTAGATATGAGAAAAGCAGACAACACAGTGCCGGAACTTGAGCAGCGTGTGTGTCTGCGCATACTTACTAAGCGTGTAGTAGATGGGGTCTGTCAGATACTCGCAGCTATGCTTCTTGCTCTTCTTAGGCAGTAGGCAGGGGAGCGTGATTTCCAGTATGCCATCTTTCTCTATAACAGAGATGCCCTGCATGACACCAGCCGATGTCAGATACTCGGCTTTTCGGATGGTGGTCGTCTCATAGATCAGGTGCCGCAGCCGGCAGGCAATGACCTCACCCCGCAGTGCGGCCTCTGTGGACAGCATTTCATAGTTATCTGAATGCCGCTGGATATTCGTGTTGTCCATAGCGTAGAGCGTGTTGGACAGGCGGGTGATCTCATTCAAAATGCTCTCTATCCGCTGCGAGAGGGTGGCTCTGTCCACAAGGTTCCTCCTTCCTGAAGTACTGTACGCAGCCTTGGTCATCCACCATGCAGTAGGCGGCGATATGAGGGATGTGCAGGTGCTGCATTTGGTCTTCTTCCTCAATGATAACGAGCCGTTGCCCGGAATCATCTTCCGCGGCCAGCGCGTGCTGCAGCAACGCTTCCTTACCCGGGCCTACATAGACGACCTCATATACCTCGCCATCGGCGAAGAATACCAGCTTTGCCGGCATATTGTCAGGGCTGTGATACTCCACCTTTTCGATAAAGTCCAGCAGTACCCATAGTGCCGCTGTCAGTTCTCTGTCCTCGCGGCAGTCAGGGACATCTCCGTAGCAATCCCGGTCAGTGTTATAAAATATCCGCTGCTGCTTGACCAGATAGCGCAGCAGGTTCTCAATGACGCCCTCCTTGCCCGGATACAGGCGTAGAAGCTGGTCACGGCGTATGCAGTGATAGACGGTTATGTTCCGCAGCAGCCCTGCGGCCTCCTGTCCATAGATCTGCTCTCTGTTTCTCATAGGCGGCACCACCTCCGTAATGCGTATTAACTCCGTATTATATGCGTATTGATTTTGTAATGCGTGTTATCTCCGTATAAACGCCGTATTAGGCTTCCGGTCGCTTCATGCGGCGCAGCAGGTCAAGCAGCTCACGGCGGTCTGTGGTGATAAGGTCGCGTTCCAGTGGGCTGGCCTTGATTTCCACCGTGATATTGTTGTTATTGCTGCTGATCAGGCCATTGCCCCGCTCAAAGTGGGTGATCTCCATGACCTCCGCTTCGGAGAGATGCAATACCTGCTGAACGCGCTGGGCTTCCTCGTCCTCCAGGTTCAAGATGACTTTCGTGCGGCAGTTGTTGATAATCCCCTTGCCGTACTTGCCGTTGTCCAGGGAGAAGAAGTCGTTCAGATCCTGCGTCGCGCAAATGCCGCTGCCGGAATAGGCGCGGATGGTCTTGAAGATCTCCAGCACCATCTCGGCCGCAAGACGGTTGCCGACGCCGAAGGTGCCGGAGCCGCCGCCGATGAGCTGCCAGCATTCGTCGATGAAGATGGCCTTTTCCTCCGTGCGGTTGGCTTTGGCTTTATCCCACACGAAATCCAGAGCTACGAACATGCCGATAGGCAGCAGATCGCCGCTGAGTTCCGAGATGTCCAGCACCGTGAACTTGTTGTCCAGATTCACATTGGTCTGCTGGTTGAAGGTGCTGGCCGAGCCGTGTACAAAGCGGTTGATGATGTTGGAAAGGCGTTTGGTATCGCTTTCCTCCCGCAGAACGTCGTAGAGGTCGCCCAGCACAGGCATCTGGCGGTAAACGTTGGGGTTATCCGGATCACTGAGAGAGGCGTTATTATGGGTGATACCTTTCCGTGCGTAGGCACGAATCAGGGCATCGTCCAAAAGCTGTTTTTCCTCATAGGACATATCGGGGATCAGCAGGGCAAAGAAGATATGAAGCCGCTGAATTTTTGCTGCCAGCTCAGAGCGTTCGATACCGGGGCCATCCAGCGTTTCCTCCACGGACTTGTCTATCTTACGTATCTCCAGCACGTTGATGCAGCTTTTGGAGGCGGGGGAGATGCTGATAAACTCGCCGCCTGTGTTGATGCAGGCACGGTGGAACTCGTGGCCCTTCAGGGGTGCCAGCATGAAAACCTGTATGCCCTTACGCCGCATACGGAGGGCCATCAGCAGGATCAGGAAGGTCTTTCCTGCGCCGCTGGTGCCGCATACGGCAATATTGGCGTTTTTATAGACCGTGGAGTCAAAGATGTCGATGATGACCGGAGAGTTGTTGTACTTGTTCAGACCGAACAGGATGCCGTTTTCATCACTCAGCTCATAGGACGTGAAGGGGTAGCAGCTTGCCACGCCGGTGGTCAGCGCATTGCGCTTGGAGCGTTCAAAGAGGTGCTTCTCCATGCTGACCAGCGGCAGCGACGATAGAAACGCCTGCTCCTCATGAAAGGCGCAGCTGCACACGTCCATATCACGGGACACGAGCAGTTTTTTCAGTTCATTGACCTTCCATTCCAGTTCATCCACTGTGGGAGCTGTCACTGCGATCAGCAGGTTCAGGTAATAAAAGTCCTCGTTGTTGCCCAGCCCTTCCTTCAGGAAGTAGCCGCTTCGGATAGCACCGTCCAGATCATCAAAGTCCGTGTTGGTATCGCTGGCGTCCTTGATCTTACTGCGATTGATACGAAGCTGCTGTCCCAGCCGCTGTACCATGCGGGCTTTCGGCTGGCGGCTGATGAACATATCCAGGTCAATGCCATCCCCGGCGTTGACAATGAGAGACAGCCAGCCGGCCGGCACCTGCGCCTTATAGCCGGTAGAGGGCACCAGCAGATAGGCGTAGTAGAGTCCGTCAATACAGATATGCCGCCCGTTGGTAAAGTCGATGCTGTCAGGGGCGAAAAACTCCGTACAGGGAATGGCGTCGATCTCAGATTCCAGCCCTTTCTCCTGATACTGGGCAACGATCCGGCGAACTCGATCCGGCAGCGACGTGGTGGTGTTGCGGCACAGCAAATGGTAGAGGGTATCGACCGTAAATTCATCATCGTTTTCCGGGATCAGCACCTCATTGCCGCATTGCTTGAGATAATTGACTGCGGTGCGGGCTGCCGTTTGCAGGGAGGCAATGGCCTCCGCTTCCTCGTTATCCCTTTTCCGGCCTGCCCATGCCTCATATTCAAATACCATGAAGAACCGGCGCGAGGTAGCTTCCCGTGCACCGATCCGGTCAATGAGCGTCAGGTAGTCCTGCTGCAGCAGGCGACAGTTTTCATCGGTTTCCTGCGCCATCTCCTGCTGCACGATCTCTCTGTGCCGGTTCAGGTCGGCACGCTTGGCAATGACCTTGATCTGCATTTTGACCGGGCTGATCTTGAGAAACGAGATGAACGAGTAGATGATGTTCCGCTGCTCTCTGGCACTGCGCAGCAGGAAGTTGATGGGCACGACCTCAACGATCTTCAGGTAACGGTGATCCCGTGTGTAGATGATGCCGTTTTCGATCTTCTCCACAGGCAGGTATTCCGCCACTGGATTGATGTACTTGGGCGCGTCGTCACCGCTCTTAGCTTTTCGCTTCTTGCGTTTTTTCCGCTTGTCCTGTCCCTCTTCATTGCGTGTAATAATACGGCGGTTGCAGAGATATTTCAGAACAAGAAAGATAAATGACGAGAGGCTTTCGCCGTTGATGCCAACCAGCGCGATGATGCCAAGAGGCAGCGCGGTCAGGCACAGAATGATGATTTTAGCAGTCAATGTCAGGGCGGACACCGAGAACACCGGCATGCCGATAGCCAGCACGATAACCAGTGCCTCGGCTGTATTGCGGAGCTTCAGCAGTCCGCCGAAAAAAGTCCCGCCTTCAATAAAATTGGGCGGGATGATATAGGTGTCATATTCATTTGGTTTACTCACATTTAGTTCTCCTTCCTACCCTATGATCCAGAAAGGCCCACCAGCACCGGCACGGCCGCTGGCTTCATTCAGGATGATAGACAGATCCCATGCCTGTTGGCTTCGGGTATAGTTGGCAGGGTCTGCCACCAGTATCTTTCCGTTCTCCACACCGCGCAGCACGATGAAGTGGCCGGAGCTGGTGAAATGACCTTTCAGCATGATTGCAACCACCAGCTTGCCTTGAGAGAGCGCATCCACAATGCGCTGCCCTTCTGTTTTCCCGCAGCCCTGTACCGGAAGCTCCCACGCTTTGGCAGCACCGGGGATCAGCGAATGGTAGGAACCGCTTCTACTGCACCAGTAACCGTTTTCATAGGCCCAACGTGCCATCTCAACGGGATCGACCGTCTCGCTGGTCAAAGAAGATACCACCATTGCCATACAGGTAGGCCCGCAGCCGTAGGTGCCGATGTCGTCGGTGCCGTAGGGCTTGTGCGCGTACCGCTTGTCCACCTGATTATAGTAGACCACCTGCGTCGCGCCATCCGAGAAACGAATGTCGCCCAGAGATACAAGGCCGGCGGACTCGGCAGGCAGCAAGCCCTGCATCATACCATCGCCCAGGAATACGCTCAGGTTCTGGGCGTAGTTTTCCGCCAGTCCCTTTTGTTCATCCGACAGAGCGAATATCTTATCCTCAAAATAAGCCTCTCCGTTGTAGACGATGGTATAGATCTTCCATATCTCTGTTACTTCCGTTTCCGTCACCGTGACCTTGCCGGTTTTGGGATCCGTATTTGTTTCCGTTACCGTAGTCGTGCGAGACTCCTCCGTGCTCGTGAAGGTATAGAGGGCATCCTTGGCCTTACGGATTACGTCCTCCATATCCTTGAGGGAGATAGATGTGTAGTCCTGATTTTTGGCGGCACAGTACATGGCAATGAAGCGGTTGGCATTGTAGGCCGGGGAGCTTTCGTATGGATTGATGATCTCCTTCTGGTCAGCGCCGGAAGCGGTAAAATCCGCGTCAATCCGGGCGCGAACATCCTCCTGCCCTTCCTCCAGCAAGTCGCTGATCGCCTGCGAGATCTGATTGATGTTCTCCACAA
>OJNX01001541.1_pt1 | contig 12135 bp, 9 predicted proteins | sample 1598021 | NCBI WGS metagenome assembly OJNX01 (sample SAMN01915227, study PRJEB22387) | human gut metagenome | isolation source: stool | host: Homo sapiens | place: USA | reverse complement strand
GGCCACCAGCGACCGTGTTCAGATAGAGTGGAAAATCTGACATTTCCGCTCTATCACCCATCATTTCTATTTTATCTTGTTTGTACCCCTTGTACACCGAGGTTTTTATCAGATGATGAAAAATTATCTGCATTCTATCGGGGTGAAGGTTCCGATTAACACCAGTAACCTGCTGGGCGGTGCGGCTGATGTATACGGACACAGCGATGCGGACGTAATGGAAAATAACAGCTATTTCAATCATCCGCTGCTTCCGGTACAGGGAACGACATTTATGGTGTCGGGTCCGATGGAATATGTTTCCACCAATCCGCTGACCATACAAAAAGGTGCAGGTGCCATAGCAACAACGATCCCGAGCATGGGTGCAACTGCCATTATAAAAGGAAAGCCGTTTATGCTGAGTGAATGGAATGAATACGGACTTCATCCGTTCCATTCCACAGCGGCAGTGCAGACAGTGGCCTGTGCATGCTTAAATGACTGGGACGGACTGATTCTTTATAATTATCAGACATCTGAAAAATGGGATGATCAGCCAGCGGACGAGATTTTAAGTGTATTTGATGCATACAATGATCCGGCGGTGGCCTGTCAGTGGGGATTTATGGCATCTGTATTTTTGAAGGGCCTTGTGGCTGTTTCTGATAAAAAAGTAGATGTTGTATATACACAGGATGACCTTAAGACGCTTCCAAACGGGCATGGCATGCTGACAACGATGTTACCTTACATCACAGGTATGCGAAACGTTTTCCTGGATGGAGGTGAGAGGTACACCGGTGACGCGGATGCGGCCATCAATGCAGGCTTTTTAAATGGAGCCGATCTTTCCGAGGCAAAGAAAGGAGTCTATTATGCATGGTCTCCTTACAGGGATGCAATGAGAAGATATCCGGATAAAAACCGGCTGACTTTTGCGGCAAGGGATACCAAAGAGATACAGCCGGGTATACATCTTGGCGAAAAAACACTGGTTTTTGATAAGATTGAAAAGATTGCAGGGGACGGAGATTACCGGGAATTTGCAGAAATCCTGGATCAGGCCTTTAAGAAGTGGGGGATTGTTCCAAAGGATGCAGGACTTGTGGACGGGAAAATGATTTCAGTTACCAAAGAAATGATATTTGATCCGGATAATTCCAGATTTTCACTGAACACCGATTATTGCAGCTTTTTCAGCGGATCCCCGGAGAAAAATATCCGCCTGACGGAAAAAATTAATGCAGAAGTGAATAACAGCAGAATATCTATTTCGGTGCTTCCGATGGATACGGACAAGCTTGCAGATGCAAAAGAGTTTATCCTCACGGCAATGGGTGAGACGGGAATGGATGAAACAGAGATGCAGACGGGGATTGAACTGATGGGTTATGAATTTACCGCTGTGACAATGAAAGGAAAGCTTTTTGCAGATACGCTGGAAGGTACAATTTCAGTAAAAGGAAAGAAAGCAACACTTGAGATTTTAAGTCCGGTGGGGGAAGTCATCAGAATTATGGACGGAGAGAAGATTGGAGAATCTGTACTCTTTCATCTGGATGGAATGGTGCCGGGTATCATGTACCATTTATCAATAAACGAAGCATAAAACTTTTTAAGAGAGGTAAAATCAATGGGAAAAAAGAAAAAAGAACTTGGTTTCGACAGTGACGGCGCAAAAAAAGTCATGCGAAAAAGAGACTATATGGCAGATATGTCAGGGCAGTGGGCACTTGGACTTATGGCAAATGTAGTCGGTCAGCTTACATACTTCTATACAGACAAGGTGGGTCTTGCTGTTGGCGGTGTCGGTATTGTGATGGCAATCGCTAAAGTTATTGATGCACTTACTGATATCTGGTTTGGAAATGTAATCGAGCATTCAAAAGGCGGAAACAGTAAATTTTACAAATGGATGTTCCGCATGATGATTCCGGCGGCAGTAATTACATTTTTGATGTTTACAGTGCCGAAAGGTCAGACAATCGGAATGATTTATGTACTTGTGACTAATGTATTGTTGACAGCCGTAATTTATACGATGATTGCAACACCGTTTAGTGCAGTTATGGTTGTGCGTACCAACAGCCAGGTAGAACGAAGCAATATGGGTATCTTCCGTGCAGTAGGAAACTATGGGGCAGGGATGATCATTTCGATTATTATTATTCCTGTTACTAATATGTTAGGTGGAACACAGAGTGCATGGATTAAATTTGGAGCGATTTTAGCGTTAATTGTTCTTTTGCTGCTTGCAATTTGTTATAACAACGGACGCAAGGCAAAGTATTCAGAAGATACAGAAACGCTAAATGAAGTAGAGGAGGAAGAGGCAGTTCCGTTTAAAGATGCGATTAAAATGCTTTTTGGAAACAAATACTGGGTGATTGTTCTCTTATTCAATATTATTACAAATGTTACAAATGCGATTGCAGCGGTATCCGGAACTTATTACTGTAAATGGATCTTCGGAAATGATAATCTGGTGGCTATAACAGGTATCGCAGGGCTTGCGGCAACTTTACTTGGATTTGTGCTTGCGAAGCCAATCATTTCTAAACTCGGAATTAAGAAAACGGTTTACTTTGGGGTGTTAGGTCAGGCAATTACCTGTGTGGTCAGGTGTGTCGTTCCGACGAATTTCATGGCATGTACGGTGATGTCCTTAATCGGAAGTTTAGTACAGATTCCGCTGATGTGCTTATATGGAGTGCTTCTTGCAATGGCTGTCGATTATAATGAATGGAAATACGACAAGAAGCTGGTAGCAGTATCTTCAGGAGCAATCGGATTTGGAAGTAAAGTAGGCGGCGGACTGGGAAGCATTATTTTATCAGTCTTTCTTGCAATCGGAGCCTATGATGCTACATTGGAAGTTGCAACTACTTCTATGAGATATGCAATTTACGGGTTCTCAAATTATCTGCCGTTAGTGATGAATTTGCTGATGTTCTTTGTATTTACAAAGTTTGATTTGGAAGAGAAGCTTCCAAAAATGAGAGCGGAAGTTGAAGCACGTAGAAAGGGTCAGAATAACTAAATAAAAATATATCAGGTATGGAGCCGGCCATTTATGACTGGCTTCATGCTATATCAGAAATTAAATGGAAAGTGGAGAGATGATAAAATGAGCGACAAATATCAGAATACAGAATTGATACCGGAGGAAAGGGCGGCATATCTTTTAGAGGAACTGAGTCTGGATGAAAAAGTGGCTCAGTTGAACTGTGTTTTTCCATTTGACAAGGCGAGTTATGATTTTGCCGGAATCAATGAACAGACAAAGCATGGAATCGGACAGGTAAGTACGCTGGAAATGCGGAGAATGGAAAGTCTGGATGAAGTGGTCCGGTGGCAGAGAAAGGTGCAGAGAATCGTTATGGAAAACAGTCCGCACCGTATTCCGGCAATTTTTCATATGGAAGGACTCTGTGGAGCATTTATTCAGGATTCCACAAGCTTTCCTTCCGGAATTGGAAGGGGTGCCGGATGGAATCCAAAGTTGGAGGAGAAAATTGCAGAAATTGTAAGCCGTCAGGAAGCTGCTTGTGGTATTACGCATGTCTTTGCCCCTGTGCTTGATATTTCCAGAGATTCCAGAATGGGACGGCAGGGAGAAACGTATGGAGAGGATCCGGTTCTTACAGCCAGCCTGGGATCAGCTTATACAAAAGGGTGCCAGAAATATGAGACAGCAGGACGCAGAACAGAAAGTGTAGCCAAGCATTTTCTGGCATTTCATAATTCAGCAGCAGGTATTCATGGGGCCAATAGTGATACACCGGAACGTTTGTTAGAAGAAATCTATGGAAAGCCATTTCAGGCAGCCATTACAGAAGCAGGTTTAAGAGGAATCATGCCCTGCTATTGCCTGATCAATGGAGAGCCGGCTTCCGCATCGCATCATCTTTTGACAGAACTGCTGAGAGAAGAGATGGGGTTTGACGGACTTTGCGTCAGTGATTATGGCGCCATTAATAATGCATTTATGTTTCAGGGAATCGGGGAAACCAAAGAGGAAACAGGACTGTTATGCCTGGAGGCGGGAATGGATATGGAGCTTCCAAGTGTTGAGGGCTATGGGGAAGCATTTAAGAATCTGTTTGCGTCAGGCAGGGCAGATATGGACATTCTGGATCGGGCTGTAAAAAGAGTCCTGACGGCAAAGTTTCGTATGGGGCTGTTTGAACATCCTTTTGCTTTGGAAGGAGAAGAGCTTCGCAGAGTTTTTATGAATAAGAAGGATAAAGAAATTTCCCTGCAGTCTGCAAAAGAATCTATGGTACTGATTAAAAATAATGGTGTGCTTCCGATTCAAAAATCCGTAAAAAAGATTGCACTGATCGGACCTCACGCAGACAGTCCGAGAAAGTTTTTCGGAGGATATACGCATATGTGTATGATGGAATCTACCTATGCAATTGCCAACTCGATTGCCGGGGTCAGTGGAAGTGAAAATGTGGACAACAAAGAAATCGTGACTGTTCCGGGAACCAATATTCAGTCAGATGAAACGCCGGAATTTGACGTGATTCTGAAACGTCAGAAACCGGACTGCCGAAGTATATTGGAGGAACTGAAAGCTCAGATGCCGGATGCAGAGATTCGTTATGCTTATGGATACCCGATTGCAGGAGCGGATCAATCCGGTTATGCCCGGGCGCTTGAAATTGCAGAGGATGCCGATATTGTGATTCTTACTTTAGGAGGAAAGCACGGAACCTGTTCTATGGCCTCCATGGGAGAGGGTGTGGATGCGACAAATATCAATCTTCCGGAATGCCAGGATGCATTTATCAGGAAGGCAGCAAAGCTTGGGAAACCGCTGATCGGAGTTCATTTTGACGGACGCCCTATATCCAGTGATGCGGCAGATGCACATCTGGATGCAATACTGGAGGCTTGGAATCCGTCCGAGATGGGGGCGGAGGCAGTTGTGAGCACTCTGCTTGGCAGGTATAATCCTGGAGGAAAAATGCCGGTAACGACAGCTTATACTTCCGGTCAGATTCCAATTTATTACAATCACCCGCATAATTCCGCATGGCATCAGACCGGAAGCATCGGCTTTTTGAATTATGTGGATATGCCGCATACACCGAGGTATTATTTCGGACATGGTTTGTCTTATACAAAATTCGAATATAGCAATCTGCAGTTATCCAAGGATTGCATTATGCCGACAGAAAGTATCCGGATTCAGTGTGATGTGGAAAATACAGGAGAATACAAGGGGGATGAAGTCGTTCAGCTTTATCTGAAGGATATTCATGCAAGCATGGCAAGACCGGTCAAGGAACTGGCGGGATTTAAGAGAATTACGCTAGTGCCGGGAGAAAAGAAAAAAGTAATCTTTGAGATAAAAGCATCACAGCTTGCATTTCTGGATAGAAGGATGAAATGGAAGATTGAGAAAGGAACTATTGAGGCAGAAATAGGAGGCTCTTCAGAGGATATCAGACTAAGCGGCGCTTTTGAGATTGTAGAAAATGGATGGGTTGCCGGAAGAGACAGAGCGTTTTATGCAGATGTGACAGTGGAGTAAAGAGAATGGTTAAAAATAGAAAATTGCTTGCAGAGCAGCTGGTAGAAGAATCGGTTGTTCTGCTGAAAAATGAGAATCAGCTTCTTCCGCTTCAGGAAGGACAGACAGTTGCTGTGTTCGGACGATCAGCACTTGTGACCTATGTTTCCGGAAATGGTTCCGGAGCGGCAAGAGGAGCAGAAAGCAGTAATATCATAATAGAACTTGAGAAAGCAGGAATCTCTGTATGTGAGGAGTTAAAACAGTACTATCTGCAGCAGCGGGAAGCGGAAGCAGCGAATCCGCAGGAAAAATTCGATTTTTCCCAGATGAAGGAGGCAGTAAACAGCGGCCTGATGTATGAGATATTTGGAACGTACCATGCGCCGGTACCGGAGTATCCGATTCCGGAATGTCTGCTGACCAATGTGAGAGACAGGACAAATACCGCAATTCTTGTGCTAGGAAGAAATGCAGGCGGCGAGGAATGTGACAGAAGATTGGAAGGAGATTATTATCTTACCGAAGAAGAAAAGAAGCTGGTCAGCCAGGTGTGCGAAAACTTCCCGGAAGTCATTGTAATCTTTGCCACAATGTCAAGTGATGAATTAAAAAAATGGCAGCCACGATCAAAGAATTCCTTTTTGTGGCTGCCATTCTGATAATTATTAGCTTGACTTGTACTGCTTAACTTGTTTTATTCGAGAGTACGAATTATAATATGGTAGTACGGAGGTGCTGTATGGATTACATGACTTTGAAAGAAGCAAGCAAAATTTGGGGAGTAACACCCCGTTGGATAAATTACTACTGTTCCGCAGGACGTATCCCAGGAGCGGAAAAAATGGGAACCGTCTGGCTTATCCCAAAGAATGCTACGAAGCCATTGGATGGGCGGAGAAAATCTGCCGGGCAATCAGGAGGAGAACATCATGATTGAAGTTTATTATGCGGAAGATGACGAAACGATTGGCAAGTCTGTAAAAGAATATTTGGAACAGCAGAATTGCAAAGTAGCCGTTTTTGATAGAATTGCAGATGTCAAGAAAGCATTAATCGGTCATTTACCTACAATCGTCTTGCTGGACTGGAATATGCCGGACGGACAAGGGAGTGAATTATGCCTTTGGATTCGGGAAAGATGGAAAACTCTGCCTATTGTTTATTTAACGATTCGGGGCGATTCCCACGACATTGTTACTGGTTTCCAAAATGGGGCGGATGATTATGTGGTAAAGCCCTTTGATCTTGCCGTTCTGTATTCCCGTATTTTGGCACTGCTGCGAAGAACCAAAACCGTAACCGACACAAAGCTATTCTGCGATGACCTGATGTTGGATAAAGAAAAAACGGCTGTCTATGACGGGCAGAAAGAAATCGTTGTAAGCCAGCCGGAGTACCGCATTCTGCTGATTTTGATGGAAAACAAGGGAAAAACGATCACCAGAAATCAGCTATTAGAGCAGGTTTGGGATCGCAGCGGGAATTATGTAAACGATAATACGCTGACGGTCACAATGAAAAGATTGCGGGAAAAGCTGAATCATCCAGCCTGCCTAAAAACGATCCGAAGTTTTGGCTACCGTATGGAGGACACACAATGAGCGAAAAATGGAAACAAAAAATACTTCTGATTTTTCCGTTTGCTGTTTTTGCGGCAGGCATGATACTTACCGCCGCTTTCTTCCTGCACACGTACCGGCAGATTGCATTTGAACACACCTCGGCATTATGCGAAACCATATTGGCAAATTCTCCTGAAGCAGAGCCACAGCTATTAGCGGCTCTGAAAGACTATCATTCATTGACGGAACAAGAACTCAGAGGCAACGATTATCTGGAAAAATACGGATACCGGGTCGATGATTTTTGCTATGATTTCCCGCTGGATACCGTGCTTTTTCTGATTCTATTTTTCCTTGTGACTGCTTGTGCTTTTGGAGCTGGAACTTTTTTGTCCCACAGAAAAAATCGAAAGAGAATTGATGATTTGACCGAGTATTTGGAACAGGTTAATATCGGTGCTGGCGGGACATTGATACAGGCGAAGGAAGATGAATATTCCCATTTGCAGGACGAAATATACAAAACTGTCACGATGCTTTATCAAACAAGGGAAACAGCAGTTGCCGCAAAGAAAAATTTTGCAGAGAACCTGGCTAATATCGCACATCAACTGAAAACGCCGATCACAGCGGCCTTTTTGTCGTTGCAGCTTATGGAAAAAGAAATTCCGGGGGCTTACGCAGAACAGGTAAAGCAGCAGTTGAAACGATTAAACCGTCTGGAAGAATCTCTGCTTATGCTTTCCAAAATTGATGCTGGAACGCTGCCGCTCAAACGGGAAAAGGTCGATCTTTATACGGTATTAAATCTGGCGGCAGATAATCTGAACGATTTATTGCGGAAAAATCATATTACTGTTGAAATTCCAGAAAATGGCTGTATTGAATTTTGGGGGGATTTGGAGTGGACAATGGAAGCCCTCATCAATCTCATCAAGAATTGTATGGAACATTCCAAGCCGGGCGGCGTAGTCCATTGTGGCTACTCTGGCAACCCTCTCTATGTAGAAATTCAGGTATGGGATGACGGGGCGGGCTTTGACACAGAGGACTTACCGCATCTTTTTGATCGTTTTTACCGGGGCCGGTGTGCGGTTGGAGATGGAATTGGAATTGGTCTGGCTCTTGCCCGTTCCATTTTTGAATTGCAGAACGGAACTATAACCGCCTGTAACTTGCAAAATGGCGGTGCTTGTTTTGAAATAAGGATGTACAGTCACTGAGATGTCACTTTACTTTGTTATACTGTACGCAAGACCATTTCGTAGAGAGGAGAAAGTGACATGGAAATACTAAAATGTGAAAATGTCCGAAAGGTATATGGTTCTGGGAACAATCAGGTCGTGGCGTTGGATCACATTGACTTGTCTGTACAAAAAGGAGAATTTGTAGCAATCGTAGGGGCATCCGGTTCGGGAAAATCTACCCTGCTGCATATTTTGGGAAGCGTGGATAAGCCGACAGAAGGGAAAGTCCTGATAGAGGGGACAGAATTATCTGCCATGAACCGAACCCAGGCAGCCATTTTCCGGCGCAGGAAGGTCGGATTGGTCTATCAGTTTTATAACCTGATCCCCACCCTTACCGTCCGAAAAAATATACTCATGCCGCTCCTGTTGGACAAGCGCAAACCCAATAAAGAATACTTTGAGCAGATTGTACATTCCCTGGGAATCGAAGATAAACTGGAATCACTGCCCAGCCAGCTTTCCGGCGGACAACAGCAGCGAGTTGCTATCGCCCGTTCTTTGATCTATCGCCCGGCGCTGTTGCTTGCAGATGAACCGACCGGCAACTTGGATCGGAAAAACGGAGAGGAAATTATTGATTTGCTGAAATTATCTAACCGTAACCTGGAACAGACGATTCTTTTGATTACCCATGATGAAAAGATCGCATTGGAGGCGGATCGCGTTATTACCATAGAGGACGGGAAAATTGTCGGCGATCAGAAACGGAGGTAAGAATATGTGGAAAGACTATTCGATCGGATTCATCAAAAAGAATCGGGCTTCCAGCGTATCCGTTCTGGTTGCGGCGTTTATTTCTGCTCTGTTTCTTTCTTTGCTGTGCGGTTTGTTTTATAACTTCTGGAATTATGAAATAGAATCTGTTGTTTTAGAAGAAGGAAACTGGCAGGGACGCATCAGCGGAGCGTTTGAAGAAGATAAAGTGTCCGAGATTGAGAATTTCGCCAATGTAAAAACGGCTATAATCAATGAGGATTTATCAGACGATCAAACTCTTGTAGTTGATATTTGCTTTGATAACATGAGGGCTGTGTATCAGGATATGCCTCTTATCGCCCAGCAGTTAGGTGTTCCGGAAACTTCCGTATCGTATCATGAATCACTGCTGTCAAGTTATTTCATCAACGATCCGCAGGACAGCAATCCGCCCTTATTGATGGCTTTTTATCTCTTTGTACTCCTGCTTGTGTCGGTGTCTTTGATTTTAATCATCCATAACTCGTTTGCTGTATCTATGAATGCCCGTGTCCATCAGTTTGGCATTTTTTCCAGCATTGGGGCGACGCCGGGGCAAATCCGCACCTGTCTTTTACAGGAAGCGGCGATGCTTTGTGTGATTCCTGTTTTGATCGGAAGTATTGTCGGAATCGCTTTGACCTTCGGAGCCATCCAAGCAGTCAATATTCTCGCCGATGGTATTGTCGGCAGACATGAAGCTGCCTTTGCCTATCATCCGCTGGTGTTTGCAGTCACGATTCTGACCTCGTTTTTGACGGTACTGATTTCTGCCTGGCTGCCAGCCAGGAAATTGAGCAAGATGACCCCACTGGAAGCTATAAAAAACACGGGAGAATTACAGCTAAAACGGAGAAAAAAATCCCGTATTCTTGCGCTTTTATTTGGAACCGAAGGGGAACTTGCCGGGAATGCGCTGAAAGCACAGAAGAAATCTCTGCGAACCGCCACGCTGTCGTTGACCCTTTCCTTTCTGGGCTTTGCTCTCATGCTGAGCTTTTTTACTCTCTCTGGAATCAGTACAAACCATACCTATTTTGAACGCTACCAGGATGCCTGGGATGTGATGGCAACTCTTGAGGACACAAGGATCGAGGACTTTTCTCATACGGATGAAATCCATGCTTTGCCTGATACAGACAGTGTGATTTATCAAAGGGCAAACGCCGTTTGTTCTATTGGGGCGGACGCTGTCAGCGAAGAAGTAAAAAGTCTGGGTGGTCTTGAAACAGTCGCCGGAAGTGATGTCAGTATGGCAGATGGGATTTATACCATTCAGGCTCCTATTGTAATCATGGACGACAGCAGCTTTGCCACGTATTGTGAGCAGATCGGCGTTTCCTCAGCGAAAAACGGGAGCGTTGTTTTGAACCGTATTTGGGACAACATAAACAGCAATTTCAGATACAAAGAATATGTTCCATTTTTGTCAGAGAACCAGGACACGATGACTTTACAAAACCCGGAAGATGCGGCTGCAACTGTGGGAATTCCGGTTTTGGGCTTTACACAGGAGCCGCCGGTTTTGAGAGAAGAATATGATAACTATGCTTTAGTTCAATTTGTGTCCCTTTCCACATGGAAACAAATCGAAGAGACGATTGGAAATGCTGAACCAGATACCTATATCCGCATTCTCTCAGAAAAAGAAAGAACCCTGACAGAACTGAGTATGATTGAAACCGAGCTGACGAATGTGCTGGGGCATGACATTTCTTTCGAGGTGGAAAACCGGGTTCAGGAAAAGATAGACAACGATGCCATGCTGAACGGATACAAACTGATAATTGGGGCGCTGTGTGTGTTGCTGGCCTTCATCGGGATCGCTAACGTATTTTCCAATACGCTGGGATTTATCCGGCAAAGGAAAAGAGAATTTGCGAGATATATGTCCATTGGCATGACGCCGGAAGGTATGCGAAAAATGTTTTGGATCGAGGCCCTCGTGATAGCGGGTCGCCCCGTTCTGATCACGCTGCCGATTACGGTTGTGTTTGTGTGGTTGATGATAACGGCAAGCTACCTGAATCCAATGGAATTTTTAGCAGTGGCTCCCATTGTTCCTATCCTGCTTTTTATCGCGGCACTTTTTGGCTTTGTCGCATTGGCATATTACCTGGGTGGCAAGAAAATTCTGAAATGTGATCTGGTAGAAGCACTGCGAACGGATTATATGGGATAATACTATCGTTCAGACAAATCGCTTTATCCACAACAAAAGCCCCATCCCTCAGTGGTTGAGAGATGGGGCAAACTATTTACGCTGCAATCTCCGGGATTTCCCCGACAAAGTTATAAACAATTCTGACTTCCTGCACCTTCTGGCCGTCCAGCTTCTTAACCTCGCCAATCAGGATTTTACTGATAAGCCGGTTCAGTACGGACTCGTCCAGTTCCTCAATGGCGGCATAGCGCCGGATTTCTTTAATAAAGGTACGGACTTCACCTTCCTGTGCGTCCGCCCGGCTCTGCATCATCGCCAGATCGTGCAGGCGCTTCTGGTTGGCTTCCTGCTCCTGTTCCAGCGCCGCCGTCAGCTTCATAAACCGCTGTTCGGTCAGGATGCCTTTGGCCTTATCGGTGTACAGGCTTAAAAACATCCCGTCAATTTCCTGATTCCGGGCTTCCAGCCGTTTCCGTTCCTTCTCAGTCTGGGAAGCATCCACCAGATACCGGCGCTCCATCCGGCTGCTGAGCCGCTGGTAGAACGCATCAGCGTCCTTCATGGCCTGCGCCGCTAATTCCTGTATATCCTTCAGCACCAGATTGTACAAATCCCTTGCCTCAATCTTGTGGCTGGTACAGGCGTTCTTGCCCAGCCGGTTGTAGGTCTGGCAGATATAGTATGCCTTGTCAATCGGCTCCCGCATCTCGCCGGTAAAACGGTTCTTGCCAGTTCTGCCGACCTTTTCATACCGCACCTGCATGGACTTCCCGCAGGTGGCGCAGTAGACAAGCCCGTGGAACAGGTTATAGAAGGGGCAGGCGTTGCCTTTCATAATGGTTGGCCTGCGGTCAATGATGTCCTGCACCTGTTCCCATTCCTCCGGCGTCACAATCGCCTCATGGCAGCCCTCAA
>OJNX01001506.1_pt1 | contig 12354 bp, 10 predicted proteins | sample 1598021 | NCBI WGS metagenome assembly OJNX01 (sample SAMN01915227, study PRJEB22387) | human gut metagenome | isolation source: stool | host: Homo sapiens | place: USA | reverse complement strand
TTAAGCCTGTAGCTAGCGTTCATCCTGAGCCAGGATCAAACTCTTCATTGTAAAAATATTATTTTTCAACACTTAAGTTGATAATCTGCTCAAGAACCAAATCTATCAATAATCTATAATTGACGGTTTCTGTTTCTCTACACATTATATATAATATAACATGCAGACTTGTACTACTTGTTTGTTTATCTATAATCGTTTCAAAGAACTCTTCTTTATGCGCTTCCCTCATTTTATTCGGAAAGGTTTTGCAAAGATAAAGCGTTTATTTTAATCTGCCAAATTTTTATCGAACTTTTTCAAAACTTTTTTGTTTCTTCATCAGTAACCGATAATTATAAATCTGTCAATTAAAAACCAGCTCTCTTGCTTAGCGGATGCAAAAGTAGAACATTTTAGAATCCAATCCAAATATATCAAACACTTTTTTATTAATTTCTGAACCGACTTATGCTAACTAACTGATTTATAAACCTGTTGTAGAACATAAATAACAAAACATAAACAATAGGAAAACAAAGCATATACATTATTATATATATTAATGCAAATTGCGGTTCAAAGATATCTTCATATAACATTTATTTCTTCTCAGAACTGGAAGTAAATAAACGGTTGTATATCGCTACTCTTTATCTGAATAACCAAATAAATTAATGCCACCAGCAATAATGCCTTTCCCAATAAAGGCAGTCGCACCACTCCACGACAACAAGCGTCTTGCCAGTCATCAGGAGCAAAATGTAACAAATAACCTATTCCCATCAACACAAATACTTTCCAATATCCTTCAATAAGCTGCCCAAGCACTTCGGGATGAAAAGCTGTAAACACTTGCCTTATCATCGTGACTGATGCTTCAAAAGTACTGTTACGGAAGAATATCCAACAGAAACAAACAAAATGAAATGTAAGCATCACTGCAAAGACCTTTCGAATGCCATAGCTCACAGCTGTTTTAGGTTTGCCCAAAAGGTTACGCCAAAACTTGTGTGCAGCTAATGCCACTCCATGAAAGCCTCCCCAAATAACAAAATTCCAAGACGCACCATGCCACAGCCCCCCCAGTAACATTGTAAGAAACAAATTAATATAAGTGCGTATTTTTCCTTTGCGGTTACCGCCCAATGAAATATACAAATAATCACGCAACCAAGTAGATAAAGAGATATGCCAACGATGCCAAAAATCAGTAATACTATCTGCTTTATAAGGAGAATTGAAGTTCATCGGAAAACGAAAACCGAGTAATAAGGCAATACCGATTGCCATATCGCTATAACCTGAAAAATCGCAATAAATTTGCAAAGCGTAACCATAAATACCAAACAAATTCTCTACTCCTGAATACAAAGCAGGATTATCGAAAATACGCTCAACAAAATTCACACTAATATAATCAGAAATAACTGCTTTTTTAAACAAACCACTAACAACAAAGAATACCCCCGTACCAAACATCTCTCGCGAAACCATCAACGGCTCACGAATCTGAGGGATAAAATCACGTGCACGAACAATAGGACCTGCCACCAATTGGGGAAAGAAAGATACATAAAACACATAATCCAACAAACGTTCCAACGGCTGCAACTGTCGGCGATATACATCAATAGTATAACTCAATGACTGGAAAGTGAAGAATGAAATGCCTACCGGCAAAAAAATATCCAATGGTTCAAAGTTGCCATTCCACAATGGGGTCAGCATCTCATAAAAAAAATTAGTATATTTAAAATAGCAAAGCAGTCCCAAATTGACAAACAAACTCAACAACAGAAGGCCTTTCCTACCCCATTTACTTTCCGTCACAGCCATACGTCCTGCCAGGAAAAAGTCTGTAACCGTCACCACCCCTAATAAAAAGAAATAAAAGCCACTGCTCTTATAATAAAAATAATAGGAAAATAGAGAAACAAACAAAATACGCGCCGTGTCCTTCTTCTGCAATAACACATATATCAGGCTAAAGCCCAAAAACAGAAACAAAAACAATCCGCTACTAAATATCATCGGTTGTTTGGCATTATAAGTCAATACCTCTGCCAATTTATTCCAATCCAGTTGCCACATACTCGTTATACGCTTTAATTAATGCTTGATGTAATAAGTTACCTTGCAGCCGATACCCTTCGGGAGTAAAATGAATCCCATCTGCCCTCAACAGATGATTACGCGTCCAATTTTTGCAAGCATCGGTCTTCCCTCCCACCACAGTATACATATCCCACACAGCCATCCCATGTTTGCGCGCATATTCCCGGATGATGCGCGATACGGTCACTGTTCTCGGATTAATAACTCTGGAACGGCGACGTCCTACATACGCTCCCGGAGGAGTCGTCAAAAGAAACACGGTTTCGGGGCAAGCCTTTTTCAACATTGAAAGCAGACGGTCTATCTGCATTTCGTGTACCGGAGCCAAATAGCGACGGCTATGCGCTTCATTTGTTCCAAATGAAAGAATAATCAAATCAGGCCGGAGAGCAGCTATTTCTTTTATCTTATTTTCTGTAGTAAAGGTAACACAAGTAGCTCCGTTCACCCCCATTATATGATAAACAAGTCCGGGCTCGCCCGTCTCATGCGCCAATCCACCCGTACGGTAGGTTATACTATCAGGATAAACAGCCTCAGCACCGAAATCACTTTCCAAGCAACGACGGGTAACCAAAGGATATACATGCCCTCTCACATGAGAGTCACCAATATGAACGACACGTACCGGCCCGTTCATCTCATTCAGTTTTCGAAAAAAAGGAACCATCGAACGTGTACTGTCTTCTATCACATTATCTGCAGTATGTTTGAAACTTTCCGGCAAAGAATCGTGAAAAACAATAAGCCGTCCGAATGAATGCATTTCTTTAGTCTGCCCCGGCAAATTCAATGGTTCCAATACGCGGGCTATCGGAGGAAGTGGGTCTTGAGCATAAAGCCTTTCCAAAGACGAGCAAAGCAGAAATACCACCGTCACTGCCACAACAAAGCATCCGTTCGTTTTATTCCGCTTCATAAACCTTCCGCTTTTCGTATTGTTCCTTACCATACATCAACGTTTCAAACAAAATGCCTGACAGATGTTTTCCTCCTTTAAAATTAATATGCGTGTAGTCAAGATTTGCCATCTTCCGGTCTATCATATCAAGAATACTTCCTTCACCGCCCATAGCTTCATACATATTCCAAAATGCAATCCGGCTATCGGCTGCAATAGACTGCTGATAACGAATCAAGTTCTTCACACCCGGCATGGTGCGCAATTCACCATTTCGTCTGTCATCCTTAAATTCGCGGTCGCCTACACTCACCAGCAGGATAGCAGCTTCGGGAAAAGCCTCCTTGAGATGAGCAATCACCGCAAGCATACCTTTTTTATAACTCTCGTAATTCACACCGCGTTCGGTTGCTACGTTCAGTCCGTACTGAAGAACAATCAAGTCATAAGGACGCACCCGTTGAAAAGCCTTCAATGTCTTCAAGGGGATACTTCGCAAATGCAAGCCACTGCTTCCGCGCACACTGAAATTATCGACAGCCACCCCTTGCTTGCCATCCATTGCTGCCCCAAAGAAAGTGACAGAATCGGATTGTTCCACACTCCATTTCACTTGTCCGATTCGCCCCTCCACAGAGAGCATCTGCAATCGGTCGTCCCCCGGCTCTTCATGCAGCACATCTGTTCCCCCGTTTATTTGAGAACGAATACCGGCAAATCCCTTGTTCAGGTAATAGAGAGTAGACACCTCACATGTATCCAAATGAGAAGCATACTTGGACTGCCCTTTCAGTTGCACGTATGCTCCCTCACGAGCAAAAAAGTAATGCCCGGAAATATCTTGCAGACTTCTGTCAAAACCTACAGAATCATTGCTCGAATGACTGCTCCAACCACCAAAAGAGTGACGAACAGTGGGGCGATAGCCACTAATAGAGCTAGTTATGGGCACATAACCTACTCCACACCCTCCAAATTCACTCTGAAACCTTTCGCGCAAATCAGCCGTGAAGATATCTGCTTCGATAAAAGAATCACCGAAATAGGCAATACGAACAGGACGTTTCATTGTCCTGATGGAAGAAAGCGCTTCATAAAAATGCTTCATTCCCCTCATAGTAGAATCCGAATAGTCTTCTATGCAGGTCATTCCCGTTTTGCAAGTATCTACAAAAATCGGCTTTACGGGAGGAGGAAGAACAATGGTATCAGAATCCGCCACTTCCTCCACATCCGGACGGATATCGGCCAGCAGGTCAACTTTGCGAAGCTGTTCACCATCCAGTTTCATCGACGGAAGAAAATACAGCCCCAATAAAGCTCCCACCGTCAGTAATGTGAGAAAGAATGTGGCTGATATATAATTTTTCATATTATGTTATTTGTGAATCAGACGCAAAAGTAATATTTTTTTAGACGAGAGCCTTTATGAAAAAGAAAAAAAAGATTGCTCAGCCCAATAATGCTTGTGCTTATAGCGCAAATACATAGTTTGCCGGAAAGCAGATTGTGATTGCTTAACCACGGGGGTGGTTAAACCTCTCCACCCGGGTGGTTAGACTTAGTCACGGGGGTGGTTAAAGTTAACCACGACCGTGGTTAACAGATATTTTGCTTTCATGAATAAAAGAAGATACAGAAACATTGCATACCGGCAGAGTACGCATAAGTGGATGCAACTTATTGTTATAACATGAAGAACGGAAGCGTTTGGGAATTCTTTTTGTTTAGAATACCACATATAGAAGATAGAGAGGAGCATAGGAAAAACAAAGTGGCGGCAGGAGAACAGAAAAAGGAAGTGTGTCAAAAGTAATATGATAGCAAAGATTACTTTTGACACCTCCCTCTATGGATATTTAAATCGTCTTTTCTACGTTCCACACAAAAGCACGAAGTCCCAATTGTTCGGTCTCCTTATCCATTTTGTGCAGAGCATCAAGTAAAGAATCTACTTTCGCATCATCCACAACAGTAATAATAGCCGAACACATACTCGGCCATGCATGACTGCCGTAATGAGGCTCGCCCTTGACACTTCCACGTCCCTGTACTTGCTGCCAATAGCTGAACCCACGACAGTTTTGACGGTCGAGCAATGCCAAAATACGTTCATAAAAGGCTTGGTCGAATGTGATGAATACTGATTTCATATCTTCAAATTTATGATTTATATATTTTTTCCTTTAGTCATCTCTTCTTTGTGTGACTGATAGTAATCGTTCAGCTCACGATTTGACTTCATCTTCTTACGGGCACGCTTAATGCCTGTACCGGCAAATGAACAATACAGCACAGGAACTAAAATCAATGTCAACACCGTTGATACAGTCAGACCACCGATTACGGAAACGCCCAACGGACGCCACATCTCAGAACCTTCTCCACCTCCGATAGCCATTGGCACCATCCCCAAAATAGTGGTCAATGTAGTCATCAGCACAGGACGCAGACGACTCCGACCGGCTGTCACCACCGAATGGATAACCGCCATACCACGTTCACGGCACAGAGTAATGTAGTCTATCAATACGATACCGTTCTTTACTACGATACCAATCAACATAATACCACCCAACAAACTCATAACATTCAGTGTCGTTCCCGTTCCGAAGAGTGCCATCAACACACCACTGAATGCAAATGGGATAGAGAACATGATAATAAACGGATAGGTCAGTGATTCAAACTGTGCCGCCATCACAATAAATACCAAGATAATAATCAGTACTGCCAACGTACCCAAATCACCGAACGAATCCTGTTGGTCTTCATACGAACCTGCTATCTGAATGCTAATTCCACCGGGCAAGTCCATCTTGTCAATAATGGCATTACCTTCTGCCACCACGCTTCCCAAAGGAGCCCCCGATATTACCGCAGACACAGTAACAATACGTTCGCGGTCTTTACGTTCAATGGTAGGAGGAGCCGAACGTTCGACTACTTTTCCCACATCTTTTACACGAACAGCTTTCCCGGCATTATTATAAATAAGGATATTCTCCAAATCTTCAATACTGGTACGGAATTCGGGCGCATAACGCACTTTAATATCATATTCGTCGCCATCCTCACGATAATAGGATGACAAAGCACCATTCACGCGATTACGCAAATACATGGCAGCCGTAGAAAGATTCAGTCCTTGTAAAGCCAGCTTCTCACGGTCAAAATCCACTTGATATTCCGGCTGATAATCCTGACGGCTGATGTTCACCTCTGATACGCCTTTTACATTCAGCAAAGCCGCTTTCAAGTCAGCAGCAGCCTTATCGGTCGCCGTAAAGTCGTAGCCATAAATTTCAAAATCGGCTGTAGACTGCCCGCCCATACCTCCACTGCTTCCGCCCAAAATCACCTGAGCTTTATCCAATTCGGGATATGCTTTCAAATCCTCACGCATACCGTCACAAACTTCCGCCAGTGTCATCTCACGGTCAGCAGGGTTATACAGATTAATATTAAACGAAATAATATGACTACCGTTATCCTGAATGGAAGCCCAAGTATTATCAGCATCTGCCTGTCCCACCGTGTAGTTGCAGACACGCATCACTCCATCGTACTTTTTCAACCAGTTCTCGGTTAACTCTTGAGCCAACGCCTGTGCACGCTCCACCCGTGCACCGATAGGCAACTGAAGCTGCACGGAAATACGGCTGTTATCCTGTGACGGGAAAAACTCCGTACCTATACCTTTTGCACAAATCAAACTGAGCACAAAGAATCCCAAACATCCTGAAATCACCGTCTTACGATGACGAACTGCCCAGTCCAAACGGTTCTGATACCAAGTATCCAACCCGTCCAACGAACGCTCAATCGGTTTATAGAAAGTAATAAACCACTTACTTTGCTTTTTCTGCAAACGAAGCATCTGTGCACACATCATCGGAGTGAACGATAAAGCTGAAATGGTAGAAATGGTCATAATCACACACATCATCCAACCTAACTGACGGAACAAGACTCCCGACATACCACTTACCATGGTCAACGGGAAGAACACGGCAATCATAGTCAACGTAGATGCAATAACAGAAATAGCCACCTCATTCGTACCATGAATAGCAGCCTGCTTAGGCTCGGAACCACGTTCGATATGAGTAGTCACATTCTCCAAAACCACAATAGCATCGTCCACCACATTACCAATAGCAATAGACAGACAGGAAAGTGAAATAATATTCAAAGACCCACCCTCTGTTATCGCCAGATAAATGAAAGAGGCAATCAATGACATCGGAATGGTAATACAAATAATTACCGTGGCGCGCCAACGCCCCAAGAAAATAAACACAACCAACACCACAAAGAGTATGGCATACATAATGGTTTCCGACAAACTGTCGATGGTATTCAAAATATTATCAGATGTATTGACAATTACCCCCAGTTTCACGTCACTGGGAAGTGACTTTTGCAGCTTAGGCAGCTGTTCCATCACCTTTTTGGAAATATTTACCGAATTGGCTCCCGACTGTTTCTGAACAACAATCATGGCACCCTGCACACCATTATTATACGTTTCCTGCGCACGCTCTTCCACCGAGTCTACAATCTTTGCCACATCACGCAAATAGACAGATGCACCGTTGTGTGTACCCACTACAATATCTGCCATCTCGCGAGGATCTTTAAATTCTCCCTCCACACGCAATGAATAGGTATTACTACCCACATCAAACGTACCTCCCGGAGTATTTTTATTTTCGGCACCGATAATAGAACTGATTGTTTCAATAGTCAGATTATAAGCATCCAGTTTATTCGGGTCACAATAGACATTCACCTCTCTCTTGGGTGCACCGGCAATAGATACAGTACCCACACCTGGAACACGTGCCAAAGGATTCACCACATTATCATCCAAAATCTTATAAAGTGCAGGCTGGCTTTCTTCCGCCTGAACGGAAAGCAACAGGATAGGAATCATGTCCGTACTGAACTTGAAGATAATAGGCGTGTTCACTTCATCGGGAAGCTGTGAACTCACCATGTCCAACTTATCGCGAACATCATTGGTAAGCACATCGATGTCGTAGCCATATTCAAATTCCAATGTAATCACAGAGATATTTTCGGAAGACTTTGACGTGATATGTTTCAGATTACTCACCGAGTTCAGCGTATTTTCCAACGGGCGAGTCACATTATTTTCTATATCGGAAGCACTGGCACCCTGATAAGACGTCATTACCATGATGGTATTGGTATCAATATCCGGGTACAAGTCTACCGGAAGTTTCGACAGTGAGAAAAGACCAAAGATTGCTACCGCAAGGAAGCAAAGTGAGGTCATAATCGGTTTCTTGACTGCTCCTTCGTATAAACTCATATAATTATACTCTTAAATTATTTACTTACTTCAACTTCCACTCCATCGGCAAGGCGGGTCTGACCTGCAATGACTACCTGCGAGTTATCATCTACTCCCGAAAGCAATTCATATTCGGCACCCATACGTCGTCCAAGCTCTACCTTATTATAAGACACCTTACCCTCTTTGTATACATATACATAACGGTCACCCGAACCGGCACGTTTCACGATAGCCCGGTCAGGAACCACGACATGATTCATCGTACCGAAACTAAGTGTCACACGTCCAAACATTCCCGGACGTACCCGCTTGTTGGTATTGGTCAATTTCACTTCAACCGGAAAAGTATGGGTCGTCGCATCGATGGTAGGATACACCAAACTTATTTTTCCTTCGAATACTTCATCACCATAAACATCAAATTTTACACTTACATCCATTCCCTTTTTTACTTTTGGGAAATATGGCTCGGATACATTGATAAGAAGTTTGACCGGAGTTATCTGCTCAACCACCAATACAGGAGTAGCAACAGAAGAATATAAATCACCATTATCAAAATTACGCGCAGTCACTACACCATTCAGAGGACTCAGCAACTGAGTATTTTCGAGCAAATTATTATAAGAAGTACGACGCACATCCAATGTAGTCTTAGCGGCATCCCATTCCGACTTGGAAGCACCTCCCACTTTATACAATTCATCCACACGCTTAAACTCCGTTTCCTCATTTTCCAATTGCAGTTTCAACTGCTTCAAGCTAGCAGCATCCATCTGCACCAACTTTTGACCTTTGGAAACATAATCTCCTACTTCGACAAATATCTTATCTATACGTCCCGGAGAAGTCGGAGCTATATTATTTTTCGCTTCAGCTTCCACTGTTGCAGTATATTCTTCTATTTGTTCAACCTCTCGTGAAGTCACTGATGCCAATTTCACCACCGGTTTATTCAGCTGCGCAGCCTCTTCCTGTGTTCCTTCTTTCTTCTCTTCTCCGCCTGAACAAGCGCTCAGTAAAGCCACCACCAGCAAAGCTGCTATTTGAAAAGTTTTTCTCATACTGTTATCTTTATGTTATGTTGTTATTATTCCATTACCACTTCTTCACCCATCACCAAATCAAGATCAGCCTTTGCCACCAAGTAGTCATAAATGGACTGATTATATGTAAGTTTTGCCTCTGTCAAAGCTACCTCCGAACTATTTAATTCCAAGATAGTCCCTTTACCCACTTCATATCTTTTTTCAGCAATAGTCCGTCCTTTTTCTGCCTGAAACACAGCTTCTTTATTACTAACAACTTGTTCAGAACTTGCTGCCATATTATCCAGATAGCTGGTAGCCTGCATGGTAAGTTGACGTTCTGTATTAATACGATTCTCTTCAAGCTGTTTCATCTGAATACGGGTTTGTTTCAACTTGGTAAAGTTACTTCCCTTAAATAAAGGAATAGTCAGATTCAAACCGAGAGTTGAATAAGGGCGCCAGTCATACTCCTTGAATTTAAAGTTATCATTCATAGAAGTGTACATGTACTGAAAGTTGGCAGACAGTGTAGGCATAAAATTGGTATATTGCAGTTTCAGATTTTGTTTCAGTTGCAATGCATTCAGTTCCAATTGTTTCAAAGTGCTGTTGTTTATCAGATTATTGGGTCGTGGCATTGCCTGGCGAGTAAACATAGACATTTCATAATCTTTCAGATTACCATCCACTGCTACATTTACTTCTGCTTCCATTCCCATCAAAACTTTCAGTTGCAGAGTAGCCAGATTTACACCGTTACGGGCAGACACAACCGTCGGTTTCAGACTGCGCATCTGCACTTCTGCACTGATTTTATCGTACTCGCTGACAGAGCCCTGCTCATACTTGGCTTTCACCACATTATAGTTGTCTTCGCTCTGCTTATAACTTTTCAGCAGCACCTCATAACTATCCTGTGCCAAAAGCAACTGATAAAAAGCTTTTGTTACTTGGTTTACCATATCGAGACGCGAAGACCGCGCTTTTTCCACAGCCAAATCCACATCTGTCTTTGTCAGACTGATACTCTTATAAAGTGCAGGTGCAAAGACAGGAAGACTCACAGACAGCCCCCCGCTATACGTGTTGTCTGTTCCCACTTCAATCACCTTCCCCTCCATAGCGAAAGACTGCTTCTTGATGGCTCGTGAATAACTACCCACTAAATTGGCTTCGGGAAACAGACCTGAATAGGCTTCCCGACGGGCTTCCTTCTTTAATTTGATTTCTTGACCAGCTACTTTAATAGTCGGATTCTCGCTCAACGCTATCCTGACCGCTTCCTGTAAAGTAACTTTTAACGTATCTTGTGCTTGTGCACTGTGTGCTGCTGCCACTGCCAGCAACAACAAGGCTAACTTAGGCTTTAAAAAAAACTTCATTTACTGTTTACTCTTTATTATTAGGTAACTAACTAGTTCTATCCATTCTTGTTATACTCCTCTCCTTTCTGGTTATGAAGGAAATTATCTACAATCTTCAATCCCTTTTCCGTAGAAATGCCCCGCATATGCATAAATACAACTGTCTCGTATATTTCAGCCAGCGAATAGGATTTACATATTTCAGAGCGAAGCAATATATCCATCTGCTCACCTACCATAACGCGAACAATAGCATAATTCACATCTTTGCGAAATATTCCTTGATTGACCCCCTTTTGATAAAACTCCATTGCGGCATCCAGGTTTTCTTTACGGCTTTCGGCAATATAAGCCACAACTCTAGGATACTTTTCCATATCCTCAAAGAACTTCCGATTTGTATTCTGGAAATCCTGTACGCTCTTCTGATAAAAACGAAGAATAACTTCCAAGACATTCTCTGCCTTGGAAGCTATTTCTTCCATTGATTTCTTCATCTCCTCCCGATGCAATCTCATCACATCAAGCAATAAGTCTTCTTTGTCATGAAATAACTCGTACAGCGTTCTTTTCGATATTGACAAATCGGCAGCAATATCATCCATTCTGACTGTCTTTACCCCTTTCCGGGTAAATGCTTTTGCAGCCGCTTGAACAACATGCTCTCTTACTATCGTTTTATCTGCTTTTTTCTTCTTAACACTGTTCATCATAAATAGAGAGGAGACAAATATACACTTATTTTATAATACCCAACTTCGAATTTCGAACAAATTCCACCAAATGCACTATTTCAGGGCTGGAAGGCACTTGTTCTTCAATACGGCGCAATGCATCCTCAACAGAGGTATTCGCCTTATACAAAATGCGAAAAGCATGGGCTATGTGCTTAAGCACCGTTTCCGAAAATCCTTCGTGCTGCAATACCATTGTATTGATACTATAAAATGAAGTCGGCTCGTGAGCTGCCACACAATAAGGAGGAATATCTTTAGTAAAACGGCATCCGCCCTGCACAGCTGCATAAGTGCCCAAACGAGTGTGTCCCTGCATCAACACATTGGAAGTCAAAATAGCATAATCTTCGATGACACAACATCCCGATACCTGCGAACCATTACCAATAATGCAACCATTACCAATAATCACATCATGCGAGATACGCGCTCCCTGCATGATAAAATTATTGTTTCCGACCACTGTTTCATCGCCGCCAAAAGTGGCACGAATAATCACAGCGTTCTCACGAATCGTGTTATTATCACCTATACGGGCTATAGTTTCATCACCTTTATAGTTAAAATCTTGCGGAGCTGCTGCTATTACAGCTCCGTTATAAATCGTATTTCCGTTACCAATGCGTGCACCACTCATTAAACTGGCGTTAGGCATGATGACATTATTATCTCCTATTTCCACATTCTTATCAATGTAGACAAAAGGGTGAATTGTTACGTTTTTCCCAATCTTTGCTGACGGGTCTACATAAGCCAACGGACTAATCATATTCGTATCGTTTTTAAGGTTAATTATTCTCGTCCACCTCCTAGTGCGCTATACAAATTGATAACAGCCTGCATACGCTGGAAAGTATCGGATACTTCGTTCAACTGAGCACTTAGCAATGATTGCTGG
>OJNX01001500.1_pt1 | contig 12384 bp, 12 predicted proteins | sample 1598021 | NCBI WGS metagenome assembly OJNX01 (sample SAMN01915227, study PRJEB22387) | human gut metagenome | isolation source: stool | host: Homo sapiens | place: USA | reverse complement strand
AATACTGAAAAAGAAAATGGATGAATTTGCAAAAGAACAATTAAAGAGGATGAATCTGTGATGAGCTTAAATGGCTAAAATAAAAGCTGATATAGCATGCAGGACTATGCATGTGTATATCAGCTTTTTAGTTTAAGCGTTTTGGAATGGTTATGAAATAAGTATAATCTGCTTACTCAATCTGTCTGATATCGGATATATCCGGGTGAATCGTGAGAGAATAGTTTGTGTAATACACGACAAAGCCGGCTGCGGCACCGTTTGGCTTTTTGACATTTTTCTTTTGCAGATAGTCTATCTCTACCTTGTCGGCATTTTTGCCCTTTGAGTAGTAGCCTGCGAGCTTGCCTGCCTCCTCAAAGGTGCTGTCCGGCAGCTCTTTGTTTTCAGCTTTTACAATGACATGTGAGCCGGGCATGCCCTTGGCGTGGAACCACCAGTCGTTTCCGGTTGCCAGCTTGAAGGTGAGCTCATCGTTCTGGTAGTTGTTTTTGCCAACGTACATATCAAAGCCGTCTGATGAGATATAGTGGAAGGGTTTGCTCTTTACCTTCTGTTTCTTTGAACCCTTTCCTTTTTTGATAAAACCGTATTCTATCAGCTCATCCTTTATCTGGACGAGGTCGTCAGCGCTTAAAGCGATATCCAGTGAATTCTGGATTGATTCGAGATGGTCTATCTGACTTTTTGTTTCAAGAATCAGCTCGTTCAATGCTTCGGCAGTACGTTTCATCTTTCCGTATTTGTCAAAGTATTTCTGCGCGTTCTCGGCAGGAGTTTTTGTGTTGTCGATAGGGATTTTGATGATTTTGTTGTCATCATAATAGTTTGCAGCTTCAAGAAACTTGTCGTCCGGTGTAAGTCCGTAGCCGAATGCGTTGATAAGCTCGCCGTACACCTTGTACTTTTCGCGTTTTTCGGAGTCCTTAAGCTGCTTCATCTGCAGGGAATATTTCTTCTGGTTTCGCTCCAGGAGGGTATTTACGTGTTTTCTCAGGTCGGCTGACTTCTGGCGTATACGTGTATAGGTGTTTCTCTCAGAGTAGTAAAGCTCTAAAACCTCTGATATAGATTCATATTTTGTGACCGTTAAATCGCTATACTGAGTCAGCTCTATTGAAGAAAATTCCTTTGGTTCATTGCCGTCACGCACGATATTCGGCGTAAAACGATTATTTTTTATGTCCTCCATCATCCATGTGAAGTTGCTTCCCAGGTGCAAAAGCTCATCGTGTGAGTAGGCAGCTACAGGGGAGTCCGCGTCAAGGCCTGCCCTGTGAGCCAGCTCATTTGCCACAAGTGGGCTGATGCCGGAAAAGGATGAGTAGATAGCCTTTGAAACAGTAAGCGGCTTTGCTGATATAATATCCACAAACTGTTTTGAATCTATAGTCAGAGGATTATATTTATCCTCCTGTGTCGCGGGGATTTTGTAGGCTCTGCCCGGAAGCACCTCACGCACAGAGCTTACGGATGCGGGAATACGCTTGGCACTGTCTATTATCGTACCATCGGAGTCGGTAAAGATGATGTTTGAATATTTGCCCATCAGCTCGATAATAAGCACCTTGTGGCATAGATCGCCCATCTCGTTTAAGTGCTCGATTTCAAAGTTTATGATACGCTCCATGCCCGGCTGGTAAATCTTTGTGATGCGTCCGTTTGCTATATGCTTTCTTAAAACCATGCAAAATGTAGGGGCAGTGAGGGGGCTTACCTTATTTGTGGGTGTCAGGTAGATGAATGGAAGAGATGCACTTGCAGACATCGAAAGCCTGAACGAGCCGTTTGGTCCCTTTAGGGTAAGAAGCAGCTCATCTGCCTCAGGTTCTGCGATTTTACTGATTTTTGAGTTTAGTATCGTACTGTTTAGCTCTGCGACTATATTTGAAATGACTATTCCGTCTAAAGCCATGATGTTCCTCCTTATTTCCTGTAAATATTCTAAGTTGCTGAATATTTATAATCATGAATATTTATATTATAATATATTTGACGAAAATCTCAAGGAGTTATATAATAAACTCATCTATGCATATGCGAAAGGAAAAATTATGATTAAAAGTATGACCGGCTTTGGCAGATACGAGTACGCAGATGCAAGCCGTAAGATTACAGTTGAGGTAAAATCTGTAAATCACAGATATCTGGATGTCAATATCAAGATGCCTAAAAAGCTCAATTTCTTCGAGAGTGCAATAAGGACTCTGCTTAAGGAGTACATAGAGCGTGGCAAGGTCGATATTTATATCACATATGAGGATTTTACAGAAAATAATCTCTCATTGCAGTATAATAAGGCTCTCGCTGGAGAATATCTTAAGTATCTGAATCAGATGGCGGAGGAATTCGGACTGGAGAATGATATAAGAGTGAGCACGCTGTCGAGATATCCGGAGGTATTTGCGATGGAGGAGCAGCCTGTAGATGAGGATGAGCTGTGGAGCAGTCTTGAGAAGGCTCTTCGCGGTGCATTTGAGCCATTTGTTGAAAGTCGCGTGCGCGAGGGAGAAAATCTTAAAAAAGACCTTTGCGAAAAGCTCGATAATATGGTATCATATGTTGATTTCATTGAGGAGCGTTCGCCACAGATTATTGTCGAATACCGTGCGCGTCTTGAGGAAAAGCTAAGAGAGCTGCTTGCAGACAATCAGCTTGATGATTCAAGAATAGCCCAGGAGGTCACTATTTTTGCGGACAAGATCTGTGTGGATGAGGAGACAGTCAGGCTCAAAAGCCATATCCTTTCCATGAAGGATTCACTAAATGCCGGTGGCAGTGTGGGAAGAAAGCTTGATTTCCTCGCACAGGAGATGAACCGTGAGGCGAATACCATCCTTTCAAAGTCCAATGATCTTAAGATTTCTGACACAGGCATCAGTCTTAAAACTGATATAGAAAAGGTCAGGGAACAGATTCAAAATATTGAGTAATTTTAGGAGATTGTGATGAGTAACACAGGAAAATTAGTTGTTTTTTCAGGCTTTTCGGGTTCCGGAAAGGGTACTATCATGAAGGAGCTTATGGCAAAGCATGGTGATGATTATGCACTGAGCGTATCAGCCACGACCAGAGGTCCAAGACCGGGTGAGGAGCATGGCAGAGAGTATTTTTTTATCTCAGAGGAAGAATTTGAACAGATGATAAAGGCAGATGGACTGCTTGAGTATGCCAAGTATGTAGATCACTACTACGGCACACCAAAGTCATATGTCAATGAGCAGCTTAGCGCCGGAAAGAATGTGATTCTTGAGATAGAAATCCAGGGAGCTTTAAAGATAAAGAAGCAGTTTCCTGATACGGTGCTTATGTTTGTGTCAGCGCCGAGTGCAGATGAGCTTAAGAACCGGCTTGTAGGAAGAGGCACAGAGACAAAAGAGGTCTGTGCACAGAGACTTTCAAGAGCATATGAGGAGTCTTTGGGCATAGAGAAATATGATTATTTAGTGGTAAATGATAAGCTTGACGATTGTGTAGAGCTTGTGAATGACATCATCCACAGCTCTGACGACACAAAAAAGAATCAGGATTATCTGGTATCATCAAATATAGATTTTATAAATAAAATGAGAAAAGAGCTTTTAAGCTTTTCGAAAGGAGATAAATAATATGATACATCCATCGTATGTAGAGTTAATGAAGGTAGTAAACAACAATGTAGAGATAGGTGAAGAGCCGGTAGTAAACAGCCGTTATTCTATCGTTATTGCTGCAGCAAAGCGTGCACGCCAGATTATTGATGGTGCAGAACCACTTATCGCACGCCCTAAGTGCAATAAGCCATTATCTATTGCTGTAGAGGAGCTGTACACGGGAGCTGTCAGAATCGTCTCAGATGATGAGGATTTAAACGAAGGCGAAGAGGCTTAATCTAGGAGGGGAAAGGCTGTTTTGTCTTTCCCTTTAATTGTAAATACTTACATTTGAGAGGTACTATGAAATTATTATTTATTTCGCTTGGATGCGATAAAAACCTTGTGGATTCAGAGTATATGATAGGCATGCTTGCAAATGACGGCATTGAGATGACCGATGATGAGACGCAGGCTGATATCATTATCGTAAACAGCTGCTGCTTCATAGGTGATGCAAAGGAGGAGAGTATCAATACAATTCTCGAGATGGCTCAGTATAAGGAGACAGGCAAATGCAAATCACTTATTGTGACAGGCTGTCTGGCACAAAGATACAAGGATGAGATTTTTAAGGAAATCCCAGAGGTTGATGCCATACTTGGCACCAATTCATATGATACTATAGTTGAAGCTGTCCATGAGACACTTGAAAAACACAGATACAGCAATCTGCACACCTTAGAGGGGCTTCCCAGCATAAAGACAAAGCGTATTGTTACCACAGGAGGGCATTTCGCTTACCTTAAGATAGCGGAGGGGTGCAATAAAAACTGTACCTACTGTGTCATTCCATCTGTCAGAGGCCGTTACAGAAGTGTGCCGATGGAGGATTTGATTGAACAGGCAAAAAGCCTTGTGGAGCAGGGAGCAAAGGAGCTTATACTTGTTGCCCAGGAGACCACACTTTACGGAGTGGATTTGTATGGTGAGAAGTCACTTCACAAGCTTTTGGATGAGCTCAATAAGATAAGCGGGCTGTTCTGGATAAGGATTATGTACTGCTATCCCGAGGAGATATACGATGAGCTTATAGAGTCCATGATAAAGGATGAGAAGGTATGTCATTATTTGGATATGCCAATCCAGCACTGCAATGACGATATTTTAAGGCGCATGGGCAGAAAAACAACAAAGGCTGAGCTCATGGAGCGTATCAGAATGCTGCGTGAGAGAATACCTGATATCACATTAAGGACCACACTCATATGCGGCTTCCCGGGTGAGACACAGGATAATCACGAGGAGCTTATGCAGTTTGTAAATGATATGGAGTTTGACCGTCTGGGAGCATTTACGTATTCCCCGGAGGAGGGCACAAAGGCAGCTGCAATGCCTGATCAGATAGATGATGATATAAAGGCTGACTGGCAGGCAGATGTCATGGAGCTTGAGGAAGAGGTCATTTTTGATAAAAATGAGACACTAAAGGGTAAAGAATTATATGTTTTCATAGAGGGCAAGGTGGCTGATGAAAATGCTTATATCGGCCGTACATACAGAGATGCACCGAATGTTGACGGATATATATTCATCAACACTGATGAGACACTTATGACCGGTGATATATGCAAGGTTATGGTGACCGGTGCGTATGAATATGATTTGATAGGAGAACTTGTAAAATGAATTTACCAAACAAACTTACAATCTTAAGAGTGATACTTATCCCGTTTTTTGTATTTTTCCTTATTTCACCGTTTTTTGACGGATACGGAAATTATATAGCGCTTGCGATATTTATCATTGCAAGTCTGACCGATATGGCTGACGGAAAAATTGCAAGAAAATACAATCTTGTTACAAATTTCGGCAAGTTTATGGATCCGCTTGCAGACAAGCTGCTTGTGTGCTCGGCAATGATATGCCTTGTTGATTTAAAGCTTATCCCTGTATGGATTGTGCTTATTATCATTGCAAGAGAGTTTATCATAAGCGGTTTCAGACTCGTTGCATCAGACAATGGAATTGTCATTGCAGCAAGCTACTGGGGAAAGTTTAAGACAACCTTCCAGATGCTTATGGTTATTGTTATTATTTTTAATATCAATCTGCAGCTTGGCTGGTTAAATATCCTTGGAACAATCCTCATTTATGTGGCACTTGTGCTCACCGTTGTTTCACTTATTGACTATATCGCAAAGAACAAGGATGTTTTAAAGGACCAGAAATAGAATATAACAGGGAGAAAAGTATGAGAATAATAGCAGGAACGGCGAGAAGCCTCCCTCTAAAGACTATTGAGGGAAAAGATACAAGACCGACTACTGACAAGACGAAGGAGACACTTTTTAATGTCATGCAGTTTGATGTTCCCGGAGCATATTTTTTAGATCTGTTTGCGGGAAGCGGACAGATAGGACTTGAAGCACTAAGCCGTGGTGCAGCTTATGCTGTATTTGTGGAGAATTCAAGAAAAGCCGCCTCATGCATCGAGGACAATATCCATTTTACAAAGTTTGATAAGGTCTCAAGGCTTATGATGACGGATGCTGTCACGGCAGTACGTACGCTTGAGGGCAAATACAAATTTGATATCGTGTTTATGGACCCGCCATACAATAAGGAGCTTGAAAAGGAAGTGCTTATTACACTTTCGGACAGCGATATATTAAAGGATGATACACTTATCGTGGTTGAGGCTTCAAACGATACTGATTTTGATTATCTCACAGAGCTTGGCTATGAGATAGTCAAAGAAAAAATCTATAAGACAAACAAGCATGTTTTCATAAAGCGTGCATAGGAGATACAATATGAAGGTAGGAATTTATCCGGGAAGCTTTGATCCGGTGACATTTGGACATCTGGATATAATAGAGCGTTCAGCCAAAATAGTTGACGAGCTGGTTGTCGGAGTACTCAATAATAGTGCAAAAAACTCGTTGTTTTCTTTGGAAGAACGTGTTAGTATGATAAAGGAAATGACAGCACACATACCAAACGTCAGGGTAGGGTGCTTCGAAGGACTTTTAGTTGATTACATGAAGGAAATCCATGCAACAATCATAATAAGAGGATTGCGTGCAGTGACAGATTTTGAGTATGAGCTGCAGATTGCACAGGCTAACGGAGTGCAGAATCCGGAAATAGAGACGGTTTTTCTCACTTCGAGCCTCAATTATTCATATTTAAGCTCTACAATTGTCAAGGAATTTGCATCATACGGAGGAGATATATCAAAGTTCGTACCTGAACAGTTCATTGATAGAATTTATGCTAAATACAATATTACCAGGTAAGGAGACAGTATTTATGAGCAGTAAAATGGAACAGATTATTGAAGAAATCGAAGACTATATTGATGGCTGCAAGCCGTCACCTATTTCAAGAAACAAGATTCTTGTCAATCGTGAACAGTTAGAGGAGCTTCTTTCAGAGCTTCGTACAAAGACCCCTGAGGAGGTCAAGAGATATCAGAAGATTATCAGCAATAAGGAGGCTATCCTTGCTGATGCACAGGCGAAGGCTGATCAGATAATCGCGCAGGCTCAGATTCAGACAAATGAGCTTGTCAGCGAGCATCAGATTATGCAGCAGGCATATGCTCAGGCGAATGAGGTAGTGCAGATTGCAACAAAGCAGGCACAGGAGATTCTTGACAATGCCACAAACGAGGCCAATAACCTCAGGATGAGTGCTATGGCATATACAGACAGCCAGCTTAAGAGCATTGAGGATATACTTACGGGATCCATAGAGGCGTCAAAGACAAATTATGAGAGCCTGATTAATTCATTACAGCATTTTGAGGATGTTGTTGCAGCAAACAGAGCAGAGCTTTTCCCACCGGAAGAGAATGGCGATGAAGCTGCAGAGGCAGAGTCATCTGACAATGAGGCATCATCAGATACAGATACATCTGATGATGACATAGAAATCACCAATATTTCCGATTCAGATGAGGATGCGAAATAGGATAATACATAACAGGCATGAGAGTATGCTCATGGCTGCCTTAAGCAGTATGTATCTGTAAAGCCTAAAGCCTGTATCCCGGAATATTGATTTGGTCTGGACCATGCATGATACACCGCCAAATGACAGAAGTGCAATGCATAGCACTATTGACAGGGTGCGTGGGATGCATAGACCGCAGACTATGCCGATACCGTTAGTGGTTTCAAAGAAGGCACCTATTATGTCTGCCGACAGCGGCATGCTGCAGTCAGCCTTTTGGGCAATTGTCTGTGGGATACGTGAGACTATAGAGAACAATACAATATATCCACAGAGTTTTATAAGGGTTTCAAACCCTTTCATTATTCCGGTATCAACGATTTGCATGTTAAGCTTAAATCCTTGAGCCGGGATTTTTTGTGTTAAGCTTCTGTTTTTGTTTATCGAAAGCATAGCTATCATTCCTATAGCAGATGGCAGATACAGTGACACAAGATAAATGCTGTAGTGGCTGCATATGTTAAGTTGCTCGGACAGTGCATAGGTAATGATAAAGGGAAGGCTGAAATGGTTTGCCAGTGCACTCAGTATTTCACTGTGATTTTTATCTATGTAACCTTTGGAACAAAAATCTGCTGTGAGCTTTGCTCCTATCGGGAATCCAAATATTATGCCTATTATGTATGTAAAAAGCATGATATGCTTTTGGGGAATGTTTTGCAGCACATTTGTTGAGATAATCAGGTTAGATAAAATCGTAAATATAAATAGAAGCGGAAATATCTGGTTGAACCATAGCATTATGCCTGCTTTAGCGCACGCACTCACCTGTGCCGGAAACAATATGTAATAAATACAAAATAGCAGTATAAAAGCGATAAACAGTGATTTTTTAAGTTTGTTTTTACTCATGTGACAGTATATGTGGAGAGAAATATCAATATGATTCGATTAGATAAATTTTTATCAGAGATGGGGCTTGGCACACGCTCTGAGGTAAAAAAGCTTATAAAGACCGGACAGATAGCCATAAATGGAACGGTGGCCGTAAAACCTGAGACAAAGGTAGATACTGATGCCGATGAGGTATCAGTTAACGGCAGAATAGTTAAGTATCAAAGGTATGAGTATTACCTGTTTAATAAGCCCTCAGGCTGTGTTTCTGCGACCTGTGATAATGTGCATGATACAGTCATGGACTATATCACGGATGCTGTGCATGATGATCTGTTTCCTGTCGGAAGGCTTGATATAGACACGGAGGGGCTTTTGCTTATCACAAATGATGGAGCGCTTTCGCACGAGCTCTTAAGCCCTTCAAAGCATGTGGCAAAGACTTACTATGCACGTATCGATGGTGAGGTGACTTGGGATGATATCATCAGGTTTAAAGAGGGCATTGATATAGGCGAGGAAAGACCTACAAAGCCTGCGGAGCTTGTTATTAGAAAAAGCGGCAGCGTATCCGAGATTGAGCTTACGATAACAGAAGGAAAGTTCCATCAGGTTAAGCGGATGTTTGAGGCGCTTGGAAAGAGGGTAATCTATTTAAAGAGAATATCCATGGGACCGCTTAAGCTGCCTGATGACCTTAAAACAGGGACTTACAGAGCTTTGACACAGGCTGAAACGGATATGCTTATGCAGATAAAATCCGGCAAATAAAATAATTTTTAATTATGAGGTATGATATGAGTAATGGTTTTTTACCAATTTCAAAACAGGATATGATAGATGAGGGCATTGAGCAGCTTGATTTTGTGTATGTCTGCGGTGATGCATATGTGGATCATCCATCCTTTGGACATGCAATAATTGCAAGGCTGCTGCAGGCACATGGCTATACGGTCGGCATCATTTCACAGCCCGACTGGAAGGATGATGAGTCTATATCCATACTCGGAGTGCCGCGCCTTGGTTTTTTGGTTTCGGCAGGTAATATGGACTCCATGGTAAACCATTATTCGGTTTCAAAGAAAAGAAGAGCAAAGGATTCCTTTACACCGGGTGGCGTGATGGGAAAGAGACCTGATTATGCGACCGTTGTGTACTGTAACCTGATACGCCATACCTATAAAAAAATCCCTATCATAATAGGCGGCATCGAGGCGAGCCTTAGGCGCATGGCACATTATGATTACTGGTCAAATAAAGTCAAGCGTTCAATTCTTTTAGATTCCGGTGCGGTTCTCATTTCATATGGCATGGGAGAAAGAAGCATCATCGAGATAGCGGATGCGCTCGACAGTGGTATGGATGTAAAGGATATCACGTTTATAGATGGTACCGTGTTCAAGACAAAGGACAGGGATATCATATATGATGCTATTGAGCTTCCGGATTATGACGTTATAAAAGAGGACAAGAGGGAGTTTGCAAGAAGCTTTTACATACAGTACTGCAATACTGATCCTTTCTGTGCAAAGAGGCTCGTAGAGCCATATGACAACTCTACGCTTGTGGTGCAGAATCCACCGCAAAAGCCACTGTCGCAGGAGGAGATGGATGAGGTATATGCGCTTCCTTATATGAGGACTTATCATCCGAGCTACGAGGAGGCAGGCGGAGTGCCTGCGATAAGCGAGGTGAAGTTTTCTCTTATCAGTAACAGAGGCTGCTTTGGAGGATGTAACTTCTGTGCACTGACCTTCCATCAGGGTAGGATAATCCAGACGAGAAGCCATGAGTCAATCATAGAAGAGGCAAAGCTTATCACGCAGGATAAGGACTTTAAGGGCTATATCCATGATGTTGGTGGTCCTACAGCCAATTTCAGGCAGCCGGCATGTAAAAAGCAGCTCACAAGGGGAGCGTGCCCTACAAAGCAGTGCCTGTTTCCTAAGCCGTGCAGCAACCTGATAGTTGACCATAGTGACTATATACAGCTGCTTAGAGAGCTACGTGCACTGCCAAAGGTGAAAAAAGTGTTTATTCGCTCAGGTATCAGGTTTGATTATCTGATGTATGATAAAGATAAGACGTTTCTTCGTGAGCTGTGTGAGTATCATGTCAGCGGACAGCTCAAGGTGGCTCCAGAGCATATCTCCAATGCTGTTTTGAGCAGGCTTGGAAAGCCGAGTGTAGAGGTGTACAACAGCTTTGTGAAGGCATACAAGGATATGAACAAAAAGATAGGCAAGGAGCAGTATCTTGTGCCTTATCTCATGTCTTCACACCCGGGCTCAACACTTAAAGAGGCGATAGAGCTTGCAGAGTATCTGCGAGACCTGGGATATATGCCGGAGCAGGTGCAGGATTTCTATCCGACACCGTCTACCATCTCTACATGCATGTACTATACAGGACTTGACCCGGCAACACTTAAGCCGGTGTATGTCACAACTAACCCACATGAGAAGGCTATGCAGAGGGCGCTCATCCAGTACCGCAATCCAAAGAACTATGATCTCGTGCACGAGGCACTTGTGAAGGCCGGCAGGGAGGACTTAATCGGATTTGACAAAAAGTGCCTGATAAAGCCTAGGAAAATGCATACTGATGGCGGCTGGGACAAAAAAACTTCTAAGTCTGATAAAAATTCAAACAGCAGCTATGGCAGCGGCAAGAATGCAGGTGTAAGGAAAAACTTGAAAAATGCAACAGAGCGAGGGAAAAACGGAAGCGGAAGTAACACCGCAGGCACAGCGCACAAAAAGAAAACAATCAGAAACGTCCACAAGAAGAAAAGATAAATAGTTAATAGCAGATATTTGATAATATACAAGATAGGACTATGAAAGAATTTAAAGCTGGTAAAAACGAGGCAGGCCAGAGGCTTGACAAATACCTTAAAAAGATACTTCCAAACGCATCCATGGGCTTTATTTACAAGATGCTCAGGAAGAAGAACATAAAACTGAATGATAAGAAAGCGTCAGGAACAGAAATTGTTTCAGTTGACGACAAAATCAAGATTTTTCTGTCAGATGATACATTTGCTAAGTTTTCCGTCAATGAGGACAGTCTGATGAAGGATTTCAAGGCACTTGGTGCACTAAAGCCTGACGGACTTGGTGTGGTATACGAGGATGATGACATACTGGCTGCAAACAAGCCAGTCAATATGCTGTCGCAGAAATCAAAGGAGACTGATATTTCTGCGAACGAAAGACTTATCGGATACCTGATAAAAGAGGGAAAGCTTGATTTTGACACATATAAGAGCTTTAAGCCATCGGTGTGCAACCGCCTGGACAGAAATACATCGGGGCTGATTCTGATGGGTAAATCGCTTCATGGACTGCAGTACCTGTCACAGGTGCTTAAGGACAGAACCGCAGAAAAGTATTATATGGCGCTTGTTGCAGGAGAGGTTGATGAGCCCATGACTATAGAGGGCTTTCTGACAAAGGATGAGGCTGTAAATAAGGTGCAGATAACCAAGGAGCCCATAAGTGATGAATCACTGCCAATAAAGACTGCCTACAGGCCTCTTAAGACAATTGAGATGAGTGCTTCGTGCCATAAAGCAACTCTTCTTGAGGTGCATCTCATTACCGGAAGAAGCCATCAGATCAGGGCACATCTGTCATCGATTGGCCATCCGATCATAGGTGATATAAAGTATGGTGATAAAGGGATTAATGCTTTTTACAAAGAAAATTATCATGTGACCAGCCAGCTTTTGCATGCGCACCATGTGATTTTGCCTGATGGCAGATATATAGAGGCGGCTTTGCCTGAAATATGGAGCAGGGTGGGGCTTTAATCCCATCATTATTTACTTTACGTCGCATAGCTTACAGTATTAAGAAAGATAGAAACAATATGGCAACCTGGAATTCAAGAGGCCTAAGAGGCTCGACCTTAGAGGACATGATAAACAAGACAAATGAAAAATACAGGGAGAACG
>OJNX01001476.1_pt1 | contig 12565 bp, 10 predicted proteins | sample 1598021 | NCBI WGS metagenome assembly OJNX01 (sample SAMN01915227, study PRJEB22387) | human gut metagenome | isolation source: stool | host: Homo sapiens | place: USA | reverse complement strand
ATATAGCAGAACTTAAAATATAAATGAGGTTGTGCCAACGTTTTGACACAACCTCAGGCAAACAAACAAAAAAACCGTATACTCTCCGAATGCAGAACGCTTCCGTAATCCGGAAAGCAACAGTTGCATTATCTCCTCTTGCGAAAGAGACAAGTTCCATGAATGTGCGTCAAAACTAAAATCCATGCCTAAAAGAAATCGTCAAATGTATTTTGACACACTCTCTATCAATATCTGGTACCATTAATAGTCAGCGAAGGATGGGCATCCGTGAAACGCACTCCGCCCAACAAACCCATATATTCTGTCTTATCAAGCGGCTTCCCGTTAAAGGTCGAACCCTGAATATATCCGAACGGCATATCGATAACCAGCGACTGCCCCGCTACACCGTGCAATGTACCTACACAAATACTACTTTTACGGTGTTCCTCACCGGCATTGGTATTAGCCGGAGCTTCCACCTTGGTGTCAATAATGAAATTTCCGCTTACCTCATTCGCTGCCGCCACTGAACCGATATATCCTAAAATACCGCCACATTGACCATATTCCTGATTCTCTGTATCCACCTTTACGACCGAACCTTTCACGGTACAGTTTCTGATACTGATTCCATTTTCTGCCTGGAAACCGGCTATGCCACCCACCTTATTGATGCCTTGCACGGTACTGTTTTCGAGTGTACAGTTTTCTACCACGTTCGTACCATAGGCACAGCCGATGAACCCACCGGCATAAGCATTGTTTTTGCCATCGTCAACAGCCGTAATGTTCGCATTCTTCAGAGTCAGGTTTCTGACTGTCACACTAATGGCATTAGGTAACAAACCTGCATATTGCTTGTTCGATAAAGTATAATTGGCAATGGTATGATTATTTCCGTTGAAAGTGCAATTACTTATACTTTTAAACGAAGTGTTCAATGTTATATTATGGCTGCCCATATCCAAATCGCGTACAAGCACCACCTCTACACCTTTTCCATTGGCTCCGTCCTGAATAAAGCCGGCCAGCACATCCGGATCGCCTATGTAAATCTTACCGTCATCGGCAACCGTTCCTACGGAAGCATAACTGTGTCCGCTCCATTTATTGCTTGGCAGCACTGTTGCACCTGCCGCACATCCGTCCAAATTTACCGAACCGTCGGCAAGCACTTCGTTACGCCATGCATTGGTATTGAAATCTACTACATGCGGCAAACGCGGAGTCTGAGTTTCACGGAATTTCGTATGATTCTTCAGTATCAAATTATTATAATAGGGAGAACGCATGCTGACACCGTACTGATAATTCGTCTCTGTTTGTGGTGCATTGTCACTCACTACATCACAGTTGTCCAATGTAATCGTATTGTTACGTACATACTTCACCGATGCCCCATCATTACTATTGTAGCCATTCAGCACAACCGTAGCAAACACTTCCGTAGGACCGGAGAAACAGTTACGCCCTATCAACTTGGAATTCTTCACATTAAAAGTTGAACCGGCTTTTGCAGTAGACCAGATATTGAAAGCTGCACGCCCGTCGAGAATGGAGTCATCCACATCGACATTCAGCGATACATTATGCAGTGTGTTGATAACATAATATACTCCTTCAAAAACACAACGGTTTACAGTCAGGTTTGTCACAGCTGTCCCGTCATACGCTTTAGCACTATTATACCCTACGGTAATCGCCCTCGACCAGGCAGATTTGGTAAAGTCACTTTTTTTCTCATCCGTATAAGTATAATCCTGCGACTTATCCACATTCACTTTCGTTGCTCCAAAACCGATATAAGTATCTTCCAACAAGGCTGTAATCGTATTCTCATGACCTCCATTCTGAATATTGAAGCCGGACTGGTTGGACTTGCCGGAAGTCAACAACAGAGAACCGTTACGGATAGTGACTTTCTGACCGGTTCCTACTACCTTCACCAATGACTGTTCATTGGTAGAAGATACTGTCAGGTCATCGAATACCACGTTGGCAGCTCCGTCTATTATCTCGATAGGAGATACGGCAGCCTGGTCTACATGCATTTTTAAATGAGCAATCGTGGCGTTAGCAGCAATCTTCATCGGCTTTCCTACGGTTGCCGCAGCATTGGCAGATGCCTTGGAAGCATCAAACGAAGCCTCACGCTCAATCAAAATACTGGTGTAACCCGATACATTATCGGCTATCAGGTTGTCATAACTTTGCTGATTATCAAGGCAGCGGATGATAGTCCCGCTCCAACCTGTATCCTTCGATACAGAAGTAGTTATCTTTCCATAGAGTTTAACATTGCCTTTCTTCAGCGTCAGTGTTCCGATAGTAACACTGCTTTCCACAATCAGCGTATTATCCGCTGTAGTAGCCTCAACTGTCGTATAAGACTGTCCGTTCAACGTTACGGTAGACTCCGAAGCTTCAATGATTATCTTGCTGGCGGAAGGGGCGGTTATATTCAGTTCCTTAGGAGCATTTTTACTCTCCTCACCGGTTTCTGTCGTATAATTAATGATTATATCCTGACTCGTTTCAGGCAATGTTATGGATACCGCAACATCCTCGCTCTCATATTTGGGCAGTGAAATAGTCGCTGCTTCTTTCGGCGCTTCCGTTACAACCACATTAGTATTGGTTTTCAAGGCTTCAGCCACTTCGCTTACGGATGCTACCTCTATTACTTTTTCACTTAAAGCAGGAGAAGAGAATGCAGGAGCTACCGTTACGTTTACCTTACCGTCAACCGTCAGTAAATTACCCGTTACATTCGTCTTGTAGTTACGCTGAACAGGTATGTTATTCAGGTCTTTCGTGGTAATCTGTCCACCGGCAGCGTTGTATACGGCAAGCGTCATATTTGCCAAATGTTGTCCGCCCGCTGTATTCGGTGCAAAGAGATAGTCCACAGTCAGGTTACCGTTGGCATCCACCACATCCGAAGCAGCTTTGTAAGCCACAGACGTCGGTTCGCCGAGCAAGTCACCCGTGGCTGCATTAAAACCGGTATAAAGATTCTTGAATGACAAGCCCGCCGTTACCGGAACAAATGCTTCTTTTTGATTATCAGGAATAGAAGCCAAATCTTCCGTTTTGATGTTCAACTGTCCGAACGGGCGGGTCAGCTCCACACTTCCAGAAAAAGCATTAGTCACCAGCTTCTCCAGACTGGCAAAGAAAGCATCCCGCGTATCATCCTTGCTGCTTCCGTTATAATCCCCTTTCATGGAAATGTTACGAAGGTCGGCAGTGTTGTAATGCAAATCGGTCTTTATGGCTTCATCTTCCACTGACTCGACGTGGTCTGCCCAGAACACGAACTTATAAGTCTGTGAAGTAACCAGGCGGACATCAAAGCCGGCCGTCAGACCATCCGATTGAATCGTACCTATCTGCCGGCTATAAAGTTCGTCGTTCAGGTAGATTTCCATGATACAACGATTCACCGATGTACCGTCACCCGCCGTTGCAGCACGGGTTACAGCATCGTTCCCGTTCCCAGGCAACTGTACACTGAAAGAGGCGGCTACTTCGCCGTTTCTTCCGCCATTCGCCAGCTCGTCACTCTGACAGGCTGTGAATGCAAGCAGGATAATACCTGCCATTAATAAAAAACACTTTTTCATGTTCGTTTTGTTTAAAATGAGACATCTGTTTATTCTGTTTGAAGAAGTCCTGTTTAAATAAGCCGTCAGGGAACCACCACATTTATCTCTCCGTCGAAACCGGGGTTGATACCGATGCCGGGAGCGAACTCACGGGTAAGAAACGCATCACGCACTGTAGTAATCCTATTCCGCCTGACAGGTACTTCTACCCCGCCGACACGATTCACCTCCTGTCCCTTTTCGTTGCAGATAACCATTTCCAGCGTAACGGAAGACTCCGTACCATTCACCAGCACATAGTCGAAAGCCAGACAAGCCTCGTTGTTGGAAATAACAATGGGAACGGAAGTGAATTGTATACCCGTGACCGCCTCATTGGGACGATTGGAAACGACATTAAAACCTGTGGGGAAATAACCGGTGTAAACCAGTTGCACCGTAAAATCTTCTATGCCCGCAGAACGGACAGACTTCATTTGTTCCAACTTGTTGAGGTACTTGATGACATCGGTAGTAATCAACTCTATTTTCGCCAGCGGACGTTCCAACTGTATCTCTTCGCGATGACGGACTGCCAAACGGCAACGATAAGGGGTAAGGTCAAGGGTTGCCTGCCCGCAAAACACATCTTTATAGTCGGTTCCACCCGTATAATCGCCTTTCAGCTTGACGGCAGCAAAATCGGAGGTGGTGTAAAAACAGTCGGCAGCAGTGTTGCCGGAAACCTCGGCAGCAAGTACAAAGTCCCGCCATGCCACCACCCGATAGTTACGTGCATGAAGTTCACATTCCAATGCCACTTCTCCTGCATCTCCTTCCTCACAAATCAACTGACGGCGGAATTGCAGGCTTTGGTCGAACCTGTCATCGGCATATACTTCCACAATATAACGCACCTTGTACTTGTGCATACCGGCGGTACGGGTAGAGAATTCCGGAACATCGAACGGCATCATATCGGCACCGGGCAACAGGACAATTTCGGTATGTACGGTTGTAGGGTCTATCCCATCGCCTTCCGGCAATTCGTGTACGCTACATCCTCCCCACAAGAGTGCAGACAGCAAGCTACAGACAGCCACAAATAGTCGTTTCATCGCCGGCCTCCTTTCCAATCAATACGGTAGCCCACTGAAACACCCACATGGTCGATGCCGAAAAAATTCTTATGACGAGTATCGACATAGGCACCACCGGGAATATTGAAAAAGCGGTCATAATCCAGATAAGCATATCCCGCTCCCAAAGAAAACTCCAGACACCAGCACCCGCCTTTTCCGAGTGAAATCCGGTAACCGGCAGTAAGTCCATATTCAGCAATGGAGCACCCGTATCGCTATTCTGATAGCGATATGTACTGTTCTTAAGAGCATAGTTGTAAGAAGCCACCCCGATATGCACACCGGTAAAAAGACCATCCACCTGCCCGAACCAATAACGCACTTCGGGCTGCACGCAGAAAGTGCGCAGCTTGCGGGAAGAAGTAAAATAATTGAGAGGAGAATAGTAAAAAGGAATAAGGACAGAAATTACAGGCGAAATATCATACTCCACCGCTACGTTCATAACCGCCATTCCCCACGCCACAGCATTGGTCTTCAGCAACAACGAATGGTTATTGCGCCCGATGCTCGAATTCGGGTTGAATGTTCGCCCGACGTAGTACAAGGTATCTTCCCCATTACCGGCTTTTACATGCCCATCAATCGGAGCCATGAGAAATACGCACAACAGAAACAGCAACAATCTTATCTGCATAAACGTCTTATAAACTTCTATCTGCATAGGCAGACCGGAAGCATGCGTCCTCCAAACTCCGAAAAGGACCGGTTAGAAACAGAAACGTGGAGCTGCGTGCTGTTTCTAAATGGAGGCCCTAGGAATAGCCCTTTAACGAAAACAGACAGCAGTCCCACGCTACAAACGTGAGAATCCACTGTGCTGTCCTTCGTTAAATAATGAAAATTTCCTAGGTTTCCATTTAGAGGACAAAGCACAACGCTTCTAATATATTTTTCTCCTTAAAAAATCAAGCCACAGTCGCTACCGAACTTCAATGCAAAGTTATAGAAATATAATTAGAATGAAAATTTTCACGCCATTTTTTGCAAAAAAGCATAGAAATCGTGCTCCACGAGTTGTAGAACAAAGATATTATCCATAAGTTTGCACGAAAGAGTATTTTTTCGTTTATGAAAAGCTATATATTTTTAGACCGGATATGCTTTTTCGCCCACCACGGTATAGGCGAACAGGAGACATTGGCAGGTAACGAATTCACCGTCAGCCTGCGACTGCAAGTAAACATCGCACATGCCATGCAGACCGATGATGTGGCGGACACCGTGAGCTATGCAGATGTGTATGAAGCCGTAAAGGCAGAAATGAAGGTTCCTTCCAAACTATTGGAACATGTCGGAGGACGTATTGTGAAACGGTTGTTCGGCGACTTTCCCCAAATAGAAAATATTGAATTAAAGTTATCAAAGCGCAATCCGCCAATGGGGGCGGACATCGAAGCGGCGGGAATAGAGATTTGCATCTCACGGGAAGCGACAGCAATAGCTACTTAAAACAAAAGCAGCCCTGTACAGGCACTTCGGACATCCCCGCCTCATTATATGCACAGAATGAATTATTGCTTCTTCTTTCTTTTCTTAGCCGATTCAACCGCCTCGGCAACGACTTGCTTGTTCTCGAACCTCTTGGCATAGTTGCTATAATCGGGAACAGTACGTTCATAAGTCGGATCAAGGAAGAGCGGACTCGAAATGATATGGTCTGCCGTACTGCGGTTACAGCAAAACACGATGTTCTCCACGCTGGCAAGACGGGTCAAAGCCTTAACATCCGTATCGTGCGGCTGCAAAGTCATGGGGTCTGTAAAGAAGAAAAGGTAATCAATCTCCCCGTCCACAATGCGCGAACCCATTTGCTGGTCACCGCCCAAAGGACCGGATTTGAGAATGGTAAAATCCCATTCGACATCGGGATGCTTCTCTTTCAATGCCGCCAAAATAAGGGTTCCCGTAGTACCCGTACAATAGAACTTATGCCCCATAAGCAATTCCGAATTCCAAAGTACCCACTCTATGAGGTCTTTTTTCATGGCATCATGCGCCACCAGACCAATCTTTCTAACCAATTTTTCCATAAGCAAATAACTTTTACAAAACAAACAATCAGGAATAGATAACGGTTTCTACAACTGAGAGAAAAATTTCTTTCCACTCAGATAAAACCCTACCAAGATACTACTTTTTACCCGTTCGGGAATCATCGGGAGTGATGTTTTTTTCAAGTTCTCTTTACGGGCATCCGCAAACGAGGGACGGAGCAAATGGAATGCACGACGTGCGCGAAGCACTGCCCACATATTGGGGAACTGCCCTTTGAGCAGAAAACTCAAAGCCGCAACATAATCAAGCACTGCGCGCACACGCATTACAGGCCCCAATTCTTCTTGCGGCAGATTCTTATAGAGCATTACAAGATTGTTACGAAAATTGAGAAAAGTCTTATGGGGATTCTCCTTTTTCAAGGTTGCACCGCCTACATGATAAACGGTACTTTGGGGTACACAAACCAGCATCCGCCCGCGGGCACGAAGCCGCCAGCACAAGTCTATCTCTTCCATATGAGCGAAAAAACGTCCGTCCAATCCGCCGGCATCCAAATAGTCTTTCCGACGGATAAACAAGGCAGCGCCTGTAGCCCAAAACACAGGAACGACAGTATCATACTGTCCGTTGTCTTTCTCTACTACACTCAGTATCCGCCCCCGGCAAAAGGGATAACCGTAACGGTCTATAAATCCACCGGCCGCTCCTGCATATTCGAACAGTTCCTTTTGCCGCCAACTCCGGATTTTAGGCTGGCACGCGGCAGCTTCGGGATGAGCGTCCATGTAGCTTACAAGTGGCGCCAACCAGTGTTCGGTCACTTCCACATCGGAATTAAGCAGCACCACATACTCTGCGGACACCTGCTGCAAGGCAAGGTTGTACCCTTCGGCAAAACCGAGGTTCTCTTTTAATATAATAAGATGCACGTCAGGAAACTCTTTGCGAAGCATATCAACGGAAGCATCTGTCGAACCGTTATCCGCCACATAAATCTTCGCACCTTCCGTTCCGGAACAGCGCACTACGGAAGGAAGAAACGAACGAAGCATCTCACAACCGTTCCAGTTCAATATGACAACAGCAATCTTATCCATGTTGTATGGTATCCTCACGCTTTAGTTTCCAACGCTTGTGCGACCAGAACCAATAAGCCGGTTCGCGACGGATTGTCTGTTCCAGGCGGCGGGCAAAAAGTTCCGTTATCTCACCGTCGGCTGTCGCTTTCGGAGTTTCGGTTATCAGGTCAAAACGAACCCGGCAATATCCCCTTCCCTGCTTTTGCAGTTCACAGTAGAATACAGGAAAGTCCATAAGTTTGGCAATACGTTCGGCACCATCCATAAAGACGGTATCCTGATTCAGGAAAGTTGTCCAGTAATGCGCCTCGTTAGGATTGGGCGACTGGTCGGTTATCATACCTACCGCCACGCGTTTGTTGTCGCGACGCAGCCTGATGATTTCACGAGCCGTAGAATGTTTGGGCACGTTATACCCCCCAAAACGCGCACGGATACGCTTAAACACCTCATCCATATATTTATTGTGCAGCGGTTTATAGATTTGCACCGGTATATCTCCTTCCCGCATGATGCTGCTCATACCTGTAATCCATTCGAAGTTGGCATAATGAGGTATCACCAACACAATGCCGCCATGTTTTTCGATCATGGCAAGGTACTCTTCCTTGTTGTCGTATTCCATGCGACGGCACAGCTCTTTGAAAGACATACGCAGCATTTTTACCTCTTCCAACATATAATCGCAGATGTAACGGTAGAATTTGCATTCTATCTCCCGCAACTCGGCTTCAGACTTTTCCGGAAAAGCATTGTGCAGATTATTGCGCACTACCTTGCGCCGATAATTAACAATGTAGTGCATCAAAAAGCAAAATCCGTCGGACAGCACATAAAGCGCCCTGAAAGGCAACAAAGCCAACAGCCACATGCCCGCATAAGTCAACCAATAGATTAATCTCGACTTCACCCCGTTTATTACCAATTACTTATCACTAAAAGCGCAGTTGTCAAACACACCCAAAAGCGCTGTACCTTCTTCATTAAAATCACCCATATGCACCGGTATTACCTGATTGTCCAACGCATCATCGTGCGGAACTTCCACCCGGATATAATTCGGAGTGAAACCGTGCATCGGCGTTCCCGGTTTGGAACGCTCCAAGAGAACGGGCATTGTCTGTCCGATATGGCGGGCATAAAACGCACGTGTCTTTTCGTCCGACAAATCCAGCAGAAGCCGGCTGCGTCTGTGCTTTTCCTCGGAAGACACCACATGCTCTATCTTCAAAGCCTGCGTACCCGGACGTTCGGAATAGCTGAACACATGAAGCTGCGTCACATCCAGACTTTGAATAAACCGGTATGCCTGCTCAAAGTATTCTTCCGTTTCTCCACGCGTTCCTACAATCACGTCCACACCGATAAAGGCATCAGGCATCACTTCCTTTATCCGTTTCACTTTAGAAGCAAACAACGCCGTATCATATCGTCTGCGCATCAGTTTCAGCACTTCATCACTACCCGATTGCAACGGAATATGGAAATGAGGCATAAACCGCTTGGAACGGGATACGAACTCAATGATTTCGTCCGTCAGCAAGTTAGGTTCAATAGAAGATATGCGATAGCGCTCAATGCCTTCCACATCGTCCAACGCCTTTACCAGGTCGAAGAAGGTTTCTCCCGTCGACTTTCCGAAATCACCGATGTTTACCCCTGTCAATACAATCTCCCTACCGCCTTCGGCTGCTGCCTGACGAGCCTGTTCCACCAAAGATGCGATGCTTCCGTTACGACTGCGGCCGCGGGCAAAAGGAATGGTGCAATAAGAACAGTAATAATCGCAACCGTCCTGCACTTTCAGGAAGAAGCGGGTACGGTCGCCACGCGAACACGACGGAGCAAACGAACGGATATCTTTCAAGGCAGAGGTATGCGCCTCACCGCTTTCGTGCTTCCGCAAATCGCCCAGATACTGAAGCAGGTCTTTCTTCTGCTCCGCACCCAGCACTACATCCACGCCTTCTATCTTTGCTACGGCATCCGGCTTCAACTGGGCATAACACCCCGTTACCACCACAAAAGCTCCCGGATGCTGCTTCACCAAACGATGAATCGCCTGGCGGCACTTTTTATCCGCCACTTCGGTGACCGAACAGGTGTTTACCACACATATATCCGCTTTCTCTCCCTTGCGCACCGTACGCACGCCTGCCTCCCGCAAAATCTTACCGATAGTCGAAGTTTCCGAGAAATTCAGTTTACACCCCAACGTATAGTAAACCGCTGTCTTATCTTGAAATATACTGGTATCTATCATGAGTCTAAATCACATTTTCACGACAAAGGTACACATTATTATTATATTTTTCCTACTTTTGCACAATTCATCAAAAAACGTGCAATGATACAAGAAAACTTCATCAAGCTATACGAGCATAGTTTCCGCGAGAATTGGGACCTTCCCTGTTACACCGATTATGGAGAAAACGGGAATTACACCTATGGAGAAGTGGCGCAAGAAATCGCCAGACTACATTTGCTGTTCAAACATTGCAGCTTGCGCCGCGGCGATAAGATAGCGGTCATCGGCAAAAACAATGCCCGCTGGTGTATCTCCTATATGGCTGTTATCACCTATGGCGGCATTGTGGTTCCTATCTTACAGGATTTCAACCCCAACGATGTGCACCACATCGTTAACCATTCCGAATCGGTATTCCTCTTCACCAGCGATGCCATTTGGGAGCATCTGGAGGAAGAGCGGCTTGCCGGATTGCGCGGCGTGTTCTCGCTCAACGACTTCCGCTGCTTGTACCAGCGCGACGGAGAAACCATTCAGCGTTTCCTCAAACATCTGGACGATAAAATGGAAGAAACCTACCCCAACGGTTTTACAAAAGAAAATGTGACGTATACAGACCTCTCCAATGATAAAGTAATGCTGCTGAACTACACCTCGGGTACGACAGGGTTCAGCAAAGGCGTTATGCTGACCGGAAACAATCTGGCAGGTAACGTAACTTTCGGCATACGTACCGGATTGCTGAAGAAAGGTGATAAAGTCCTCTCTTTCCTTCCGCTGGCACATGCCTACGGTTGCGCTTTCGACTTTCTGACCGCTACTGCCGTGGGCACTCACGTTACACTGTTAGGGAAAATTCCTTCTCCCAAAATCCTGATGAAGGCGTTTGAAGAAGTAAAGCCCAATCTGATTATAACCGTCCCCCTTGTTATCGAAAAGATATACAAGAACGTCATCCAGCCTATTATCAACAAAAAGTCCATGAAATGGGCGCTCAGCATTCCTTTGCTGGACGGACAGATATATGGACAAATCCGCAAAAAACTGGTAGATGCGTTAGGTGGCCGATTCAAAGAAGTGATTATCGGTGGCGCTGCCATGAATCCGGAAGTGGAGGAATTCTTCCACCGCATCAAATTTCCTTTCACCATCGGCTACGGCATGACGGAATGCGCTCCGCTTATCAGCTACGCTCCATGGAACGAATTTGTAACAACTTCCTCTGGACGGGTGCTCGATATTATGGAAGCCCGTATCTATAAAGAAAATCCGGATGACCAGCTTGGCGAAATACAGGTACGCGGTGAAAATGTGATGGCAGGCTATTATAAAAATCCGGAAGCTACGAAGGAAGTCTTTACCGAAGACGGTTGGCTGCGTACCGGCGACTTAGGCACTTTGGACGATAATAACAACCTTTATATCCGTGGACGAAGCAAGACTATGATTCTCAGTTCCAGCGGACAGAATATCTTCCCGGAAGAAATAGAAGCCCGCCTCAACAATATGCCGTTCGTTTTGGAAAGCCTTGTGATTGAGCGCAACAGGAAATTGGTAGCTTTGGTCTATGCCGACTATGAAGCATTGGATTCTTTAGGGTTGAACAATCCGGAAAATCTAAAGACCATCATGGATGAAAATCTCAAGAATCTGAACAACAGCGTTGCCGCTTACGAAAAAGTCAGCCAAATACAGCTTTATCCTACAGAATTTGAGAAAACCCCGAAAAGAAGTATCAAAAGGTATTTATACAACAGCATTGCAGAGGATTAATATGTTATAGAACATGCTTGAAGAGGGTAAAATGGGCTTTCCTCAAAAAAAAGTATAAAAAAAGTTGGGTTTTGGAGAACAACATATCCAAAAAGTACATACCTTTGCAGCGTTTTAATAAAGCAATTGATTGTATTACGTTTTAAAAGTAAAGAAAATGAAAAAATTAGTTTTGATGGCCGTAGCTATCGTAGCAGTATCTTTCGCATCTTGTGGTAACAAACAAGCTGACGCTGAAAAAGCAGCAGCAGATTCTATCCGCATTGCTGATTCAATCGCAGCAGTAGAAGAAGCAGCAGCCGCAGCAGCTGAGGCAGCCGCAGCAGCTGATACTGTAGCAGTAGATAGCGCAGCAGTTGTAGCTGAATAATTCAGAACAACAAACTGAGAGAATTGAAAGTCTGACGTGCGAAAGCACGAACAGACTTTTTTTATGCCGTTTTCTGCCCCTATTCCTTAAATAATTCTTCCCTTTGTTCGACAAACACTATATTCCTTTATTAATATGAAAATAAATTTCTACAAAAAAATACAAGACATAGGTACTGAATACAAACTTGGCGACTTCTTCCGCAATCTTATTGCCGTCATATTAGGTATTGTTATCACATTTGTGGGTAGCGACATGATTACAGAATACAACACAAAAAAGGAAGTGGAAAAAGCACTGCTATTAGTGAAAAGTGAACTTCTAATCAATAGAGAACAAATCATAGAGATGGGCAAACAAGTTGCATTGGAACAAAGAGC
>OJNX01001474.1_pt1 | contig 12573 bp, 10 predicted proteins | sample 1598021 | NCBI WGS metagenome assembly OJNX01 (sample SAMN01915227, study PRJEB22387) | human gut metagenome | isolation source: stool | host: Homo sapiens | place: USA | reverse complement strand
TAAAAGGGAATCGGGTGTAAATCCCGGACAGTCCCGCTGCTGTGAAGCTCCGTTTATATCATGAAAAACACCCTTGCCACTGATATGCATTGAAATATCGGGAAGGCTTCAGGATTAGGAGTCAGTCAGAAGACCTGCCATTCATTAAAGGCTGCCTTTGCTCGTGGGTTAGGAAGACAGTACGAAGATATTAGTTGAACATTTAAACAAGAAATGGAATGCCTTTGTTAAAGGTATGTCCGCATTGTGGTGTGACTATATATATCCTTTATATATTAAAGAAAAAGTAAAATGATTAAGAAAGTATTGATTGCCAACAGAGGTGAGATTGCCTTGCGCGTCATGCGTTCGTGCCGGGAGATGGGACTGCTTACAGTTGCGGTCTTCTCCGAGGCCGACCGCACCTCTCATCATGTGGCATATGCCGATGAGGCTTATCCGATAGGACCGGCCGTGGCAAAAGAGAGTTATCTGAATATTGAAAAAGTGATTGCCACGGCAAAGCGATGCGGTGCCGATGCCATCCATCCGGGTTACGGCTTTTTGTCGGAGAACTCGGAGTTTGCACGCCGTTGCAAGGAGGAAGGGATTATCTTTATCGGTCCCGCCGCCGAGACGATGGAGGCGATGGGCGACAAGATAGCTGCCCGCAAGCGAATGATTGCGGCAGGCGTACCCGTGGTTCCCGGAACGGAACAACCTTTGCAGAGTGCCGAAGAAGCCGTGCGCATCTGCAACGAGATAGGTTATCCCGTGATGCTGAAGGCGTCTATGGGTGGCGGTGGTAAAGGTATGCGCCTTATCCATAACGAGAGCGAAGTGGTGGAAGCCTACAACACGGCACGCTCCGAGTCCATGTCCTCCTTTGGAGACGACACGGTCTATCTGGAAAAGTTCGTGGAAGAACCCCACCACATCGAGTTCCAGATATTGGGCGACAACCACGGCAACGTCATCCACCTCTTCGACCGCGAATGCTCCGTGCAGCGTCGCAATCAGAAGGTGGTAGAAGAAAGCCCGTCACCCTTCCTTACGCCGGAATTGCGCCGGGAGATGGGGGAGAAGGCGGTTGCCGCAGCCAAGGCAGTGAACTACTCCGGTGCAGGTACCATCGAGTTTCTGGTAGACAAGAACCGTCGGTTCTACTTCCTCGAAATGAATACGCGCTTGCAAGTAGAGCACCCCATCACGGAAGAAGTGGTAGGCGTGGACCTGGTGAAAGAGCAAATCCGCATTGCTAACGACGAGGTGCTGCACCTCAAGCAGGAGGAACTGTTCCAGCGCGGCCATGCTATAGAGTGCCGCATCTGTGCCGAAGATACGGAAAACAACTTCATGCCGTCTCCCGGTGTCATCAAGCAACTGACGGAGCCGAACGGAATCGGTGTGCGTATAGACAGCTATGTGTACGACGGCTATGAGATTCCCATCTACTACGACCCTATGATAGGTAAGCTCATCGTATGGGCAACCACCCGCCAGTATGCCATCGAGCGTATGCGCCGTGTGCTCTACGAGTACAAGATTACGGGCGTAAAGACCAACCTTGCCTATCTGAAGCGCATCATGCACGTGCCCGACTTTGTGAAGGGAGAGTACAACACCCTCTTTATCGAGAAGAACGCCCGCATGCTGGTACGCACCAACACTGCCAACGAAGAGTTGGAGAACATCGCCATGATAGCTGCCTATATGGACTATCTGGTCAATCTGGAGGAGAATGTTTCGGCACAGCTGTCCGATGGCCGCCCCATCAGCCGTTGGAGGGAATTTGGCTTGCAGAAGGGAGTGCTCAGGATTTAAGGAATGGATAATTGATAATGGATAATTAATAATGGAAATACATATAGGAGACCGTATCGCAGACATTACCCTGGTGGGTAAGGAAGGGAATAAGGTACAACTTACCATTGACGGAAAGCCCTACGAAGTGGACATTGTGATGGCAGAGAACGGAAGTTGCTCCATCCTGCACAACGGAAACTCGTTCAACGCAGGCCTTGTGCGCGGCGAGGGCGGCAAGAGTTATGACATCAGCATGCTCCAGCGTTCCTTTCATGTGGACATCGTGGACACGCAAGCCAAGTATCTGCACATGAAGAAAGGAGCCGACGAGAAGCAGGGCGACAAGATTCTGGCGCCGATGCCGGGCAAGGTAGTGAGCATCCCCGTCAAGGTGGGCGACCGACTGGCTGCCGGAGACATTGCCGTGGTGCTGGAAGCCATGAAGATGCAGAGTAACTATAAGGTAAATGCCGACTGCATCGTCCGCAACATCCTCGTGAGCGAGGGCGAACCGGTAAATGCCAACCAAGTATTGATTGAATTGGAGTTGATAAAGGAGGAATAATCCCGAGTCGCATTCAGTCCGTATATTATAAATCACTAAATTGTAAATGCAAATATGAACAGAGAAGAAATATACCGCCAGTTTGAGGAACTGGACAAACGTGCCTCGCTGGGTGGGGGCGTAGACAAGATAGAGAAACAACACGCCTCCGGCCGCATGACTGCCCGCGAACGTATTGACATGCTGCTGGACAAAGGCTCGTTCAATGAGCTGGACAAGTTCGTGAACCACCGTTGCACCAACTTCGGCATGGAGAAGAAGCAGATTGCCGGAGACGGCATGGTGTCCGGTTACGGAAAGATAGACGGCCGCCTTGTATTTGTCTATGCCTACGACTTCACGGCGCATGGCGGTTCGCTCAGCGAGACGAATGCCGCAAAGATTGTAAAGGTGCAGCAGCTTGCTCTGAAGAACGGTGCTCCCGTCATTGCCCTCAACGATTCGGGCGGCGCACGCATCCAGGAAGGTGTGAACAGCTTGGCAGGCTATGCCTCCATCTTCTATCAGAACACCATTGCGTCGGGTGTCATTCCGCAGATATCCGCTATTCTGGGTCCGTGTGCCGGTGGGGCATGCTACTCTCCGGCGCTTACCGACTTTATCTTCATGGTAAAGGAGCAGAGCCACATGTTTATCACCGGTCCGGACGTGGTAAAGACCGTGACCCACGAGGAGGTGGACAAGGAGGAACTGGGCGGTGCCTATACGCATAGCAGCAAGAGCGGCGTTACCCACTTCATGTGCAATACGGAGGAGGAGACACTGATGAGCATCCGCGAGCTGCTGAGCTTCCTGCCGTCCAACAATATGGAGGATGCTTCCTTCACTCCCTGCTCCGACGATATCCATCGCCGGGTAGAGGCGCTTCAGACCGTCATTCCTGAGGACCCGAACATGCCCTATGACATCAAGGATATTATAGAACCGGTGCTGGACAACCAGTACTTCTTCGAAGTGATGCCTCACTTTGCCAAGAACGTCGTTATCGGTTTCGGTCGTCTGAACGGGCGTTCGGTAGGTATCGTGGCAAACCAACCTGCCTATTTGGCGGGTGTGCTCGATATTGATGCCAGCGACAAGGCGGCACGTTTCATTCGTTTCTGCGACTGCTTCAACATCCCGCTGATAACCTTCGAAGATGTTCCCGGCTTCTTGCCCGGAACGATGCAGGAGCACAACGGCATCATCCGCCACGGCGCCAAGATTGTCTATGCCTATGCCGAGGCCACCGTGCCCAAGATAACGCTGATTACCCGCAAGGCATACGGCGGCGCCTACATCGTGATGTCCAGCAAACCGACGGGTGCCGACGTGAACCTGGCTTATCCGCAGGCGGAAATCGCCGTGATGGGTGCCGAGGGTGCAGTGAACATCCTCTACCGCAAGTCCTCTGCCGAAGAGAAGCAGGAGATTATCAAGGAGTATGAAGACAAGTTCTCCAACCCTTACCGCGCCGCCGAGCGTGGCCTCATAGATGAGGTCATCATGCCGCGTGACACCCGCTACAAGCTGGTGCAGGCATTGGAGATGGCGCACAACAAGAATCAGAGCAATCCACCGAAAAAGCACGGCAACATGCCTTTATAATAGTAGTTATTTTTTATGTGTGAAATGCGTATCCCCGGAGAAGTGATTTCTGTGGGGATACACTTTTTAAATAGAGAATTAAGAATTAAACAATAAGGCTGAAAAGTAAAAACTAAAGATAGAAACTATGGAACTATTAAGAAACCTCTTTGAGGGTTATCCCAACCTTTGGGGCGGAGGAGTGGCACACTCTGTCCTAATTCTGTCCCTGGTCATCACCTTCGGTATCATGCTGGGCAAGTTGAAGGTGGCGGGTATCTCGCTGGGTGTCACCTGGATTTTGTTTGTGGGCATTGTCTTCGGACATTTCGACATGAACCTCGACGAACATCTGCTGCACTTCCTGAAGGAGTTCGGCTTGATACTGTTTGTCTATTCCATCGGTCTGCAAGTGGGACCGGGATTCTTCTCCGCTTTCAAGAAGGGCGGACTTACGCTGAACATGGTAGCAATGCTTTCCGTCTTCCTCAGCGTGGTTATCACCATTGTGTTGCACTTTGCCACCGGAATCCCCATTACTACGATGGTGGGTATCTTGTCCGGAGCCGTGACCAATACCCCCGGTCTGGGTGCTGCCCAGCAGGCAAACAGTGACCTCAACGGGGTGGATGCTCCGGAAATCGCACTCGGATATGCCGTTGCCTATCCGCTGGGTGTGGTGGGCTGCATCCTGGCGCTGCTAGCCTTGAAGATTTTCATGCGGATTAATACCCAAAAAGAAGAGGAGGATGCCGAGCACGGGCTGGGTCATCTGCAGGAGCTGACCGTGCGTCCCATATCGGTAGAGATACGCAATGAGGCAATAGACGGCAAGCGGATCAGAGATGTGAAACCATTGTTGAACCGTGCGTTTGTCATCTCCCGCATCCGGCACACCGGCAGTCAGGAAACAGAACTGGCGAATGCCGATACGGTGCTGCACATGCAGGATGAAATTCTGTTCATTGCCAACCCGAAAGATGTGGAGGCCATTGTTGCCTTCTTCGGAAGAAAAATTTCGGTGGAGTGGGAACGGGAGGACAAGAACTTGATTTCACGCCGCATCCTCATCACCAAGCCGGAACTGAACGGCAAGTCTCTGTCTCAGCTTAAGATACGTAACAACTTCGGTGCCTGCATCACCCGTATCAACCGTTCGGGCGTGGATCTGGTGGCAACTCCCCACTTGCAGTTGCAGATGGGAGACCGTGTGACGATTGTAGGCAGTGAGCTTGCCGTGAGTCATGCGGAGAAGGTGCTGGGTAACTCGCTGAAGCGTCTCAACCATCCCAACTTGATTCCTATCTTCCTGGGTATTGCCCTGGGATGTATCTTGGGCAGTCTGCCGTTCATGTTCCCCGGCATTCCCCAACCCGTGAAACTGGGACTGGCCGGTGGACCGTTGGTGGTTTCCATCCTCATCAGCCGTTTCGGGCCTCAATATAAGCTGATAACCTACACGACGATGAGTGCCAATCTGATGATACGCGAAATCGGTATCGCCTTGTTCCTGGCCTGCGTGGGGTTGGGTGCAGGAAAGGGATTCATCGATACCATTATCTACGAAGGCGGCTATGTGTGGATTGGCTATGGGGTCATCATCACGGTCGTTCCGTTGCTGGTGACAGGATTCATGGGGCGCTATTTCTGGAAGCTGAACTACTATACGCTGATAGGTGTGCTGTCCGGAGCTAACACCAATCCGCCTGCATTGGCCTATTCCTCGGACTTGACATCCTGCGATGCCCCTGCGGTGGGATATGCCACGGTCTATCCGCTGGCTATGTTCCTGCGGGTGCTGACGGCTCAGTTGCTGATACTGGCGTTGGCGTAGTTTCACCATAGATAATCTATGGTACATAGGTTGATTTGATAACAAGTAATGTAAAGGGAGCTAACAAGTAATGTTAGGCTGCTTTACATTACTTGTTATTTTTGTTTGTAGTATTCCTCCGCTTGTGCCAGTGTCTCCGGTTTGCCGATGTCGAACCAGCGGAATCCTTGCAGCGGATAGCCTTGTATGTGCACCTTTGTGCAGGCGGACAAGTAGAAAGGAATGATGGAGAACTTGCCGTCCCACTGCCCATCGTCCATCAGGTGGAAGAGGGAGGGGGAGATGATGTGGATACCTCCGAAGGCGAGTTCCCGGTACTTCGTTTCCCGGTAGTCGAAGCCTGCCGGTTTCACCTCTCCGGTGGACTTGTTTATCCAGCCGTGCAGGTGGTAGTCGTCGTCAAAAAGGAGATAGCGGGAAGTCTTGCGCTCGCTCACAAGCAGGGTAGACTCCGCATCGCTCTCCAGATGGTGGCGGTAGAGACCTGCAAGGTCAATGTCCGTCAGAATATCCGCGTTGTGCACCAGGAAAGGTTCTTGTCCGTCCAGAAAGGGGCGTGCCTTTTTGATGCCTCCTCCGGTGTCGAGCAGCATGCCGCGTTCGTCGCTGATGTGAATCTCCGTGCCGAAGTTGTCGTGGGCACGGAGGAAGTCGATAATCTGCTCCCCGAAGTGGTGGATATTGACCATTATCTCGTTGAATCCTGCTTCCTTCAACCGCAGTATCACCCGTTCCAGCATGGGCTTTCCTGCTACGGGAACGAGGGCCTTGGGCATGTGGTCCGTCAAGGGGCGCAACCGGGTGCCCAGGCCGGCGGCGAAAATCATGGCTTTCATATTGGCATATTCTCACATTAGCACATTAAACTTTGGCCTTAAACGTCTGTTCAATATTCTGTTCTCTATGTATCAGGTTCACTTGCACGCCGAACTTCTTGTGCAGATGTTCCGCCAGGTGTTGTGCCGAATATACGGAGCGGTGCTGTCCGCCGGTGCAGCCGAAGCAGACAGACAGATTGGTGAAGCCGCGTTCCATGTAGCGCTTCACGGAAGCGTCGACAAGGGCGTAGGCATGCTCCAGGAATACGGCTATCTCGCCGTCGTCTTCCAGGAAGCGGATAACGGGTTCGTCCAGTCCCGTGAAGGGTTTGTAACGCTCGTACTTGCCGGGGTTGTTCACAGCGCGGCAGTCAAAGACGAAACCTCCTCCGTTGCCCGTGGAATCTTCGGGGATACCTTTTTTGTAGGCAAAGCTGGTGACTTTCACCACGAGGCGGCGCTTTTGCAGGTCGTCTGTAAACTGTTTCAGCTCGGTAAGTTCGCGCAGAATCCGGCAGAGGTAGGGATATTCGGGGTAAGGCTCTTGGAGCAGCTGGCGCAGGTTCTCGATGGCGAAGGGGACACTTTGTATGAAGTGGGGCTTCTTCTCGAAGTAACCGCGGAAACCATAGGCACCCAGCACCTGCATGGTGCGGAACAATACGAAGTGGCGAAGCTGGGCATAGAAATAAGCCTCGTCCACGGGCTGGTACTTGCGCAGGGCGTCGATGTATTCCTTCAGCAACTCTTGGCGCAGGCTGTCGGGATAGTTTGCTTTGGCCTGCCACAAGAAGGAGGCAACGTCGTAGTAGACCGGACCTTTGCGTCCGCCCTGGAAGTCGATGAGCCACGGTTCGCCGTCCTTTATCATAACGTTACGGCTCTGGAAGTCGCGGTACATGAAGGTGGCGGAGCTGCTACGGAGCAACACGTCTGCCATCTTCTGGAAGTCGTCTTCCAGCCGGTCTTCCTGGAAGTCCATCCCCGTAGCCTTGAGGAAGCAGTATTTAAAGTAGTTCAAGTCCCACAGAATGCTGCGGCTGTTGAACTCTGCCTGCGGGTAGCAGTAGGAGAAGTCCATGCCGTCGGCTCCGGCAAACTGTACGGCGGGCAGCAGACGGACGGTCTTGCGCAGCAACTGCTTCTCATCCTCGCCGAATACGCTGGTCTTGCGGCCTTTCTCGATGGCATTGAATAGGAGCGAGTCGCCCAGGTCTTCTTGCAGATAATAGATATCATCTTCGGAGCGGATGAACACTTGCGGTACGGGCAGTCCTTTCTGGCGGAAATGTTCTGCCATGTAGAGGAAGGCGCGGTTCTCCTCCACAGACTCTCCGCTGACGCCGATAAGTGTAGGGTTTCCGGTGAGGCGGAAGTAGCGGCGGTTGGAGCCGGAGGAGGGGAGTTCGTCAATCTGTTCCGGTTCGTGTCCGGTATGTGCGATGTAGAGTTTCTTAAGTTCTTCGGTTATCATGGTGGTATGTTTTATTTTCGCAGCTAAGATAAAACTTTTGTCGGAGATATGCTTACCTTTGCAGGAGGAAAATATTTAATTTGATAGCTTCATAATGGATTCCATTCCTCAGTTTCTCATAGCCGCCCCTACATCGGGCAGTGGAAAGACCACCGTCAGTCGTGGACTGATGGCATTGTTTGTGAAGAAAGGTCTGAAGGTGCAGCCTTTCAAGTGCGGTCCCGATTATATAGATACTAAGTATCACGAGGCGGTATGTGGCCGTCCTTCCATCAATCTGGATACTTTCATGGCATCTCCGGAGCATGTCCGCAGTCTGTATGCACGCTATTCGGCAGATGCTGATGTTGCCGTGGTCGAGGGGATGATGGGGATGTACGACGGGTACGACCGCGACCGGGGCTCGTCGGCAGAAGTGGCACGGCTCTTGGGTATTCCTGTGGTGCTGGTGGTCGATGCCAAGTCGGCTGCCTATTCCATGGCTCCTTTGTTGTCGGGGTTCATCAATTTCCGTCCGGATATACGTATTGCGGGAGTTATCTTCAATCGTGTCGGCTCACCCCACCACTACCGGATGCTGCAGGAGGTCTGTGAAGACTTGAACGTGACTTGTCTGGGCTATCTGCCCAAACGGAAGGAACTGGAGCAGGAGTCACGCCATCTGGGGCTGGATTTCAGCCGTTCTAAGGAGACGGAGGGGCTGGACATGCTGGCAGGCTTGCTGGAGGAACATGTGGACTGGGAACTGCTACTCTCGACAATCGGGCTTCCATTGCCTGCGGCGGCTGTGGAGGAGAAGTCGGTACTATCAGAGCCGGGGAAGCTGCATATCTCGGTAGCGCGCAACGAAGAGTCCTTTTCCTTCCTCTATGCGGAGCATCTGGATATTCTGCGCTGTATGGGCACGGTCACTTTCTTCAATCCGGAGCAGGACCGGGCTATTCCGCAAAAGACGGATTTGCTCTATCTGCCCGGCGGCTATCCCGAGAACCGTCTGGAGGAACTTGCCGGGGCAAGGCTTGCCAGGGAGTCTATCCGCAGCTATATAGAGGCTGGTGGCAGGACGCTGGCAGAATGCGGGGGGATGATATATCTTTCGCAGTTCGTTCTTTCTGATGGGGATACGGACGGGGGAAGCGCCGGGAACTGTGTAGGCAATATTGGAAATGAGATGGTAGGAGTATTGCCTTTCAGCATTACGAACGAGCGTAAACGCAGGAAATTGACATTGGGATACCGCCGGTTCGACTATAACGGATGGCGGCTTAAAGGACACGAATTCCATTATACGCAGTTTGCCGTGCCCGAAACTGATGGAAAAGAAGGTGGTGCGTGCAGTCTTCCTCCCTCGATAGCGCAGGTCTACAATGCCAAAGGAGGGAAGGTAACCACTCCCGTCTTTCGCTATAAGAACCTGATAGCCAGTTATACGCATCTGTATTGGGGCGAGGTGGATGTGATGGCTTTGTTCGGTGAACTCTAATCTTGTAGAACCTCCTCTGAAACCGGTTTGTTTTAGTGAACAAATTTATTTATCCCTATATATTCTTTATAATTTTCTTATATAATTTACTTTGTACTCATAAATTTTCCCATCAACGTGGCCTTTTCAGGATATGCGTAGGGTGCGGATTTGAAAATCAGATTTATTATGAGTAAAAAAGAAAAGAATGTAGAAATGGGGAGCCCCATGAAGATGCCGGATTTGGCATCTTATATGTAGACGGTGATTGAGCAGTTGGAAGCGGATAAGAAGCGCTCGGCGGCACATACCTATACGTATGCGTTGAAATCTATCGCGGAGTTTTACGGTGGAGCAGGAATGCCGATGCCGGTGGACGAGGTCTTTACGCCAGGTAGGTTGAAGGAGTATGAAGAATGGATGAGACGGGAAGGAATGAGGAAGCGGAAAAGAGAGCCTAAAGGGTTGAGCTTGAATACCATTTCCACCTATATGCGGAACTTGAAGGCGGTATATCACCGGATGGTCGGTGAAAAGGTGCTGCCCTATAACCCGAAATTGTTTGATGACGTGTACACAAAAGTGGAATCACAGACTAAACGGGCGCTGGAACTAGAACAGATGAATACGTTGCTGTGTACAGACTTAAGAAAATTGCCTTCGGATCTGCGGTGTGTGCTGGCTTATTTTTTATTGATGTTCCTATTCCGAGGAATGCCGTTCATTGACCTCGCTTATTTGCGTAAACAAGATGTGAAAGGGAACCGCATTGTATATAGCCGCCACAAAACAGGACGGCAGATGACGGTGCGTATTCCCAAAGAAGCGATGGAACTGATGAAAGAGTTTAAAAACAGGAATCCGGATTCCATCTATCTCTTTCCGATTCTACACAGACAAGAGAGCAAGAAGAAACGGGCCGGGAAGGTGAAAAAGGATAAAGAACTGTATATGGATTATCTTCGGGCTCTTCGTGGCTTCAATCTGAAACTGGAAAAAATAGCGTCTCTGTTGCTGCCAGGTGTGAAGCTCAGCTCATATGTGGCGAAACATCATACAATCTCTATCTAATTGAAAATTAAACAGTTATTTCTGTTTAATTAATATCAGGTAACGATTTAGAAACGAGCGAATTACAATATTCTGTTTTCTTTTGCCTCTGTCAAAGAACGATTCTTTCAATGCAAATATACACTTTACTTGTGACAAAAGCAATCTTTTTCTACATTTAATCGACTTACAGTCAGCCTTAAAGAGGGTATCTGGTCTCATTCCATCTTCTTCCTCAAAAATAACATAGCAGTCTAAATTGGTTTATGTATGGGATAGGTCTTGTTCATTCGATCCGGTAGACTACTATACATAAAAGTATAAAGGCGAGATACGACAAGGAGATGCCATGCTTTTGTGTAAGGGGAATCTCTCTTAGCTTATCGCAGACCATGTATAGCTAAGTGTTTTGAGAATAAACAGTCTGTAAAAAACGGAAAGACACCGATTATGGGCCGTATCACCATCAATGGAACCCAAGCCGGTTTCAGTTGTAAGAAAGAAGTGTCCCTCGCTTTGTGGGACGTCAAAACCAACCGGGCCAAAGGCAAGTCCGAGGAGGCCCGTACACTCAATCAGGAGCTTGACAATATCAAGGCGCAAATCACCAGGCACTACCAGTACATCTGCGACCACGACAGTTTTGTTACAGCCAAGAAAGTCTATAACCGCTATGTCGGCTTCTCAGAGGAATGCCACACCCTTATGAACCTTTTCAGGGAACAGCTGGAACCGTATAAAAAGAAAATCGGCATAGAGAAAGCCGAAAGCACCTACTGCGGTCTGGTTGCCGATTACAAGAGTCTCCTGCTTTTCATGAAAAGCAAGAAGAATGCAGAGGATATTGTCATCGAAGAACTTGAGAAATCATTCATCGAGGATTACTACAACTGGATGCTCGGTACATGCGCTTTGGCAAACTCCACTGTCTTCGGGCGTGTCAATACCTTGAAGTGGCTGATGTATATCGCGCAGGAAAAAGGCTGGATACGGGTTCATCCGTTCGCATCATTCGAGTGTATGCCCGAATACAAGAGGCGTTCTTTCCTTTCCGAAGAGGAACTGCAAAGGATAATCCATATAGAACCGAGATACAAACGCCAGCGTGCCATGCGCGACATGTTCCTGTTCATGTGCTTCACCGGTCTTTCCTATGTGGACTTGAAAGCCATAACATACGATAATATCCATACCGACTCCGACGGCGGTACATGGCTGATGGGCAACCGTATAAAAACGGGAGTGGCGTATGTCGTAAAATTATTGCCCATTGCTATCGAACTGATTGAAAAATATAGGGGTACGGATGAAAAGAAAGACTCCCCGAATGTGTCTTTCCGGTAGGTGAATACAATGCCATGCGGCTCAGTCTTGGAATCATAGGCAGGAAATGCAACTCCGGGGCGAGGTCACCCCGCACATCGGACGCCACGCATTTGCCGTTCTGGCCATACTCAAGGGGATGCTGCTGGAAACTCTTCAGAAAGTGTTTGGGCATAAGTCCATCACATACGTCCTGCGCATCCATTCACTTGTCCGGCGCAGGCGGGGCAATCTTTTTCTGGAAGTCGCCCATCTGTACGACCAGCGTGCTGACCAGCTTTCTCAACTCCTAATACGCGCTTGTTTCAATAATTGTCAGTTCCATACTAAAATTCTTTTTAAGATTCTGAATATGCGACAAAGTAACGCACATCCTATATCCTTTCCAAACAGATAATATCAGAGTCTTCCGTTGGCGTGCATTGGCGTATCCAACGTTAAAAGAGAAGGTCCTTCACCTGCATCCATGCGGCAACGGAACTTCCATTCCCTTACTTGTTTTCCATAAATTTATAGGATTAATTTCTGGTGCATGATATTAATAGTCATTATTCTGTCTGCTTTTTTTGCTTGCATAATTGCAGCTAACAGTTATCTATTCCAGAACGCATTGTTATGGAAAATGGCAAGCTGTTTTGTTGGTTTATGGATATTGTGTATGATAATTACCGTCTTCGTTTGTCGTAAACTTGAATG
>OJNX01001466.1_pt1 | contig 12623 bp, 14 predicted proteins | sample 1598021 | NCBI WGS metagenome assembly OJNX01 (sample SAMN01915227, study PRJEB22387) | human gut metagenome | isolation source: stool | host: Homo sapiens | place: USA | reverse complement strand
TAATTTAGTTATATTAATCATTATTTTTAAAATAATGTAGTATAATAAAAAAAGGAGTGATTTTTATGGATCAAAATACAACAGTTTTTAAACCACAAAAAGATGAATCAAAAAGAGTAAAAGAAATAATGGAACAAGTTGTTGCCGCCCTTAAAGATAAGGGATATGAACCCGTTAGTCAAATAATAGGGTACATATTATCAGGTGACCCAACATATATTACATCACACCAAAATGCAAGAGCATTAATCTGTAAAATTGAAAGAGATGATTTATTACAAGAAATGATAAAAAAATATCTAGATTTATAGGCAATTATGAGTAGAATTTTAGGTATAGATTACGGAGACGTAAGAGTAGGACTAGCTATTTCAGATGAGCTGAATATAACGGCTCAAGGATTAGATACACTTGTAATAAACAATAGTACAAAAAAGTTAATAAATCATATAAAAAACTTAATCAAAGAATATGGTATAACAACTATAGTATTTGGTTATCCTAAAAACATGAATGGTACAATGTCTGATAAGACAAAAAAAGTTGACGAAATTATTTCTTTGCTAAAAGAAAAAGTAGATATTGAAATTGTTAAGTGGGATGAAAGACTTACTACTGTTTCTGCATACAAAACTATGAGAAAGCTTAATATTTCTCAGAAGAAAAAAAATACATATGCAGATAAATTAGCAGCTACATACATATTAGAAGGATATTTAAACAGTTTATAGTTTTAAATATAAAAGGAGGAAAAAATATGGATAAAGAAGAATTAAATGGATGTGCAGCAGGATGTGATTCTTGTGCAGGTTGTGGACATGATCATTTTGGAGAAGGTCTTCCAGATGATATAAGTCCAATAGTTACTCTAACAGACGAAGAAGGAAACGATGTTAAATTTGAAATTATTGATGTGGTTACGCTTGATGATGAAAGAGAATTTTTAATTGTAGCTGAGGCAGATAGAAACGAAGAAGATGATGTAGAAGTAACAATTCTTGAGATCAAAGAAGTTGATGGTGAAGAGGTATATGATACAGTTACTGATGAAAAATTAGGTAAAAAAGTATTTGATGAATTTACTAAAAACCAAGAAGATCTTGAAGACATGGAATAATTTAAAAATTAATAAAAGTAAGCTAAAAAGGGATGATTAAAAATCATCTCTTTTTTGTATTATAGGAAAAATCGATTTTAAGTATAATATAGAAATTACCATGTCATAATTTTTATTACATGGTAATAGAGCATACATAGTATGCTTTTGAAAGATTAGTTAGGTCATATAGTTAAATTAATAATTATAAACTTAATATGTTGGTTAATTATTAACATCACAGAAAAGTTGACAAGTGTTCAAAAATGTTGTATAATATATATAGTTGAAATATAAATTCAAAAATATTATTAATTTTTAGGAGGAATCCAAAATGTTTGTTATTAAGGATGGCAAAGAAATAGAAATGGAGATAATTGGGACTATAAATTCCCAAAACCAAAAATATTATATACTAAGCGATGAAGATATCTTTTTAATAGTTGACGAAGAGTTTAATATTGTAAAAGATAATGAAACAATTCGTAATATACTATTAAATATAATAAATAGTATATAGTTGTAAAGAGTACACATTTTTATGTGTACTCTTTTATGTTTACATGGTGAAATTTTAGTGAAATTAAGTTTAGTATATTCACAATAATTATCATTTGTGGTATAATGCTTATGGTGGTAAAAAATGGATAACATAGAAAAAATGTTTAATATATCTAGTGATGTACTATTAAAATCAAAAGAAGTTGAAGAGAGTATAAAACTTGTATTTGATGAAATAGAAGAAACAGCACTGTATAATCAAGCAAAAGTATTAAAAGCATTTAAAGACAACAAAGTATCAACAATGCATATGAATAAAACAACAGGGTATGGATACGATGATGCAGGAAGAGAAGTAATAGAAAAAATATACAAAGATGTATTTCATACAGAAGATAGTTTAGTAAGAGTACAATTTGTCAATGGCACACATACAATTGCTACAGTTCTTCAAGCATTACTTATGCCTAGTGATACATTACTTGCAATAAGTGGAAGACCATATGATACTTTATGTGAGGTTATAGGGCTTTCTAATAATCCTTTATCTTTACTATCTTATGGAGTAAAATATGACGAAATTAATTTAAAAGAAGATGGAAATTTTGATATACAAAAAATAGAAGAGTACTTAAAGAAAAATAAAGTAAAACTAATACATATTCAAAGATCAAAGGGGTATGCTCTTAGAAAATCACTTTGCATAGATGATATAAAAAATGTAGTAGAACATATACGAAATATAGATAAAGATGTAATAATAATGGTAGACAATTGTTACGGTGAATTTACGGAAAAACTTGAACCAACTGATGTTGGAGTAAATGTAGTATGTGGAAGTCTAATCAAGAATCCAGGTGGTGGATTATGTGAAACAGGTGGATATATAGCTGGAGATAGTGAAATTATAAAAAGGTGTTCAGAAAAGCTCACTTGTCCTGGAATTGGTAAAGAATGCGGAGCAACATTAGACCAAAATAGAAATATATTACAAGGATTCTTCATATCACCATCTATTGTAAAAAATGCAATGAAATCAGCAGTATTTGCTTCAAAAATGTTAGAAGAACAAGGATTTGAGGTATATCCATCAGCTTTTGATAAAAGATCAGATATAGTTCAAGCTATAAAGTTTAATGATAAAGATAAATTAATAACATTTATACAACAAATACAAAATGAAAGTCCAATAGATAGTCATGTAACACCAGAACCGTGGGCAATGCCAGGCTACGATGATAATGTTATAATGGCTGCAGGAACTTTCATAGAAGGGGCCTCAATAGAGCTTTCTGCAGACTCACCAATACGTGCACCATATGTTGCATATATGCAAGGAGCACTAACATATGAATCTGCTAAACTTGCAATATGTAGTGCAGTATCTAAAATCATTGATAAGGAGAAAAGATGAAAGTTGTTGTAATTGGTGGTGGAGCTGCAGGTATGATGGCTGCAATAACATCAGCAAAAGAAAGAAATCATGTAATATTAATTGAAAAGAATGGTTCACTTGGAAATAAATTAAAAATAACTGGAAAGGGAAGATGTAATCTAACATTTGATGGAAATGAAGACGATTTTAGAAATAACATTGTTAATAATTTCAAATTTATGTATAGCTCTTTTTCAAATTTTAACAATAAGGATGTTATAGATTTTTTTAATAGCTTAGGTGTTAAAACTAAGATAGAAAGAGGAGGAAGAATTTTCCCAGTAAGTGATAATGCAATGGATATTGTTAATGCATTAAAAAATAAGTTAAAGAAGGAAAATGTTGAGATTAAATATAATTCTAGAGTTGTAGAAATTATAACTGAAAATGAAAAGGTATCAGGAGTTAAACTAGAAAATGGTACTGAAATTGCTTGTGATAAATGTATTATAGCAACAGGTGGAAAAAGCTATTCATCAACAGGAAGTACAGGAGATGGATATATCTTGCTTGAAAAACTAGGGCATAGTATAAAAGAAATAAAACCTGGACTTGTTCCTTTAAAATCTGAAGATAAAATATGTAAAGAATTACAAGGACTTTCACTTAGAAATGTTAAAATTAATGTTATAGATAAAACAAATAATAAAATAATATATAGTGACTTTGGAGAAATGATGTTTTCACACTTTGGTGTTACAGGGCCTGTAGTATTAAGTGCAAGTAGTAAATTAAATACAGTTAAAAATATTAAAGAAAAGCTAAGTAAAAAGGAAATTGAATTGGTAATTGATTTAAAACCTGCGTTAAGTTTAGAGGTATTAGATAAAAGAATACAACGAGATTTTGAAAAGTATATTAACAAAGAATTTAAAAATTCTTTAAATGATCTTTTACCTCAAAAATTAATACAACCTATAATTAGATTGTCTAAGATAGACCAAGACAAAAAGGTTCACCAAATAACAAAGGAACAAAGAGAAAATTTAACTAAGCTAATTAAAAATCTAAAAATAAATATTTCTGGTTTTATGCCACTTGATATGGCAATAATAACATCTGGCGGAGTAAATGTAAAGGAAATAAATCCAAAAACTATGGAATCAAAAATAGTAAAGGGAGTATATGTTGCAGGTGAATTATTGGATATAGATGCATATACAGGAGGATTTAACTTGCAAATTGCTTTTTCAACTGGTGTTGCTGCGGGAAAAAATAGTTTTTAATTTATTATATATTTTTTTAGGAGGGATAATATGAATGAAAATGAAGAGGGAAAAAAAGTAACTAAAGAAAAAAAAGCTACAGATCAAAAAAGTGTTCAAACAAAGATGTTTATAAAGGAAAAAAGAAATGGTACACCTATATTTGCAATGGCCGTAATTACAGCAATAATAGCTGGTGCAATAGGTAGTGTTCTAACTTATGCAATACTTACAAAATCTAGTGGTAATAATACTTCTAGTAATACAAGTAACAACAGTACTACAAATATAAAAATAGAGGCTACTGACAGTCCAGTCGTAGCTATTGCTAAAAAAGCAGGCCCATCTATCGTAGGAATAAAAATTAATGCAATGTCACAAACAATGTTTGGATCATTACAGGAATCAAGTGAAGAAGGTTCTGGAATTATATATTCTGAAGATGGATACATAGTTACAAACTATCATGTAATTGAAAGTGCAATAAAAGATTCAACTGCAAAAATTTCAGTTACGCTTGCAGATTCAGATGAAACAATTGAAGCTAGTATAGTTGGATATGATGAAACAACAGACTTAGCTGTTATTAAGGTTGAAAAAACAGGACTTACAGCAGCAGAATTTGGTAAATCATCAGAACTTCAAGTTGGAGATATAGCAGTTGCTATTGGTAATCCACTTGGTCAAGAATTAGCTGGCAGTGTTACAGTAGGTTATATATCTGCTTTAAATAGAAAAATAACAACTAGTGGTAGAACATACAAATTAATTCAAACAGACGCAGCAATTAATCCTGGAAATAGTGGTGGTGCATTAGTAAATTCAAAAGGTCAAGTAGTAGGTATAAATACTGTAAAAATAGGATCTTCACTTAGTGGTACATCTGTAGAAGGTCTTGGATTTGCAATTCCTAGTGATGATGCAGTTGATATAATTAATAAACTTATAAAAGATAAAAAAATAGTAAGACCATATATTGGTGTATCAGGTATAAATGTAGATGAAACTACAGCTAAAATGAATAATTTACCACAAGGTGTATATGTAGCACAAGTTGTATCAGATTCTCCAGCTTCTAAAGCAGGACTTCAAAAAGGTGATGTTATAACAGGAATAGAAGGAAAAGATATAACAACAATGGAAGAATTAAATGAAATTAAAAATACTAAAAATGTTGGAGATAAGATTACATTAAAGGTTCATAGACAAAACAAAGATATTGATGTTCAGGTAACCTTGGAAAGTGATGATACAACAAAAGCTTCAAATTAATAAAATTAGTAGAGTAATAAAGGAGATGATATTTTACATATCACCTCCTTTTATGTATAATGATTTTATTTAGAAAAATAATAAATATGTATTGCTTAGTGATATTTTTTGTGGTAATATTTTATTATATTTAAGGAGGTTATTATATGAATGAAAAAAATGGACTTGGAATAGCTTCAATGATCTTAGGTATAATAGCAATAATATGTAGTTTAATATACATATCTATTCCTTTTGCAATATCCTCAATTATACTTGCTATAATTTCATTGGTAAAAAAGCAAAAAAAGGCGTTTGGTATTGCAGGAATTATTCTATCAGTAGTATCAATAATTATTACAATTTTATGGACTTTTTTTATAATATTTATAGCTAGAAAGCCTGCTTTACTTAATGAAGAACATATAAAATCTAATATTACAGAATTGTACAATGATATTTCAGAGGGAATTACAGATAGTTTAGATGTAGAGAATAAAATTAGAGAAAATAAATGGATGGCAAGTGATGGTTCAGTTTTGGAACTAAAAGAAGATGGAACATATTATTGGTATAAAGATGAAAATGATAAAACAGATAATTATTATGAAGGAGAGTATACTGTTTCCTTAGGAGATAGAGCAATAGAGCAAATTAAACAAGAATATGGATTTAATGAAGAAGAATTTAATAAAAATACATCTATTTTAAGGACAGATATATATTTTCTTGAATTAAATACAAAAAAATCAGTAATTGATGGTAAAACATCTATTTCACCAATAAGTACTTCATATGCTTTATTTTTCTATAACGCATCTTCAGATGAATGCGAAGGAATGAATCTTAGAACTCAAAATAGAGTATATTTTAAAAAGGTAAATTAAAAATAGATAAAGTAGCACTTTAGTGTTACTTTATCTATTTTGTTATGTATTCTTAAATATTTTTCTAAATATAAATCTTACAAAAGGTCCTGCATAGAATATTTGAAAGCATAATGCCATAGGAAAGCTTATTACTACAGCTTGTAAAAAGTGGGATATTATATTACTAAAATTATCAAAATTAAATAATATACTTCCAATTAAACTCATTGCTGGACACATTAAGCAAACTATTATTGAAGACATTATTACAGTTATAAATATTGGTTTTGTATCTTCAGGAGATACAAGTTTGAATGTTATTTTTTTCGCTAGTTTGCCTATAATAAAAAACTCAAGTAAAAAAGCAATTGTTGCCATAAGTGGTAATTCTTTTAGGGCAAAAAGAAATATATTATTGTTTAATCCTCCCATATTTATTGAAATGTTATAGCAAACCATTGCATATACCATTATAACAACCATAATAATGGTGTAAATAAAATCTTGAAACCTTGTTTTTGGCATAAAAAAAACTCCTTTCTTAAAAATAATAAGCATATATAAAATGTGTTGTTCGTTATCATTATTTTTAATAATGTGGCGTTTCCAATAAAAACCTAATATATAGCTTTTCATATTATATCATAAAAATTCAATTTAAGTAATAGTTAAAGTACAAAAATCGTTTTATTTTATCATTTATCGCTAAAATTCGACAAATATTTAAGAACGTTAGTGATAGTATATAAATAGGTGATTTTATGTATAGGAAATTTAAAATTGTATTATGTTTTTTTATGACTATTATATTAATTTTTTCATAATGTACTGCACATTCTGGAAGAACTGATAGATATGGAGGGCATAAGGATAATAAAAATGTAAGTGGGTTAGGAAGTTATCACTATCATTGTGGAGGTTATCCGGCACATTTACATGAAAATGGAGTATGTCCATATACAAACAGTACTTCTAATGTTAAAAATAATTCACAAAATAGTTCTAGATCTGTAAATACAACTAATAGTTATACTACAAATAAACCGGTACAAGAACCAGTAAATATTCCAGTAGAGAGTATTAAATTAAATCAAAGTTCAATAACTGTTGAATTAGGTAGCCAAATAAAACCAGAATTTACTATTAATCCAAGTAATGCAACTGATAAAACTGTAAAATATTCTACTAATAATTCTGATGTTATAGTTATAAATGAAGATGGAAGTATAAAAGCAAATAAAGTTGGAAAAGCAGATTATACTGTATCATCAAATAATGGAAAAACAGCAACACTTAATGTGAAGGTTGAATGTTATCCTGAAAGTATAAAAATAATAAACATTGATGCTAAAGAATATAAAGTTGGTGATGTTATAGAATTAAAAACTGAAATTATACCTAGTAATTCAACTAGATCTATTACGTGGAGTAGTAGTGATGAAAAAGTAGCTACTGTATCCGTAACAGGTAAGGTAACTTTCTATTCAAAGGGGACGGTTAAAATATCCATAAATGATATTAGAGGTAAAGGCGATAGTGTAGAGTTTAATGTTGTAGGAAAAAAGAATGGAAATAAAATTGAAAATAATAATGAAAAAAATACTTTTAAAGGATGGATAATCTTTTGGGTAATTATGATTGGAATTGGAGCAGTGATTCCATTGGTATTACGTATTGTACAGAAGAAAAAACTATATAAGTAACTAATAAAAGTTTTTATTAAGCTTGACATAATTTTGAAAATAATATATAATATTTATGTAGAGTAAATTATATACACTCTCGAAAAATTTCGGGAGAGGTCAGCTCCTGAATTTTTTAACAATAAAATTTATAGGAGGACTTATTGATGGAAAAAATGTTTTTTAGTATTCATGGAAATGTAGATTCTCAAGTATACGAAGAATTTTTTAGCTTTGTAGAACGAGTAATTAAAAATAAAGCAAAAGAAATCGTAATTATTATTAATTCAAATGGCGGTGAAATTACATACGGACTTGCAATATATGATTTACTTATGGCATTAGATATTGAAATAACAACAATTGCAGTTGGAAAGTGTCGTAGTATTGCAACTGTGATTTTTGCGGCAGGAAAAAAGAGATTTATAACAAAAAATTGCTATTTTCTTATTCATGGCATTTCTGTTAATATTGAGAAGGAAAGATTAAATGCTAGAGCTGCGAGGGAACTTTTGGAAAGTATCGACGAAGACAATAAAAGGATACTTCAATGTTACTTCAACACTCCTGAATTTAACACTAATCGCATGTTTTTTAAAGAATTATTTAATTCAGGAAATGATTTGGAGTATACTCCCGAAGAAGTTGTAGAATTAGGCTTTGCAACAGATATTTTGAATGCCATTAATGATGTTGTAAATATAAATTGAGTTGCAAAAAAATATTTTTTATTCCCGAGAATTTTCTCGGGAATTTTCCGTTCTTTTTCATTTTAACAAAGTATTTCTCATTTCTTTCATATAATAATTTCTTAAAGTCTAAAAATACTTGACATAAAAATAAAAAAGTCGTATAATGTAAATAGAGGAGTTTAATGTTTAGAGTACCATTGGAATCTAATAAATAAGATAATTGGTTTTTTAGGAGAAAGCTAGTATATTATTTTCCACCTTTACTTTACACATTTGGCTTTTTAAATTTTTTTTAGGAGGATATTGATATTAATGAAAGTAGTAACATTAAAATGGTTGATTGCTAAGGCAGAAGAAGGTAAAACACGGGCTGAAATTATTGAAGAGCTCGGAATAACTGAAAAAGAATATAAACATATTATTTCAGGCTTTTCGAGGAATAGAATAGAAAAGTTGAGGAGAATTTTAATAGGAAATGCCTTACGTAAGGGTAGTGATTCAATAACAGATCGTGAAAGCAATTCTGAAACTCAAGATGAAGTGACAAATCTGTTTGACACTTCATACATAATTTCTGGAATTTGTGAGTTCCAAAAGTTGGAAGGAATTATTCTTCCCGAGGTTCTGGAACAATTAATTTTCCAGGAAAAGGTTAAAAAAAATAAAAGGGCAATCAAATTTTTCCATGTGTTAGTGGAATCTACTAACAAAATTAAGTTGGAAAAGTGTAAGTATAGTAGCCCAACTAAAGTTCCGGAGTATGAAGATGTTGCAGATTTTGCTCTGCTGGATTATGCAATGTCACATAATAAATGTAAAATTTATACCTGTGACAAAATTTTGGCAGTCAGATGTATTCAGAACGGAATTGAATTCCAATTTGAAAATATTGATGAGGAGGATAAAGTTACTAAAAATTTAACAGACGAAGTTCCTGAAGTTGAAATTGTTAAAATTGGCAAAAGAGAAAGGGGGGTCAAATTAAAAGACAAACAGTTAGTTTATGATAAACTATTCAGAATAGTGCAACCCAATAACAGGGGAGTAATTCCAGTGAAAGAAGGTTGCATGATCCTTACAGGTAACAAGTTCTTTAAATTCGACCAAAATTATAATTTGGAAGAGATAAAGAAAAATAGAACTTAAAATTTAATAAGGTGTCTCAAGATAAATTCTTGGGATACCTTTTTTCTAACGTTTATTTTTTTAAATCCAATTGATTTTTTAGACTAATTATTATATAATAAACACAAAAAGAGGTAAACATGAAAAAGTTAATAATTACAGAAAAGCCGTCTGTAGCAATGGAATTTGCAAAGGCGTTAAAAATAAATGCTAAAAGGATGAACGGGTATCTTGAATCTGAAACTTGGGTTATAACTTGGTGCGTTGGACATTTGGTTACCATGAGTTATCCAGAAGTATATGATGAAAATTTAAGAAAGTGGAAGTTAAGTACATTACCTTTTATTCCAAAAGAATGGAAGTATGAAATAATCTCTGCTGTAAAAAAACAATTTGAAATAGTACAAAAGCTTTTACAAAGGGATGATGTTGAAGTTATATACAACGCAGGTGACTCAGGAAGGGAAGGAGAGTATATTCAGCGTTTAGTTTTTATGATGGCAAATCCTAATCCAAAAGCAGAGATGAAAAGAGTATGGATTGATTCACAAACACAGGAAGAAATACAAAGAGGGATTAAAGAGGCAAAGGATATTTCTGAGTATGATAGTTTATCTGATAGTGCATATCTAAGGGCAAAGGAAGATTATTTAATAGGAATAAATTTCTCTAGACTTTTATCTTTAATTTATGGAAAGAGTTTAGCTAAATCTTTAAATGAAGATAGGACAGTCATTTCTATAGGAAGAGTAATGACATGTGTGCTTGGAATGATAGTATCAAGAGAAAGGGAAATACGAAACTTTAAAAAGCAGAGTTTTTACAAGATAATTGGTAAATTTGGAAATGATGATAGTAATTTTGAAGCACAGTGGCAAGCAACAGAAGGGTCTAAGGTATATAATTTACCAATTTTATATAATGAGACAGGATTTAAAAAGGAAGGCAATGCCAAGGAGCATATTGAATACATGAAAAATATATCCGATTTTGCAACTATAAAAGAAATTACTAAGAAAAAAACTAAAGAAAATCCACCGCTTTTGTTTAACCTTGCAGAAATTCAAAATACATGTTCAAAGAAATTTAAAATATCACCAGATGAAACATTAAATATAATTCAAGAACTATATGAAAAAAAATTAGTTACATATCCTAGAACTGATGCAAGAGTCTTATCAACTGGTGTAGCAAAAGAAATTTCTAAAAATTTAAATGGACTATACAAATCTAATATAGATGATGGTATAAAGAAGTACATAGTAAAAATGATAGAAGAGAAATATAAAACAAATTTGCTTAAAACAAAGTATGTTAACGATAAAAAAATAACAGATCACTATGCTATAATTCCTACCGGACAGGGGTTTGAAAATTATGATAAATTAGAACAATTAAAAAAAGACGTTTATCATATAATTGTGAAACGTTTCTTAAGTATTTTCTATCCGGCAGCGGAATACAATAGAATATCTGTAAAATTAAATATAGGAAATGAAGAATTTAATGCAAGTGGTAAAATATGTATAAATCAAGGTTATCTTGAGGTTGTAAAAGATGATGGGAAAGAAGAAAAAGAGGATAAAATTGAAAAAGACAACAATTTAGATATACTTAATTCATTAAAAAAAGGTGGAACAGTAAAGATTGTTAAGTTAAATACTAAAGAGGGAGAAACTTCACCTCCGAGTAGATATTCTTCAGGTACAATAATCCTTGCAATGGAAAATGCAGGCAAATTAATTGAAGATGAAGAACTAAGAGAACAAATAAAAGGAAGTGGAATTGGTACTAGTGCAACTAGAGCTGAGATTATAAAAAAACTGGATAGAATAGGATATATAAATATAAATAACAAAACTCAAATACTTACTCCTACAAATAAGGGAGAAAAAATATATGATATTGTAGGTAAGTCAATACCGGATATGTTAAACCCAAAACTTACAGCAAGTTGGGAAAAGGGGCTTACAATGGTTGCTCAAAAGGAAATTCCTAAAGAAGATTTTATGAATAAGTTAGAGAATTATATAAACACTAGAGTTGTTAAATTAAAAAAAGCAAGAGATGAATATTTGTATGGTTATTACTAAAAATACATATATTTGTATATTTAAGGTTAAAATAGTTATATCAAAAAAATTGATATGACTATTTTTTTTGGGAGAGAACTATGAAGTATGTAAAAATATCTAAAAATTCAAGTAGGTATGTTTCTATAATATATTTGTTTATTGCAATACTTTTAAATATTTTTCTTTTGGTACTTACAATATTAAGTGATATATTTTTAAATGGAAAATATACATTAACACTAAATTTTGTGTTTTTAACTATAAATATCTGTATCTATATATGGGCGTTTTTAATTTCTACTATAATCACAAAAAATTATAGGTATGCAGTTACACACAATAAAATTGAGGTCATAAGTGGAGCATTAATTATATCAAGAAAGATAATGTTAGTAAATAGAGTATATAAAATTGAAATAAAAAGAAGAATAATAGGTAGAATTTTTAAGGTTGCAAGTATAAAATTTTATAGCAGTGGAGGAAGCGTAAGATTAAATTATGTAGATTATATGGATGTTAACAATTTAGAAGAGACAGTAAGAAAAGGAATGAAAGTTATATATGGGAGATAATAAATTTAGACCAAGTATACTCAGTATATTTGATAATACATTAAAGCTTACATGGTTTGCATCAATTCTTGTTTTTACAAACTTTGCAATAATAGTAAAAAAAATAAATGAATTTAACTT
>OJNX01001446.1_pt1 | contig 12769 bp, 9 predicted proteins | sample 1598021 | NCBI WGS metagenome assembly OJNX01 (sample SAMN01915227, study PRJEB22387) | human gut metagenome | isolation source: stool | host: Homo sapiens | place: USA | reverse complement strand
TAGCCGTCACCGCGGTCTGTCCATCCGCCTTTTGGTGCGTTATAAGTAAGCTTTACCGGTGCGAATGCTGTGACTCTTACGAAACAGTCATAATTACCGGTATTTTCAATTGTAATGTGCTTTCCGTTTTCATCAACGTCTTCTTTCGGGACTGTCTTAGTAAATCCCATATTCATTTTCACACCGCCACCGGCTGTCGAATAGGTTGTAAAATACGCCATCGCGCTTCCAACTGCCAGGGTTCCGGTAAGAGCAAGTGTTGCTGCTGCCATGATAAGTGGTTTCTTATGTAACTTTCTCATTCCGACTCCCCCTTCCTAGTTCTTTTCTGCCGGTTCGGTGTACTGATACTGACCATTTTCGTCCAGTTTGAAATTATTTTTTACGCCGTATCCGCCATTGGTACGTCCATCGTGTTTGTTGATAAATGAAACCTCTGCCGGTTTGAATTCTACTTCGGTTTCTTTTTCAGGATTAGCAATGATGTCTGTTTTCTGACTTTTCGCAGAAGCGAGTTCATAGCTTGCACCGCTGTAGATCTCTGTTACAACGACTTTAGATCCTGCCGGAATCTTCTTGATTGTTACAGAATCGCTGCCTGCTGCGCTAAAGGTAAGCTCTTCGATTCTGGTTTCGGTCTTTTCATCCAGTGTTGTGATATCAATCTGGAATACGAAAGTTGCCTTGTCTCCGAAGGTAGCGTTGTGATTTTCCAGTTTCTTGCTGATCACCAGATCACCGTATCTTACATGTTCTTCTGGTTTGAGACCAACTGCACTGTTCATTTCTTTAGTCAGATCGTAGATCCAGTTGTCACTCTCATCCTTACCATTGTAGTAATTGTTGGTCGGAAGTGATACCAGGTAAGGTGTAAAAGTATAAGTGTAATTTGGTGTAATTACTTTTGGTGTATCTACAAGGTAAAGTCCTGTCTTCAGTCCTGTTGCGGTACCTCTTCCCTGTGTCAGTGTAACGGTTGTAGGTGACTCTGTGTTATCCTTCAGCAATTTCTTCGCTTCTGTTGCACGTTCTGCCCAGGTAGCAGCTGCCGCATCCAGGTTATCAGCACTTACGGATGAAAGATCCAGTTTTGAAAATGCACCGATTCCGGTATAGTTGCCGGATTCATCAACCGAAGCAACTTTATACAGGTTTACCGGAATGCTTGCGCTTAGAAGTTCACTGCTGTTCCCACTAATGTCGAATTCGATAGAACACTTCTGTCCGGTATTGATCGCGCTTGCGGCTTTCGCACCCGGAAGAGTGAGCAGTGGAAATGTAAGAGCGACAGCTAAGAGAAAAGTGCTTCCCTGTTTTAATCGTTTATTCATCATCGCTTCATGTCCTCCTTAAAAATCTTGGTTATTCTTTGTGAGCTTTTCTCTTGGAAAGGAATCGCAAGAGAATGATCACAAGAATCGTGATTGAAAGTCCTAAAATTAAATAGAGCATATAATAATTCTGAATGGCTTTTACCATAGAATCTGTAACTGATTCGGTAGCATCCTCTTCGCCGTTATATGGAACTCTGGTTCCTCTTACGAGAAGACGATGGGAGTTGACTCCATATGGTGTACAGGTAAATAAAGTTACCTGGTCTTTTCCTTCTTCAATCTGGAGTGCTTTCTCCAGTGTTTCATGATCGTCTTTGTCTACCATCGGAAGAATCTGATCTACCTTGTAGGCAAGGACTTCATCCAGTACATGGATGTAAAATTTATCGCCAACTTTGAGCTGATCGATATCGGTAAAAAGCTTTGCGCTTGGAAGTCCACGGTGAGCTGCGAGAACACTGTGGGTACTCTCTCCTCCGATCGGAAGCTTTGTGCCGTTCAGATGTCCGACACCGGTCTGAAGTTCATCATCACCGGTGCCATGGTAAATGGCAAGCTTGATGTTGATCTTCGGAATGGAAAGGTATCCCATTACACCGTCATCTGCAACGTTCAGGATCTTCCAGTATTCGGTATCTTTGATGTCATTGTCATCTTCACCAAATACATCTCCGTAGAGGTTGTTCTGCTGAATGGTATCATTGAAAGCTTTTGCATTTTCCCACTCAGAGGTGAAGTCCTCCGGTTCCATGTCCTGTATTGTATTGTCATAGCTGCTGATCAGCTGATTCTGTCTGTAGGTGTTCCACTGGTTGGATACCGTCGGGTAGATCAGAATCCCAAATCCTATCAAGAATAACAGACCGAAAAGGAAGGTTGAGATTTTTCTTTTCATAGGCATATTCCCTTTCTCGTTCTTATTCTCTTTTTAAGAGGTCTCATTTTTCTTCTTTTGAAGCTTCTTCTCCTTTAAGTATAACACAAGGATGAAGATTGTGGTAATTACAAGACCAATAATTACCCATAAAAGATAATTTGTATGAAGACTGATTCCGCTGAGCGGTGTCTTCTCATCGGCAACTTTCTGTTCCACATAAGGTACTCTGTGACCACGGACCAGAAGCCGCTCGGTATTGACTCCGTATGGAGTACAGGTTAAAAGTGTTACAAGATCTTTTCCTTCTTCTACTGCAAGAGAGGAAGTTTCTTCCGGTTTTACTACGGAAATCTTGTCGACTTCATAACATAATGTTTCGTTTAATACATGGATCAGAAAATGATCGCCTTCTTCCAGCTGATCCAGATCGGTAAAAAGAGACGCACTCGGAAGTCCACGGTGTGCGGAGATAACGGCGTGTGTACTTTTACCGCCGATTGGAAGAGAGCTTCCTTCCAGATGTCCGGCTGCCTGTTTGAGAACATCTTCGTCGGTAGTGTGGTAGATCGGAAGCTTGATGTCAATCTTCGGGATCTCCACGATTCCCATCATTTCGTCACCGGCAATATTCAGAGCATCCATGTAGGACTGGTCTTCTTTGTCACTGGCTGCGGCTACTGCAAATGAGTCAGGAAGGATACTTGGAAGTAATGCTTCGTTGTAAGCTTCTGCTTTCTGCAGTTCTGCGTCATAATTAATCTCATGTGCTGCATCCTTTTCGGATACAGTCTGTTCATAACTGCTGATCAATTGCTTCTGTCTGTAGTTATTCCACTGGTTTGCAACGAATGGATACAGCAGTAAGGACAACCCGGCTAAAAATATGATGCCAATAATAAGTTTGTTTGCTTTGCGTTTCATCCGAACTCTCCTTGCTGTTGTATTATTTTTTATGAATCCGGGGCGACCTGCCCCGGATTCAATATCTGATTATAAATAATTATTGCAATTATTTGTTGTCTGATTTCTTGCGGCTTGCGAAGAACAGACCAGCTGCTGCGATCATGATAACGCATCCAGCGATTGTGAAGATTGTTGTACCGATACCACCGGTTGATGGTAATGCGGAAAGTTTTGTGTTGGTAATAGTTGTTATACCGCTTTCACCAAAGTCAGTGAAACTATAAGTTGTTGTAATAGTAGTTATCTTTGTTCTTGGATCTTTTACTGTATTAGTTGTTGGTTCATTAGCTGTAGCACCAGATAAATGATGTTCGATACCATCAATTTTATATCCGGAAGGAGCCTGTGTTTCAACAATATAGTAAGTAGTGTCCTGAGCATCAAGACCATCAAATGTAGCAATACCGTTATCATCTGTGGTTGCAGTAGCAACTACCATATCGGTGCCATTTACAACTCTATGTAATGCAAATACAGCACCTTTAAGTGTAATTGTAGAATTAGTGAGGTCAACTTTCTTGATTGTTGCTTTTACAGGAGTTGAAATAACAATGTATTCTGTTTTGGTAGGAGTACCATCATGAGTACTTGCAGTTTCTGAAGTAACCTTATTTTTCAGAGGAGACTCTGAAGACACAGATTCAGATACTGTTGCGTAATAAGTAATTTCAACATTTGCGCCAGCTTTGTTGTAATCGTAGTTAAAATTAACTGTCAAAGTATCTTTTCCATTCGAATCAGAAACGATGTAATCAGCAGATGCAGCAGGAGCACCATCAATAGTTACAGTTACAGGATGAGAGTCATCGATTAAGAAATTAGCATTTGTTAAAGTATCAGTTACTTTAAATAATACATCTTCATAATTTGAAGAATAAAATGGATAGTTAGCATTTACTGTATTATCTACCGTATAAGCATACTTACTATTGCTGCCTTCCGGAACACTTGTTGCAATATATTTTTCCAGGAAATCGGAAGCGGATGTTGATAATTCATGATTCGTGTAATACCTTCTATAATAATAGCCATGCTCTGTATCATCATAACTTGTCGCCGAATCACCTCGATGCCAATATAAAGTTCCTGACAGATTATAGCCTACAGTATAGATTGTTGCCTTCTCCTTAATATCATTAGCGTAATTCACCGCACTGTTGGCAACCATACAGTTACGTCTGCTATATTCATTCGAACCATCATCCGGTGTCCAATGTCCTGGCAAACCATCAGTGAAGAACAATACATACTGCTTGTTTCCTGTGTTATCAGTGTCCAATAAAGACTTTGCTTTCTTTAATGCATCACCCATTGGTGTTCCACCATCTGGGTCATCATTATCAGAAAGGAAATTCTTAATAGATGTAACATTTTCCTCTGTTTTAAGTTGAGTAAAGTTTTTAGCAATTGTCTTATCAGTATTACTACCTTGTGATCCATTAAAGTACACAACTGCTACCTTGCTATCTGGAGATGCATCCTTCAAAGTATCAATGAAAGCATTTGCTGCATTCACCAGCGCAGTCATACCCTTCGTACCCATTGAACTAGATCTGTCAAGTACCAATACTACACTTGCTGCTTTAGCTTCTGTACCTGCTTCTCGTCCGGATGTGCTGGCTCCCAGAGTAATTTCATACTCACGTTTTTTATAATCCGTTACTTTGACAGTCTTGGATGTTGTCAGATTAGCTTCTGCATCTTCATGCTGTCCTTTGTTCACAATCTTGTAAACACTATTGGAATCTTTGGGAATTTCCTCACCGTTTTTCTTAATTGTATAAGTACCGTCAGATTTAACTTCAATCTTCCATGTACCGGATGCTGCAAGATAGCCTGTCGGAGCCTGGGTCTCTGTCATGGTATATGTACCTTCATGAAGTCTTACAGAAACCGCTCCATTAGTGTCCGATGTTACAGGGTAAACTCTTGAACTGTCGCTGTCATCTCTAATCTCAAATTCAGCTCCTGCCAAAGCAGCTCCCTGTGTATCCACTTTATTGAAGTTAACTTTATAAGTTGGAATAACTTCCAGGTTGAATTTCATCTTCAGATTGGATGCACCTGCACCTCGTTCCATGTAGAACATCTTGAAATTGTGTTCTGTAAAATCTTTTAATGTATTGCCATTAAAAAATTCACTGACTCTTGAGTCGTCCCATGGAGAACCATCCGGGAATACGCCTGCTTCCTGGAACTGCGCTTTAATTGTTGTTGGTGACACTGAATCATAAGTAATAGCACCTGTTGCAAAATTGATACTTCCTGAATGAGCATCATGAATACCACCAATATCCAACATCAATACGCCATCAACGTATACCCATAAATCATCATCGCCATTGAACTCATAGACCATATCCCCGTTTTTTAATTGTCCGTTCCTTGGCTGGTTGAAATCAGCTTCCACGTACATGCCAAAATAGTAATCATTAGTTCCCTGCGTCTTATATAATGTCTTACCATACGCTGAATCTGTATCACTTAATTTATTGCCACTCTCATCATACAAGTTTTTATTTGTTGAAACATCACTTGCACTGATACTATTATATGGCATAAAATTACCACGCTGATACCAACGAGCATTTTCATCCGATGGTGTTCCCAGTGCGTCATACACTGTGAAATCTCCATTATCCTCTAAGTGAGCATAATTCTTAAAACTGCTGTATTCATAACTTCCATCTGCATTAAAGGAACTCTGAAGGAATAAATGATTAACATTTGTTCCGCCTGTAAACAATGTCTTTAAACTTGTACCGCCGACTGTTACCGGATAGCCCTCTGTTAATACTCTGTTCAGAAGATTCTGTTTAATACCACCGCTTACGCCATCTACAGTATATGGACCTCCAATTTTATCACTCAAGCCAGCTGCAGGCTTAGAGTAATTAATCATCCGCATCGTAATACCCTTGGAGGTACTATCGATGGTATCGACTGTAGGCAATGCAGTTGTCTGTTCCTGGTAAACTAAATAAATTGTACCGCCTTTACCGTCCTTCCAATCTTCATTCTCGCCACCTGATTCTTCTTTATAGTTCCATTCTCCACTTCTATTGACCTTTACCGAATAGACACTCGTTCCTGATACACTGTCCAAATGAGCACCACTATATCGATAGGTTTTATTATCAATTGTAACCGTTTCTGGAATTTTGATTTTATCGCCATTGGTAATTTCAATATCTTTATTTCTATCTATTGAAACATTATTTTGTGTAAATTGGCTACTTGTAATCTCAGCTCCATTTTGGTCAACATACTTTACTTTTACACTATATTTTTTGTTATATGTAATAGCAAAGGTTGAAAAACTATTTGTCGTAATAGTTACTTTCTGGATTTCATTTTCCGATGTTGTATTAATCTCAGCATCACCATTTGTATCTTCTGCTGTCATATCTACAACATCTGTAACCTTACCTTTATTGTCTTCTTCAAGATGAAGGACTGTGACATCCAAATCCTTTGTACTATTAAGCCACTCTGTATCATTCACTGTCTGTACTGCATCTTCTGCAATCACAGGCTGCTTGTAATCCATTGTGACTTTGACATTTCCGTTTGGTTCCATCTTGTTTCCGTCTGCATCTACGAATGTAATATTGTAAGCAAGGAATCCGGCAATATCATAATTTTCATCTTCGGCTTTTTCTTTTAGCTTGTTCTCTGTAAAATCATACTGATTATTGAGTTCTTCAGCTTTTGTTTTTTCTTCATCACTCATGGAATCAGTGATTTCCTGTTTGATGATAGGAGTAACAGAAAGTGTTGCACCTTCCGGAATATTACCGGATTCAACAGCATCGACTGTTATCTTTACATTATCGTTTTCATAAGTAAGCAGCTGAATCGGCTGTGCCTCTTCAGCTGCCGGCTGTTCAGCCGGTGCCTCAACTGTAGGAGCTTCTGCCTCAGGCTGCTGTTGTTCCGGTTGCTGCTGTTCTTGTTGTTGTTGTTGTTCCGGTTGCTGCTCCTCTTGTTGCTGTTGTTCTGAGGAGTTCACCGCTGCCTCATCTCCTGTAGCCTCATCTGCCGCCGGTTCTGCTACTGCTTCGGTCTGACTCTGGCTGTCTGTGTTCTGTGGCTCATCAGCAAAAGCTGATGTCGCACTGCTAAGCACTAATACCATGCAAAGCATGAATGCTATTAAACGTTTCTTTGTATTACTTTTCATGGCGTCCTCCTTCTATTCCTCAATTCTGACTTCATAATTGTTATCAAGTGCTCCGTCTATCAGCTTCAATAATTCAAGGGCACTGCGGAAATGCTGCTCTCGCTGCTCTTCCACCCAAGTAACGCTGCCCTGCCAGGTACCGTTCTGCTGATCCATGATTTTTATTAAAAAAGTTCTTGTATTTTTTTGCTTTTTATTCATGTCAGTTTTCATCTGCCCTTCCTAATTATTTAGACTTTTTTATCTTATATAGGTATTGTATCTGACAAAGCATTACGTGAATCATTACCAATAACGGAAAATATTAACTTTTTTGAGTTATAACAAGAAATAGTAATGTTTTTGTAATAATATAATGATTTGATACCAGGGGCAAAAGGTCAGAAAGCCGATGCAAGCTTGCTTGCAAGAGGATTTTTGACCTCTTGACCCGCCAAAAACATGAGTAAGTAGCCATTTTTCAAAGAAAAATGAGCGGATTACGAATGTTTTTGAGGATTGCGAGAGTGCAAAGCACGTAGCAATCTGGTATCAAATAGGTCAAAATACCTTTTTCCACTCACATTGTTATACTTTTTTTATATTAAGCTGTCATAAAAACAATATTATTCATATTGATGGTAGCGCATTATAATGAGTAGGTCAAGAAAAAACTAAGAAGTAAAGAACAGGAGTGAGTGTGTTTGAAGAAACTTTGGGTTTATCTGAAAGAATACAAGATAGAAAGTATTCTTGCACCATTATTCAAACTGCTGGAAGTCGTATTTGACCTTTTGGTTCCGGTGGTTGTCGCCAAGATCATTGATATTGGTATTGCAAACAATGACCACGGCTACATCGTAAAGATGTTCCTGGTGCTGATCCTCATGGCTGCAGTCGGTCTTAGCTGCAGTTTTACCGCACAGTATTTTGCTGCAAGAGCGAGTGTCGGCTGTGCAACCAATTTAAGACAGGCCGTATTTGACCACATTCAGGGCTTTTCATTTACCGAACTTGATACGATCGGTACGGACACCCTGATCACACGGATGACCGATGATATCAACCAGGTCCAGAACGGCATCAACATGGGACTTCGTCTTCTTCTGAGAAGTCCGTTTATCGTAATCGGTTCGATGATCATGGCATTTACAATCAACTTTAAATGTGCGCTGGTATTCGTTGTGGCGATCCCTCTTTTATTTGTCGGCGTCATTTTCATTATGCTGGTCAGCATCCCGCTTTTCAAAAAAGTGCAGGCTGCCCTGGACCGCGTCACAGGACTTACCCGTGAGAATCTGACAGGTGTCCGCGTGATCCGCGCATTTTGCCGCGAAGAAGAGTCGGTAAATGAATTTGAAAAGAGCAACACCGAACTGACCAGGTTAAATGAATTTGTCGGAAGAATTTCCGCTCTGTTAAATCCATTTACCTACGTGTTGATCAACATTGCAACTGTCATCCTGATCGCAAGAGCAGGACTCCAGGTCAATCTCGGAACCATGCATCAGGGACAGGTTGTCGCGCTTTACAACTACATGGCACAGATGATCGTCGAGCTGATCAAGCTGGCTTCCCTGATCATTACACTGAACAAGGCGATGGCATGTGCAGACCGTGTAGCCGGTGTCCTGGATATCAGGACTACCATGCATTATCCGGAAACCCCTTCTGCAAAGGCAGATCCTTCTGCAAATGAAGTTGAATTCGACAAGGTATCCTTCACCTATGCAGGTGCCGGTGCATCAAGCCTTTCTGATATCAGTTTCTCTGTAAAAAAAGGGCAGACAGTCGGTATCATCGGTGGTACCGGATGCGGAAAATCCACTCTGGTCAGCCTGATCTCCCGTTTCTATGATGTAACCTGCGGAACCGTTAAACTGAATGGACGCAATGTAAAAGAGCTCACCAATCAGGAAATTCACGACAAAGTCGGAATCGTACAGCAGCGCTCCGTCCTTTTCAAAGGCAGCATCCGCGATAACATGAAATGGGGCAATGAAAATGCATCTGACTCCGAGATCTGGGATGCACTGAAAGTTGCACAGGCAAAAGAAGTCGTAGAAGGAAAAGACGGACAGCTTGATTTCATGCTCGAGCAAAACGGAAAGAACCTTTCCGGTGGACAGCGTCAACGTCTTACCATTGCCCGCGCTCTTGTGAAAAAGCCGGAAATCCTGATCCTCGACGACAGCTTAAGCGCACTTGATTTTGCAACTGACGCAGCACTTCGGAAAGCCCTCGCAGGACTGGAAGGAGAGACAACAACCTTCCTGGTATCCCAGAGGGTTGCAGGCATCCGCCAGGCAGACAAGATTTTAGTATTAGATAATGGAGAACTCGCCGGATCCGGTACACATGATGAACTTATGAAATCCTGCGAAGTTTATCGTGAGATCTATTTCTCACAGTTCCCGGAAGACCGTGCAAAATATGAAAGAGGGGAGATGTAGGTATGAAAAAAGACAGTGTAATGAAAAAGCTTTTTAAATATATCGGAAAATACTGGGTCCTCCTGATCCTCAGCATCATCCTTGCCGGAATATCAGTGGTTCTTCAGCTTTATGTGCCGGTTCTCTTCGGTAATGCGATTGATGAGATCGTAGCAGCGCACAATGTAGACTTTACCCAGATGTGGCTCTATCTGAAGCAGATTCTTCTGTTCGTAGTGATCGCTGCAGCCGCAATCTGGATCATGAACCTTGTCAATAACCGCATGACCTATCATATTGTACAGGATATCCGATCCCAGGCAATCCGCCACATCCAGAAACTTCCGCTTTCTTATCTGGACCAGCACAGCACCGGCGATATTGTGAGCCGTATCATTGCCGATACCGATATCCTTTCTGACGGATTACTGCTCGGATTTACCCAGTTATTTTCCGGCGTTGTGACCGTTGTTGTAACCTTGATCTTCATGTTTTCCAAGAACGTGTGGATCACTTTGATGGTCATCCTTCTGACACCACTCAGCTTCCTGGTGGCAAAATTTATTTCCTCACGCTCTTTTACCATGTTTAAAAAGCAGAGTGAAACTCGTGGAAAACAGACTGCTCTGATCGAGGAAATGATCGGAAATCAGAAGGTTGTCAAGGCATTCGGATATGAGGACAAGGCTTCAAAGCGTTTTGATGAGATCAATAAAGAACTCAAAGAATACAGCCAGAAAGCCGTATTTTACAGCAGCCTTACCAATCCGTCCACCCGTTTCGTAAACAACATTATTTACGCTGCCGTAGCACTTGCAGGTGCATTCCTGATCCCGCTTGGAGCCCTGACTGTCGGCGGTCTTTCCGTACTGCTTTCTTACGCGAACCAGTACATGAAGCCATTCAACGACATTACATCCGTAATCACGGAAATGCAGAACGCCCTTGCATGTGCGACACGTATCTTTGACCTCTTAGAAGAACCGGAAGAAGTAAACGATTCTTCTGAAGTACTTGAAAAGGTGGATGGAAATGTGGATATCGACCACGTAGATTTCAGCTATGACAAGAGTAAATCTCTGATTGAAGACTTTAACCTTCAGGTTGAACCTGGTATGCGTATTGCGATCGTAGGTCCTACCGGATGCGGAAAAACAACATTTATCAACCTCCTGATGCGCTTCTATGACGTGGATTCCGGAAAAATCTGTATCGACGGTAAACCGATCGATGAGATTTCCCGACATTCACTCAGAAAGAGCTTCGGTATGGTGCTTCAGGATACCTGGATCAAATCCGGTACTGTCCGTGAAAATATCAGCTTCGGAAAACCGGATGCCACGGATGAAGAAATCATCCGGGCAGCAAAAGAGGCAAAAAGCTGGGATTTCATCCGCAGACTTCCGCAGGGACTTGATACCGTCCTGCATGAGGACAGCATCAGCCAGGGACAGAAACAGCTCCTGTGTATCACAAGAGTTATGCTCTGTCTGCCGCCAATGCTGATCCTGGACGAAGCGACTTCAAGTATCGATACCCGTACCGAACTGCAGGTACAGGAAGCATTTGATAACCTGATGAAAGGTCGTACAAGCTTTGTCGTTGCACACCGCCTGTCTACGATCCGCAACGCTTCCCTGATCCTCGTCATGAAAGACGGTAAGATCATTGAGCAGGGAACTCATGAAGAACTGCTGAAAGAAGGCGGCTTCTACAGTCATCTGTATAACAGCCAGTTCCAGGCAGTGTCATAAAAGGATAACGGTGCTTGAGCGGATTCGTCGGAAACATCCAAAACAGTTAAGGATGGATTCATGGAAGCACCAGATGGTGAGATTCCTTTTGATTAATTCAGAATAAATGGTTGGAGAGGCTGCCCTTTGCCGGGGCATCCTCTTTTCCATTTTACAGAAGAAATCAAAAATTACAGGTATTCGACCTAACGAAATCGTGATATAATGAGCGCAAGAGAGCCAACATGCTTGCATGATTGGCGAACGGCGAATTGGATCATGATAGTTGCGAAGCAACGGTCATGATATAATCAAAATATATTTGAATGAGAAATATGGAGATAGCTTATGGGCGTAAGTTATAACAGATTGTGGAAAATGCTCATAGATAAAAATATGAAGCGGATAGAGATGCAGTACCTCACTGGAATCAGTGGAAATATTCTTGCCCGGATGGGGAAAAATCAGTATGTATCAATGGAGACGATTGAGAAGATCTGCAAGAAGCTAGACTGCACTGTTGATGAGATGATGGAATTTACAGATGATGAGTAACAGGAGGTTAACTTCCCGTTTATCGGGAAGTCGCAGAGAACGAAAAAACGGTATTTGGAGGTATTCACTATGAAAAAGATTATAACCGTAATGCTTTGCATTGTGCTGGTTCTTCTCTTTGCCGGATGCGGAAAAGACGGCGATACATCAAAAGTGGAAATTGATTATGGAACATCTTCCGTTTATTCAAAAGAAGAAATAGACTCTGCCATTGAGATTATAAAAAAGCAGTTCACTTCGTTTGAGGGCTGTGAATTGCATAGCCTTTCTTATATGCCTGATGAAGAATGCAACAATGCAGATAACATTGAATGGATGAACAATTTAAGAACGGATGATAATAAAGAAGCCTTTACGCAATGTATTGCATTTGAAAGCAGTTTCCGTTCGCCGAAAAAAGGTGGCGGTGCATGGGAAGCTAACGAAGAATACACTTGGTCATGGTGGCTTGCACGGAGTGAAGGCGGAGAATGGAATCTGATGACTTGGGGTTATTGATAAGAGTAGAAAATTCCAGTATTATTGACCAAGAAATTAAGGAGGATTCATTATGAGTGAGAAAACAGAGATTACTTTCATGCAAACAAGATTAATCCGGCTTGCTTCAGAAGAGTGGCATTTACCTGTTGAACAGATTATCCTCTTGTTTAAAGAAGCCGATGTTCTTGGATATATAGAAAAATGCTATGGGATTTTTCATTGTGAAGGTGATG
>OJNX01001440.1_pt1 | contig 12795 bp, 16 predicted proteins | sample 1598021 | NCBI WGS metagenome assembly OJNX01 (sample SAMN01915227, study PRJEB22387) | human gut metagenome | isolation source: stool | host: Homo sapiens | place: USA | reverse complement strand
ATATTTAATAGCATAAAAAAATAGGAAACATATTAAGGCAATTAAAAATAAATATTATAAGTAAAAAGATTTTTTATTATAATTAGTGAAAAAATTTTTTAAATATGATACAATAAAAAATAAGTGAGGGACATATATGAACGATAAAAATGCGGTTGAATCTAGAAATATTGAAGATAACAGAATATTTGATCAAATAAATATACAAGTTGAATTAGAATCATTACTTGATGAATATAACAAAAAATTAGATACATATAGTAGTGAAACTGTTAAAAAGGCCTTTACTGTATTAGATGAAAAAAGGAAAAAAATACAATCAAATTCTCAAATCCTATTAAAAAATGAGAATTATTTAGATTTGGAAACAAATCAAATCTTTGAATTAATGAAAAGATATGCACAAGACATAAAACAAGTATTTATAGAACAAAAAGCAACAATTACTCATATAACAGATGTTTCGCCTAAAGAAATGATTGGTGGAAAAATATCAAAATCTATTAATAGAGCAAATAATTATGAAACTGAAGTAGGAGATTGGGTATTTGCATCTTCTAGTCCAATAGAATGTAATCCATATATGGTAAGAAATTCAAAGTCGGGAATGGTATGTATTGATAAAAATAAAAAAATATATATTTATGGTGACGATAATATAAAAATTCAACAAGACAAACATGGCAATAATGTAGTAAAATTAATAAGACCAAATTATGCTTATAATATTAATCCCGAAAAATTTAATCCTGTTGTAACTATGAAAAAAAATAAAGAAGGAAAACCTGTTTTTGAATTTTCTGAAGAATGGATATCAGATCAAGAAGTAGATATAAATGATCCAAAACAAGTTTTAAGTATTGATAAAATTGATGATATTACTGATGTGGTTAAAAATTGTCAAATTTTATGTGATGTTAATCAAACTGATGAAGCTATGAAAATAATAAATTCACATAGTAAAAAGGAGGCTATAAATAAATTATTTGATAGCATACAAAATGGTAATTTGAAATATATTAATGCTGAAGCAAATATAAATGTTAGTCCATTATTTAACGAATACATAAATAAAAAGCAGAAAATTAAAAAAAAGCAAATGGAATTTTATCAGGGAGATCTTGAAAAGGAAGAAAATAATGGAAATATAAAAAATGTAAATTTGATTGAATTATCTAATGAAGAGTTGCAACATGGCTTATTTCACTTTTCATTGAAAAAGGATAAGAATTCAATAGATAGGAAGGGTTTAGAAACCAGAATAGGTCGTAATTCCAAGGGAATTGACAAACAGAGTTCCATTTATTTTTCTTATGGTTTGGAAGGAGCTCTAGAAACATGGGATGTATGGTTAAAATGGAGAGCAAATAGATTATATAGTCCATGTTTTCAAGAAGAAAACAAAGAAATTATTGAAAAGCTGGAAAATGGTACTGCAACTGAAGAAGAAAAAAAGGAATATTACTATAAAACAGAACTATGGAATGAAGAATTTTCATCAGGAAAATACAGAGAAGATAAAGAAAAAATGAAGTTCTTATTTGATTTTCAAATTGATGAAATGCAGGCAAGTAATTATTATCTATTGGATTTGAAAGAAGGAGAAGATTTTTCATTTGATGAAGTAGATGTAAAAAAAGAGTCAAATCTTAAAAGAAAAGATAGAACAAATGATGTGGGATATAAAATTTTTCATGAAATGTATGGCTCATATAGTGATTTTGAAAGTAGCAAAGTGGATAAATGGAATATGAATACTTTTTTAGGAAAACAAATGATAATTGAACCAAACAGAATAAAACAATTAACTTTGCCAAATGGAAAAAATGATGTTTTATCTATTATAACATATTTACATGATAAGTACAAAGAAATAACACCAGCAGAAGAACAGGTAAAATTTGATGTTTTGGATTCATATGTGGAGTATGTTAAAGATAAAATAAAAAGTGGTGATTTACAACAGTTTGATAGAAATGTCAGAATTGATGAACATATGTCTATATCTCATTTTCACGATCAGAAATCTGAGGAATATTTTGAAGATAGAACAAGTGGAATATATTCAACATCAGAATATACAATAACGCCAAATCAAATAGCAAAAAAATCGGTTTATACACCTATAGCAATAAAAGATAGGGCAAAAGAAATTGTTGATAAAGAAATTTATGAGAGAACACATAAAAAAGAAATAGAAAAAAATTCACGTGATTTTGATTACGGAGGGAGGCATTAATGGAGGATAATTATAAAAAGGCATATAAAGAGGTTGTTGAAATATTAAAATTTGTTTCAAAGGAAAATGTAGATAAAATTCCAAAAGAAATGTTAGATATGTTTGAAGAAGAACAAGACAAAGAGTATAATTTTAAGGTAGACACTACTAAATCATTTGAAGAACAGCTATTACTTGAGGAAACAAAGGCAATATTTTCAAACATTTTTAGAGATTATTGGGCAAATGATTACCAAAGAAAGGTAATAATTGAAAAAGAAAACATGGATAGAATTAAATGGGAAGAAGAAAAATATGATCCGAAGGACTTATTTAAAAATAATCAAAAAAATTTTAATAAACAAAATAATAATGATAAAGTAGATGTTAATTTGACAGTTATAAAAAAAGAAAATTCATTTAAGAAATTAATAGATAAGATTTTTAAATCTCTAAAGAAGAAATTTTTAACTTAGAAACAAAAGGAAGGTTATTTGTAAATTTTTTATCAAAAATCTAAATACATGGAGGATAAAAATGAAAATAGAATAGAAGTTGAGGAAAAATTCTTTGTATATAATATAGAAGAGATAGAAAAGATTGCCAAATTAAATAAGTTTTGTGTTAAAGATTTTTTTTGAAAATGATGACTATTTTACAGATATTGATAGCAACTATATAAAGAATAGAACTTGCTAAAGATGTAGGGAATTTTGTTGAATTTGAAATTTTATCATCAAATTTAAATGTTAATATAGATGAAATTAATATAAAGTTAAAAGAATTTATAAATAAATTTAGTAATGTTGAGCTTAAAGAAGTTAAGTTACCGTACAGAGATTTTGTAGCTAAAAGCATCTTTGAAAAAATAAAACCGAAAGGTCTAGTTTCAACATCGAAGAGGTGCTTTATTGATTTATTGTTAGAAAAATTAAATATAAATAAACTTTTCGATATAGTTATTTCTAGAGAAGATGTAGAAAAGTTGAAACCTGATATGCAGGGCTATGTAAAAGCTATGGAAAAACTTAAAGTCAATCCGTGTAATTGCATAGCTATAGAAGATTCAAAAAGAGGGATAATATCTGCAACTAGTGCTAATATAAAAGCAATAAGAACGTGTCAATATTTAAAAGAAAGAGAAATTGAAGAAAACTATATTACATGTATAGAAAGAATTAATAGCACTCTTTTATTAATTATTAACAATATTAAAGTATAACTTATTGGCACAATTTTGAGCTTAAACATTATAAAAGTTTTATACTTTGTATTATATATTTTTGTATATATTGTGAAATTTCTTGCAGTGTGAATATAAATGTGATAGGATATATACGTTATGATAAAAAATGTATTAGAATGTTTAGAAAATTCATGTAAAAGAAATAAAGATAAAATAATATTTGCAGATGAAAAAGAAGAAATAACATATTTAGATTTTTTAAATAGCTCACAAAAAATTGGGACAGGTTTATATAATAAAAGTGGTAATAAAAGGCCAATTGCAATATTCATCGACAAAAGCATAAATACACTACTTGCAATGTTTGGAGTACTTTATAGTGGATCATTTTATACTATAATTGATGTAAATTCACCAATAGATAGAATTAAATCAATTGCAAAAACTCTTGAGGTAACAGAGGTAATAACTGATGAGAAAAATAGATCTAAAATCCAAAATGATAACATATTTCAAAATGTGTATACAGTAGAGGAACTTTTAAAATGGAAAGCTGATAAGGATATAATATCAAATGTAAGAGAAAATTCTATTGATACAGACCTTATGTATGTACTTTTTACATCAGGATCTACTGGTGTGCCAAAAGGTGTCGCAATATGCCATAGAAGTGTTATAGATTATATATCATTTATAAAAAATAAATTTGATATTAATGGGAATACTATTTTTGGGAGTGGCACACAGTTATATTTTAGTATGTCAGTTCTTGATATATATACTAATATATTAGCAGGTTCTACTCTTTACCTTATTCCCAAAATATATTTTTCTTTCCCTATAAAATTGCTAGAATTTATGAATCAAAAAAAAATAAATACAATTTATTGGGTACCTTCTGCTTTAGGAATTATTGCAGATTTAAGAGCCTTAGATGATATAGATTTGCCATATTTAAAGAAGGTATTATTCGCAGGTGAAGTTATGCCTGTTAAGAAATTAAACTACTTAATGATACATTTAAAAAACGCAATGTTTGCAAATTTATATGGACCAACTGAGGTTACAGATATTTGCACTTATTATATTGTAGATAGAAAATTTGAAAATGATGAATCACTTCCTATAGGTGTTGCATGCGATAATTGTGAGGTCTTAGTGCTAAAAGATGATTTTACGAAAGCAAATTTTGGCGAAGAAGGACAACTTTGTGTAAAGGGTTCATATCTTGCACTTGGTTATTATAACAATAAAGAGGCAACTAAAAGAGCTTTTATACAAAATCCACTTAATTTAAAATTTCCTGAGATTATTTATTTAACTGGAGATATAGTAAAATATAACCAAAGAGGAGAACTGGAATATATTTCAAGAAAGGATTTTCAAATAAAGCATATGGGGTATAGGATTGAACTTGGAGAAATTGAAAAAGTTGTAAATTCTATTGAAGGTATACAATGTGTTGCTTGTGTTTATGATTTTAAGAAAAGCAGAATTGTTATGTTTTATACAAGTAATAATGTGGATGAATATATTCTAAAAAATTCTTTAAAAGAAAAATTATTAGACTATATGATTCCATCAAAGGTTATTAAACTAAAGGTGATGCCACATAATGCAAATGGGAAAATTGATAGAAAAAAATTAAATGAAATGTTGGAGGTAAAGTAATGGAAGAATTATTAGAAGTTTTAGAAGATGTGAAACCTGATGTTGATTTTAGAAATTCAAATCGTTTAATTGATGATAAGTTATTAGATTCACTTGATATTGTATCAATAGTGAGTGCTTTAAACGAGGAGTTTGATATACAAATATCTATAAAGGACATAGTCCCAGAAAATTTTAATTCAGTGGATGCATTATATTCCCTTGTAAAAAGATTACAAGAAGATTAAAGGTGGTAGCCTATGGCAATTAACTCTTTAAAATATGTTATATTTGTCGCAATTGTTGTAGTTATATATTATTTATTTCCTAAAAAAACAAAAGGAATTGTTTTGCTTATTGCAAGCTACACTTTTTATTTTATAAATAGCTCAAGATTAACAATATATTTAATTATTACTACTATTTCAATATATTGTATTTCTCTTCTAATGACAAAAATTGATAAGTTAGCAAAAGAAAAATGTAAGGTACTTGAAAAAGATAGTAAAAAGATAATAAAGAAAAATGCCAAAATAAAAAAGAAACTACTACTAGTAATTGCCGTATTAATAAATTTTGGAATATTAATAGCACTTAAGTATTGTAACTTTATATTTTCAAACATAAACAGTATATGTAATGTATTTAATATAGATTTTAATGTTCCATTTAAAAATGTTGTATTACCACTTGGAATTTCATACTATACACTTCAGGCAGTAAGTTATGTTGTAGATGTTTATAGAGGAAAGTATAAAGCTGATAAAAATTTTTTTAGAGTTGCACTTTTTATAAGTTTTTTTCCACATATAGTTGAGGGGCCAATTGGAAAATATGACTTGGTAGCAGACGATATATATAAATCACATAAATTTAATTACAAAAACTTTGCTTATTCTATTCAACTAATATTATGGGGATACTTTAAGAAGATGGTAATTGCAGATAGAGCAGGACTTTTTGTAAGTGCTATATTTAATGATTATACAACATATGGTGGAGTCATAATAGTAGCTTCTATAATGTTATATACTTTGCAGTTATATTCAGAATTTTCAGGATGTATAGATATAGTAAGGGGTGTAGCTGGATTATTTGGAATTACACTTAGTGAAAACTTTAAAAGACCATTTTTCTCAAAAACAGTACAGGAATTTTGGCAAAGGTGGCATATAACTCTTGGAATTTGGTTAAAAGAATATGTTTTTTACCCTATTTCTTTTTCTAAGCTTACAGTTAAAATAACTGGAGTGTTTAAAAGAGTAGTTAAAAATAGCTATATTACAAAGATTTTACCATCAGTCATATCAATGTTTTTTGTGTGGCTTGTAATGGGAATTTGGCATGGAGCAAGTTGGAAATACGTTTTTTATGGAATGTATTATTATTTTATAATGATGGTAGGAATGATACTTTCGCCATTATTTAAAAAGATTTTAAATAAATTAAAGATTAATACACAAAAAAATTGGTATAAAGTTATGCAGATTATACGTACACATTTTTTTGTGTTTATTGGTATGATGATTTTTAGGGCAGGTACTACCAAAGAGGCTTTTTGTATCTTTAAGTCTATATTTAGTTTTAAATCTATAGATAAGGTTTTAAATGGTAAAATCTTTTCTTTGGGATTTGGAATAAGTGACTTTATTATTATTTTAATATCAGTAATTTTGCTATATATTGTTGGAATTATTCAAGAAAAGGGCTATATAGTAAGGGATAAAATTGCTGAAAAAAAAGTTATAATTAGATGGTCCATATACTATATTCTTATATTTTCAATTTTAATACTTGGAATATATGGTAAAGGATATAACGCTAGTAGTTTTATATATGGTAATTTTTAGGAGTATGTATGTTAATAAGGATAAAATTTAAACTTATTTTTAAAATTATATCATTTATATTAATTGGAATTATTATTTTTACACTTTTATCAGCAATTATAGTACCACACTGGACAAGAAATGATGGAACTACAGTTGTTATTAAAAGTTTCTATAATGAGCCAAAGAATACAATTGATGCTGTATTTATAGGAAATAGTAGTGTATATAAAGGTTTATCACCAATAGAAATTTGGAAAAAATATGGTATAACTTCGTATGATTTAGCCTCACCAAATCAAAAAGTTTGGCTTTCCTATTATTTTATAAAAGAATGTTTTACTTATCAAAAACCTAAGGTAGTAGTATTAAGTGTTGATGAATTCTTTTCAGAGGAAGATATTGCAGAGCAAAGTTTAAGGAAAGCTTTAGATTCAATGAAGTATAGTGGAGTAAAAAAAGAAATACTAAATGACAAAACATTTAATATTTCATCATCAGAAAAATTAAGCTATATTTTTCCAATATTAAGATATCATTCAAGATGGGATAAGCTTGAATTTGATGATTTTATACTTGAAGATGATCAAGATATAACAGTACATAAGGGCTATGTTATAACTAAGAAGAAAAAATCATATAGTACTGGAAAAGGTTCAGATAGTGCATCAATTGGAACAAAAGTAACGGAGTATATGGATAAAATAATAGATATATGTAAGGAGAATAACGCTAAGCTTGTACTTACATATATACCATCTCCTGTAACTTGGTCTGAAGAAAAGTATAATGAAATACAGGATTTTGCTAAATCTCATAATTTAAAATATATAGATCTAAATAAAAATAATCTTGCTGATATTAATTGGAAAGATGACACTGAAGATGGTGGATGGCATTTAAATTTATATGGAGCTATGAAAGTAACAGACTATCTGGGTAAAGTACTAAAAGACGAATATAATCTACCAAATCATAAAAAAGATGAAGAATATGATGGGTGGTATGAAGAAGAACAAAGATATGACATTGCACTTAGAGAATTGTAGTTTTAAAATAAAAAATAATAATTTATTTATATTGATTATTGACTTTAATAAAATATAGTGTTAATATATAACTACTAGTGTTATTTTACACATCAGGTATATCAAAACCTTAATTTTTTGTTTTTTTACACACTATAAATAAAATTTGTTTTTTGATTTTTCTTGACAATTAAATAATACTAGTGTATAATATGTGTAAAGTTAAAATGCTTTACACATATTTTTTGAGGTAAGAAATGGAAGAAAATATAAAATTTAGTATGCTTTACGACATATATGGAGAGTTACTTACAAAAAAGCAACAGGATATTTTTGAAGAATATTATTTATATAACCTTTCTTTAAGAGAAATAGCAAAAAACAAAGAGATTTCCTATCAAGCAGTAAGAGATAGCATAAAGAAAAGTGAAGAACTACTTGAAGAATATGAGAAAAAAGTTGGAATGCTAAATTTAAAGAAGAAGGTAAACAAAATAGAAAAAATATGTAAAACTCAAGATGGAAATAAAGAAGAAATATTAAAAGTTTTAAGTGAGGATGATATATAGTGTTTGAAAATTTATCTGATAGACTTCAAGGTATAGTAAAAAAATTAAAAGGTCAAACAAGAATTACAGAAAAAGAATTAAATGAATGTTTAAGAGAAGTTAAACTTGCACTTTTAGAAGCTGATGTAAACTATAAAGTGGTAAAAAAGTTTGTAAATAATGTAAAAGAAAAAGCATTAGGTGAAGATGTAATGAAGAGTCTTACACCTGGTCAACAAGTTGTTAAAATTGTTAGAGATGAACTTACAGAACTTCTTGGCTCTTCAGAATCAAAATTAAATATTTCATCAAATCCGCCAACAGTAATTATGCTTGTGGGACTTCAAGGTAGCGGTAAAACAACACTTTGTGGAAAGCTTAGTAATTATTTAAGAAAACAGGGTAAAAAACCACTTATGATAGCTTGCGATGTATATAGACCAGCTGCAATAAAACAACTTGAAACTATAGGAAAAAGTTTAAATATTGACGTGTATAGTGAAGAAGGAAATAAGAATGTAGTTGAAGTTGCAAGTAATGGATTAAAAAAAGCCCATGCTAAACTTTGTGATGTTGTATTAATAGATACTGCAGGTCGTCTTCAAATAGATGATACACTTATGAATGAATTGGTAGATCTAAAAAAAGCTGTAAAACCTCATGAAATTATACTTGTAGTCGATAGTATGACTGGTCAAGAAGCTGTAAATGTAGCAGAAACATTTAATGAAAAAGTAGGTATTGATTCTATAACAATGTCAAAACTTGATTCTGATACAAGAGGTGGTGCTGCATTATCTGTAAAAGAAGTAACAAATAAACCAATTAAATTTGCTTCTGTTGGAGAAAAGCTAAATGATTTAGAACCATTTTATCCAGATAGAATAGCTTCAAGAATACTTGGAATGGGAGATGTTTTATCAATTATAGATAAAGCAGAGAAAGCTTTTGATGAAGAACAAGCAATTGAGCTTGAAAGTAAAATGAGAAAAAATGAATTTACTCTTGATGACTATTTATCAGTTATGAAAAAAATAAGGAAGATGGGTTCATTTAAACAAATTCTTGGCATGATGCCTGGAATTCCAAGTGAAATTAGAAATGCTGAAATTGATGAAAAGCAATTATATAGAATAGATGCAATTATTACTTCCATGACAAAAGAAGAAAGAAGAAATCCTAAAATATTAAATGCTAAAAGAAGAATTAGAATTGCAAATGGTAGTGGTAATAAAGTTGAAGATATAAATAGATTTATGAATCAATTTGAACAAATGCAAAAAATGATGAAATCTTTAAATGGTGCTAAAGGAAAAAATAAATTTAGAAATTTAAAGAATATGATTAAATAAAATTGTTATTAATAAATAAATATAAATTTTTAAGGAGGTGACATTATGGTAAAAATCAGATTAAGAAGAGATGGTGCAAAGAAAAATCCATATTATACTTTAGTTGTTGCTGATTCAAGATTTCCAGCTGATGGAAGATTTATTGAAAAAGTAGGAACATATAATCCTATGGTAGAACCAGCTGAATTAAAAGTAGATACTGAAAAAGTAACTGAATGGATCAAAAAAGGTGCAAAACCTACAGATACAGCAGCTGCTCTTATAAAAAAAGCAGGAGTAGAAATATAAGGAGGAAAAAATGTATAAAGATTTATTGGAATATTTAGTTAAAAACCTTGTAACTAATCCTGACAAAGTTGTTGTTAGAGAAGAACACAAAGAAGACTCTAAACTTATGCTACACTTAAGTGTTGATTCATCTGATATGGGAAGAATTATTGGTAAAGAAGGCAGAATTATAAGAGCTATAAGAGAAATAATTAATTCATACGGAATGAAAAATTCTAAAAAAGTGTTAGTAAATGTTGAGGAGAATAAATAAGGTGGACTATATTTTAATAGGTAAAATTGTAAATATACACGGTATAAAAGGTGAAGTTAAAGTTTATCCATATACTGATGATATTCATAATTTATCAAAAATAAAAGAATTTTATTTAGATAATAATGGAAAAGAAAAATACATTGTTGAATCTGCAAGAGTACATAAGAATATGTTAATTGTTAAAATTAAAGATTTATCTGATCCTGATGAGGCTTTAAGGCTGAAGAATAAAGATATATTTATTCCAAAGAAAAATTTAGAAAAATTAGATGAAGGAACATATTATGTTTTTGAACTTATCGGGCTTGAAGTATTAGATATGGCTGGTAATAAAATTGGTATACTTAACGATGTGCAAAATTGCTCAGCTAACGATGTATATGAAATTGTAACTTTAGATAATAAAAAAATATATCTTCCTGCAATCAAGGATGTTATAAAAAAGGTAGATATAGCAGGTAGAAAAATGTATGTAGAGATAATGAAAGGATTAATATGACAAGATTTATTGTACTTACACTTTTTAAAGAAATGTTTGAGGGCTTTTTAAGTACAAGCGTTATAAAAAGAGCTATTGATGAAGAAAAAGTAAGTGTTGATGTAATAGATATACGAGATTTTTCTTTAAACAAACATAAAAAAGTTGACTTTCCACCATATGGTGGAGGAAGTGGTATGGTAATGTCATGCGAGCCATTATCCAGAGCTATTGATTATGCAATTGATATTTTAAAAAAGTATGAAAAAGATATAAAAATTATATACTTATCTCCTAGAGGTAAACTCTTAAATTATAATCTTTCTAATAGCCTTGCAAATGACAATTCAAACTATATACTTGTTTGTGGTCATTATGAAGGAATTGATGAGAGAATTATAGAGGAGTATAATATTTTAGAAATATCAATTGGTGATTATGTATTAACTGGGGGAGAACTTGCAAGTCAGGTTCTTATGGACAGTGTGATAAGACTTATACCTGGTGTAATAAATAGTGAATCCTTAATTGAAGAATCTCATACAAATTATTTACTTGAATATCCACAATATACAAAACCAGATTTGTTTAGAGGAAGAGTGGTACCTGAAATTTTAAAATCAGGTAATCATAAGAAAATATCCGAGTATAGAAAAAATGAATCTATTAGAATTACTAAAATTAATAGACCAGACTTATTAAAAAAATATAATGATTTAAATAATTAAATAGATAAAAGGAGGGAAAAAGATGGACATTATAAAAGCTATAGAAAAAGAAAATATGAAAGATACAGTTGAAAACTTTAACATAGGTGATACAGTTAAAGTATCAGTTAGAATTAAAGAAGGAGATAAGGAAAGAATCCAAATCTTCCAAGGAACTGTTATTAAACGTCAAAATGCTGGACTTAACGAAACATTCACAGTAAGAAAAATATCTTCTGGTGTTGGTGTTGAAAGAACATTCCCAGTACATTCACCTAAAGTTGCTAAAATTGAAGTAACAAGAAAAGGTAAAGTAAGACGTGCTAAACTATACTATTTAAGAGACAGAGTAGGTAAGGCTGCTAAGACTAAGGAAAAAATAGATTAATTATATATATAAATACCAGTACATTTTGTACTGGTATTTATGCATATATAGATTAAAGTATTATCCTTCTGCTATTAATTTACCATCAGCAATTGGTAAGTTAGCATAATTTTTGTCCGTTAAAGTAAATGTTCTTTCAGTAGCTTCTGGATTAGAAATTTGTATTGTTACTTCTTGTTCTTGTAATGTAGTATTTTGTAAATCCACGCTAAATGTATGTTCCCCATCAGATGAAACTTGTTTAAAGTAAATAGTAGGTGGTGTGCCATCTGTTGAAAATGGAACATGGTTAAATACTGCATCACCATCTGCTGTAGAAGTAATTATATCCCCATAGGTATTTCCTTCAGCATCACATCTATAGAAAGTGGCACCTTCAATAGGAACACCTACATCAGTTCCATCATCTGTTACATGTAATGTTAAAGTACCTGTAGCAGAGATTGTAAAGCTGTAATCATTTGTTCCTTCAACCACCTCAATACTTGTTGGATCTAAAGTTGAAGGATCATAACCTAATACTTCAGCTGTTACGTTATAATTACCATCAGCTAAAGATAAACTTCCCTTTCCATTTGTTATTGGTATATTATGTTGTACCGACATAACATTAATTCTCCTTTCTCTATTGGTAATCCAGGATAGTTTTTATCCGTTACCATAACATTAATGGAGGAGAGATTATTTTGCACTTTAAAAAAAAAGAAAAATTTTTGATAACATCTATTATTAATATATAATGTTAAAATATAAGTTGTTGGTGAAAGATCATTGCAACTTTGTATAACAACAGTATAGCTTTTAAATATGCAAAGACATAATGTTATTCCATTTATATCATCAATACAGCCATGGTCCTGCCTGCAG
>OJNX01001439.1_pt1 | contig 12799 bp, 9 predicted proteins | sample 1598021 | NCBI WGS metagenome assembly OJNX01 (sample SAMN01915227, study PRJEB22387) | human gut metagenome | isolation source: stool | host: Homo sapiens | place: USA | reverse complement strand
CTACCACCAGTGTGCAAGCACACGTGGTTTCAGACCTTTTGACCCTGACATCTTAAATTATGAAAAATACGCTTTGCAAATATCTTAAATATCTGAGGTTTTCCTTATATTTGACTCAAATAAACGGTTGAATCCCAGCCAGTCTGTTCCCTTTTTATTCTTAAAAAGCTCAGTCAGTGTCTGAAGCTTCGCATCTGCACTGTCTGCCAGGTTCAGAGCCATTGCCTCTGCCAGTGCCGGTTTCTTTGGTGAACCATATTCCAGCTCGCCATGATGTGCCACGATACAGTGCTTCAGTTCATTTCCTATCTTTTCTGGGAAATCAGGAATCGAGCGGATCGCATCATCGATCATTTCCACACCGATCACAATATGACCGATCAACTGTCCTTCATCTGTATAATCATTATCCGGAAATGCAGACAGCTCTTTTACTTTTCCAATGTCATGGAAAATTGCTGAAGTCAGCAGAAGATCCCGGTTCAGGATGCTGTAATTTGAAGCAAAATATTCACATAAATGAACCACGCCAAGTGTATGCTCAAGCAGACCTCCGGCAAATCCGTGATGAACCGTCTTCGCAGCAGAATGACCTTTGAATTTTGCAATAAATGCTTCATCTTTCACGAAGTAAAATTCCAGTGCCGCTCTCAGATATGGATTGGAAATCTGACGGATATATGCCACCAGTTCCTCGTACATACTTTCCACACTTTTCTCTGTTGTCGGCATATAATCAGCCGGATTATATTCTCCTTCCTGAGCCACCCGGATCTGACGGATGTTCATCTGAAGATTCCCGTTATAATTAATGATATCTCCAAATACTTCGATAAAATCTTTCTCATCATAATCCGCAATTCCCTGTGAATTAGGATCCCATACCTTTCCGTCTAACGTTCCAGTCTTATCCTGAAGGATCAGATTGTCATAAGGCTTTCCATTTCTTGTCTCCGCAGAACGCTTTCCCTTACAAAGGTATACATTCCTGATTGTCTCGCCTTCACATAATCCACTAATATATCTCATTTCTATCCTCTTTCTATTATTTTGATGTCGGGGTCAAAAGCCCCCGACTTTGATGCCTACGGATTGCTCCGTGCTACGCACTCCCACAATCCTACCCAATATTCGCATATCGTGGGATTATCATCCCACTTGCACTATTTTTTATCGCCAACATTCACAGTGAAATCAAGATCCACATATCCGTCAGCACCTTTTCTTTTTCCTTTAACCCGGATCACTGCATCGCTCTTTTCTTCCAGCACAGCCTTCTCATAGCTGCTCATACTGGAAACTGACTCACCGGAAACCTGCCAGATAATATCCCCGCTCTGGATTCCTGCTGCCATTGCCGGAGAATCAGGATCTACTTCAATGACATACAATCCTGACGGCATGCCTTCATTCTGCTGAAGTTCTCCCGTCACAGTCGTTCCGTAAATTCCGATATAAGGCACACTTTCCCCATTCGCCATCAACTGGATCCTGGATTTCAGATCAGAGATTGCATATGCATTCACCGTATGGTCTCCCTTATCTTCCCAGATATCATCCGAAATCATTCCGATTACTTCTCCGTCCATATTGAAAAGGATTCCTGTCGCACCATCTGAACCGGAAATATCTGTTCCGATCACTCCGCATTCGCCATCCCGGAATTTTTGCTGATATTCGGTGGAACTGATAATCCCATAACTGACTCCGTCCTCATATCCTAAGGTATTTCCAAGTGCAATCACTCCGTCCCCCTGAGCTGCAAGATTGGAATTGCCAAGTTCTGCGACATGGATCGCATTCCAGGTTGCATCTGACAGCTCGTTCTTTGCCACACTGAATACTGCAAATCCACTGTTCTTATCTCTGCTTTTGACCGATGCCTTATAACTTGTACCGTCTACAAATTCCACCTGCCATTCTTCCGCATCTTTGCAGACTGACTCGCTGGCAAAGATCAGAAGCTCCTGTCCGTTATCCGCAGTGATCACTCCTGATACAGACGAGGTGATCCCCGTTGCCTCCGCATCCCAGTCTTCTTCCTCCGATGCCGCACTGACAGATACAACTCCCTTTTTTGCTTCCTTTACAGCCTGATACATACTCTTAAGGATCTCTTCATAATTTTCTTTGCTCAATGTCTGATCCACCGGATCATTCTGATTTCCTGCTGCCGCATCTTCCTGCCCTGAAGGAGTATCATCTTCCGGGATCGTCACTGTCTCCGGTTTGCCTTTCAGCCACCTCTGTGCCGCCGGCTTCACCGCAAAAAATCCCAGGCTCGCAACTCCTCCGAAAATCAGCCCGTACAGAGCGATCCTGACAAACTGCTGGATCAGCATCTTCCGGCTGATCTTTTTGGGCTTTATCGTCTCCTGCAGGAATGAATAAGATTCCTCTTCTTCCTGAGGCTTCTCCTGCTCTTTTTCATCTAACATAGGCACTGTCTCCCATACGAAAAAAGTCTTTCGTTTTCTAGTATAACTGATTTATTCTCATTGTTCAATATCGGATAAAAGCCTTTTCTTTACGCAAAGAATGGGGTACAATAGGACAGAGTTAATCCTAAAAAATATCAAGGTGGAATTATGAACCAGAAGACTTTATTTAAATTAGAATATGATAAGATCATTGCCCTGTTGGAGAAGGAGTCAACTTCTTTCCGCGGAGGGCAGCTCTGCCGCCGGTTAAAGCCGATGACAGATATCAATAAAATTAATACATTTCAGGAACAGACTGCGGCAGCGTTCACCAGGATTGTACAAAAGGGACGCATTTCTTTCGGTGATGCTGCTCCGGTCGAAGAGTCCATGAAACGGCTGGAAGTCGGTGGTGCTTTAAGTATTTCCGAGCTGCTCCGCATCAGCCGTCTTCTCGGAAATGCTGCCTGGGTAAAGGCTTATGGCAGACATGATACACAGGAAGAATCCTGTGACTGTCTGGATGCTTTTTTTGAACAGCTTGAACCGCTTACCCCTCTGGCAAATGAGATTGAGCGGTGTATCCCCGGGGAAGATGAAGTCAGTGATGATGCAAGCTCCACATTAAAGCATATCCGACGCAGTATTAATGGGATCAATGAGCGGGTACATGCAACTCTGACCAGTCTTGTAAATGGTTCTCTGCGGACTTATTTACAGGATCCGATCATCACCATGCGGGGTGACCGCTACTGCATCCCGGTCAAGGCTGAATACCGTGGACAGGTTCAGGGACTGATCCATGACCAGTCTTCTACCGGTTCTACGCTTTTTATTGAACCTATGGCTGTCGTGAAACTGAATAATGACCTGAAGGAACTTTATGCCAGAGAACAGGAAGAAATCCAGATCATTCTTGCCGGTCTGAGTGAAGAAGCCGCCCAGTATATTGAAGAAATCCGGGCGGATTACCGTGCTTTGACCGATCTCGACTTTATTTTTGCAAGAGGTGCATTGGCTCTGTCCATGAAAGCCAGCCGTCCGGTTTTTAACGAAGAAAATAAAATCCATATCCGTGAGGGACGTCACCCGCTGCTGGATCCTAAGACGGTCGTTCCGATTACGGTCACTCTCGGAGAAGAGTTTGATCTGCTGATCGTGACCGGTCCAAATACCGGTGGTAAGACCGTTTCCCTGAAGACAGTCGGACTTTTCTGTCTCATGGGGCAGGCAGGGCTGCATATCCCTGCCGGTGACCGCTCGCAGCTTGCAGTTTTTCATCAGATCTATGCGGATATCGGAGACGAACAGAGTATTGAGCAGAGTCTGAGTACTTTTTCTTCCCATATGACGAACATTGTATCGTTTCTTAAGAAAGTAGATTCACACTCTCTGGTCTTATTTGATGAGTTATGTGCAGGAACAGACCCGACAGAGGGAGCGGCACTGGCGATCGCCATTCTTTCCCATCTCCATTCACAGGGGATCTGCACCATGGCGACGACTCATTACAGTGAGCTGAAAGTCTATGCACTTTCCACTCCGGGAGTAGAGAATGCATGCTGTGAATTTGATGTCCAGAGTTTACGCCCGACTTACCGGCTTCTGATCGGTATCCCCGGCAAAAGTAATGCCTTTGCTATTTCCGGGAAACTCGGACTCCCCGATTATATTATTGATGACGCAAGAGAGCGTCTGACGGAACAGGATATTTCTTTTGAGGATCTTCTCACCGATCTGGAGACAAGTAAACGTACGATTGAAAAGGAGCGGGAAGAGATTTCTGCTCTCCGCAAAGAGGCTGAAGAATTAAAATCGCAGGCAAAAGAGCGGCAGGAAAAGCTGGACGAACAGCGTGACCGGATCCTGCGTGAGGCAAATGAAAAGGCAAATGCCATCCTCCGGGATGCAAAGGAAGTCGCAGATGAGACGATCCGCAAATTCCATAAATTCGGCAAGGAAAATATTTCTGCGGCAGAGATGGAAAAAGAACGGGAACGGATCCGTAAGAAAGTCAATGATACTGCCGCTGCTTCTTCACTGAAGTCAAAAAAACCGAAAAAAGAACATAAGCCTTCCGACTTTAAACTGGGAGAATCTGTCAAGGTTCTGAGCATGAACCTGACCGGAACTGTCAGCTCTCTGCCGGATGCTCGTGGAAATCTGACAGTTCAGATGGGAATCCTTCGTTCCCAGGTCAATATTTCAGACCTTGAGATCATTGAAGAACCATCTTCATATGGTGCAAAGAAAATGAACCGCACTTCCAAAGGGAAGATCAAAATGGGAAAATCTCTCTCTGTCCGCCCGGAGATCAATCTGCTTGGACGAACTGTAGATGAAGCGGTTGCAGAACTGGACAAATACCTCGATGATGCACTGCTCGCCCATTTATACACGGTCCGTGTTGTCCACGGAAAAGGAACCGGGGCATTGCGTAAAGGAATCCATGAATATCTGCGTCGGCAGAAGCACGTAAAATCTTATCACCTCGCTGAATTTGGAGAGGGCGATGCAGGTGTTACGATCGTAGAACTCGGATAATAAGCCTGATAAATAAAAAGGAGGATCTTTCATGATAGGGAAACAAAAAATTCTCATCGTTGATGATGATGAAAATATTGCAGAGCTGATCTCGCTCTATCTGACAAAAGAATGCTTTGATACAAAAATGGTTTACAACGGCGAAGATGCACTGGCTGCTTTTGATACTTATCAGCCGAATCTTATTTTGCTTGACCTGATGCTTCCCGGCATCGACGGATATCAGGTCTGTCGTGAGATCCGTGCTAAATCCGTAACCCCGATCATTATGCTCTCTGCCAAAAGTGAGGTATTTGACAAGGTACTTGGCCTGGAGCTTGGTGCGGATGATTATATTATGAAGCCTTTTGACGCAAAAGAAATGGTTGCCCGTGTGCGTGCCGTACTCCGCCGCTATCAGGTCGGCAGACAGGCTGAACCCGCCCGGGAAAAGACCAAATGCGTTGAATATGAAGGACTGACGATCAATCTGACCAATTATTCTGTTCTCTGTGACGGGAAAAATGTAGAAATGCCTCCAAAAGAACTGGAGCTTTTATACTGCCTTGCCGCTTCACCGAATCAGGTCTTCACCCGTGAGCAGCTTCTTGACCGCATCTGGGGATATGAGTACATCGGTGATACAAGAACCGTTGACGTTCATATCAAGAGACTTCGTGAAAAGATCAAGGATCATCCTCACTGGAGTCTGAGTACCGTGTGGGGAATCGGCTACAAATTTGAAACGAAATAATTTTTACAACAGATGATATCCGGGGGAACATCATGAAAAGTATTTTGCACTTAAAATTTATCGTCCTATATATTATTTTTGGTTTTTTGTGCGTTTTTACAACCGCCACACTGACAAATGAGCTGATCATGGACAGACTGGAAGAAGATATTTCCCAGTCTCTTTACAGGGAGGCAACTCTGATCTCCAATAATTATCTGCCTTCTTATTTTTCAGAAGACTCTTCTATCTGGGCAGTCCAGTCCCAGCTCATTGCCATGCGGCTGTACTTAAATTCTTCTCTTTGGTTCGTCGCACCGGATGGAAGTCTCATTACCTCTTCCAATATCAGAGGTACGACTGCCCCCCGTACGATTGAAAATTTTGATCCGGCCGAAATCGGGAACAGCCAGTACATTACCGGAACTTACCACGATTACTTTGACGAGGATTTTATTACTGTCATGGCACCGGTCACTCAAGGATTCTCAACAAAGGGATATCTGCTGATCCATCATCCGGTTTCTGACATCCAAAAGCAGTGTTCGCTTCTGATGCGTCCGGTTTACATTACTCTGGCAGTGATCTTCGGACTGTCTTTCATTTTCCTGCTGGGATTCCACTTCTTTGTCTACCGCCCGCTGCGGCAGATCACAGAGGCCGCCAAGCAGTACGCCATGGGGAACCTGGATTATGCGATCCCGGTTCATTCTCATGATGAAATGGGATATCTTTCTGCCTCCCTGAACTTCATGTCTGTGCAGTTAAAAGACATGGATGATTATCAGAAAAAGATCGTAGCAAATGTTTCCCATGATTTCCGCTCACCGCTGACCTCCATCAAAGGTTATGTGCAGGCAATGACCGACGGAACAATCCCACCGGAATTACATGAAAAGTACCTGAATATCATCCTGTTCGAGGTGGAACGACTGACCGACCTTACTACCGACCTGCTCACTCTCAACGAATTTGATACCAAAGAGCTGCTTTTAGACAAAACCACCTTTGATATTCAGGAAGTGATCAAGAATACAGCCCTCTCTTTCGAGGGAGTCTGCACACCGAAGCACATTTCCATTCAGTTGCTGCTGCTTCCTGATGCGGTTTTTGTCTGTGCAGATAAGCGGAAAATCCAGCAGGTTCTTTACAACTTGATTGATAACGCAATCAAATTCAGCGAAAATGAATCTTCTGTTTTTGTGGAAGTATCAGGAAAAAATGATAAGATCTTTGTCTCTGTAAAAGATCAGGGAATCGGTATTCCGAAAAAAGAACTGAATAAAATCTGGGAACGTTTCTATAAATCTGATCTGTCCCGTGGAAAGGATAAGAAGGGAACCGGACTGGGGCTTGCTATTGTCAAGGAAGTGATCCAGGCTCACGATGAGCATATCAATGTCATCAGCACCGAAGGAGTCGGTACGGAATTTATCTTTTCTCTGAGCAAAGCCAGTCAGGATTAGGAGGAAAACTGATAAGAAAACCGGGATGACGATCTTTCAAGATTCTCTCATCCCGGGTATTTTTTTCTGTTGCTTTTTGCTGTAATACTTTTCCTGTCTGTAAACTGCTCTCTGGATTTTATTTGTAAACCAGCGGTTTAATATCGGCATCATCCATATTCTCTGCCGTCACCCATACATACCCCGTATTCACTTCCGCTTCATTTCCAATCTCAAGAACTGTACGGGCAGATGCGATCACTGCCGCATATCCCATTCCAAATGGATTCTGTACAACCAGTCCATCCAGTTCTCCGTCCTCCAGTGCTTTCACCTGTTCTTTTCCTGCATCAAATCCTACAATCTGAATTTCATCGGAATTGTCCAGTTCATCCAGCACCTGAATCCCCAACTGGGTAGAAGTTTCATTCAATGCAAAGATCCCTTTCAGTTCCGGATGCTTTTTCAGGTAATACGCAACCGCCTCTTCGTTACTCATTTTGTCGGCTGCCGACTTTACTTCCTCAAACTTTTCCGCTACAGTCGGTGCGGTTGCTCCGTCCTTCGTTGCTGTATCTGTTCCTCCGGCTGCCGTTCCGTCATCGCCATTTGCAGAAGTTTCTGCTGTATCTGTACCACTTCCATTTGCAGTGCCTGTCGTCTGAGCTGCATCATCCATCTTTTCTCCTGCTTCTGCTGCAGCCAGATCTTCTGCAGACATCCCAAGCTGCTCTGCCGCTGCTTTCCGCTTTAACTGATCCAGTTCATCTACATAGATCGTCTCTACTACGGATACATCAGGATGATTTGCCTTAATCTCCTCTTTTACACCGGCTTCTCTTTCTTTTCCATTCTCCGATACAGAATCATTAAGCAGAAGGGCAATTTCCCCACTGTCACCGATAGCCTCACATAATTTCTTCACACCCGTCTTTGCGGCTTCTTTATTATCTGTCCGGCAGATACACTGGATTCCCTGATAACTGTTTCCTGAATCAAACGCTACGATCGGAATCCCGTTCGCAGTCGCAAGATCAAACTGAACCTCCGAAGCACTCTCATCAATACTGGATACCGCAATCACATCGGGATATCTTGCAAGCTCTTCATCTAAAATGTTGACCATCTCATCAATATTATCATTCTCATCCGGGGCATTGTATACCACCTTGATCTTATCATCTCCGCTGTATCCAAGACTCTCATTAAGATCCTCGGCTGCCTGCTCCACACCTTTCTTTACTTCATCCCAGTAAGGTGTCCCTCCGGCTCTTCCGATCACGGAAATATAAGTTCCCGGCTCTAAATCCAGCCCCTCTACATCTGCATATGCCGAAGGTGAAATGGCATCCAGATTCGCCTGCCATGCCGGAACTTCTGTCTTATCCCCGGTATAAATACTCTCTGTTTTTTTTGAATTGCCACAGGCACTCAATATCATTGCGGAACAAAGAACCGCACTGATCATAGCCACATAACGTCTTTTCATCATATTCCTCCGCTTTACATACTTTCCTTATCCTGTTCAGGCTCTCAATCCACTATGATACACGAAACTCCGCAAAAAGGAAGTAGTTTTTTCTTAAAAAATGATGAAATCTTCTTTTAACCTGCATTTTTCATCCTCTGACCACTCGTTTTGCATTAAATTTCTGCCATTTTTCTTCTCCTTTTCTGTCGCTTTCTTGTATAAAAGCCTGATTTATGTTAAAATGTTGATGTTTATTGTATAATCTGTAACCGCTGAGTTACCAGTCCTTATATACTGCATTCAGACTGTTACATATAAAAAGAAAGGAATGAATCAAATGACAACAGCACATCTCTGCATCACGCTCGCGATCCTCGTCTATTTAGGATGTATGCTTTATGTGGGCTATCGTTGCTCCAAGAACAACAACGACTCCGCAGATTTCTATCTGGGAGGCAGAAAATTAGGTCCTCTTGTTACCGCCATGAGTGCCGAAGCTTCTGACATGAGCAGTTGGCTTCTGATGGGACTTCCGGGACTTGCTTATCTGACCGGAGTTGCCGATGCCGGCTGGACAGCCATCGGACTTGCCACCGGTACTTATCTGAACTGGAGGATCGTAGCAAAAAGAATCCGCCGCTATACTCATGTAGCAGGAAATTCTATTACCCTTCCATCCTTTTTCAGCAACCGCTACCGTGATGAGAAAAAAATTCTCCAGTCGATCGGTGCTATTTTCATCGTAATCTTTTTTATCCCGTATACCGCTTCCGGTTTTGCCGCCTGCGGAAAGCTTTTTTCCAGCCTGTTCGGGATCAATTATCAGGTTGCCATGGTCATCAGTGCATTGATCATCGTCGGCTATACAACACTGGGCGGATTCCTTGCCGCATCCACCACAGATTTTATCCAGAGCATCATTATGTCGATCGCACTGATTATTGTATTTATCTTTGGTATTAATGTAGCCGGAGGTGTGTCTGCTGTTGTTGAGAACGCCCAGTCTCTCCCGGGATATCTTACAATGCACACGACTTACGATCCGGTTTCAGGAACAGAACAGCCTTATCCGATTATCAGTATCGTATCCATGATTGCATGGGGACTTGGATATTTCGGCATGCCACATATCCTGCTCCGCTTTATGGCCATTGAAGATGAAGAGAAATTAAAGCTGTCCAGAAAAGTTGCAACCGGATGGGTTGTCATTTCTCTTGCAGTTGCAGTGCTGATCGGTATCATCGGACTTGCCATGACAGCAGCCGGTGAACTGATCCCACTGGAGGGTTCTGCTTCAGAGACGATCATTGTTAAGATTGCTGACCTGATGAGCCAGCATGGTGTACTTCCGGCACTTCTTGCGGGAACGATCCTCGCAGGTATCCTTGCCTCCACCATGTCAACGGCTGATTCACAGTTACTTGCTGCTTCTTCCTCCGTTTCTTCAGACCTTTTGGGAGATTTTCTGAAGAAAAAGACAGGAAAGAAAGGTTCGATGTTTGCGGATCGTATTACCCTGCTTATCATTGCACTGGTTGCAGTCTTCCTTGCAAGAGATCCGAACAGTTCTGTTTTCAATATCGTATCTTTTGCATGGGCCGGCTTCGGTGCTGTATTCGGACCGGTTGTCCTCTTTGCATTGTTCTGGAAACGTTCTAACTGGCAGGGTGCTTTAGCCGGAATGATTTCCGGCGGAGCAATGGTCTTCATTTGGAAATACCTGGTACGCCCGCTCGGTGGTGCGTGGGATATCTACGAACTGCTTCCGGCATTCCTTGTATCCTGTGCAGCGATCGTCCTTGTAAGCCTGCTTACAAAGGCCCCGTCCAAAGAGATCGTGGAAGAATTTGAAAGCGTATAATCCCTTTAAAATACGGGGAAAAGGCAGTCATAACTAACTCGTATCTGCCCGGAAGGTATTCGATTAAATACAGTTTCAACCCTTGTATATTTTAGATTCTTGTATTAGAATGTAGATAACGAAACGGAAGTTGTCCGTTTTGAAATTAAAAAAGGAGGATACATACCCATGGCACGTGTAATTAGTGATGAATGTGTAAAGTGTGGTACTTGCGAAGCTGAATGTCCGGTAAGTGCAATTTCTGAAGGCGAAGATACATATGTTGTTGATGCTGATTCCTGCATCGATTGTGGAGCATGTGAGGCTGCCTGTCCAGTAGGTGCTATCTCCGAGGCTTAAGATTACAGACGCAACGTGATCACAGAGCAAAAAAAGTCCTGCCCGGCTGATGAAGTTCAGCCGCTGCAGGACTTTTTCTTTTCTGAAACAAACGGACATTCACTGCATAAAATATAGAAGCAATGAAGTATCTGCAATTCCGGAGGCTGCAACTCTGGAAACTGCGAATCCGGTTGTAATTCCCGTGATATATGCCACAATTTGACGAACGATTAGCCGGCATTCCCGGAACAGCTTATGCTATAATAAAGCAAGAATTACAGTTCACCCCTTAAAAGTAAACTGTAATATGCCATGTCAGATAGGAGGTATAGATATCCATGGGGGAAGTCAGATTTATGATTTCCGAAGCCGCAAAAAAAGTGCATGTCGAATCTCATGTTCTACGCTACTGGGAAGAAGAGCTTGGACTTTCGATCGGCAGAACGGAAATGGGACATCGATATTATACCGAAGATGACATACAGCTTTTCTGCTGTATCAAAAGACTAAAAGATGAAGGAATGCTTCTGAGAGACCTGAAGCTGCTTATTCCTCAATTAAATGAGACCCGGAACCGGCTGCGTCAGGCGGACAAGGTCTCTGAAAAAGCAACTGCAAAGTCCGCTGTAAAAGCACTTGCAGGTGCAGCCACAAATACAGACATAAAGACTGCCGCAGATGCAGTTGCAAAGCCAGTCACAAATGCAGCCGCTCCTGCCGGAACGAATCCTGTTTCCACACCGGACTCTGTTGAAAAATCTTCAGCCGCCCTGCCATCGGCTGCCGTTACCCCTGATGAAATCATTACCCGGACGCAACTGGAACAGGTAAGATCTCTTCTCGGCGACGTGCTTTCCGAGGTAGTCACAGACAATAATTCCACGCTCACCGATCAAATCAGTAAGACAGTAACTTCTGATATACTCCGGGAAATGGACGACCTCTTTCAGGCAAAAGAGCGACGGGAAGAAGAACATTTCCGTAAGCTCGATTCTCTCATCCGTCAACAACAGGCAAATCGACGGGAATCTGCAAAAGGGAACGCAGTTATCAGGCTTAAGAAAATTTTTACCTGACCGGCAGATGCAAAGGGACTGCCGTATCTGAACTTTCACTTCATACGGCAGTCCCTTCTTTGTCTGATCTTCTGATGATCTTCTGATTTACAGGCAGATCCTGAACTTCTGGTCTGAATTTTCATCTTAATTCTGATCTTAAGATTTTAAATTTCTCAGGAGTCCCTCTCCTGTCTTCTTTCTTCATTTCCAAATCTCGTATACTGCGGCATCCATGCAAGACGCACTGTTCCGATCGGGCCGTTTCTCTGCTTCGCAATAATGATCTCCGCAATATTTTTATCTTCTGTATCCGGATTGTAGTAATCATCACGGTAAATGAACATACATACATCGGCATCCTGCTCGATCGCTCCTGACTCACGCAGGTCAGAAAGCATCGGACGCTTATCCGTTCTCTGCTCTACCGCACGGCTCAACTGGGACAGTGCAATGACCGGCACGTTCAACTCCCTTGCCAGCCCTTTCAAAGAACGCGAAATCTCCGAAATCTCCTGCTGACGGCTTTCATTTCTGCGGCTGTTACTTCCGCTCATCAACTGTAAGTAGTCGATGATAACCAGATCAAGTCCCATTTCCAGCTTATATTTTCTGCATTTGGATCGCATCTCAGAAATAGTGATACCTGACGTATCATCAATGATCATCCGGGAAGATCCAATCGTTCCTGCTCCTTCGATCAGCTTCTCCCAGTCCGTATCTGACAGATTACCGGTTCTTAAAATCTGTGCATCCACATGAGATTCCAGTGAAAACAGACGGTTTACCAACTGCTCCTTTGACATCTCAAGACTGAAGATCGCCACTGCGAGATTCTGACGGAATGCCACATGCTGTGCGATATTCAAAACAAAGGCAGTCTTTCCCATAGAAGGACGGGCTGCGATCAGGACAAGGTCTGATCTCTGTAAACCGGAAAGCTTATAATCAAGGTCAATGAATCCTGTCG